>NPIE01001927.1_pt2 | contig 52247 bp, 59 predicted proteins | sample 8637661 | NCBI WGS metagenome assembly NPIE01 (sample SAMN07420842, study PRJNA396082) | bioreactor metagenome | isolation source: sample BA12 brine-fed electro-methanogenic bioreactor BA | place: Japan: Kochi | collected 2016-12-09 | reverse complement strand
GACCTTGACATACCTGATGTATGCCTTCGCCCCTGAAAAAATACCAGGCCTTGTAGGTCAAAAATTTTGCTTAGCCATCCTATTTGTTTTTGCGAATACATCAAGAAAAAGAGCCTTGCCACTGCGTGGGGCATGGGTTACGGATGGTCAGGAGAAGGCTAAAAACTTTTGAGCTGTTTCACCATGACGGCAATTTCTTTCGGCGGCTCCTCTTCCGGCAGTTGGTTGCGAAAACTCTAGGCTTAATTCTCCTGCCAGCAGTGGTCGAAGAGGCTGTTGGTTTTAAACTCAACTACACCCCTGCAAGAAAAAAGAGAGCGCCTGTTGGCGCTCCCTTTTTTTGGATAATGTCTTAGGTAGAAGTCTATTCGTCGTCACCAAAGGGCCAATACCAGCGTTTTTTCTTTTTGGTCTTTTTTTCAAGATCATCGCCCTGTTTTTTCATTTCCTTGTCGCTTTTATCCTTGACCTTCATTTTTTTCTCTTTGGCGGCTTTTTCTCCCTTTTCTTTACCCTTTTCCTTCATTTTTGCCTTGCCATGATCATCGTCCATGTTGTCGTCGTGATCATGCTTTTTCATGTGTTTGTGATCCCGGTCACGGTCCATGTCTTGATGCTTTCCGCTTTGAGCATGTTCCGCAGCTTGCTCCGAACGGCGTTCGGCCGCTCGCTCCAGACCGCGGGTGGCATCATCGGCAGACTGGCGGTTGCTGTTGAGGTTGACCTTTTCTTGACCGCCACCCTGGCCGTTGCCGTTCCGGGCAAGGACAGGACCGGCCAGCAACAATGTCAGCAACGAGCTTAACAGAATAAACAAAACAGATCGTCTCATGATGGTCTCCTTAGATGAATAATAAAAAATCGAGGGACATACTTTGAAAATTCTATCATGGTAGAGGAATTGATAAAGGATTTTTCACAGCAAAAGGACTGTGAGCGAAGACAAGTTCTGTTATAATCGCCAGCGGTTTAGCCACAGCTTTGTGTATTTATCGGTGATGAGGCGAAGAGAATGGCCAAAGATGAAATCTATGCAGGCGCACGGGGGCCGGCACCTTTTGAGTTTAACGAACAGGTAGCCTCCGTGTTCGACGATATGATCACCCGATCGGTACCCGGTTATGGGGAACTGATCGGCCGCCTGGCCCAGCTGACGGTCCACTTTTACCGTCCCGGCAGCACTATCTACGATCTCGGTTGTTCCACCGGAAATTTCGGCATGCAGTTATGTGAGGACATGGCTGGTAGAGATTTCCGTATGGTGGCGCTGGATAATTCCCAACCGATGCTGGATATTTATGATCAGCGCTTGACCGGGGTGTCGCCTGAAGGGACCATCGAACTGATTTGCGGCGATATCTGCAGCGAGCAGTTCCGGGATGCTTCGGTGGTGGTTGTTACCCTGACCCTGCAGTTTTTGCCACAGGGAGAGCGGCAAGCATTGATCGACAGAATCTACCGGGCACTACGTCCCGGCGGTGTGCTGCTGTTAACGGAAAAGGTGGTGCATCCCGACCCGGCCCTGGATGCCCTGCAGCAGGATTTTTACTATCGATTCAAGCGGGAACGGGGTTATTCAGAACTGGAAATCAGCCAGAAACGGGAGGCCCTGGAAGACGTCCTTATTCCGGAGACCGTCGAGGCCCATGAGGCGCGCTTGCGCAAGGCCGGCTTCGGGCAGCTCGACCTGTGGTTCAAGTGGTTTAATTTCGCCTCTTTTCTGGCCTGTAAGGAGTATGTCTGATGGCCCTGTTGAAGGAACTCGATGCCCTTGGATGGGGAGCCTGGAAGCAGGAGCTTGAGGCGCTGTTGGCAGAAAAGGAACGTTTCATTACACAGGTCGACGGCAATGCCCGTCGATTGCTGCCACTGATTGAACAGTTGCCGCAAGTAGCCGGGATAGAAATCGACCTGGATGCTGATACGGTTCGTATCGGAAAAGAAGAAAATATCAGTTCTCAACAACGAGAAGAGTTGCGCGAGATTCTCATGGAATTTCGCCACTGGCGCAAGGGGCCCTTCAACATCTTCGGGGTCGAGATCGACAGCGAATGGCGTTCAAACCTGAAATGGAACCGCATTAAGGATCAGATCGCTCCCCTGGCGGGGCGGCGGATTCTCGACGTTGGCAGCAGTTGCGGATATTACCTGTTTCGCATGGCAGCAAGCCGTCCACGCCTGGTTCTTGGTCTGGAACCCTATGCTCCATTTTATTGCCAGTATCTGCTGTTGCAGCGCCTGATAGCCGAACCGACTGTGGATTGCTGGCCCCTCAAACTCGAAGAACTGCCGGCTATGACTGACTGTTTCGACAGCGTCTTTCACATGGGGGTTTTGTCCCACCAGCGTTCCCCTATCGATGCCCTGAAGCAGCTCGCCGGTTTATTGGTTAGAGGTGGCGAGCTGGTGTTGGAAACCCTGATCATCGAAGGTGAAGGTGAGTGGGCCTTTTGTCCTCCCAAGCGTTACGCCAAAATGCACAACGTATTTTTCCTGCCCACCATCGCTTGCTTGAAAGGTTGGCTGGAACGGGTCGGTTTTGAAAACATCCGCTGCGTCGACCGGACCTGGACCAGCTCCGAAGAGCAGCGTCGCACCGAGTGGATCAAGAGCGAATCCCTGGCCGATTTTTTAGATCCGGACGATCCGCGTAAAACCGCCGAAGGGCATCCGGCTCCGCTACGGGCAGTGTTGTTGGCCGATCGGCGCTGAAGTTTTGGAATACATCTAATTTTGTCAGCTTTATCCATTAAGGAGGATCGCCATGCCGGTCATTAACCTAGCCATTTCCCCGCAGAGCAAAGAAGTCAAAGAAAAGCTCATTTCGAGCCTTACCACAGCGGCCGCCGAAGCTACGGGCATACCGGCAGCCAAGTTCGTGGTCTTCATCGATGAGACGCCCCGGGAAAATATCGGTGTCGGCGGCCTGCCTCTCGACCAGGCCATGGCCCGGCAAGCCGCTGGCGATAAATAATAACAAGGAGAAAAGCCATGAAAAAAGTATCTCTCGGCATCAAGACCCTCGCCCAGCCGTCGCCGGTGTGGCTGGTCGGTTCTTACGACCAGGCGGGCCAACCGAACCTGGCCACCATCGCCTGGGGAGGCATCTGCTGCTCCAAACCACCCTGCGTTGCGATTTCCCTGCGTCCGGCCACCTATACTCACGACAGTATTATCCAACGCGGCGCCTTTACCGTAAACGTCGCCACCGAGCCCTTCGCTCGGCAGGCGGACTTTTGTGGCATGGCTTCAGGTCGGGATGGCGATAAGTTCGCGGCCGCCGGTCTGACCCCCGTCAAGAGCGACCTGGTCGACGCCCCTTACGTGGAAGAATTTCCTCTGATCGTCGAATGCAGGCTTCAGCAGACGGTGGAGGTCGGCGGCCACACCCAGTTCATCGGCGAGATCGTCGACGTCAAGGCCGATCCGGCGGTGCTGTCCGAAAGCGGTGTGCCCGATATCGAAAAGGTGCGGCCGATGATCTTTACCCCGGTGATCCGTACCTATCATGGGGCGGGTGAGTATCTGGGACAGGCATTTTCCATTGGCAAGGAAATCGGCTAGAAGCTGCTTTTTTGAAGTGCCATATGGGTACAAGACCGCGGGGTTGCGCCCCCGCGCGACGCCTTACTCTTTTTTCGCGCCCAAAAAGAGTAAGCAGAAAAAGGCGCCCCGGCTCCTTGCCCTTCGGGTCCCCTACGCTGCGCAGACGTTTTGCGGGCGGGGAAAAACTCGCTTCGCTCAAACAGTTTCCCCGCCTGTTTCGCAAAACGCCCACTCCGCTCCGGCAGCGTCACAGGGGGGGGTGGTCGCCGATCACTCATCACTTATTACTCATTACGCTTTACGGTTTTTACCCCCTGTGAGTGCCGCCGAAAGTAGGGATTTTAATCCGGAATAGAAAGACGTCTGAGCGCAGCGAATCTCGTCTTTCCCGGATTAAAACTCCTGGAGAGAGGGAACCCCGAAGGGGCAAACGGTGGGGCCGTTTTCTTTTGCTTACTTTTCTTTCGTCGGTACAAAGAAAAGTAAGACGCCCGGCCGGGCGGAACCGGCCGACTTTGGCTTTTAGCTTTTCTTATTTCCAGCACCTCAGCACAAAGATCAAGGCCGCGGGGTCGCGTCCCCGCGCGACGCTTTACTCTTTTACTGCGCGGCAAAAGAGTAAGCAGAAAAACGCGCCCCGGCTCCTTGCCCTTCGGGTCCCCTACGCTGCGCAGACGTTTTGCGGGCGGGGAAAAACTCGCTTCGCGTGAGGAGGCTATCAGGCTTGCCAGGAACCGACTGCAAAATCATCTGGCCGGCCCAGATCCCCTACAATTTTCGACAAATAGCCCTGCTATTCGCTCTCAAATTCTCGGGGATCTGGTCTCGCCCAACCAATTTTTCGCTTCGGTTCGGCAAACCCGATACCCTCCTGACATTTTCCCGCCTTTTTCGCAAAACGTCCACTCCGCTCCGGCTTCGTCACAGGGGGAGGGCAGTTAAAGTCCTATAGTTGTTCGCTGTTTCCTCCCTCCCTCTCCAACCACCGCTTGAGAGCTTCAATGACAATCACCGCCTGTTTGACGTTGAGTCGGCGCAGATCGCCGACTCCGGTCATGCGTTTGGCGAAGCGGGCCAGGGCAGTCCACTGCGGGTTATGTACCGCTCCCAGTTCGTAGAGTTGTAACCACAGCTTCCGGGCCTTCCACACCATGGGCGGCAACGGCCGTTCCCGGTTTCGAGGCAGGCGGGGGCGCCAGCCGAGAGCGTACAGCCGGTCGAGGAGCAGTTGCAACTGCCCGTCGTCAAGGTCGGCCGCCGAGTCTTTGCCCGGTACCGTGGCATTGATCAGGCTGCGGTAATTCTCATCGCTCAGGGCCAGTTCTTTTTTGGCTATGTGGATTTTCGCCAGGCATTTGCGGCGATATTCGCTGGCCATCCTTTCACCTCCGATTCACCCTTTTAATAACCAGATAACAGACTGTCGCCCCTTGGCAAGAATGATCGAAGCCCAAGGTCAGTTGAGTTTTTCTCCTCCTTGGATAAACTCATTTTGGGGAGGTCGTTATGTGGCAATTCAACGTACTGGTCACCATGGCGCAGAATGGTCGTTATGGGCAATTTCTTGGGGAGCTCGCCCCTTACGGAGAGTTTCACAAGACCGGCTTTCATGGCGTGGCCCTGGGACGGGTAGACGATGTGGAGGGTTTCTGCGAAACGATTTACCAGAAGCGCAGCCAGCAGTGCATCGCCTTTCATGACGTGTCCCGGGTGGTGCCCCTGGAGAGGGTTTTCACCTTCGAGGTCGATGATTTCCTGGCCAAGCTCTGCACGGCATTGCGTCCCTGGATCGCCCGGCTGGCCGAATCCCGCTTTCATGTTCGCCTGGAACGTCGCGGACTGAAAGGGCAGATCATCTCCCCGGATATCGAACAGGCACTCGATGCCTATATCCTTGATGAACTGATTGATCTTGGCCATACGGCTACCATCGACTTTGGCGATCCGGATGCGGTAATCGCCATCGAAACGATCGGCGATCGTTGCGGTGTCGGTCTTATTACCCGCGACTTGAACGATCGGTACGATTTTGTCCGGGTCGATTGAGCGATCCTTTCATGAGCACGCCTTTTACTCCCGCTTACCTGTCTCTTTATCATAACGGCGAACTGGCTGAAAGAGCCCGCCGGGCTCATGACCATCTGGTTCGTTGTGGGCTGTGCCCCAATTACTGTCGGGTCAATCGCTTGAAGACTTCCCGCGGCGCCCGCTGCCGTAGCGGTCGCCGGGCCGCAGTGGCCAGCTACGGACCCCATTATGGGGAAGAACGGGTTTTGGTCGGTCGCAAGGGCAGCGGCACTCTCTTTTTCAGTCGTTGCAATTTACGTTGTGTTTTTTGTCAGAACTGGGATATCAGTCAGGATGACCGGGGCCAGGAGGTCACTGCGGCCGAACTGGCGGCGATGATGCTGGAACTGCAGGGGCAAGGATGTCACAACATCAATCTGGTGTCGCCAAGCCATGTGCTCGCTCCGCTGCTTGCGGCCCTGGTCCTGGCAGTCCGCAAGGGTCTGCGGTTGCCCCTGGTTTACAATACGGGAGGGTACGATAGTCCCGAGGCTTTGGCGTTGCTTGACGGGGTAGTCGACATCTACATGCCGGACATGAAGTTCGCCGATTCAGAGGTTGCCGAACCGTTGCTGGGCGTAGCCGATTATGCCGAGGTCAATCGCGCGGCCGTGCGGGAAATGCACCGCCAGGTCGGCGACCTGGTTCTTGATGATCGGGGCATCGCCCTGCGCGGCCTGCTGGTCCGCCATCTGGTATTGCCGGAGAACCTGGCCGGCAGTGACCGAGTCTTGTCCTTTATCGCCGAACAGTTGTCCCGCAACACCTACCTCAATCTCATGGACCAGTACCGGCCCTGTTACCGGGCTGACCGCTACCCGCCTCTCGATCGGTCCCCGAGCCGGGCCGAATACAGGCGTGCAGTGAGATGGGCGAAAGCCGCAGGTCTGCAACGTCTTGATCTCTGCTGAAAACAGAGGAAGTCTTCGCAATGAAAATTCGGGTCGAATGTTACGATGGTTATCGGGGGCAGGAGCAGCCCCGGCGACTGTATCTAGGTCGGCGGCAGGTTGCGGTGGCGGAGATTCTCGATCGCTGGCTGGACCCGGACCACCGCTATTTTAAACTACGGGGAGAGGACGCGGGTTTGTACATTATACGCTACGATGTGCAGGAAGATCTCTGGGAATTGACCCTGTTCGATCGCCGCGGCAACCGAACCGGCTGAAGTCAATTCAAGCCGGTTCGACGGCTGTGTTTCGATCGGCTTGAAACAGTTCGATGAGAGCGCTCAGGGCTGGTGAAGCGACCATGTCCTTGCGGCGAACAAACATGGTCGGTACGCGCGCGAAAGGCTCCGCCACGGAATGGGTTTGCACCAACGAGGCGAAGGGGCCACGTTCGACAAAAGATCGCGGCAGCATGGTGATGCCCATACCGGCACCGACACAGCCGAGAATAGCATCCAGGGTCCCGAATTCCATAAGTTTGATAGGGGTCAGACCTTCTTCCCGCAGCCATTGTTCCAGACGGTTGCGACAGGAGCAGCCGGGCCGAAACACCAGAATGGTGTTGAAATTGCCTGCGGCCGGGGCCGGTTCTCCCGGTGCGGTAACGAGTACCATTTCCTCAACGTAAATCTCTTCCTGGATTATCTCACTGTTGGCGATAGGGCCGCCGACCAGGGCGCCTTCGATATCGTAATTAAGTACCTGTCGCACCAACTCCTGACTGGCACCGGTTTGCAGGTCGATATCTACTTCGGGGTATTGACGATGATAGCGGGCCAACACCCGTGGTAAATGGGAAGCCGCCACCGTGTCGATAGCACCGACGGCCAGCGGTCCCTGAGGCCGGGCGGAGCCGTTTACCGCCAGACGGGCTTCTTCGACTGTACGCAGGATCTGGCGGGCATATCCCTGCAGGCTCTTGCCGGCGCTGGTCGGAACCATGCCGCGCCCGGTGCGAACAAAGAGACTGGTGCCCAGATCTTCTTCCAGCCGGCGCAGGCGGGTGGTCACGTTGGACTGTACATAATGCAGGCGCTCTGCAGCGCGAGAAACGCTGCCCTCTTCAGCTACCGCGAGGAAAATGCGCAATGAACCCAGATCCATAAAGACCCTTCCCTATAGTGATATCTTTTTTGGTGATAAGTTTGATCAATTTAAGTCATTTGACATGAATTGTCCATTCTCTCTATGGTTTCTTTTAAATAACGTTGCCGTGTGAACGGCTGCCTGAAAGCCCTTGTCTAGGGCAGGCCGGAGTACTGTAATGAAACCTAACAAGAAAGGAATTCATGATGAGCCCAGTTATCAACGCTGACCCCCATGGCAAAATTGCACTGCAGGCTTACGATCCGGTGGCATTTCATACTGAAGGCAAGGCAATAAAAGGCAACCCGGCCATTTTGGCTGAATGTTGCGGTTACAAGTTTGCTTTTTCCTCCGAAGAAAATAAGGCCGCCTTTGAAGAGCAGAGCGAGAAATATTTTCCCGCTTATGGCGGCTATTGTGCATTCGGAATCTCCATCGGAGTCTTGTTCCCGGTAGAGATCGATACCTGGGAAATTATTGAGGGACGCCTGGTTTTACAATATACCCAGGAGGTAAAGCAGATGTTCGAAGAAAACAAGGCAGAAAACCTGCGCAAAGCCAATGAAAACTGGGCGAAAATGGAAGCTGAACTGGCACAGTAGTCCAGAGACTCAGAACGCTTCCGTGTTTTAAAAGAGATAAGGCTCCTCCTGGCGAGGAGCCTTTTTGGTTGTTTCTTCCGGTTTCTTGGCGTTCCACCGAATTCACGCTGTCTCCGGGTCCAGGACGCAGAGATTTCCAGCAGGGTTGGGGCGAAAGCAGCCATTACAGGAAGTGCAGCGGGCCGGACGGCGGTCGCCAGCTTGCCAGCGCTGCACCAAGTGCGGCTCTGCGAGCAGAGGACGCGATAGAGAAAAGTAGTCGATGGGGGTGGTCGCCAGCAATTTCTCCATGACCTGAGGAGAGCGCAACCCCCCTACCAGGATAATCGGCACGTTTAGTTCCTCGGCGAGCCGGGCCGCATAATCAGCGTTGTACGCTTCCTTCTCCGGAGCGTCGATACGAGTACGGCAGGGACCGAGTCTGCCGGAGGCCATGGTGCCGCAACTTAGTTCAATGGCATCGATGCCCCGGGCGGCAAGTTCACGACTGACATAGAGGCAGTCTTCGAAAGTCGCCCCGTTTTCGATGTTGTCCTCGGCATTAAGCTTGATCAGTACCGGATAGTCTGCCCCAACCCGTCTGCGTACCTCGTCATACGTTTCCAAAATGATGCGCGCCCGGTTTTCGATGGACCCGCCGTACCCGTCTTTACGACGATTATAGTGAGGGCTTAGAAATTGACTGAACAAATAACCGTGGGCACCGTGAAACTGAACCCCGTCAAATCCCGCTGCCTTGGCACGTGCTGCCGCATCGCCGATAGCTTTGGTCAGAGTCCGGATATTTTCCAGGGACATTTCCTGGGGTACAACCTTGAAGAGTAAGTCAGGTACCGCGGAAGGTCCCCATATCCTCCGGTTTTCCGGTTGGTAATTGGTTTGCGAGCCTCCGTAGGCAATCTGCAATACGATGCGGCTGTCATATTGATGCACCATTTCAGTCAGTGGTCGGTAATCTTCGATAAAGCTGTCGTCATAGATGCCCATCATGCCGGGGTTGGGCTGCTCCTCCTGCAGGGGGAAGGCATAGCCGGTAATGATCAAACCCGTCCCGCCCCGGGCCAGCTCCTCGTAGAGCTTGAACAGTGGTTCGGTCATGTGACCGTTCGCATCGGCCATGTTTTCCCAGGTGGCACTGCGGACCAGTCGGTTCTTAAGGTTCATGGTATTGATTGTCGTTGCGTCGAAAAGACTTCGCATGATCTTTCTCCTTTGCGAAAAAATTTCTTACTTGTCTCAGGCTGGTTACCAGGTTGCGTTAGTTGATCTTTTTTGCTACTTTCAACCATAGGGCTTGTATAGTCAATAATGAACCTTTTAGATACATAGGCACCTTTTGGGAACTGTGATAAAAGAAGAGAGGTTATGAAACAAAATCTCGAGGTAAAAAAAACACTGGTTTTTCGTGACAAGGAATACAAGTGCGGTATCGACGTGACCTTGGCGGTCATCGGCGGCAAGTGGAAGTCGGCCATCCTTTACCACCTGGCGTTACAGACCATGCGCTTTTCCGAACTGCAACGCCAGTTTGCCGACACCAGCCGGAAGATGCTTACTCAACAGTTGCGGGAACTGGAGCGGGATGGCCTGGTCCATCGCGAGGTTTACCCTCAGGTGCCGCCCAAGGTGGAATATTCCCTAACCGCTAAGGGCCGGAGCATTAAGCCGATCCTTGACCTCATGTGCGATTGGGGGGCGGGTTTTGCGGAGAATTGACGTTGCTGCAATAATAGGCCAACAGAATTGTCCCGCATTAATATCTTTACAAATGATAGTCGGGATCAATTTTATTCATTTGACATGAACGTATGGGCTTTTTATTGTATACAAACGGGCTTGCGCCTGTTCGCTTAAGGTAAACCAGTGTTGCGTAACGGGTGGGGTGCGCCTTGCCCGGTTGCAAAAAGCAAGGGAGATCACCGCCAATGAGTAATGCGCCCAATACCCACATTCGTATGTTCGGTTCGCTGCATACTATCCGCCGTAACCGGGGGCTGCCCCCGTATGAGGATATGTACATTCCCCCCGAGGGTTGCACCGGGTTCGATCTGGCCGAGAAACTGGATTTGCCCCTGGAAAAGATAGAGGGGGTGTTCATCAATAACAAGGCCACGTCTCTGGATGCTGTGATCCGGCCTGGCGACAAGACCGCCATTATTTCCTCGGGCGTACCGGGACCCCACCGCTATTCCCTGGGCATTCATTCTGCCGGCAAACACCTTCGTGATTAAATATGCTGGCTTTACAAAAAGCAACGGGTCTGCAGAAATCTGCAGACCCGTTTTTTATGGACTATCCAGAGCCAAGCAGGGCTCTTTTTTATTTCAGACCGCCTCGCCTAAGGATTTTTCGACAAAGCCTTCTGCAGGGGACAGTTTTCATTTGCATCCCGCCCCAGGCGATAGGCTTGTAAAATCTCGACAGACTTGGCGGCAAGCTGCCTGCGTATCTCTCTTCTTTTGCCCTTTATTCGCGGGATGCTCATGGAATCGTAGGCGGTCGTCCGGTGGCGCATCCAGGCGATCACCGCGGCTTCGGCACGCTTCTCTATGGGGATGCGTTCCGTGCGAGCCACAGTTCCACTGCCGACGGGAGTAGCGTGCGCTGTAATTTTGTCGCTCAACCGCTGTGCTTCAAGCGCATATCTTGGGTGAAAATCGAGAAACCGGATAACTTCGCTAAAAAAATCGGTTACATAGGCCTGTTGTTTGGTCTCTCGCCGGACCTTTACCCTCTGCCGGGTCCTGGCATATTCGGGAGTGGAACGCTTGGCGGCTACTTCCTCACGTGATGCCGCGATATGAGCTTCTTCGGCCCAGATCCCCTGAGAGATAGTCCTCCTGCCTTTACGTACCTGTACCACCCAGGTCATTCCTTTGGCCTTCACGCTTCTGGTGATGGCCGCGTCTCCCGCAGGAAGGAAGGCCCAGTTCTCGGGAGGTGTAAGTAGTTCGCCCGATTCGGTCAGAACCGTTCCCCGGGTCCGGCCGGGCCGAACTATGCGATGGTGTTGAGTCATGATTAAGTTATAAGAGGTTGGGGCACTGCCAGCTTCTTGTGTTGCGATCAGGGAGGGTTGAAGCCTGGTTAGCTTCCGGCTCGCTTAACTTTATAGCCCAGACCGGTTAATTCTTTTTCCAGCCCATCCCGGTGATCCCCCTGAATTTCTATGATGCCATTTTTTACACTGCCACCACTTCCACACTTTTGTTTCAGGGATTTTGCGAGCTTTTTCAGTTCCTCGGCATCTAAAGGCAAGCCAGTGATTAAGGTGACCCCTTTGCCTTTACGTCCTTTGGTCTCTCGCATCAGACGAACGATGCCGTCGTTCTTCGCAGGGGGTGTTTTTTTCTTGCAGGTGCATTTCCCGCTCGGCTGGTTGCATCGTGGGCACATCCGGCCAAATTCGGTGGAATAGACCAATCCGGTATCTTCATGTTGAGACTTTTTAGCCATAGATATTTACTTTACCTTGGAGAAAGTTGCTTGTTTCCCATATGAAAACTATGTGGTGCCCATCCGAAGTTTCCGGATGGCCACTACGTACCGGAGAATTTTTCCAGCAGGGGTTTGACAAATTTTTCAAAAGTGACCTGCTGTTTAGCGGTCAGCAGGTCGAGGTTGCCCTCATTGTCGAGCAAAAAGGTGCAGACGCCGATTACGGTTCTGGGCAGATATCCGGTCCCCGATACGATTTTTTCGATGTCATCCGTTCGATCATTTATCAATTTTTCCAGGTGATCCAGATCCAATTCCATTTCCTGTTCTCCAGTAGTATTTTGGCGCTATGTCTCTAAAAATTGTCAGCTTTATTGGGGGGGCCGCAGCAAAAGGCGGGTGGCGTACCAGAGGAACATGATCAGCGCCATCAGCGGCAATGCCGGGATAAAAAGACCGGTGACATGGGCCAACACAATGGCAACGAACAGCGCGGCCACCGAGACGGGAAGGTAGCGGCAGATGCGTCCTTGCCGGGCCAGCGCCAGGGCGGGTTTTCCGATCAGGTTGTCATTGATTTCAAAGCGGCGGGCGACGATGGCAAAGAAGACCACCATAATCCAGTCCGAGATGCCGAAAAACGGAGCCAACGCCGCAGGGCCGGGCAAGGCCAGTTTAACCAGAACCATGTCGATGAGGGGAGGCGGTCCTTCGGGAGCCAGGTAATATTGTTGAATTTCCTGGCTAAAGTCGGCGGTCGGTCCGCCAAGCCAGCTTGCCAGATCAGCCAGCGTCATCACGATGCACACCGGTATAACTTCCCATAACCGCTGGATGTATCGGGCCAGTGCGGCTCCGATGAGGGTCGCTACTAACAGCAGATGACTCGATTTGACAACTGCCAGTACTGACTGCCAGCCGCCGACTAGCGACAGCTGATTGATCAACCAGATACTTAGAAGCAATGTGACGGCCCAAAAAAGATAAAAAAAGCGGCTTCGCTTTTCCGGTTGCAGCATCAGGGCAGGCAAAAGCGTTTGCGCTGCGATAAAAAGTTGCAGGGCGATAAAACCCCCGGACCACCAGGGTGCAGGAACTTCGACCAGCTGTCCGCCCCGCAAAAGACCAAAAACCGCGCAGCTCCATAGCAGGTGGCCGCCTAATAGCCACAGGATCAGCCGTCGATTCGATGTATTGAAACTCGTGAAGGATTGCAGCGTCATGATCTTGGTTTTTGGAGGCGCTAAATGAAGTCTATGAAATCAAGATTGTTTGAGTTTGTCTGCCAGTGCCGCGAAGGGAGAGTGCCCCAGGGAAGGGCGGTCTACTTGCGTAGAGGGACCTTCGGTGCTGCGATCCTCCTGCACCCCGCGAGTATGCTCGTGATCATGGCAATAGATGCAGAGCAGTTCCCAGTTGCTGCCATCGGGTGGATTGTTGTCGTGGTTGTGGTCGATGTGGTGCACAGTAAGTTCGCGGAGGTTTTTGCCTTCGAATTCGCGGCTGCAACGGCCGCATACCGGAGGAAAAAGCTTTAACGCCTGTTCCCGGTATCCTGCCTGCCGGGCCTGTTGTTCCCGACGCATCTCAGCGACCAGGCGGTCCCGCTTTGCGGCACTCAGGTTTTTTTCGGAATCCGTCATGTTAACCCTTTGCTTCTTTTAGTGTTTCAGTGTGTCTGTTGTTTCTGAGGGTGTTGCCTGTTTCCTGTTCACAGGTGTTTTAATCACTTTAATATATTTTTGAAACAACATGGTATTGGGAACATTGACGTAATTATGGTCCTCGGTCAAAAGAACCGTATAGAAGGTGTTGATGGCCAGCACCGTGCCCCGTATCTCGTCTGGCATGATTTCGATACAGTCTTCTATTTTAAAAGGGGAGGTGAAATAGATAATAACCCCGGCCAGAATATTGCCCACCAGGCTCCAGACAGCTACGAAGGCGACGGCAATCAGAGCCAGAACGCCCGTGGCGGAAACCCATACATGCTTCAGATCAACATTCCAGATCAGCAGCAACACCGCCAGACTCAGCAGCCATGAGATTATGGTAAGCAGGCGTTTGATGGTGAAATAGCGGGATTTCCGAATGCTGAATTTGTATTGGGTTTGTTTTGCGTAGCGCTTGAGCAGATGAAACAGTATGTGGATGGCCACCATGGCGATCACTGAATACACCGCTTTATGAATCATTATAGAGTCCATTGTTTAACTTTCTTCGCTGGCAGAATAAATTATTTCTGCGGAGTTTTCCCGGAAAGGTTGTCACGATGTTTGAGCTGCATGCCCTTAAGAAAATTACGCAGGATCTGGTCCTGGCAAGCACGATACTGCTTGTGTCCCGGTCTGCGGAAAAAGGCGCTCAATTCGTGTTTACTCAGACAAAATTCAGCCAATTCGAGAATCTCCAGAACGTCTTCGGCCTTCAAGTTTAAGGCAATTTTCAACTTCATCAGAATAATATTGTTGTTGAGGCGTTTCTCGGGTTCGGGCTGCGGCCCTTCCCTTTTACCCCGTTTGTCGATAATCAAACCGTTAAGAAAAATCGCCAGCTGGCGGTCACGGCACGTTTCATATCCGGGATCCTCTTCCCTCTTAAGCCAGGCGCTGACCTGTTCCCGTGTGACCTGCTGTCCGGCGATGGCAAAAAGATTCATCATTTTTGAGTCGTTAAAGTCGAAGATATAGCGAATACGACGCATGATGTCGTTGTTTGTCATAGAGAATATGCCCTGCGGTTATTAGTTGGTTGTTCGCGCAGCCTGGAAAAGGGACCAGCAAGTCCCTCCGAAGGATGCCCGCTGATGCTGATAGTGCCTTAAAATCGCCTGAGTAGCAATGGCCGACTTCGTTAAATAGAGCTTTTTCATTTATCAGAGCTGTCCGGGAAAAAGATTTTGCACCAATCGCAGGATGTGCGATGCTAAGCCCGATCAGTAAGTCGTATAGTTTCCAGATGAAGGTCCGTTTCCGGAGAACTCGTGGACAAATTGCCCCAACTTTATTTATTGGATGGTTCCAGCTATATCTATCGTGCCTACTATGGTATTCGTGATGTTGCCACCGCCGATGGCATGCCGACCAATGCCGTTTACGGTTTTACGCGCATGCTGCTGGGGCTTTTGCAGGCAAACCGCCCCGATTACATGGCGGTGGTCTTCGATCGACCCAGGGAAGAAAACTTCCGGCGGGAGATCTATCCCGAATACAAGGCACATCGGGATGCCATGCCCGAAGATCTGCCGCCCCAGGTTGCCGTAATCCGACAGATCTTGCAGGCGTTGCAGATTCCGGCCCTGGAAGCGCGCGGGTTTGAGGCTGATGATATCATTGCCACCCTGGCCCGCCGATATGCCGCCGAAGGCATTGAAGTCACGGTGGTTACCGGCGACAAGGATTTGATGCAGATAGTCGATGACCGAGTCGTTCTCCTGGACACCATGAAGGATACGCGTTCCGGACCTCAGGAGGTTCGGGAGCGTTTCGGGGTCCCCGCCGAACTGGTCGCCGATGTTCTGGGCCTGGCCGGAGACACTTCGGACAATATCCCCGGTGTGCCCGGTATCGGTGAAAAAACCGCCGCGGAGTTGGTGCAGCGCTTCGGTAGTTTGGAAGATGTCCTTAAGTGGACCAACCTGGTGAACGGCAGGAAACGCCGGGAAAACCTAGAAAACCATGCCGATCAGGCTCGGATGTCCAAAACCCTGGCAACTCTCCGAGATGATGTGCCTCTTGAACTCTCTCTGGCTGATTTGCAGCGACAGTCGCCGAATCTGTCGGACTTGATGCCTCTGTTGCGGCAACTGGAATTCGAAGACCTGGAGATCGTCTTCACTCCGCCGCCACCGGGAGTGGTGGAGATCTACAGCGACGGCTCGGGCCGGGATTCGGGGCCGGGGGGCTATGGCGTGGTTCTGCGCTATGGAGGGCATGAAAAGGAACTCAGCGGATTTGAGACCAAGGCGACTTCGCAGCGTATGGAGCTGATCGCCGCGATCCGGGGCCTGGAAGCCCTGAATAAGCCGCAGAAGGTTCGGTTGTTCAGCGATTCCCAGTACCTGGTGCGGGGAATGAGCGCCTGGATTGACGGCTGGGTTCGCGACGGCCGCCTCGAGACACCGGGCGCCCTGGCCAATCAGGATCTTTGGCAGCAGCTGTTGGCCCTCTCCCGTCAGCATGAGATTCAATGGGAATGGGTGCGGGGCCATGCCGGGCACCCCTTTAACGAACGTTGCGACAAACTGGCCAAGCGGGCTGTTGATGAGGGCATACAGGCCTTTGTCTCAGAACGGGAGGAAACTACGGCCCCGACAGAGGAAGAGACTGGAACTATCGATTCCGTTTCGGTGGCCGCAATCTGCTTGGAACCCAACCCGGATGAAGAGGATATTGATTTTGAGGCCGAAGATGATGGGCAGTTGAAACTTTGCTAGCAACTTTCTTCTGTCGCCCAGTGTTTACAAATAGTTTAAGTTGTCGGTCTCGGCCAGCCATCGATAATTTAATATGCCGTAGATGTAAGATTGGTTTTAACCCCAACAACCTCTTCGACCATTGTTAGGAAGAGGAACGGAGCGATCGTTTTAGCAACCAACTGTCGGAAGAGGGGCCGCGCAAAGAAAATACCGTCGCTGTAGGATAGCTAAAAGGGTCTTAGCCTTCTCCTTTCCTGCGAGAACACATGCTCCACGCAGTGGCAAGGCANNTTTTTGCTTCCTTTTTGTTGCCGCCTGGACAAAAAGGAAGGCGTCTGGCGGGACGTGACCCGCCGGTGTTAAGCTCCAACCGATTCAGTTCTAAACATACAATTATCAACTCCAGCAAAAACGCCTCTGGAATTCCAATCATGAAAATACGAAAAGTCACCGAAGAATCCCGCCCCAAGGTCTACGCCCTGTTGCGCAACGCCTTTCCCGGCAGCAGCTACGAAGCTGATCTGATTGAAGCCTTTCACACCAACGGCAAGCCGATTCACGAATGGGTCTGCATTCACACCAACAAAGTCATCGCCTATATCGCTTTTTCAAACGCCTATTATGACTATGAGGTCTGCGGCCTGCACCTGGCACCCATGGCCGTGGCCCCCGACTTTCAAAGACAGGGTGTCGGCTCAGAACTCTTGCGCTTTGCTTTAAGGCAAGAGCCGATCAAAAGTCAGATCCTTTTCGTGCTGGGCAAACCCGGTTTTTATAAACGTTTTGGCTTTGAACCCTGCAGCCAGCCCATCTGCCCCTTTGATAAAAACAATGCTCATTTCCTGAGTCTGCGCAACACGGCTACCGACAGTTTCACCATCGGCTATGAACCTGAGTTTCAAAAGGTTTCCAAGCGGTCAAAAAATCAGGGGAAAAAGCGACACTGAGTTGGCACCATGAGTTTTCAGTTGGCGCCGGAACTTACCGACCATGCTCTTCATAATCCCTTTGCGTTTAGGCGCAACCCACCGACTTTGTATGTGATGTATTATTATGTCGAAAAAGCTTACATTGCCAGGTAGATAAGAGGTAAAGAGTTGTAATATCAATGATTACAGTAGTTTATGGGTTGGCACAATCTCTGCTGATTAATGAAGAAATATCGATTTCTATAATGTAGATGATAAATGAATTTCTACCCGGATGAGGTAGTGGGGGAACCATGAAAAGAATATGGATCAGCCTAATGACCGTTGCTTGCCTGTTCTGGGCCGCTTCTGCTTTGGCTATTCCGACCTTGCAGTTGGATATTTCCGGCGGCGTTTATGATGATGCGCCTGACGTTGAAAACGTTGTGTCCACCGGAGATAACTTTACCCTGTATACTCTGCTTAACCTCGCAGGTGATGATAAGCCGTCTGCTGTGAGTCTGGGGGATAAATTTTATATCTCGATGGCAGTCACCCCCAAGCTAGCTGAAGGCAGCGATGGCCTTGGGTCTTTCTCGTTTTTTGACGGAAGTGTCACCTACGAAATTGATGTGACAGGCGATATGGAATATGGGACTCCGCCGGTAGACGAATACTTTAAGGATTTGGGCCCCCATGGTATTTTTGATACCTACTACTACGAGTTTGAGTTTAATTTTGACCCTGCTCTTCAATGCGCAGCATACAATGTTGCGGATAACCCCGGGGGACTTGTTGACGGTTCCGAGTTTTATTATCGGGCCTTCGATGTGGATGTGAGTGGGTTGACTGAGGGTTATGAGATCCACTTTGATCTTTATCACCTAGATTATTTAAAAAACGGCAAGGGCGTGGTGGATGTTGCTGCGCCTTTCTCCCACGATGCTCAGAGCGGCGCTATCCCAGCCCCCGAACCTTCAACCCTGCTGCTGTTGGGCGCAGGCTTGGTGGGATTAGGCGCCTACCGCCGACGGCGTGGAAAAGGCTAGAGTTTCTTGTATATTTCGTAATTAAAAAGCGGGGCCGGTCACGGCCCCGCTTTTTGTTGTCAATCTGTTGCAAAGAGAATTACCGTGTCTCGAACCTAGTAGTTCCTCAGTCCACGCGGTTGGTGATTTCGATCAGGTGGTAACCGAACTGGGTCTTGACCGGGCCGAGAACCTTGCCGACTTCGCCGGAAAAAACCACCTCGTCAAATTCCCTGACCATCTGTCCGGGACGGAACTCACCCAGCGCGCCACCCTGCTTTCCGGAAGGGCATTTGGAGTGCTGCTTGGCGACGGCAGCGAAGTCTTCGCCGCCCTCGATCTGGGCTTTCAGGGTAAGACATTCTTCCTCGGTGGATACCAGAATGTGCCGGGCGCTTGCTTTAGCCATGTTGGGTCTCCTTTGATGACTTGAGTAATAGACGGCTTACTATTACCCGATCTGCTGGCTCTTGTCCAATCTTGCTCTTCGGTGTCCCGTTATTTTTTACGAACAGACCGGTAAATCAAGAAAACCACCAGCAGGCCAGCCATGAGACTCCAAAAAAGGCCGGAATGAATGAGCTTTTCCAGGTGAGGGGCAACGTCATGACGCCAGGGGTCGAGCAGGAAATTATTCAAAAAGTCCTGGAACATCAAGACCTCCACAGATTAAGGGGCAGAAAAATCTACAGGGTGCCTACAGCAATTTATAAAAGTAGTATATCGTGTTGAAAGCACATGGGTTAAATCGTCTGCCAATATTTTTGCCAGCGGTGCCTGGCTATTGCCCGGTTAAACGCATCAGGCAGTCGACAAAGGCAACCTTCTTCTTGTTTTAGAGTTGCCGGGTCCGGAATCAGCGCCAGGCATTGGCAAGGCCTTTCGGCAATCGAAAAACGACAGCCGTCAGGCCCGAGAAAGACGCATCCTGAAGTCAACGACCGGGGGGCGGGCATCGGTACGCCGGATTTTTCCCATAATACCAGATTCAATGCCGGCAATCGGCTGCGAAGCTGCTCAAGCGTCAGGCGTTTCCCTGCGAAAAAAATGGCGAAAAAACGCTCCGGGTCGACCCATATCCCGGGACTGGCCTGACAACAACGGCCGCCGCATTGCCGGCAGAGGGATAAATTCACTACGTCTGGTTTTTCTGCGGACATAGGCGAACTTTCGAAAAGGGTCATCTGCTGACAAGTTTAGCCGCGATGAAAGCGGTGGTCCAGGCGGCCTGGAAGTTATAGCCCCCGGTAATGCCGTCAATGTCCATTACCTCTCCGGCAAAATACAGGTTTTTACACACCTTGCTCTGCATGGTTTTGAAGTCGATGCTCTCCAGGCTGATCCCGCCGCAGGTGACGAATTCTTCCCGAAATTTGGTTTGCCCCCTTACCGAGTAGGTATCATTGGTGAGGAAGCCGGTCAGCCTGTTTAAGCCTGTTTTGCCCAACTCTCCCCACTTTTTATCCGGTGCCAGGTTGCTCTTTTCAAGCAGGTAAATCCAAATCCTTTCAGGTAAAGCGTAGGGCCTGAGGTTGGACAGGGACTTTTTCGGATACTCTGACGCAATTCTTTTCAGCTCAGAAACAACAAGCTCCTGATTGCGCACATTCGCCCAGTTCACCTGAATCTTAAAGTCATAATGCTTTTCATTCAGTAATCGCGCCCCAAGGGCGGAAAGTTTTAAGATGGCCGGGCCGCTCATGCCCCAATGAGTAATCAGTAAAGGGCCTTCGGATTTAAGCTTGGTCCCCTGTATGCTCACCAGGGCAGGATCTACCACGATGCCCATTAACTCTGTAATCGTTTCATCGGGCATTTTGAAGGTGAACAGGGAGGGCACAGGATCGGCGATTTTGTGTCCCAATTTTTCCAGCCATTCCAGACCGGCCCGCTTCGGAGAACCTCCCGTTGCGACAATCACCCGGTCAAAGGCCCGGGTTGGCTTTTCGCCGATAAAGCTCAATTGCAGCCTGTTTCCGACCTTTTGGATGCCTTTTATCCCTTTTTCAGTCTCGATTTCGATGTGTAATTTCCTGCTTTGGTCTAAAAAACAATCGATGACGCTTTGCGAATCCTGGGATAGGGGGAAGACGCAATTGTCCTCCTGAATGGTCAAGGGCACGTTGCGCGCTTCGAACCAGCGCATCGCATCGTGGTTGTTGAATACTCGAAACGCCTTTTTCAAAGCGTTTCCACCCCGGGGATAAGCTGCGGCCAGTTCCTGGATGCTTTCACAGCCGTTGGTCAGGTTGCACCGGCCCCCACCGGAAACCTTGACCTTAGCCAGAAGGCTTTTGGATTTTTCGAAAATGACGACGGTGGCGTCCGGATAGTTTTCCTTGACGGAAATTGCCGCAAAGAAACCGGCCGCTCCACCACCAATAATGGCTACATCCACCTTGATACCTTATCAATTAACAACCACAGGGAAAAATGAAAGATTGGATAGTAACGTTGCTGGCTACCCTGGCGCAAGCCCGGAAAGGTAAAACGATACCCCGGCGGCAGGTTGACAGGAAGGCCTGCACTGATAAAAGGGAATTAAGATAACAATTTAAAAGGGGATTTTGAAACGGAGTAAGCAGGACGTTGAGGGCGGGGACTCAATCCATGTTCAGGCATTGTTTTTTGATTTTTTGGCTCATGACCATATCGATGCTGTGGTGCTCCACGGGCGTGTTCGGCAAAATTGATTTAAACCCGAACGGTTTTCCGGCGGCCCGCACCGGGACCTATCGTGACCTCGACGAGAGAACGCGCATCTATAAGGTGCAGGAACCGGAAGAACGCAGGGAGCACCCCAACATTCTCATCTATATGCATGGGTCCGCGGGTAAAGAAGAACAGGGCATGGATTTGCTTTGGGAACGGGGCACCTTTTCCCGGTTGAGAGCTCTTATGAACCGCTGGGGATGGATTTATGTCTGCCCCAGGGACGCCGAATTTGTCGGTTTGCTGAAACATCTTGAAGAAAAGTATGCTCCGCAAGACATCTATCTGGCGGGAGCCTCCGGAGGGGGCAATGTCGTTTTGTGGGAAGCGGGCAGAAACCCATCAGCATATTCCGGTCTCTTGCTGCTTTGCCCGGCCATCCAACGCGGCAAGAGGAGCTATCCAAACACGCTCTCCATGCCGGTATGGATTGTCAGCGGTGAAAGGGATCGCAGAATCACCAGGCAGTGCAGGGACCTGGTCAAAAAACTAAAGTCCCTGCAGAGCTCCTATTTTTATCGGGAAATTCCCGGAGGGCATCACGGTACCCCGTTGGAGAGGGTTGCGTGGCAAAAGGCCCTGGAATTCCTCAAAGGGAACCGGAGAGAAGTCGTTGCCCGCCTGCAGAAAGTCCCCTGAACACAGCAAACAAAGCGAGAACGCTCGCTGCCGGTTAATTATCCCCTCTTTTTGAAGCCGAGCACGATCCTCTTTGGCAATACGCTCTTGACTCTCCGGTCATCGCTGAATAGACTTCGGCTTACTTTCGAATCCGATCTCTGAAGGAGAATCACCATGAACAGCTGTCCCTGTGGCAGCGGCAACGACTATGCTGCCTGCTGCGAACCGATCATTACCGGAAAGCAACCGGCCGAAACGGCGGAACAATTGATGCGGGCCCGTTATACCGCTCACGAAAAGGTCGAGGTCGACTTTCTTTATGAAAGCACCCATCCCGATAACCGTGAGGGCTACGATCACAAAACGACCAGGGAATGGGCCGAGAATTCCGAATGGAAGGGTCTGGAGATTGTAGGAACGACCGCCGGCGGCCCGAAGGACGAAGAAGGCGTAGTCGAATTTATTGCCCGCTTTCGTGACAAGGGAGGGGTCCATAGCCATCACGAGCGCGCCCTGTTTAAACGGGAAAAGAAACAGTGGCTGTTTTTCGATGGCACCATGGTCAAAGCGCCGATAGTCGGCAGTGGCAAGATCGGGCGTAACGATCCCTGTAGCTGTGGCAGCGAAAAAAAATACAAGAAGTGCTGCGGCAGGTAGGTTTTTTACCAATCACAATAGAAAAAAGGGGGACAGGCGCTGTAATAGCCTGTCCCCCTTTTACTTGCTTTCCTAATTTTTGACTTTATTCGTCTCAGCTGTCGGGTTGCGGTCCTACCAATTGCTTACGGAGCTTTTGCAAGACTGACCTGACCCTGCCGGCATTTTCCGAACCCATTCGAAGCATAATTTTTTGTCCTGCCGACAGGGCTTCAAGCTTTGGATCGGCATAACGGTATTGGGTGATATGCTTCACCAGGGGAATCGGCTCCTTGATTTTAGGAGTGGCCAGCAAATGATCAAGGACAGCGATCATGCGGTCATGAAAATAACCGTTGGGATACCCCATCTCCCGGAACGCCTCTTCCATCAATGGATAGATACGCAGGTAGGCCTTGGACAACTGTTCGGCGGGCACCGCTTCGGCCAGTTCAACATAGGGAGCATAGCGGGAAAAGTTTGCCGACGCGATAATTTCAGTTCCATCTTTTGTCGCTGTTTCGAAGCGACCGCCTGGCGGGCGCACCGGCAGGTGTTGTCTGGGCAAGCCTTTTTGGGGCAGGGCATCGATGATCAGGACCAGGCGCCGGATAAATTGTTGGGGTGCCAGCAGTTGTTTTCGAGTTGATTCGCCAAAGAGTTGGGTCAGCAGATCCCTGGTGAAGACATCGCTCTCTCCCAGGCCCGGCAAAGGCGGGGCGATCGGCTCTTCTGCCCCCGGTGCAGCGGGTTGTGCCAGGGGGAGAGGGTAGCGAATTTCCGGTTCGGTTTCCAGGGGTGCTGCCGGCGGGATTCCCAATTCGGAAATGGAAGGCGGCTCCGATGATTTCCCCGGCCAAAAAAAGACGACGGCCAGGCAAACCAGAAGCAATATGAGAATGACAATGGCGATGCGTACCGGTTTCATGGCAGGTTCCTCCCTTGAACTTTCAGGACTACCCGGGGCGAATGAGGAATGATGTTCAACTGCAAGCACAGCCATAAAAGCATAGGTGAGGCCAGGGCATACGTCAAATAGCTACGTTGGTTGTTTTATTTTTGGGAGGTCCTAAACTGTATGGCTGCCTGCTGGATTCAAATATTCACCTCGATTGTTAGTCCTGTATTAACTTCGGCCGGATTCCAGGCCTTAAAAGGCCCTTTCTTGATCAAGATCAGGTAATTTTATACTGCCTCTTGCTAAGGTAAGCACAATTTTGAACACAACCAATTATCTGATAAGGAGACTTCGCTATGGCAGGCTGTGGAGGTAGTTGTGCACAGGGTGGAACAGGCGGACCTTTTGCCGAAGGTCGGGAATTGGTGGAATTTGTAGCCCGGGCCCATGATGGCGCCGTGCGCCAGCGGCCGATCCCCTGTGGGGGGCTCGAAACCTTTTGCCAGGGGTGCGGTGCGCCTTTTGTGCTGGAAACCCACCTCGGCAGTTGCCCCGTTTGTAATGGGGTTCACGCCGTATCCCCTCCCCGCAACGGTGATGCCGCCAACATTCAGTATGCCGGCGACGGGTTCAGGCTGGATCAGTGATCCCCTCGGTTCGTCCTGCTATCGGATCTAGAAAAGAGACGCTTCAGTATTGTGAGATTTGAGTTTAAAAATCAAAACGCCCCGATGATTTATTCGGGGCGTTTTGCATTCGTCTGTTTCTTTGAGTGTTCCCGTCGTGGGAACCTTTTTGGATCACCCAACTTCTGCAATCCAGGTAATGTCAACTTTTAGATAGATAGGAACCTCCCTGACGAGCCTGGCGGATCAGAGACTGGCATAATGTCATCCTCCTTTTTGGGAAACCTCTTTTGCTTTTGAGGTTGTTCAATTATACCAAAGCAGAGTATGGCCGCAATGGCTAGGAGGCTGTCGGACTGTACGGGCCAAAGCGAAAATTTGGATAATTGAGAGCAGATTGCAGCTCATTTGAAGGTTCATAGCTCTAGCTATGGGGCGAAAAGGATCTGAAATATGGGCCAAATAGCCGAGTTTGCAGCTGGCTCATGTATAGTCCGATAGTCTCCTAAAAATGAGACTGTCTGAGAGTTTTATCCCCTTTGTCAACGTATACGCTAAACCCCCCTGTTGAGGGTGTCCAGCCAAGGGTTTTTGTGATAGGGTGCCCCGGTTTGTTCGCAGCGAGGCCCACTGAAAGGCCTCCGAGTTTCCTCATAAAAAGCAATCCCACGACAGATTCGGAGCACTTATGAGTTCGCAACCCTCCCTGCAGCCCGCCGTCCTGCCGGCGCCGCTAAGAAACTATCCCAGCAAGCTGTTTGTTGAAACCACCACCTTCTGCAATCTGCGCTGTCCCATGTGCGTCAAGCAGGCCGAGGACAGTAATATTATCGATGCCGATATGACCGATGCGACATTCAGTGCCCTGGAGCCGGTCTTTCCCCGGCTTGAGGCCCTGCTGCTCAACGGGATCGGCGAGGCGCTGATGCACCCCCAGTTGCTTGACTTTATCCACCGGGCCCGGCGCGCCATGCCGGAACAGTCCTGGATCGGTTTTCAGTCCAACGGCCTGCTGCTCGATGAGCGTTGGGCCCGCGATCTGGTTGCCTCAGGCCTCGACCGCCTCTGTCTGTCGGTAGACGGGGTCAAACCCGATACTTTCAGCAAAGTGCGCGAAGGGGAAGATCTCAGCGACATGGAGAAAGCCTTCGCCTTTCTGGCTGCCGCCCGCAAGCGTCAACCCGACACCCGCCTGAAGGTCGGCGTCGAGTTTGTGCTGATGCAGGAAAACAAGCAACAGTTGCTCGATACCCTGCGCTGGGTTGCCGCCCGGGGTGCCGACTTTATGCTCGTTACCCAGGCGCTGGTGTACGATGGCTCCTATGTCGATGAGGTCGCCTACGACAATTCCACCGATGCCGCCGTTGAGATATTCACCCGCTGGCGGGACAAGGTCACGAATCTTGGACTCGATGTAAGGGATTACGATCCCCGCTGGGAACTGGGTCGGTTTGTGCCGACGATCGATCCCAAGATCGCCAGGATGATGGAGGTAGTCGACGAGTTGCGGGCCGAGGCGCGGAGCAAGGATGTGTTTCTCGATATGCCGCGCCTGATGAAACGCAGCGCCGACCATGCCGGTCAGATGCAGGCTCTGTTCGCCGAGGCGGAAGAGCTGGCCAAAAGTTTGGGTGTCGAACTGAAGCTGCCAGCGGCAGTCCCACGCTACGAAAGGAAATGCGATTTTGTCGAAGACGGCGGGGCCTTTATCTCCTGGGACGGTTCGGTGCATCCCTGTTATTTTCTCTGGCATCAGTTCCGCTGTTTTATCAGCGACTGGGACAGACTGATAAAGCCCAAAGTGTTCGGCAATGTCGGGGAGCGGCCGCTGCTCGATATCTGGAACGATCAGGCATTTCGCCGTTTCCGCGAAAATGTTCATGAATTCGATTATCCCTATTGCTGCAACTGTGCCGTGGCCCCTTGCGATCTGTTGCAGGAGGATGACTTCGAGCAGGATTGCTTCACCCAGGAAGAGCCCTGCGGGGGGTGTCAGTGGGCCATGGGCCTGCTGCAGTGCCTGCAGTAACCTTTGCAACTACCTGGAAAAACGGAAAAAGGCTCTTCCCGATGGGAAGAGCCTTTTTGTTTGGAGGAATTCTTTTCTCAACAGCCTGCGACCTGACGGCTTGAGAGCAGGCTATCTCCGGATATCCAGCGGTACACTTTTGTCGGTTCGTCTACGGGCATTTATTTGCTCGCGGTCACTTCCTTTCGGGAGGCTCAGCAGAAATAGAGCAAAGAGCGACCGTCCTGGGCTTTTTAGCCGAAAAATTTACTATATACTGATGGTAGGCAGGGTTACCACAAACGGCAGTGAACAGCATCCTGTGGGGAGGCAAACGATGGCGAATATCGATCGGATCCTTGTAGTAAGCAGGTCGACCAAGTACTGTCAGAAGGCAGTTCACACTGGAGTGTCACTGGCGCGACAGCACAATGCGGAGCTTTTCGTCCTTCATGTGGAGCACAACCCCTTTGGCGTCAAAGGCTGGAGCCTGCCGATGGTTTCCCTGGAGGAGGACTACAGAAAGCTTCTGCAGGAAGCAAAAAAGGAACTGGAAAAGATCGTTGCCCAAGAGAAGACGGCCGGCCTGCCGATCCGGGAATTGGTTGTAGCGGGCGAGCCCACCAAAGAAATCATCAAGGTTGTTGAAGAACACGGCATCGACCTGCTCGTTCTTCTGGCCCATGAAGAGTGGCATCTCGAACATTTTCTGTTTGGCCGGACAAACCGGGAGCTTGTCCGCAAGATGCCCTGCTCGATTTTCCTTGTCAAAAAAGAGCTTGAGCCTGTGGATTTCTGAGCCAGAGTCACGTTGTCCCGGTAGTAATGAAATTGCGCTGCCGTCTCTGAAAAATAATTTCAGTCCGATCGCCCTCTTTGGCCGATTTCCCATGACATATGCAGGATCGGGAAAATTTTCCGGATATCCTGAAACCTCAAAGGCCCTTCCCGACGGGAAGGGCCTTTGAGTGCGTACAGGTTTTTACCATCGACAGTCCTTGTCGACGAAAGATGCGGCAGAATGGTTACCTGCGGGCCAGGATGCGAAGCAGTCGCAAAAACAGAATAATGATATCCATGTACAGGGCCGCCGCCGAATCGATGGCATTGTCCACGGTTCTGGGAATGCTGTTCGCCCGGGCCCAATCGTAGCCGATGTAGCCGGAAAAAATCAGCACGACGATCCAGTCCAGAATCGTATGGTGGGCGTTAAAAGCGAATACCATCACCATCTCGACGACGATGGTGCAGATCAGGGCGATGAACAACCCCCGTGCAATGCTTTTGAAGAAGGCGGGATACATGGTGCCGAGCAGCATCATGATAAAGGTGATGCAGGCGGTCGCCTGAATCGCGTTGATGACCACGGCGGGACTGACCCGGCTTACCGCCAGATTGATGATCAATCCGAAAGGGGTCACCACCAGCAGGTAGCCCAAAAAGCTCACCGGCGGATTGTCCGATTTGGTAAAGAGCGCCACACCGGTAAAGCAGCAGACGACATAGCCGATCAGCAACATCAGCGGGTTAATGCTGGCGATGGTCTCTGCGGGGATAAATTTCACCATGGCAAAGTTGATCCCAAAGCCGATCAAAAGGGTCATGCCGATGATGGCGTTGTAGGCGGTGGCACTGATTTCGGTATCCACAAGTTCGGTACGTTCAAAAACCTTGGTTTGCATGGGGCCTCCTGTTCCTGGATTTGATGAGCTTGATAACAGTCCGAAAATATTTAAGGTTTTTGGATTGCCTTTACGATCCTTTGACTAAATAATGCATCGTTAGACAATGGTACATTTTTTGTGCCAATTAAGATTCTTAAATCTTCACGTCTGCTGCTTTTTCCGCGAAAAGCTGGTGAGCCCGGCTAAGCTCTTGTTATATTGGCGTTTTGATGCCGTTGGAATAGCGGCGATGGCCGGTATTGATGTTGGTTTTGGCTTAAGACCAAGGAGTTCGCCGCTAAAAAGCCCTGTTTGTTGCTGCCATAGGAACACAATTTGTTAATATTTGACGGTATTTTGGCAGTTACATCGAGCCTTGCGAGTTGAGTTCTTTAATCGATTAACATATATTCAGCAAATTAGGCTGTTTATGTAAAAGTGTTTTTTGATCAGGCCGGTATTGCCCGTCGGCTCCGGTCACTTGGTATTAGCACGCCATCCTGCCAGGGGGGCGTGCGCAAACCTGTTGAAAAGGAGATCGCTCATGGAAGAAAAAATGGAAGTGACGGTTGACCAGGAATCCAAAAATATGGCCCTGCTTATCTGGATCGGTACCATATTTTTCGGTTTTATCCCCGGTCTGGTGTTTTACCTGGTTAAAAAGGACGATCCTTATGTCGTAGATCAGGCAAAAGAGGCGCTGAACTGGTCGATTACCGCACTCATCGGGTATGCCGCCGGTGTGCTGCTGACCATGATTTTGATCGGCGTCCTGGTACTGTTTGCCCTTGGGGTTTGTCATCTGATCTTCTGCATCATGGGGGCGGTCGCCTGTTCCGGCGGCAAGGATTTCAAGGTTCCCTATGCCCTGCGGCTGATCAAATAAGGTATATCGACAAGGCTTGGCGGATTCACCTGGCTGATTATGCCGAACATTAAAAAAGGAGGCGACGGATCGCCCGGCAGTTGCCGGAGGCCGTCGCCTCTTTTTATTGTCGGTTTTTCAAAGTACCCAGACGATTACTCAAGGCCCTGTTTTTCAGGCACCAGCGGGGGAGTCGGCTCGGCCATCCCCGACGGTTCATTCATGGCCGGCGCGCTTTCAACACATTCCCAACCCCAACCCCGTTGTTTTTCTACGAATTCAGCAGCTTTGGCTTCACAGTAGCCTTCCTCGGCCTGGGCATTCCAAAGCACCTGGGTATCGCCGAGCTTGGTATAGCGAACTTCACAAGGCACCGTTTCGGCACCCAGGTAAACCACCTCAATTTTGCGTTCCATACCGCCTTGAGTGCAGACATAGGTAGTGCCGGCAAAGGCCATTTGACTGAAGCAGATGGTGAACAGAATACCAATAAGAATTCTCATGCCTCTCTCCTTCGTTTTGTTAAGGTTGATAACCTTCCGGTATTGCCTTTTGCAGGTAATAGTTTAGCAATAAAGCAGCATGGCTCAAGAAGCCGCTTTCAGGCGGGACGTAAACAAATAAGCGTTCAACTCTTCCGCATACTTCGGGAAAATAATTTAGTACCGCCGGTAATAGCGGCGGTCTTGTTTGTCGATGATTAAATCTACCGCCGAGTTAACCGTGGTTACTTTCTCCCACTCCGCATTGTCGATCTCAATATCGAAATCTTCTTCAAGAGCCATGACCAGCTCCATGATATCCAGGGCGTCCGCCCCAAAATCCCTTAAGAAAAGACTTTCGCCCGAAACCTTTTCTTTTTCGATTCCCCACTGTTCGTTCAGGATATGGACAAATCTTTTTGCAATACGGTGATAGTCCTCTCCGGTCTTATCGTTGTCCTTGGAAAAGGACAGCGTTGTCATTAAGGCCAGCAGCACGATGGTAAATAGGGCTTTGACAGTTTTCATCCGGGGAATTCCTTAAGGGAGTCAGGGTAACAGGTTTTTGAGGACTTCGCGAAGACAAGAGAAGTGCCCCAGCAGCCGTCACTATGCATTAAAGTTGTTGAAACTTAGCAAGGAGCGTACCTTTTCAAAAGCGCACAGAGTAGCAGGTCTGCCCCCTGAGGCTCAAACTTAATTTCCTGGGGCCCCGTCCCCAAAAAGGCGGACGCGGCCCTTTTGTCTGGAAACTTAACTTCAGAATTTCCAAAAGGGCTTCAAACCTTTTTGGGACCGTTTCCGGGTCAATTTCTGTCATTTTCCCCCTGAACCGATGACAATTTGCGGCCTGAGAGAGTCTTTAACGGCTCGAAATTTTTATAAAATCAGGAATTATTATCCAGGTCATATATTGATTTTGAAAAATCTGGATACACTTCGGATTCAGCAAAAGCCTACTATAGTTTCATTAAAAACAACCATTTTCCTGTTCCCCGGGCCACCTTCCCAGTCTGGCTGGCGCCTGGGCGCCACCTCCCATGCGGCTTTATAGCTCGATACCGGCATTGCTTATGCAATAAACGCCTAATCCGGACATCAAAAACCCTCTGGCAGGAAAAAGCTTTGAGCAAACCGGAATCAACAAACAGTCCCCCTCGAATCTGGGCCATAGGCAGCGGCAAGGGGGGAGTGGGAAAGTCGGTCGTTACGGCCAACCTGGCCATTGCACTGGCACAGCAGGGAAAGAAGTGCGCGATCCTTGATGCCGACCTGGGAGCCGCCAACCAGCACACCATTTTGGGGATGCCGTCTCCCGATATTTCCCTGACCGATCTCTTTTCCCGTGCGGTGCCGTCCATTTGCGACCTGCTTCTTCCTGCCCCGGTGCCCAACCTCTGGCTGATCAGCAGCGGCCGTGCCCAGCTCGACATGGCAAATCCGAAATATGCCCTGAAAGAAAAGGTCATCCGCCAGCTCGCTACATTGGACATGGACCATGTCCTGATCGACCTCGGGGCAGGCTCCAGCTACAATGTTCTCGATTTTTACCTTGCCGCCCACGAGCGGATCGTCGTGGCTGTTCCCGCTCCCACCGCCATGGAAAACACCTACCATTTTCTAAAGGCAGCCTATTTCCGGGGCCTGAAACGGGCCATCAAGCGGGCAGGAGCCACCCGGGTTGTCAGCCAGGCGATTGAAGAGAAGGTGTTGCGCGGGATCAGTTCACCCAAGGAATTGTTGTCCCATGTCACCGCAATGGACCCCGTATCCGGTGCCGTCATCGCCGAGGAGGTCGCTACCCAGGGGCCGAAACTGATCGTCAACCAGGTGCAACAGAAAGAAGATCGGGAGTTAGGACTAAGAATCGCCTCCGCCTACCGGGATTATTTCGGTATTCAGGCCGAATCTCTCGGCGCCCTTCCCAACGACGATCAGGTGCGAAATGCCGTCAGGATAAAACGCCCGGTGCTGGAGGCATTCCCGCAGAGCTCATTTGCAAAATCGATAAGGGAAATCACGCGCTCCCGCTTGAAGAAAGGAGAGATTGAAGATGCCGATTGATGCTTTACCTGTAGAAGATTGCCGGCTGTTGGGAATCGAAGCCGACGCCAGCCTGGGAGAAGTGGAGCGTGCCTGGCGAGACAAAAAAGCCATTTACGCCGAGGACTCTCTGGCCACTTACGGTCTGCTGGAAGGCACTGATCGCCAGGAAAAGCTGGATGAGTTGGAAAGCGCCTACGGAAGAGTCGTCAATCGAATGACCGGACCTGGCGCAAAGCCTCCGGCTTCACTTGTCGCACATTTGGAAGAATGCCTCAAACAGCTGTCACCCGACGAATCGGTTGGCAAATTCCTGCGGGAGGCACGGGAAAGTTCAGGACTCACCCTGAAGGATATCGCCAACCGGACCAAGGTCAGTCCCATGAGGTTGGAGCAGATCGAAAAGGAGATGTTCGATCGTCTGCCGGTGGCCGTTTACTTGCGGGGATTCGTATTGGGATTCGCAAAGGTTCTGGGATTTCCTCAGCCCGAGGAGGTCGCGGGAATGTACCTTGCGCGTTATAAAGAGCAGGTGCCGAGCCTTTAGGAATTGAACTTTTGGACAAAATGTTCGATTGATGACGGCCCTATTATTCGCAATTTAACTTATCATGGTCTTCCCAGCCACTCTTCAAGGAAGCGCCATGGAAAATCTCATTTGCATCGATCTTGATCTGCCAGGCCTCGAAGGCTTTCGCCAATTCATCAGCGCCTGGCTTTACCGGGAAAAGAATTTCATCCTTCTGGTCGATCCCGGGCCGCTCTCCACTATCCCCCATCTGATCAGTAAGCTCCGACGGCACAAAGTCGAGCGACTTGACTACATCCTGCTGACCCACATCCATATCGATCATGCCGGCGGAACGGGAGCCCTGCTGCGGAAATTTCCCGGAGCCAGGGTGATCTGCCATCCCGGGGGGATCAAGCATTGGGTGTCGCCGGAAAAGCTGTGGCAGGGTTCAAAAAAGGTGTTGGGAAAGATTGCTGAAAACTATGGAGGGATTCTTCCGGTTCCGGCGGACCGGATCGCTTTTGAAGATGAGATCGGCAAGACCGGTGCGCGTGCCTTTCTGACCCCGGGACATGCACAGCACCATTGCTGTTATCTGATTGGCGACCTGCTCTTTGCCGGAGAAGTCGCCGGAGTGCGTTGCGAAGTGCCGCAGGGGATCTACCAGCGCCCGGCTACCCCGCCCCGCTTCCTTCTGGAAGTCGCCCTCGCCTCCCTTGACCAAATGATTGCCCTGTCGCCCCGCCGCATGGTCTTCGGTCACTACGGCCTTACCGATGCGGCCCTGGAACACCTGCAGATCGGTCGTCGCCAGCTCCTGCTCTGGATTCGTGGAGTGGTCGAAACCGCCTCGGCCGAACCGGCACAGAGGGAAGAGCGGTTCTCGGCCTGGCTTATGGAAAACGATGAGATTTACCGGAATTTCATCCAACTGCCGCCGGACATTCGTAATCGCGAACGGTATTTCCTGGGTAATACGCTGCGGGGAATGATCGAATATGTGGATGGGGTTTCAGAATAGAAGCGGCGGGTAAATTATTGAAATCAAGCAGAGCAGGCAATAGGATAGCCTGCGGGCTACGGATATAAAAAGAGTTTGAGTCAAAGCAGCCGGACCGCCAGAAAAATCCCGATCATGGCAAAGGCCAGGGCCATCTTGGCCGCGGTGCCCAAAACCAGGCCGAGAAAGGCACCGACACCGGCCCGGCTCGCCGCCTGCAGGTCGGCCCGGGCGGTGAGTTCAAAGACCACCGCGCCGATGAAAGGTCCCAGTATCAGGCCCGGCAGGCTGAAAAACATGCCGACCAGCGCACCGATGGCGGCACCGACCATGGCCCGGTTCGAAGCCCCGAAACGCTTGGCGCCGAAGGCTCCGGCAACAAAGTCGGCCAGCCAGGCCAGAACCGTCAGGAAGCCCAGCAGGGTCAGGGTCCCCCAGCTCACATAGGTGAAATCTTCCGCCCAGGCCGCACAGAACAAACCGGCAAACAGCAGTGGCGAGCCCGGCAGCGCCGGCACGATCAGCCCGACAATCCCCGACAGCACCAGCAGCACAGCCAAAGACCACAAAAGATAATCCATTGACCTGTCCTTCGATTAAATCAGCCGGGGCATCTCCCCGAGGCAGAAAATATCAGATATTAATTTCCCGGATGACCCTGGTGCAGACCTCTTCTTTGGACAGTTCCGCACCGTCGATGGTGATGTCGGCATATCGGGTGTAGAGCTCGTGGCGCTCACGAAAAAGATCCTCAAAGCTCTGATCCGGTCGTTTGGCGATGCCCCGCGAATCGTAATTATGAATCCGCGCCCTCAGGGCACTTAACTCCACATTGAGAAAGACGATGGTGCTGATGGATTTCAGGTGCGTCATTCCCCGTTCGCTGTAGACGACGCTGCCGCCGGTGGCGATGATGTGATTCCGGACATGCAGATCGAGAAGAATATCCTCTTCGATCCTCCGCAATTCCCTGTATCCGTCCGTATCGACGATCTGCTGCAGTTTTCGTCCCTGCGAACATTCGATGAGCGCGTCCGTGTCCACGAACTTGCGCGACAATTCATCCGCCAGAATCAAGCCGACCGTGCTCTTGCCCGATCCGGGCATGCCCACCAGGGCTATGTTGGAGCGTTTTTCCATCGTCATAAGCAGGATTATACCCTGTCCCTTTCCGGGTCCCAACCCCTAGAGAAAGAATGCCCGGTTCTGCCTTGAATTTCTTTGCGTCTTTGCGGCTTTGCGTGAGACAAGGGGTTGTCCTGGCTTTATCGGGGCCGTTTCCGAGGGCGCGATGTTATAGCGCGGCGGCAAGGCAACGCCTTCGTCGAGGTTGAAGTAGTCGCGAAGTATTTCAAAAGATAAGGTTTGGGAAAAGCGTCCGCACATGGGTTCAGTTTACTGAAAAATACAGGAAGTGTCTTTCCTTTAGCTGCGGTTTCCGCTTCCCGGGTGGTAAAATGGATGCGAGGAGGAACCACCGAGATGCAACCGATTCAGGACCTGCTCCATCGCATCCAATGGGACCGGGAGTTCTCCGCCGCCGAGTTCAAGATCGGCTATTACGACCGGGTCGAGGACCGGATTATCCTGGTGCCCTTTTCGGCGCTCCATCTGCTCAAAGGAGACCATTTCATGTTCGAGCTTTACGACCTGGACGGCGGTATCCGCAGTGTACCCTTTCACCGGGTACGGGAGGTTTATCGGGATGGGCGCTGCATCTGGAAGAGACCGGAGCCTCATCATTAAATTTACCGGGGACCGGCTCCGCAGGTGTCTGTTCCCCTAAGCTATTTGGCCTAACAAGATCAACAGCCATTCACCGCAGAGGGCACAGAGGACACAGAGGAATTCAGGTAGAAAGGCTTAACAAACCTGTTGCAAAGATCCTGTCCACGGAAAACACAGAAAGCACAGAATGGGAGGGGTTCTTTCAGTGTATTCTGTGACTTCCGTGGAAAATGAAGATTTTCAGCGATTTAAACAACACTCAATCACAAGGAATAATCACGAAAGTGACCACCCGGCGTCACCTTATTTTGATGGCTTTAGTGGGGCAAACCCGCTCACAGCCTCGCCGCTTGTCACATTTGGTCTCGTCTGTCACCCGGCAGACATGGTCTGTTTCGTCGATATAAAGAATTTTCACCGGGCACAGGTCGACACAGGCGCCACACCCCGTGCAAAGTTTTTCATCAATCATCACGATCTTGTTCATTTAATCGAACCTTCCTGTGCAAACCGCAGTCTTGAAAATTTCTTATCTTTGTTTAAGCCTTTCCCATGCTTCAAAAAGTTAAAATACAGTTACCGCTTTTACAATAACACTTTGTGGAAAGCTTGGCAGCCATCCCGCTTTTAATTTTTAAAATTTACCGGAGACCGGCTCCGCAGGTGCCTGTCCCCTTAAGCCCGCACCTACTTAATCCATCCATTCGACCATCATTTCAAAATCGATCTTCTTCGGCGCCTTGCCGGGCTTGGCGGCATACCCGACCGGGATAACGGCCATGAATTCCCCGGCTTGCTCCCCCATCAGGCGCAGCACATCGTCCTTGATGAGAAACAGGATGCCCAGCCAAACCGTGGCCAGGCCAAGAGAGGTCGCCGCCACCAGGAGGTTCTGGATGGCCGCCGCCGAACTCTGAATCTCCATGGTCTTGAAAAAATCGAGAGATTGTTCCCTTTCAATCTGAAACAATTCCGTACCGTGGCTGATCAACTCTCCGGTATTGGCTACCACAACCACCACGGGGGCAGAATGGATGCTGCGAGCCGCCATGCGCAGCAAAACGGAAGCCGCCTTGGGAAAGTGGCCGGCCCTGGCCTTCACCAGGTCGACCAGTTCTTTTTTGCGCTGTCCGCGAATGACAACAAACCTCCAGGACTGCTGATTGTGGGCCGACGGTGCCTGGTTGGCGGCACGCAAAATAGTCAGTAGATCTTCTTCGGAGACGGGTTGGTCTATAAAGGAACGGATACTGCGACGTTGCTCGATAGCCTGCAAGGTCATGCTGGCCGGATCGGATACACACATAGGGGGTTCTCCAGAATTATTTAATTATCGTGATAATTTTGACATAGTCTCATCCTTTTCCCGCCAGTACAAGTAGGGCTCAATCTTGACAAGGGTAGGCAAGAAGGGGGCAGGTTAAAAAATGGAGAAATCTATCCAAAAATCGCCTCCTAAAACACAAAATTCCCGCCCGAGGGCGAGGATTTTGTCGACTGTCTGAACCGTCCGGATTTATTGGATGGCTTCCTTAATGGTCTCCTCGATGGCGTTGGGGGCACCTGAGATTTTCATAAAAGTCCCCATGCCCAGATCCGGAAAACTTTGCGCGATGCGGAATTTGCCGTGCAGGATATAAGCTTTGTTGCCGGAAACCAGCAGTTCGTAAGGCAAATGCGGGGTATGGCGCAAATCGGCGGTATCGGTGGCTGCCATTACGGTTTGGTCGGCGCCCTTGCCTTCGACAATCGCCACGCCGAACACCGATTCTTCTTTGCCCGGAATATCGATACGATAAACCTTGTTCACCCCTTTGCTGGCGGCGAGACCTCTTTCCACCATGCCGAGAATGTTTTGATGATCGGCGCCGGAGGCCAGTTCGATATGGTCATCGAAATAGGGCATGGCCATCATGTAGTGATATTTCCCCAGCTTCTTGGCGGTCATGCCTTTTTCCATCCCGAAGTCTTGCTGTTTGCCGAGGGCCTTTTCCAGTGCGGTGGCCACTCCGGTCAGTTCACCGTTCAGGCGATAGATGTGCTGCATGTAGAGAGGATTGGTATAGGCGGTCTGCACCTGCTCGTTTACCTGGGTCAAGGCCACCCGTACCCCCGCGCCATACCCGCCGAAATCGGAAGCGGCGGCTTGTTTCAGATCGGCGTTGGTGACGACCAGAATGTGCGCCCCCGCATAGGGGGAATATTCCCCCGCAATTTCGAAGCCGGCGTCGGTCAGGGCTTGTTTCACACCGTCCACCTTGTCGGCGACACTAGCGGTTTCCTGCGCTGCCAGCACATAGGGAAAATAGCGGTCTGCGGCATGCACCGTAGTGGTCCCAAGCACACCGAACAGAAACAGTAAGATCAAGCTGGTAAAGATATTTCGCATGAGTCGGACCTCCATCAAGTATTAAACTATAGATATATTGCGATAATTGAATTACAAGAACCTACCACCTCTCCAGCAAGACGGTCAACGAAAAATCCTATCGTTCAGCCCTGGTCGCCCTTAAAGCGGACGATGGGCGTTACCCGGCAAGGGGAATTCCGGCGAGAGCCTGCTTTGCCCTCGGAATTCAATCTCTAATCGCACCCCTAACGAGAAAGGGCGCCCTGTTCAGGCGCCCTTCTTGTCGTCGTCCGACGTATTCTTTTTTTCCTCCCGCTCGGGGAGTCTGCAAGAACCGGAAAGGCAGGTGTGTATGCCGAACTTGGGCAAAACCCAGCGGCTGAGTACGTACCAGACGACGAAAAACCCGATAAGAAAAAGAAAATCCACTGCGACCTCCTGTTGATATATATAAATTGCAATATATAGAAAGATGGCGCTTGAGGCAAGTTGTCCCGTGAAAAGATTTATGGGAAAAGGGGCCGCTTCTCGGGCTTTTTTTAATGAGTTTGGAGCCCACAGGATTTCTCTATAGTTGATTGCAAGAAGGGGCGCGCCTACAATTTTAACAAAGTAAAATTTATGAGCGTGCCCCTATCTTTATAATCCAAAAAAAGTCTTTATCAAGCCTCAGGCTTGTCAAGCAGACTTTCTATGTCTTCAATAGTTTTCTTGCTAAACCCAAGTTGAGCATTTACTTTTATTTTTCCAGAAGTAAGTTGTTCTGCAGACATCCAATTGACGCCAAGTGTACGTTTAAAGGCTACTGCATCTGACATGGTATCTAGGTTTTTTACCGTCACTTTGTAATTTTCCTTAGTAACTAAAATGACACCAGAGGTGCCTTTAAACCAAGAAATGCTCCAGAAATAATGACTTCCGTTTGGGAGGCCGGTTTTTTCAAAAAGCGAATCATAAAAATTAATATCAGAACACTCGTTAACCAAAGCGTTCATTTTTCTACAATTCCTAGCGACGGAGACCTTTTTACCAAATGTATCAACGTTAATAGGTGTCTTTGTGCCGCTGTCAATGTTTAGAAGAATGTAGTCTTCCTTTTTGTTGATGCCAAGGTTTGCTCCAAGAGATTTCACGCTATCAACTAATCCGCCCACATTATCACCTTCACCAAGCGGTTCTCTTTCAACCAAAACGTAACGCGTCCTCAAAATATCACCATTTTGAAAACTTGCGACAAAAAAGCCATCTGGTGCAGCAAAGCTTGATATTTCTTTTCCTGGTTCATAAATAAAGCCGGCTGTATCGCGAGACACTAATAACCCCTTTGATAAAGGTGTTAAGCTGTCGCCTATAAGTTGTTTACCTGTCTTAGTGGTAATAGCCCATTGATTTCTGTCTTTCTTGGCAGTTGCCAAGGTGACGGGAGAACGGCCACTCAAGGCTCTAGCATACTTGATGGAAAATTTATTATGTCCGGTTTTTGCGAGATAAGTTACATCGCCAGTCATATTGTCATAACCATAAGAGACAATTACTCCCTCAGGATCAATGTATCTTACGCCATTGACATCAAAACCATCCCTATGTTTAGTGAACTCTATATCACAAGAGATGTTTTTAAAATCAGATAAACTTTTCTCTATCTCTGCTTCAGTTAAGGTCTCTGGCTTCACTGGCGGTATATATTCTTTTTGAACAGTATTAGGGACCATGACTTGGGAATTGTTCATTTTGTTAATAAATGCAGCTAGTGCTTGTTTTTGCATCGCAATTTGTTCAGCTGTTGGTTGAGGGGCTTGAATACAACCCGACAAACCAAGTAAAAAATAAATTAAAATAAAGCAATAGCTTGACATGATTAACTTTTTCAATGACCTCTCTCCTTTTGAATGGCATGAACTACACGATGAATTCGTGTAGTTCTAATTGAATAAAAGATTGGCCCGCGCCAAGGTGGCGGAACGTTTTAACAATGGCAAACCTTATTGCGGTGCGAGGGTTTCTCCCTTCCTGTTCAGCGGTTTAGTTTCGCCAATGCAAGAAAGTTTGAGTTTTTATATGGTTTTAAGTCCGATGGGGCTTTCTCAGTGAAAAATAGGCGCAGCGCAATACAAAATTTGGGACTTTTCTCAGTTCCCGTTTGCGGTACAAATATGCCAATATTTTGAAATTATTATATTAATTTAAATGCGGGGGCTGATTAAATAGCATACTTGCAGCTTAAAATAAAATTTTTTTTCTGAGCTGAGATGTGAGCAGAAAAAAGCTAGGCAGGCTAGGGACATTCTATGATTCCCTTGTCAAGAACAAGCAACTTATTTATTAAATCAATAAGTTACTACTTTATCTTGACTTTAGGCACACTTCTCCCTTGATTAATCAAGCGGCGAGTTTCTCACTTGCTGGCGAACCTTGAGCTTAATCGTTCTTTGAATCCGACATCCCTCGCCCGCATCGGGAACAGGAGGTTTATTGGGATGAGCGCTGTATCTGGAAGCGGCTGGGGTCCGGTCGTTAGACAGGGAACTGGCCCAGTAGATGCCTGTCCCCCTATGTGTGAAAGAACCGTCACGCAAAACGCCCTTTAACGGCTGGCAGGGCGGGAAGGAATGAGGAGCATGTGCCACTTTCTGTCCCCGACCTGCACGCCGAATTCCTCGGGTTTGGTTTCCAGAAAGGCGTTGAGTTCTTCGCTGGTGGAATAATCGCGGTGGCGCACATAGCGTCCGCGGCGCTCGACGGGCTCGCCCGGATGGTCCATGGCTTCCTTAAGGTCCTGAAAGAGCCCGACCCGCAGTTCCATGGGGTCGATGGTGAAAACCCGAAGGTGCTCGGGGAACGCAGATACCTCGCGGGCCGTAACCGCCGCCGGGGTCGGCCACCAGCCCAGGCGGGCCATCTCTTTACCCGCTGCCAGCAGGGCGGCTCCTTCGTTCATCCCCTGGGCCATAAAGTTCGCCACCAGCTCTTCGCGGGTGCGGCGCATCTCGTTGAGTCGATCAATATCCTTCTTGCGGGAAAATTCCAGCAAGGTTTCGAATTGCGCCCCTTCCGGGTAAAGGTCCTCGTAATTCCCGTTGCTGACAAGCACCTCGACCTGGCGGCGGTCGTGATCGAGCAGAACAATAGCGGCGTTAAATCCCTCCTCGCCCCGCATCACCATCACCTCCAGCTCACCGACAACCACAGGCTCGCTCAAACCGGCCGTGCTGGTACCGCTTTCTTTCCACTCCGGCCTGGCGCTGTCCGGCCCGTCCCAGGTGCCGCTGAGGCTCCACACCTGCGAGCGTGGCTGTTTAATATGATTCATCCTGGCCGCGTATTCCGGCGGGCCGTCTTGCGGCAGGCGGATTCGGGCGGTGGGAATTCCCAGGATGCGCCCGCGATAGTGATGCAGTTTTTTGCCCACCAGCGGCGAGGACGGCCAGCGCAGTAGAGTCTCAACCTGGCCGCTTTCCCGGTCGTAGCGGCAAAGGGTCAGTTCGTCCCGACGCAGAAAGACCCGCGCCGGCGGAGAGAAAAACTCCCAACCCATCCCCGCTGCCAACCCGCTGGCATTGCGCTGAAAAAACCAGACACTGCGACCGTCCTGCGACAAAGCCGGGCCGAAATAGCCTTCGTGAGTTTCCAGAGTAACGATGCCGATAGTCCGTAGCCCCAGCCAGCCGAGTCCGGCGAGTAGTAACAGCGACAGCAGAACGAAAAGTATTCGTCTGGTGCGCTTGGTTTTTCGTGAAGAAGGCTGGTTGTTTGACATAGCAAAAACGGCCTTTGTCTTGGTGGGTTTGCTTTGTCTTCAGTTTGAAAGTATACCCTTGAGGAAAGGAAAAAGAAGGAGAAAGTGTTGGGTGGAAAACCGGGATGAACGGCAATGTGGCAGAATTGATCGAGGACAGGCTCTGTAAGTGGCTGTCCCCTCAGTTGAGTCCTCTATGTTTGCGGGGAGACCTCCAAATAGTAAGCTGTACCCGGCACTTCCTTTACAGTGCCTATTTTGGGTATAAAACTGGCCGTTTAAGCCCAAATAATAGCTAAATTTTAGATGTTATGAGCATGATTTCAATAAGTTGGATTGGTCCGCCCCCTTAGACGCTGGTTTTCCTAATGAGTATGTGTTCCCGGAATTGCTCAGAATTTCTTGAAGGCCTGACCCTTATGCCAATCATCCAATTTCACTAACAAGCTACGCCTCAAAGGCTCTGCGGGAACAGTAATCAACTGCAGAACAATGTCCCTGCTCCTCCCCTTGTTGCCCCAGCAATTCCGCCTTATTCTGGATCTTCTTAGGTCTTACTTGGATGAATTATCTTCCTCTGCACGCGCTTTTGACAAAGCGGAGGCAAGTAGGCCTGTGGGCACGGCTACTACTCCAAGTCCAGCCATCAGTATGAAAAATGTGAAGATCTTTCCGCCTGCAGTGATCGGATAAACGTCCCCATAACCAACTGTTGTTAAGGTTGCTATTGCCCACCACATACTATGGAAAACTGATAAAAATGTTTCCGGCTGAGCTTCGTGTTCAAAAATATAGATCCCTACAGCAGCAAAATATACGACCATCAACGTGGCACCAAAAAATAAAATTAACTCTTCTTTGGCGATTTGTAGGGCACGATGGAATCTCTGGAGGGCTTTGCTGTATCTGACCAACTTGAGCACGCGAACTAGGCGTAATAACCGGACAGCTCGAATAGCCCGCAGGTCAACACCAGTGGCAACATAGAAAGGAAGTACAGCCGCTAGGTCAATCATTCCATACCAACTAAAAATAAAACCTAAAGGCTTTTCCGATACCAAAACCCGCAAGAGGTATTCGGCCGAAAAAATCATTACTGTCCCAACCTCAATAACACGGAGGATGGATTGGGTTCTTTCCGGTAGCCCTGGTAGCGTTTCAACAGAAAATGAAACTAAAGAGATGAAGATCATAGCCTGGATCGACAGGTCAAATGTTTTGCCTGCGGTCGTCTCATTTTGCTCCACTATTGATTTTATGTTCATTATGGTTCCAGTAGGTTAAGAGAGTCGGACTTTCTTAATAAAATATTTTCACGGGACAAAGAGACCGCTGTTGAAAAATAATAAAGCTGGACCAAGCCTAACTTGACAAATGATAGCCTAATAAATCTGTTTCGGTTTTCTTGGTTGCTGTTATGCTCCGAGAACTTTTTTTGCCTCGGCAATATCAATGCGAACGGTCCGTCCATGTTTCTCTATAGGAAATTAGGGTCACTCCCCTATTTCACTTAACTTCCCTAAAATCCTCACCATCGCCAAAGTATCCAACCGACAATACTCCAACATCGCCGCACGCAACCGCTCCAACTCCTCCCCCGGCTCCAGCGCACACATATCCCGATAAGCCTGCATCGCCGCCATGCCGTCAGCGACCTCCATTCCCTCGTAGGACATCTCAGGAATAAGCGCCGGCAGCACCTCTTTGATCGAATAGGAACCGCGCATCGGCCAGCGGTAGATGTGGCGCTTTTTGAAGGGCACCATCAGGTCCCGCACGTTGGCCAGTCGCGCCTCAATGGCCTCGGCCAGATCGGGAAACAGAGCGGCGAGGTCGCGCAGCACGCCCTTTTCGAAGGACTGGTTGTAAGTTAGCACGCAGGCGTCTTCGGGGATGGAGGCCAGTAACTGTTCGGCCAGCTCGCGGCGTGGATCGACGTTGGGCTGGGCGAGGTATTCGTAATGCTCCGGCTCGGCGCCCGCTGCCTGCTGAATATGCAGCGAATACTGGAAGGGAATCTTCTGGTAGGGGCGCACTCCGTCGAAAGGCGGGATCGGAGTGTCGAAGGTCTCGAAGTCGAGATGGCAGAGGGGATACCAGAGGCTGTCGATAAACTCTTCTACCGCTTCGCGGTCCGTAACATCTTTCTGTTCAAGAGTCGCTTCGGCTTGGAAGCGCTGGGCGCCGTTGAGCTCATCGAGGGGCACGTCTTCCAGACGCACGATGCCTTGGTTGTAGAGTTCGAACTTGTCGATTCCCCGGCCGCGCAGATCGAAGATGGAATCCTCGGGAATGTGTCGCCAGCAGTAGGGGATGAAGTCGCATTCGTAGGGATCTTTGCAATGCGGGCCGATGTCGATGGTGGGCTCGGTGCCCTCGCGGAGGGTGGCGCGCAGTTCGGCAACCACGTCGGGCATGCCCTGCAGGCGGGCCAGCACCTGAGGGGTAATCTCCTCGCCGGTGAAGAGTTGGTCGACTTCGATGTCGCCCTGGCGGACGTATTGGTTGTTGATATGCACCAGGAAGGACTTGGAAACGCTCAGGCCGCAACCGTTGAGGACGTAGTGCTGCACCGCGACGTCGTCGAGATTGACGTCCTTGACGCCGGTGCCCATCTTCACTTCGTGGATTTGCCATGAGTCGCCGTCTCGTACCAGGATGTCGACCTTGACGAAGATGGCGGAAAAGGAAAAGGAGGCCTCGTAGATGACCTCGGCGCCGCTGTCGATGAGTTGCTTGGTGCGGGTGAGCTGTTCGCCGAAGGATAGACCCTCGTAGGGCACCTCGACGCCACCGGGAAAAAGCTGTTGGGCGAGAATGCCGACCTCGGTGCCGGTTCGGAAAAGAGCTTCGAGATCAGGCTTGGGCGGCAGTTCAAAATCGGGAGGATTTTTGGTCAGCCACAGCGCCTTTTGGCACTGCAGGCCTTTGAGGATCAGCGATTTGCTGAGACCTGTGTTAGGCATCTTTTTCTCCCGATTGCAGATATATATGTTTTTATTCGGAAATGGCCCTTTTCCCCAATCTCGGCGTCAATCTGCACGCTTGTTTGTGCGGCGTAGACGGCTACGCCTCCGCGCAAGCTCTTGATTTCCTTGACCTTGGGAAAAGTTGCGCATTTCTCAAATAAAAACGGAACAGTGGTCCCTGTGTTTTCCAAGCAAGGACTAATTAGGCAGGGCAAATTGCAGCTTATAATGCCACAGGTGCCGTCGCTTGGCCACTGCTTTTTAGGTTGTCTATCCCAGGGTGCCGCGAACTTAAAAAGGTTACTCAATGACATCAATAGTTAAATTATAGGTTTTAAACCCAACAACACCTACGATCAATATTAAGCTAGAGAAGCAAACCAATCGTTTCAGCAGCCAGTTATCAAAAGAGGGGCCGCCCAAAGAAATTACCGTCACGGTCAGACAACTCAAAAGCTTTTAGCCTTCTCCTGCCATCCGTCACAGCATGCCCCACGCAGTGGCAAGGCATTTTTTGCTTCCTTTTTGTTGCCGCCTGGACAAAAAGAAAGGCGTCTGGCGGGACGCGACCCGCCGGTCCTAAAGCCCTGTCCCTGTTTTATTCAATAACTTTGTTGGGCCATCAGTCCAATATCAAACCCTCTTCTTCCGTTTTCCAATTACAGTTCCCTCTTTCCTCCTGCGGTCCGACTTTCTACTTACAGGGATCTTCTTAGAAGAGTCGATCTCAACAGGCTTTGGAAAAAGCTTTTTCAGCTCCTCCACCGGCTTATAGAGCTTCATCTCCAGATAAGGCCAGCCCTTCCTGGTGCTGTGCCCTTCGACAAAAGCCTCCGGCGCATGACCGTGCTTGTGGCGGTAGATGGCGCGGGCCAGCTTGCGGTATTTCGGCTCCAGCATTTTCAGCCAGTCGAGAAACGATCGCTTGCCCTTGCGGATATTGCAGGGACCGCAGCAGACGACTACGTTGCGGATGGAGTTCTCGCCGCCCTTATCCAGCGGATCCATGTGGTCGAGGTGAAGCGGTGAACTGTTGAAGGTGCCGGGGATGATCTCGTCGAACCAGGTGCCGCAATAAGGACAGAAATCCCGTTCATCGTGCAAGCTGGCGTGGAATAGCTCCGGCGCCGCATAGTGCCGCCAGTGTCTGCCGTAGATGATCCGCAGCTTTTTGATGGTGATCAGTTCCCGTTTCAGGGCCGCCCGGTGCTGGTCGTCAAGCCGTTTCAGATGGCAGAGCTGGCAATAATGCCCCAGCGGGTTGCGCAGTCCGCTGCTGTCGACGAAGTGGTCGATGTGCAGGGTCTTGCGGCAACGGCGGCATTGTTTCGATTCGGCCATGGCAGTTCCCCGAGAAACGGTCGGGCGAAACGATAATGTCCATGAAAATACTTTTTCTTCTTAATTCCAGCATAGCTTATTCTGCCAGAAAAAGGCTAAAGGCTCAGATCCATGTCATCAAGTTCATGGATAGGCGTTGACTACCCAATGAATGTTGGTTAACCTTTTTGTCAGCCAGCCGAGGCTGGCACCGCGTTCATTTTTAGAGGCAATTCGAACAGGAGTTTTTAGATGCGCTGTCCCCATTGCGGATTCGATCAGGAACAAGTGGAAACTTGCCAGGCCTGCGGACTGGTCTTCGCCAAATATGCCCAACGGCAGGAACGGTTGCAGAAGGCCGAGACCCCCGAGGCCTCCGTTGCTCAACCACCGAGGAACAGTGGAAATAAGGTCTGGCTGTTGGTCAGCATCGCCCTGATTGTCGGATTGGCGGCGGGCGGAATATTGCGGGGAAAGAAGGCACCCGAACCTGCGGTATCGCAAATTGAAGTGCCGGAGGAGCAAGGGACCGAGTCTTCGGTAGATGCACCTTCCTCTTCGGTGGAGTTGAACGAGTTTGAGACGGAAATGCCTCCCGCGACTGCGAAACCAACGACGTCGCGGCCCGTGGTCAGCTCTATCCAGCAGGCCCGCAACGCCACGGTATTTATTCGCACCCCCTGGGGCAGCGGTTCGGGCTTTTTTGTCGACGGCCAGGGGCGTATCGTCACCAACCGCCACGTGGTAGAATTCGACGATAAGCAACTGGATGAGTTGCGAAGCAAAATCAGCCAACTGGAAGGGGAGCTGAAGGCGGAAAAGAAAGTTCTGGACCGCATGGAGAGGGAGCTTTCCCAGCTGCAGGACCCCGATTTGCGGCCCCGTTATACGCAGATTCTGCAGGGCAGGCATGCCCGTTACGATAAGTACATGGCTATCAAGGAGAGGATGGAGGGACAGTTGCGCAACATCGACTATTATTCCCCCTTGACCGATCTTCAAGTCGTGCTGGCGGACGGTACCGAATACGATATTTCCGCCGTGGAATTCAGCGACAATTTCGACCTGGCCCTGCTGACTCTGCAGGACCGGACGCCCGATTCCGCTACCTCGATCCGTCCGAATTTTCAGCCCCTGGATCAGGGCAGCAAGGTCTATACGGTGGGCTGTCCTTCGGGCCTGCGGCACACGGTGACCGCCGGAATCATTTCCGGATATCGTCAATACGGCGACGGCCTGCTGATTCAGACCGATGCTCCTATCAATCCCGGCAATAGCGGCGGCCCCCTCATCGACAGCCGGGGCCGGGTTCTCGGTGTGAACAGTATGATTATCGAAGGAACCGAGGGGCTTGGGTTTGCTATTGCTGCACGGGATGTTTGGTCGGAGTTTGGTCTTGAGGGAGGGGAATAAATTTAGTTGAAGGTGTTCCGGGATTAGATTCAATAAGGCAGCACCGGCGGGTCGCGTCCCGCCAGACGCCTTCCTTTTTGTCCAGGCGGCAACAAAAAGGAAGCAAAAAGTGCCTTGCCACTGCGTGGGGCATGCTGGGACGGATGGCAGGAGTTGGCTAAAAAATTTTGAGCTGCCTCACTGTGGCGGCAATTTCTTTGGGCGGCCCCTCTTTCGAAGGTTGATTGCTAAGACGATAGGTCCTTTTCTCTTGCCAACATTGATCGTAGGTGTTGTTGGGTTAAAAACCACAATCTAATTCAAGTTCGCTGCTTGCACTGTGGGTTCCCTCCGCTGCGTCACAGGGGTAGGGTTTTTACCAATCACGCCTCACTCCTCACTCCTCACGCCTTACGCCTCACGAATTACGGCTTCACCCAATTCCAGCAACGCATGCAGCATCCTCACCCGCACCATCTCCACTCCACAAGCTTCTGCCCGGGCCAAAGGAACGCCGTAGATGGCTTCCAGTTCCAGGGGGTGTCCTTCGAGGCGGTCGATCATCATGCTCGGTCGATAGCCGTCCATGGTTTCGGTGGCGCTGATCATTTTTTCGATGAAGGTTTCGGCTTCGATCGGTTGCTTTAATCCCTGGGCGTTTCCGGCGGCGATTACTTCCTGCATGATGGCGATGATCTCGTCCCGGCTCGGCGGGTGGCTCAGCAGTTCGGTGACGTTTTTGCCGGTGAGGGCGCAGAGGCCGTTGAAGGGGATGTTCCAGACCAGTTTTTCCCAACGGGCCCGCTGCAAATCGTCTACTGCTTCGCACGGCACCTGGGCCTGGTTGAACAAAGTCGCCAGGGCTGTGGCACGTTCGGAGAGCCCCCCGGAAAGTTCGCCTAGGCGGATGCGTCCCTGGCCCATGTGGTGGACGGTGCCCGGTTCGCCGCGATTGGAGCAGAGAAATGCGATGCCGCCCAGCACCCTTTCGGCACCGAAGGCTGTTGCCAGCAGTTCCTCGTTGCCGAGGCCGTTCTGCAGGGTGAGCACGCAGGTGTCGCCCTGCATCAGCGGAGTGACCAGTTCAATCAGCCGATGGTTGGCAAAGGTCTTGAGGCCGACCAGGACCAGGTCGGCGGAGCCGAGTTCGGCGGAATCGAGGGCGCAATGCACATCCTGCAGATGAAAGTCCCCGTTGGGAGAGGTGACGCTCAGGCCGTTTTGGGAAATAGCCTGATAATCCCGGCGCAGCAGAAAGCGCACATCGTTTCCGGCTCGTTGCAGCATGGCGCCGTAATAGAGGCCCAGGGCTCCGGCACCGACGACAGCAATTTTCATGAAGTGTCTCCGTTTGGGTAAGGTGATGGTTAATCCGTCCGGTGTTTACAGGCCCTAGGAGGGTGTCGGACTTACCATGAACCGACTGCAAAATCGTCTGATCGGCCCATATTTCCGGTAATTTTCGCCAAATAGACCTGCTATTCGCTCTCAAATTCTCGAAAATCTGGCCTCGAACAGCCAATTTTTCGTTTAGGCCCGTTAAGCCCGACACCCTCCTGGCGGATCATTATAACACTCTATCTGTAACATAGCCGACAGCCGTGCGCCATACATGAAATCAGGGGCTTTCCTTGACGGGTTGGGGTTTTTTATGATATTGTTTCAGGATTCTAAAAGGAGAAACTCATGTTTAAAGTTGGAGATTTAGCTGTCTACCCCACACAGGGAGTCGGGGTGATTGAAAAGATTGAATCCAAGGAGTTTGTTGGCGAAAAACATGATTTCTACGTGCTGAGAATCCTCGACAGCGATATGACCATCATGGTTCCGGTGAACAACACCGGGTCGGTGGGTATGCGCACGCTGATCGAGAAGGACCGGGTGCCCAGTGTTTACGACGTGCTCAACGACAAGTCGGATATCGGTCAGGCCATAGCTTCCTGGAGCCGCCGGCAACGCGGTTACAACGAAAAGATCAAGTCCGGCGACCTGTTCGAGGTGGCCGAGGTGTTGCGCGATCTCTACCAGATCAAAGAATCCAAAGAGCTGTCCTACGGCGAAAAAAAGGTTCTGGAGCTGGCCCGCAAGCTGCTGGTTAAAGAAGTGGCTTTGGCTGCCGGCACCGAGGAAGATCAAGTCGTCGAACGGGTCGAGAGTTTCTTTCACTGACGTTTCTTTTTTTTGAAGCCGGGTCGCTACCCGGCTTTGATTGTCTGTAGTGCCTTTCCACCGGTAGTGTTTAGCCAAGGCCAGGTTGAAGCCTTTTCTGCCAGAGCCTGATTTTATTCTCATGAGTGTCATCGTTCTCATACCTGCTGCCGGCATGGGGCGCCGCATGGGCGCTACCGTCAATAAGCAGTATCTGCCCCTTAACGACCGGCCGATTGTCGGTCACACCATCGCCCTGTTCGACCAACATCCCCTTATCGACAAGATTTACGTCATCACGCCGGCCGATGAGTTCGATCAATGCCGTCGTGAGGTACTGGATCCCGGAAGTTTCCGCAAGGTTCAGGATCTGGTGCCGGGCGGTGCCGAGCGTCAGGATTCGGTGCGCAACGGTCTGCTGGCCTGCGCCGCCAGTCCCGAGGATATCGTCTTGATCCACGACGGAGTGCGGCCGTTGTTGCAGCCGGCGCTCATCGATAAGGTCATCGAAACCGTTCGCGAGCAGGGTGCCTGCCTGGTCGGGGTTCCGGTCAAGGATACCATCAAGCAGGTGGTGGATGGCTGCATCGAGGGGACCCCCGACCGCAGCGGTCTGTGGCAGGCCCAGACTCCGCAGGCCTTTCGCTATGGCCAGATCGTCGAGGCCTACGAGAAAGCGCGGCAGGACGGTTTTCGCGGTACCGACGACGCTTCGCTGGTGGAACGTCTTGGCCAGCCGGTGAGGGTGATTGCCGGCAGCTATCGCAATATCAAACTTACCACGCCCGAGGACCTGCTGTTGGCCCGGGCTTTTCTCGACAGTCCGGAGGAGGTTTGCCCATGATGCGCATCGGTCATGGCTACGATGTTCACCAATTGGTTGATGATCGGCTGCTGATTATCGGTGGCGTCGAGGTGCCCTATAGCCTGGGTCTGCTTGGTCATTCCGATGCCGACGTTTTGCTGCATGCTATTTGCGATGCGATTCTGGGCGCCCTCGGTGAGGGCGATATCGGCAAGCATTTTCCCGATACCGACCCGGCCTACAAGGGAATCTCCAGTCTTAAACTGCTGCGGCATGTGGTGGACCTGGCCGCCGCAAAGGGGTATACGGTCGGCAACCTCGACAGTACGATCATCGCCCAGCAGCCTAAACTGGCCCCCTATATCGGCGGGATGGTGGATAAGATCGCTGTGGTTTGCGGAGTCTGTGCCAGCCGCATTAACGTCAAGGCTACGACCACTGAGAAGCTAGGCTTCGAGGGGCGCGGCGAGGGGATCTCGGCCCATGCTGTCGTGTTGCTGCAACGGGTCGCCCAGGACTGAGAGACTCTCGCCCTGCGAACAGGTAATTCGGCGGTTGCTTTTCTGGCTGAAATCTGCCACTTTCTGAATTATTGATGGCGTCGCAAAAAAGTCCGTCCTACTGCGTTGCAGCGCTTTTTCAGGACTTCGACATACTCTATGTATGCCTTCACCCCTGAAAAAACACAGCGCCTTGTATGTCGAAATTTTTGCTTAGCCATCTCGCGAATTTTTGTGAAAACATAGATTTATTTGGCAGGTGGTTTTTCAACAATCTGCGGCTTTTCAGGCTGCGTTTTTCAACACTACGATCAGGACGACAGCGATCATGGATAATAACAACGACAGCAACGCTCCTGCGGCACCGAGCAATTTTATTCGTACCCTTATCGACAAGGACCTGGCCGCCGGCAAGAACAACGGCGCGGTAATCACCCGCTTTCCTCCGGAGCCCAACGGTTATCTGCACATCGGTCACGCCAAGAGTTTCTGTCTCAATTTCGGTTTGGCCCGCGATTATGCCGATGCGCCGGGAGGCGCCCGCTGCCATCTGCGTTTTGACGACACCAACCCGGTGAAAGAAGAGCAGGAATATATCGATGCGATCAAGGAGAACGTGCGCTGGCTCGGTTTCGATTGGGGGGAGCACGAATACTATGCGTCGGATTATTTCGACCAGCTCTTTGCCTGGGCGGTGCAGCTTATAGAGGCCGGCAAGGCCTACGTCGACGACCTGTCGGCGGAGGAGATACGCAACTATCGCGGCACATTGACCGAGCCGGGCAAGAACAGTCCCTATCGCGACCGTTCGGTGGAGGAGAACCTGGAGCTGTTCGAAAAGATGAAGAACGGCGACTATCCCGACGGCGCCAAGGTTCTGCGGGCCAAGATCGATATGGCTTCGCCCAATCTGAATATGCGGGATCCGGTCCTGTACCGCATCCTCCACGCCGAGCACCATCGTACCGGCAACAAGTGGTGCATCTACCCCATGTACGACTTTACCCACGGTCAGAGTGACTCTCTGGAGGGCATCACCCATTCCATCTGTACCCTGGAATTTGCAGATCACCGGCCCCTCTACGACTGGTTTCTCGACCAGCTGGAGATTCATCATCCCCAGCAGATCGAATTCGCCCGGCTCAACATCAACTATACGGTGATGAGCAAGCGCAAGCTGTTGGAACTGGTGGAGGGCAATCATGTCAGCGGCTGGGACGATCCCCGCATGCCGACTTTATCCGGCATGCGCCGGCGCGGCTACACCCCGGCCTCGATCCGCAACTTCTGCGAGCGCATCGGTGTTTCGAAAAAGGGCAGCTGCGTCGATATCGGTTTCCTCGAAAGCTGTATCCGCGAAGATCTCGACCACAATGCGCCTCGGGCCATGGCGGTTCTAAATCCCCTGCGGGTGGTGATCGACAACTATCCCGAAGGCCAGGTCGAAGAGTTCCAGGCGCCGGTCCATCCCCAGCAGCCCGAACGGGGGACCCGCACGGTGCCTTTCTCCAAGGTTCTGTACATCGAGCGGGAAGATTTCATGGAGGAAGCGCCGAAGAAGTTCTTCCGTCTCGCTCCGGGCCGCGAGGTACGGCTGCGCTGCGCTTACTTCATCCGCTGCGAGGAGGTTATCAAGGATCCCCAGAGCGGCGAGGTCGTCGAGCTGCGCTGTACTTACGATCCGGCCAGCCGCGGCGGCGCTTCCCCCGACGGACGCAAGGTCAAGGGCACTCTGCATTGGGTGTCCGCCGAGCACGCCCTGGATGCGGAAATCCGCCTTTACGACCGTCTGTTTGTTTCTGAGAACCCTTCGGCGGATAAGAACGTCGACTTCAAGAGTTATCTCAATCCCGAGTCGCTGCAGGTATTGACCGACTGCAAGGTAGAGCCGAGTCTGGCCGATGCGGCGCCCGAGAGCCTCTACCAGTTCGAACGGCAGGGTTATTTCTGTGTCGACCAGGTCGACAGCGTGGCTGGGCGGTTGGTGTTCAACCGCACGGTGACTTTGAGGGATTCCTGGGCGAAGGTTGGGAAGAAGTAGGGGGGAACCCGTAATCCGTAATCCGTGAGGCGTGAGGGGTGAGGCGTAATAAGTAATAAGTGACTAGTGATCTGAAAAACCCAACCCCCTGTGACGCAGCCGGAGCGGAGTGGATGTTTTACGAAACAGGCGGGGAAACTGTTTGAGCGCAGCGAGTTTTTGCCCGCCCGTAAAATGTCTGCGCAGCGCAGGGCACCCGAAGGGCAAGGAGCCGGGGCGCGTTTTTCTGCCTACTCTTTTGCCGCGCAGTAAAAGAGTAGGGCGTCGAGCGGGGCCGCAACCCCGCGGTGTTGCCTTGAAGTTGGACAACCTATAACGGATAAGGTTCTGTTGGAAACAATTGGGCCTATCCGCTGAATACAAGGAGAACCCGTTCCATGAGCTTGCGAGTCTACAATACCCTTAGCGGTGGCAAAGAAGAATTCAAACCGCTGGTTCCCGGCAAGGTCGGCATGTACGTCTGCGGTGTCACCGTCTACGATTATTGCCACATCGGCCACGCCCGGGCCAATATCGTTTTCGATGTTATCTACCGTTATCTGCAGTTCGCCGGTTATGAAGTCAATTACGTGCGCAACTACACGGACGTCGACGACAAGATCATCAATCGCGCCAACGAGCGGGGGATCGAAAGCACGACCCTGGCCGAAGAGTTCATCAAAGCCTTCGATGAAGATATGGCCAGTCTCGGCCTGGCCCTGCCGACCTGTCAGCCCAAGGCCACCGAGCATATCGAGCAGATCGTCGAAATCGTCCAGCGCCTGATCGATAAGGGGCTGGCCTACGAATCGGCCGGCGATGTGTACTATGCGGTGGAAAACTTCCCCGGCTACCTGAAGTTGAGCAAGCGCAACATGGACGACATGCGCGCCGGGGCACGCATCGCTCCCGGCGAGCAGAAGCGCAACCCCATGGACTTCGCCCTGTGGAAGGCCGCCAAGCCCGGCGAACCGGCATGGGAATCGCCCTGGGGACCCGGTCGGCCCGGCTGGCACATCGAGTGCTCGGCCATGAGCATGGAGTATCTGGGCGAGTCCTTCGACATTCACGGTGGCGGCAAGGACCTGGTCTTTCCCCATCACGAAAACGAGATCGCCCAGAGCGAAGGGGTTTCTGGCAAGCCCTATGTCAAGTACTGGCTGCACAACGG
>NPIE01000952.1_pt1 | contig 52484 bp, 45 predicted proteins | sample 8637661 | NCBI WGS metagenome assembly NPIE01 (sample SAMN07420842, study PRJNA396082) | bioreactor metagenome | isolation source: sample BA12 brine-fed electro-methanogenic bioreactor BA | place: Japan: Kochi | collected 2016-12-09 | reverse complement strand
AAATAATAGTTTATAAGATATTGACAACGTTTTCATTACGTGATAAAATTATAAGTAATAAACGATGTACGTATATACGGACGGTCTAAATTAAGGTTTTTAGATGGTAAAGTCAATTGAATTCAAATTGTCATAATACCTTTTAATATTATGTGATATATTTGACTTTTAAATGAGAGGAGAAGTATGACCAGATATTTGGTTCATACATTTATTTATGAAAGAATTTATTCATAATGATTTTATGCTACACAATGATGTTGCAAGAAAGCTTTATCATAATCATGCTGAGAAAATGCCAATTATTGATTACCATTGTCATTTAAACCCGAAAGAGATTTATGAAAATAAGCAGTTTAACATAGTGGAAGTATGGCTTTCTGGAGATCATTATAAGTGGCGTTTAATGAGAGCTAATGGTGTTGATGAGGAGTATATCACAGGAAACAAACCACCATTTGAAAAGTTTTTGAAATGGGCTGAAGTTGTTGAAATTCTCTTTGGTAATCCTCTATATCATTGGACACACTTTGAATTAAAGCGTTTTTTTGGGATTGATAAATTGCTATCTCCTGCAACTGCTAAAGAAATATATGATGAAGTAAATGAAAAATTAAAAACATTGCATGCTAGAGATTTAATAAGAATGAGTAATGTTGAATATATTGGAACGACAGATGACCCATTGGATAATCTTCATTGGCATGAGCTGCTAAGTCAAGATGCTAGTTTTAATGTAAAGGTTCTACCCGCATTTAGACCGGATAAAGCAGTAGATATTGAGATGTCTTGGTTTTGTGATTGGGTGAATGAATTAAGTAGAATAGTTGATTATGAAATCTGTGATTTATTAACTTTTAAAGAAGCTTTAAAGAATCGAATTTCCTATTTCCATAATCACGGTTGTCGTTTAGCCGATCATGCATTAGATATTGTAAAGTATGAAGATTCAACTTCTGATGAAGTCAATTATATCTTTATTAAAGCTTTAAAGAAAGAACCATTAAGTGATACGGATATTAAAAAGTACAAAGGACATCTTTTAGTTTTTTTTGGAAGAGAATATCAAAAACTTGGTTGGGTTCAACAATATCATATTGGAGCGTTAAGAAATGTTTCAAAGAGAATGTTTAAGTCTTTAGGACCTGATACGGGATTTGATGCTATTAATGATGGTATAATAGCATTACCATTATCGAGATTGCTTGACGCTTTAGACACAACTGGTGAATTACCAAAAACAATTTTATATACTTTAAATCCTAATGATTTTGAAGTTGCGATTACTCTTATGCAGTCTTTTCAAGGCGGAGGCATACCTGGAAAAATCCAATTCGGTTCTCCATGGTGGTTTTTAGATACTTTAGATGGTATGCAAAAGCACTTCAAAGCTTTAAGTAATAATGGTTTATTAGCAAGATTTATAGGTATGCTTACAGACTCTAGAAGCTTTTTATCATATCCTCGTCATGAATACTTTAGAAGAGCTCTGTGTAATGTCTTAGGGGAACAAGTAGATTTAGGTTATTTCCCTGAAGACTACAAACTACTTGGAAGAATGGTTGAGAATATCTGTTATCGTAATGCTAAGAATTATTTTAACTTCTAATTTTTTCATTTGGAGTAATTATAAAACCTCCGCTTTCTTAATTGCTCCTCCTTCATTTCAGGTAGTGCCAAAACATACTTAGAATCAACTAAAGGCGATTCGTAGAATCGATAGAACTCTTTGTCCCAGAGATCATATCTCTCGGGGTTAAAACTTCCTTTAAAATTACAATTAATAAAGCAAGTTGAGCCGTGGTTTCTCCATGGTCTTGCTAAAAAAACATCTACTGATTTAGAGACGTTTTCAATTACGCAATCAATAAAAACAAAACCGAACTCTTGAAATTGATAGGTTGACGGAGCAACAATATACCCTTTGTCAATAGCTCGAATAATAGAGTTTGTAAAGATCGCGAACGCACTTCCGAAAATAAAATCAACAGCTCCTGTTATTAAACATTCTTTGAAATAACAATGAATGTTATTTGTATGAAGATGAGATAACGGTAAGAAGTCTTTGTATCTTATTGTTAAATCTTGAGGAAGAGGACCACAAAATATCGTGTCTTGATAACTATGGAAGCTACAGTTATCAGCGGTAAAATTATCTCCATAAACACTTAAAGCAATAGCTTGGCCGATATCTTTACCTTTACCAGAATCATTTCTGATAGTTAAATTCTTTAATACTACATTTTTACCCAAGATATTAAGGGTAGGTGTTCTAAAAGTATTATAGATTTGACCATCTTCATGGATTTTATAATTGTAATCAGAATACGTAATAATAGTATCTTCTTTACTTGAACCTTCGATTATAATATTAGAACAATTCACCGTGATTTTCTCATGGTAAATTCCTGGGGAAAGTTTAATTTTGATTAACTCATCAGTTTCAAAAGTATCTAATACTTTTTGGATACTTGAATTAGGTAATATTTTTATAGTTTTCACGGGTTACCTCCGTTTTGATAATCCTATTATATAAGGGGGAAAGAGAATTGACAATAGCTAAGTTTCGAAATATTGATTTGATAATTTTTACCCTTTTAGCAGTTATTATCGATTTTGTTTTAGGAAAATACGGTTTGTTCGGATTGAAAATGTATTTGTCTATTTCTGTTCTAATAGCTTTGCTAGTGATTATTCGTTGGCGTAAATGGGGTGGAATTACTATTATCGTTTTAATCATATCTCATTTGATAACGTATAACAATAACGACATATTGGTTTTATTAGCTCATAGTTTAGCTTTAGCTTCTGTAGGGTTATTTATTATCTTTGAACCAAAAATAAGAAATAAGACAGATCGGTTCGAAATAGTTAGTCTTAGCTATTTTTTAATCTATTTATTGGTAGTATTCATTGAATGGACAGCACTTCAAGTTCTAGGACATGGGATTTCTATAGGAAACTTTGTTGTTAATCAAAGTGTTAATTTTTTCTTAGGCCTCTTCATATTATTTATTATTCATTTACAAAAAGATTTATTAGTTGATATGCAAACATACTTAATCAAAAAATCAAAGGAAAAACTTAAATGAAAAGAACAATCAAGACTAATGAACAACAACTGGAAAAACTCAGATCAGAAGAGTTAGTCATTAAGTTGGAAAAAACTAGGTGGCAAAGATATTGGAAACTGATTAAAAAGAATTGGCAGATATATTTAATGCTGATTCCAGTTTTCTTGTTTTTCTATTTGTTTAAATATCGTCCTATTGGTGGTATATTAGTTGCTTTTAAGAATTATGATAATTATGCAGAAACTATTGGAAATAGCGATTTCTATGGTTTTTATGCTTTTAAATATATTATGTTTGGTCCTCAAGCAGATCGCTTCTGGCAAGCGTTTAGAAACACCTTTACTCTAAGTACTTATGGTTTGTTTTTCGGTTTTCCGATTCCAATTATCTTAGCATTATTCTTTTCAGAAATAAGAAATGAGAAGTATCGAAGTTTCACTCAGATTATTTCTTATTTACCAAGATTTATTTCAACGGTTGTTATTACTTCTATAATTGCTTTGATGCTATCTAGTGGAAACATATCTCAATCACCCGGAGTTCTTAACGGATTGTTTATTAAGTGGGGTTGGATAGAAGAGAATACACCAATGTTATCGATGCCTCAGTATTTTAGATCTATTTACATAATTTCAGATATTTGGTCAGGGGCTGGCTATGGATCAATTGTCTATTTTGCGGCAATTATGGCTATAAGCCCAACAAATTATGAAGCAGCAAAAATGGATGGAGCGAATAAGTTAGATCAAATTCGTTATGTTACCTTACCAGGTATGGCCCCTACTTTAACAATTATGTTGATTTTGAGAGTAGGACAGATGTTAAATATCGGTTATGAAAAAGTAATTCTCTTAACTATGGATCGAGGAACAGATATTTTTAAAACATCAGAAGTATTATCTACTTATGTATTAAGTTTAGGGGGATTAACAACTGGAGCTAGTCAAATTAATTTTGCAGCTGCAGCCGATGTTTTTAATTCTTTCATTGCGATGTTCTTAGTTTTAGGAGCTAATTTTATTAGTAGAAAAGTATCAGACACATCATTATTTTAGGAGATTATAAATGAAACGCCTAGATAAATCAGAGTTTATTTTCAAAATACTAGCGTATGTTTTGGTTACTGCGTTTGTACTTACAACTTTATATCCTTTCATTTACTCCATCTCAATGGCAATCAGTGGCGATTTGGCTGTTACTTTAGGTAATGTAGTATTATGGCCAGTTGATGTTCAATTTGATGCAGTCAAAGCTTTGATAATTGGTGAGAGAGCTAAAAGTTTTTGGATATCTTACACAAATACTTTGTTCTATACTTTCTACGGAACTTTTTATAGTATTATCATTTCTGTTTTTGCAGCTTATGCTTTATCGAAGACCAATTTAGTTTTTAAAAGACAGATAAGCTTCTTAATTGTCTTTACTATGTGGTTTAGTGCAGGTTTAATTCCTACTTATATGAACTATCGTAGTTTACTAGTTAACAACCGCTGGGGGATTATCTATGCTTTCGGTGTTCAAGCTTTTAATATTTTATTATTAAGAAATTTCTTTAAGGGGATTTCTAAAGAGATCGAAGAAGCAGCTATAGTTGATGGAGCATCAGATTTTCAGATTCTCACGCAGGTCTATATTCCGATGTCTAAATCGGCATTAGCAACAGTTACATTGTTTTATGCACTAAATAGGTGGAATGGGTATTTTTGGAATATGAGATTAGTTCAAGGAACGGAACATCCTCTCCAAGTTATCTTAAGAGGAATTACTGAAGATGCTCAAAACACAGATATTATTACTAATTATCCTTACTCGGAATTTTCTTTAGTTTATGCAGCAATTATATTATCTATTATCCCTGTGATAGTCGTCTATCCGTACTTGCAAAAATACTTTGCTAGGGGCGTCAATGTTGGCGGGGTTAAAGAATAGTAAGAAATTAAAAAAAGGAGAAGAAAATGAAAAAATTTGTAATTGTATTTTTAGCTTTTACTTTCACATTAGCTTTAGCAGCTTGTGGAGGCGAAACAACAACAGCAACAACAGAAACTACCGGAACTACAAGTGCAACAACAACAGAAACAACTACTGTTACTACAGTTTCAGAAATTGATTATGAAACTGAAATTGAATTAAAAGTAGCACTTAACTACACTTCTGGTGGAAACTTAATGAGTATTTCATATCAAAAAGATGCAGCATATGAATCACTCAATGGTAAAACCTATACTAAAGGTGATTTATTACCAGCATGGGAAAGAATTGGCGAAAAGCTGAATGTCGACTTAGTCGATATGGCTACTTCATCAGATGCTAATACCAATGCTCAATTCTCAAGATTGCAAACAGAAAGTTTTGCAGGGGTTGATTTAGTAAATGGGACTGGAGCTTTAATAGGTCCTGAAGGTGTAAAAGGCAATTTTGTTGACATTGGAAAGTATTTAAGCTTTATGCCTAACTTAAAAGCTTTCTTAGATGACAATCCTGCAGTTAAGATTTCAATGACTTCAGCTGATGGCGGAATCTATTACACACCTTACTTTGATGGCTTTGGTGAAATCGAACAAATGTTCTTAGCTAGAATTGACTGGATTGAAGACATTCTAGATGTAGCTAGTCCAACTTTCGATACAACAGCAGCAGTTCAACCAACTGCTTATACAAGAAGAGATGTATCAGTTCCAATCGATGTTGATATTACAGTTGCTAATTCTAATGGAACTACAAGAGTAGTTAATAAGAACTATACTGCTAATATTCTTGACGTTTTAGCTGGTCTTACTAATCCTACAGGTGCTGATTTAGCAAATGCTTTTAGAACTCATATGCAAAATACTTATGGTGATCAAGGTTATGCTAAATTATCAGATGTATTCGCGGGAACTGATGCAGCTTATGATACAGATGAGTTATTAGCTTTAATGTATGTAATCAAATCTAATCCTCAATATATCACTCGTCAACATACTGATGGGGTAAAAACTGAAATTGAAGTTTTATTCCCTCGTGAAAGTAGAGGAAGTAGAATCCGTAACTTATTTAGAGGTATGGAAATGTTCGGTTTAAGAGGAGTTTTCTCAAGAAGCGAATGGTTATATTTTGATGAAGAAGGTTTAGTACAAGATATCCGTCATACACAATCATTCCTTGATGGAGTAAATGATTTATCTTATATGTATACAGATGGATTAATCGTACAAAATCCTGAAGAAGGTAATACGAACTGGCGTTCTTTATTGCTTTCAAGTTCAACTGGATTTATTACTTATGATTATAATGCATCTTCAACTGCATCAGGAATGATGGCTGATGGAACTGCAATTGATCCGGATTTTAAATTCCAAGCAATTTTACCTCCAGTTATTGACTGGTTAGGCGATGGAGAATATTTCCATTTTACAGAAGGTGTTCGTTCAGTTAAGAATGAAGCGTGGGGTATTCCTGCTCATGTTGAAGATGACGAAACTAAATTATTCCGTGCTTTAAAATTAGTAGATGAACTTTATGATTATAGCACAGATGATTCAATTGGAACTATTCATCTTTATGGTCCTCAAGACTGGACAAATGGCACTCTTGCATATGGTAGTGATACAGTTTATCGTTTAGCAGATGAAGCTTTACAAGAAATGCAAGATTTAGCAGGTGGTAACCACATTAACTATTTACGTCAATATGTTGGCGCTACTATGCCGATTGGTCATATCCGTAGTTTAGGTCTTGAATTCCAAACATTATCAGATCAAGGTGTTGCTGGTATTGAAAGACTTAATACAGCAATAGCTGCTGGAGTATTGAAACTTGCTGGTCAAGTGGACTCTGACAATCCATGGTTTGGTTTATCTCCAACTTTCTATCCATTAACAGAAAATGAAAGTGATATGATTACTGCAGCTGCTTCATTTAGAACAATCTTTGAAGATAGTGCTTTGATTACAATGGTTAAATATGGATTCTCAGGAAATGGTGGATCATTAACTGAAGAAGAATACTGGGATTTATTTGATATGAATGGTGTAGATGTTTATGAAGTAATTTACATTAAAGCTTATCGCGATGCATATCAAAGAATAGTAGACATGGAAGAATAATTAATTAAATTTTATACTTTAGTAGTGGGGAGGGTAACTCTCTTCCCTCCCTTACTACTAACTATTTAAAGGGGATTCTATGAAGAAGATACAGTTTATCATCTTTGTTTTAGCACTTGTGATTTCAACCTTATATTTTATCTTTACCTTAAGTTTTTCTACTGGATGGGCTTTAGGAGAAGCGTTTTTACATGATTTTTTTGTTGAAGCGCAAATTGCTAATAAGGAAATGTTTAAGTGGGCAGTCAGAACAGTTATTGCTTCTGGTGTCTTGCTACTATTAAACACACATAAGAATAAAAAGTTATTTGTGATGAATTTTATTGCGATTGCATTTGCAGTCTTTTTCTTGGTATACCCAGCAATTATTACCTTAGGTTATATGGGTCCACTTAAAGAAGCTTACAAAGAACTCCCAGAAGCTTTTCTAACAATCATCGTCGCTATTAATTATTCAAATATTAGTACGGATATATTTGATTTAGGCGTTATTATTTCCTATTTGATGATGCTAGAAGCGGTTTTAATTGTAATTGTTACAGGGTTTAAGATTGTCGAACAAAGTAATAGATCAAAGGCAAGAAAACAGTTTGATTTAGGAGTACATGAATAAATGGAAAATATTAAGGCTGATAAGTTGAGATATCAAACAAATAGCAGCGCTTATCTATTAGTGATGTTAAGTGTGGTTTTCTCAGTAATTTCATTATTTATTTTAATTACATATGATTCTTATGGGGCTTATGATACACCTTTTTTTGTTAAGCCTGATTTTCGTGTAGGGTTAGAGATTGTCTTGGGAATAGTAATGATGTTAATGACATTTCTAGCAGCTGAAAAAGTGAAGTATTATAGTAAAACCTGGGGTTATTATGGGTTGTTTTTAATAGCAGGTGTTAATGTTTTCCGTATTTTTAATATTCCATTTTATGCATATGATAATTTATGGATTCCTAAGAATACTATGATTATAAGTATTATAGGCTTTGTATTGAGTGTCATTTGTTTAGTCATTGCAGGTATTATTACGACAAGAAAAATCATTATTTTAACACATCATTTGAAAGAGTTGGAAGAATATGGCGAAATTAACACTAACTAACATAAACAAAATATATCCAAATGGTGTACAAGCAGTTTTTGATTTCAATATGGAAATTAAGGACGGTGAGTTCATTGTTTTTGTTGGCCCTTCAGGGTGTGGTAAATCAACCACTTTAAGAATGATTGCTGGATTAGAAGAAATAAGTTCAGGGGAACTTAATCTTGATGATAGTATGATTAATAATCTCGCACCTAAAGATAGAGATATAGCAATGGTTTTCCAAAACTATGCCCTTTATTCTCATATGACAGTGTATCATAATATGGCTTTCAGTATGGTTTTAAGAAGAGAACCTTCTGATTTAATCCATGAAAGAGTTATATGGGCTGCAGATGTTCTTGGTTTAAAACCGGTATTAAACCGTAAACCAGCACAACTTTCTGGTGGACAAAGGCAAAGAGTTGCTTTGGGTAGAGCAATTGTTCGTGATCCTAAGATATTTCTTTTAGATGAACCGCTATCAAATCTAGATGCCAAACTAAGAAACACAATGAGAAAAGAATTAAAAGCTTTACATCACCGTTTAAAAACAACTATGATTTACGTTACTCATGATCAAATAGAAGCTTTGACTTTGGCAGATAGAATTGTTATTATGAATAATGGTTATATCCAACAAATTGGAACACCTATGGAAATTTATGAGCGACCAGTTAATCTGTTTGTAGCTAATTTTATTGGTACACCGCCAATGAATTTTGTTGATGCTGAAATTACCAAAGATGGAAAACTAGTTATCGAGCAATATCAAAAAGATATAACAGACCATCCAGCTTATAAATCAATTGAGAAGTTAGGGCTGTTTGGTAAAAAATTAATTTTAGGGATTAGACCTGAACATATTCGTGTCAATTCGGAAATACCAGATGACCAAGCTCTTATATCTAAGGTAGATGTTTATGAATTACTTGGATCGGATGCTTTAATTCATTTTAACTTAATGAATAAAAGTTTAATTGCTAAAACTGAGAATTTGGTGGAAATGCAACCACATCAGTCAATTTCGATTTCTTTTGATGTTGATAATATGTATTTTTTTGAAAAGGAAAGCGAGAAATGTATCTATGGTGAATAATAATAGCGATTTTAAAATTCAATCATGGCCTAAACGATGGTATTCCTTTAATTATCCAAAGATACCAGCTATTTTCATATCCATTGGTGCAATTTTCTTTACGGCTTTTTTAGATTTTGAGATACAAGGTACTGATATAAAATTAGAGTCACATATTGCAGCTATCAGGAAGTTTTTAAATACGCCATTGAATAATCTAAGTGCCTTTTTATTATTTTTAATTTATTTGGTTGCTATTTTGCAAATGTTCAATTCTTTTGGCTATGCTAAAACAAGAGCGGGAAAATCTTTAATCATGTTAACTGCATTAACTGTCTTGCAAACAGTCGCAGTAAGCTTATATACATATATATTCTTTAACGAACAAGCAAATAGACTTGATTATGCGATTGACAATATTGCTAGATTTTCTTATACTATATTTATCATAGGTACGATATTGTTTTTAATTGGAACAATATTCGCCTGGTTATATGTGGATTGGACTTATGTTAAACCAAAAGAAGAATAGAGATAATGATGAATTGAATCCTTATGGTATTGACAAGCTTGCTAAAATACCGGCATCTTGGAAGATAGCGTTTTTAAAATTCTGGCTCGCTGGAGCTTGCTTTTTGTTAGGATTTTATGGTTTAGGTGTTAATTTTTCGTTTTTAGATAGATTAGTTATTTTTGGTTTGTTGATGATTTTGGGTGTTGAGTATATTTCCAATACTTTGATAATTTGGATGAATCGTCCAGAATCAGATACGAGAAGATTTTTACCACATGAAGTAAATCGTAAATCACCATTAAGTTTTTTAGCTACAACCATCTATGTGGCAGTGATGTTAGCTGCAATCCATTACTTTATTATTTTTTGGACTTGGTTAGGATTTAAAACGATGGGTGAAGTTGTTTCTGAAGCAACTGCTGATCCAATAACTTTCGGAATTTTGTTTTTAATTTTTGATTATGTGTGGATAACTTTTAGAAAGCTTATTAAAAATAGGAAGGTAAGAAAATCTCTATGATTTCTTTATTATTTGTATCATCAAGAAGTGCTAGTTTTGAAATGAATAATGGTGAGATATATTACGCTGAAAAGCCGTTTAATGTCTATCTAAATGGAAAAGAGGTTCTTTCTGATGTCAGAAAAAACGTCTTTTCTGTTTATGGTTTAGAACCATTAAGTCAAAATGTCATAGAAGTTTGTGGAGAGAAGTTCCATTTTGTAACTTTAGATGAAAGCTCTACAGTTAGAGTTTCTGATTATGGTGCATTGAATGACGGTTTTACGGATGATACGCAAGCAATTCAAAGAGCGATTCTTGCTTGTCCTAAGAATGGTAGGGTATTATTTGATCAGGGAAGATATCTAGTTGGTCCATTGTTTTTAAAAGATGACATCACTATTGAAATTCCTAAAGGAACTGTTTTACAAGGTCAGACTAACCGAGATGTTTATCCAGTATTGCCAGCACAAATCTTGATGGATGATGCGTTAATTGAACTTTCCAGTTGGGAAGGGTTACCTAATCCAACCTATGCTAGTATTATAACTGGTTTATTCGCAGAAAATGTTAAGATTATCGGCGAAGGTATTATTGATGAATCAGCTCAAAACAGCTTATGGTGGGTCAATCATAAAGAAAAATATAACGGAGCTTATCGAGCAAAAGGTGTTTTCTTGAGTAACTGTAGAAACATTGTTCTTCAAGGAATTACGGTTATGAATACTCCTTCTTGGAATATTCATCCTTATTTCTCTGAGGGTTTAAAAATTATTGATGTAAAACTATTTAGTCCAAAAGACTCGCCTAATACGGATGGCTGTAACCCTGAGTCGTGTAAAGATGTTGATATTATCGGTGTTGATTTTTCAGTTGGGGATGATTGTATTGCGATAAAGAGTGGTAAATATGAAATGGGAATGAAATACCGGAAACCATCAGAAAATATTACAATTAGAAATTGTCGAATGGCCTATGGTCATGGTGCAGTTGTCTTAGGCAGTGAAATGAGTGGTGGTATTAGGAATTTAAGCGTGAGTCATTGTCTTTTTGAAGATACTGACCGAGGACTCAGGATAAAAACAAGAAGAGGCAGAGGAGAATCAGCTGTTATAACGGATATCTTATTTGAAAAGATTAAGATGGATAACGTTAAAAATCCATTTGTTATAAACATGTTCTACTTTTGCGATGAAGATGGTAAAACGGAGTATGTATATACGAAAGAAGTGTTACCAGTAGATCAGAGAACTCCACGTTTAGGTAGTTTCGTTTTTAAGGATATTATTTGTGAAAACGTGCATCAATCTGGAGGGTTCTTTTATGGCCTGCCGGAACAACCGATTGAGTCTATTACTTTCGAAAATGTTAGGATAAGCTATGCTAACGATGTGGAACCAGGTTACCCAGCAATGATGTCTTTTATAGAACAACAAAGTAAATTAGGTATTTTTGCAAGAAATGTAAATCATTTAATATTGAATAATTTAAAAATAAATGGATCAACTGGTAATGATATTGCTGTTTTAAAACAAACAATCATTTAGGAGGTTATGATGAGTAAATCAACTGTAATCGAGAAAATTATTAATGAAGGATTAGTAGCTGTTGTTCGAGCTGAAAATGCAGATAAAGCTGGCAAGATTATTGATGCATGTATCAGCGGGGGTATAAATGTTATTGAAGTGACATTTACTGTACCAAATGTAGTGGATATTATCAGTAAACTAGTTCAAAAATATCCAAGAAATGATATACTAATAGGTGCAGGGACTGTGACGAATGCTCAACAAGCTTCGTCAGCTATTCAAGCTGGAGCTAGATTTATTGTCGGACCTGGGTTTGTAGAAGAAGTATTGGAAGTTTGTCTGAAAGAGAGTATTTCATATATTCCAGGTTGTATGACGATTACAGAAATGATGAAAGTTACCAAACTGGGTTGCGAAGTTGTAAAACTTTTCCCAGGCTCTGTATTTGGTCCTAGTTTTATCAAAGCGGTTAAGGGTCCACTGCCAGATATATTAATTATGCCAACTGGCGGAGTGGATTTAGATAATGTTAAAGAATGGCTTGATAATGGCGCTGTTGCTTTAGGGATTGGTTCGAAATTAACCGCTCCTGCAAAGACTGAAAACTATAAGCAAGTTCAAGAATTAGCAGAACAATTTGTAAAAAAAGTTAAAGAAGCTCGTGAATAAATAGGAGGATTTTATATGGCAAAAATTATAAGTTTAGGAGAGATAATGTTAAGATTATCTCCACCGAATAATCTTCGTTTTACACAAGCAAATACCTTTGATGTCGTCTATGGTGGCGGTGAAGCTAATGTTGCGGTTAGTTTGGCTAATTTTGGACATGATGCATATTTTGTATCTAGATTACCAAAGAATGAAATCGGTGATTCTGCAGTTAATACATTAAGAGAATATGGTGTTAAAACGGATTATATCATTAGAGGAGGAAATAGAATTGGTATATATTTCTTAGAAACCGGTTCAGCAATGAGACCTTCAAAAGTCATATATGATCGCGCAAATAGCGCCATCGCTGAAGCTGATTTTCAAGATTTTGATTTCCAAGAAATATTTAAGGATAAAGACTGGTTTCATTTTTCGGGAATAACTCCTGCTTTAAGTGAAGGAGCAGCTAAATTAACAGAACAAGCTTTAATTGCAGCTAAAGAGAATGGTTTGAAAGTATCTGTTGATTTAAATTATCGTAAAAAACTATGGACACCAGAACAAGCACAAGCAGTTATGAAACCATTGATGAAGTATGTTGATGTTTGTATTGGTAATGAAGAAGATGCTAAGTTAGTATTAGGTTATAACTTAGAGAATACTGAAATTCAATCTGGAAAATTAGCTAAGAATGATTACAATGAAATCTTTAAGCAAATGCATAAGGATTATAACTTCCAATATATCGCCTCGACTTTAAGAGAATCTTATTCTGCCAGTAAGAATGGTTGGAGTGCAATTCTTTATGATGGCAAGACATTTTATGATTCCAATAAGTTTATCATTGAACCGATTGTCGATCGAGTTGGTGGAGGAGATTCATTTAGTGCTGGATTCATTCATGGTTTATTAAACTTTGATAATCAAAAAGCCATCAACTTTGCAGTTGCTGCTAGTGCATTGAAACATACAATTTTTGGTGACCAAAACTTAGTCACAGAAAAAGAAGTATTAAGCTTAGTAAATGGTAATACTTCAGGGCGGGTAGAAAGATGAAAGAAAACAGAACAGTTAATCGAGTTTTAGCTATTTTAGAATTAATCGCAAAATATGATGAAGGCCTAACCTTAGGTCAGATTTATCGTGAGCTTGATATTCCAAAAGCAACGGCTTATGATTTTTTACAAACACTTTATAAGGCTGATGCAATATATTATAAGGATCCAAGACTTAAAAATTATGTTATTGGTTCGAAGATGTTTGCAATTGGATCCGTATATGCAAAGAATTCAAGTTTAATTGAAGCGGCTCAATATGATTTAAAAGATTATGCTGATAAGCATGGTAGAACGGTTTTTATCACAAAAAGAATCAATGATAAGATTGTTTATGTGTACAAATATCAACCAAATAGTTCAAAGATTATCACTCCGCAAGAAATTGGTAGTGTTTCTCGAGATTTTAAAAACGATGTAATCGGTCAATGTTACGCAGCTTTTGACAAGAAAGTTAAAAATCCTAATATTGAAAATTTTGATAAAATTCGAAAAGATCGTTTTATCTTAAATAATAATCAAGATGCTAGTCATATTTGTACTATCGCTGTTCCAGTTTGGAATTTTGAAAACCGAGTTTGTGGAGTTTTAGCTGCTTCAGCACTACATGAAGACGCTACAGATAGAGAATTGATTACTAGAGAATTATTAGATATTTCAGAAAAAATCTCAAGAAAACTTGGATATTTAGGCGATTTTAGTGATTAAGATTGGTATAAGAGCCCATGATATTGGCAAAATGGATGCCTTTGCTTTAGCTAATAAAGTCAAAGAATTTGGTTTTGATGGTGTTCAATTAGTCTTAAAGAAAGCCTTAACTGATTATTCCGATTTATCAATGATACATACCGCTTTTACTGGTTTAGATATTTTGATGCTTGGGGCTTATTTTAATCCAGTGCATCCAAATAAGAAGATGGTTTTAGAGGGAATTAACAATTTTAAAGACCATCTAGAAAAAGCGATTACTCTAAAAGCTGACTTTGTAGGTAGTGAAACTGGTTCCTATATGGGATCTCCTTGGGGTTATCTGCCAGAGAACCATAGTGATGAAGCTTTAGAAGAAGTTATTGGTGTTTTCCAAGCCTTAACTAAAAAAGCAGAAGACTTACAAGTAAATATAGCAATTGAAGGAGCTTATGCTCATGTGGCATATTCACCTGCAAGAATTAAAAAAATTCTTGATACTATTGCTTCAGATAACCTATATGTCACAGTTGATCTTTTTAACTATCTATATCTTGGTAATTATCAAAAACGGGAAGAAATTTTTGAAGAGTGTTTCCAACTTTTTAAAGAAAAAATCGTGATTTTCCATCTTAAAGATTTTGTTATAAAAGATGGTGTTCTGAAACAAGTTGGATTAGGCAAAGGCTTAATGGATTTCCCCAAAATGCTTCATTTGATTAAACAAGCTACACCAAACGCTTATTTAATTTTTGAAGGTGTAGTCAACGATGATATAAGTGAGAGTTTAGTTTATATAAAAAATGTTTTGAAAGGAGCAAATAAATGAAATTAAATGTAAGATATAATAATCATCCAGAAGATACAAAAAACTACGATACTACTACTTTGAGAGAAAGGTTTTTGATTGATCAAGTATTCGTTGATGATCAAATTCTCTTAACTTATTCCCATCATGACCGAATAATTGCTGGTGGAATAAAACCAGTAAATGAAAAACTAGAATTACCAGTAACGAAAGATTTAGGAACGGACTATTTCTTAGAAAGAAGAGAAATGGGAGTGATTAATATCGGGGGAGCTGGGTCAATAATCCTTGATGGTAAAGAGTATACTATGGCACCAAAAGATGGCTTTTATATAGGCGCTGAAACAAAAGAAGTAGTATTCACTTCAAAGAACCCAAAAGAACCAGCTAAGTACTATGTTAATAGTGCTCCAGCGCATAAGGCTTATCCAAATACTCACATTCCATTTAAGAATGCAAACCCTAAAGCTTTAGGGTCTCCGAAGAATCTTAATGAAAGAACAATCTATCAGTATGTTCATCCAGCTGTATGTAAGTCATGTCAATTAGTTATGGGAATGACAATTTTGAGTCCGGGTAGTGTTTGGAATACTATGTCTTGTCATACACATGAAAGAAGAATGGAAGTATATTTCTATTTTAATATGGATAAGGAAACTAGAGTCTTCCATTTGATGGGTCAACCACATGAAACAAGACATTTAGTAATGGAAAACGAACAAGCCGTTATCTCTCCTAGTTGGTCAATTCACTCGGGAGTAGGAACATCAGATTATACATTTATCTGGGGAATGTGTGGCGAAAACAAAACATTTGACGATATGGATTTCGTTGATATGGAAGATTTGAGGTAAGATTATGAGTATTCTAGATAAATTTAGTTTAGCAAATAAAGTAGCTATAGTTACAGGAGCTTCTACAGGATTAGGACAAGGTATGGCTATAGGTCTTGCTGAAGCAGGTGCTAATGTCGTAGGTATTGATTATGTGGAAATGACTGAAACTGGCAATATGATCAAAGATTTAGGTAAAGGGTTTTTAGGGATAAAGGCTGATTTAATCTCGATTAAACCAGAAGGCTTACAAGCTGTAGTAGAACAAGCTGTAGCTAAATTTGGTAAAATTGATATCTTGGTTAACAATGCTGGAATCATAAGAAGAGAAGATGCCATTGATTTCAGTGAAAAGAACTGGGATGATGTTATGAATATTAACATTAAAACCGTATTCTTCTTTTCTCAAGCAGTAGCTAAAGAATTTGTTAAACAAGGTAAAGGTGGTAAGATTATCAACATAGCCTCAATGTTATCTTTCCAAGGTGGTATTAGAGTACCGTCTTATACGGCTTCAAAATCAGCGGTAAAAGGTGTCACTATGTTACTTGCAAATGAGTGGGCTAAGCATGATGTTAATGTCAATGCAATTGCACCTGGTTATATGGCAACGAACAATACGGAGGCACTAAGAAATGATCCGAAAAGATCAGCTGAAATTCTGGATAGAATTCCTGCTGGTAGATGGGGGTTACCTAGTGATTTAGCTGGAGCTTGTGTCTTTTTAGCAAGTGATAATTCGAATTACATCAACGGTTATACAATTGCTGTAGATGGTGGTTGGTTAGCTAGATAAATTTTAGATAATAAAAAAACACTGACTTGTTTCTGTCAGTGCTTTTTTTAACTTTGGAGGAATTTATTTTTATCAATCCATAATCCTAGAGCCGGATTAGGAATAAAGAAGATTTCTTTACCGTTTTCTAAAGTATTCCAACCTGGATTTAAACCATTTGGGTTATAAATTTTAATTAATTCGTCATAATTAGCTGCTTTAAAATGGACTGATTCAATTTCTGCTTTGGTAATGTTCTTAACTGCATAAGTAACATTAAAACGTCCATCAGAAGAACTGTGAATTAAGTGAGCGGCTACTCCCATGTTAAGTTGGAGATCTTCATTATTATTAAATAATTCTAATACATTTAACCTTCCACAATAACCATATTTTCTGATTAACTCATCGATTCTTTTATCTTCGCCAAATTTTTTTACCCCTGGGGCTAAAACAATTAACTCGCCACCATCTTTTATTGCCATTCTGGTTCTATAAATTGATTTATTACCAAGCCATGTGCTTTTAAATTCTTCTGGGTCAAGATAGACAACACAGGTTTCAATTGGTCGATCGAGAAAATCGATATTTTTTTGTTGAGAAGCCTGAATGGCAGCTTCTAAAGCATTACGTTTTTTGCCAATGTATAAACCATGAGTTTTAATCTTACCTTTAGGTGCTGTTGTAACTGTTAAGACAAACTCTAGTGGTATGTGATTTAAAAAATGTTTTAAAGCATAATCTAAGACTTTTCTTACTGGAGTATGATCTTTACCCATCATTTTTTCCATGCCGTAAACAGCGCCAATCATATGGCTTTGATTAATGGTTTGTTTACCACCGCAACCAACTAAAATATTCTTTGAATGATTTGACATTCCAATAACTTCATGAGGTACTACTTGACCGATTGAGAGAATTAGATCGTAACTAGGGTCTAGAAGAATTTTGTTGACTTCACAGGTAACTGTTCTATTCCAAAGGCCTTCCGTTATTTCACTTACAAACTCTTGAGGAACTACCCCAACCGTTTCAACATCTTCACGCCAGTTATGATAAAGAAACTTCTCAAAAGGAATATCACCATACATCTTATCACATTCTTCTTTTGTCATTATATCATGAGTCCCTAAGGCAGGCATGATATCCACAGTGATTGATCTATCAATGAAGTAGTGGTAGTAATAGTTCGTGATTAAACCAGCGTTAGAATGAAATCTGGTGAAATCAGGTGGGATTAACAAGACTTTTTTCAGTTTTCTTCCTCTAACGGATCTTTCAAGAGCTAAGAATATTTCTTCGTTACTTAATCCTTGTTCATTGAGATTTTCTAGAAAGATATCCATAATTAAACTCCTGAGTAAGCGGAAAAACCACCATCAACAGGAACAACAACTCCAGTTACGAAACCAGAAGCATCGTTATCAATAAGCCACAAGAGTGTTCCAATTAATTCTTCCGGTTCGCCGTAACGACCCATCGGAGTATTATTAAGAATTTTCTCTGACCTTTTTGTCGGGGTTCCATCAGGATTCCAAAGGAGAGTTTTATTTTGTTTAGTTGAGAAGAAACCAGGTGCAATTGCATTCACTCTAATACCACTCTTCGAGAAATGAACCGCTAACCATTGAGTGAAATTAGAAATAGCTGCTTTAGCGGCGCTATAGGCAGGTATTTTTGTTAATGGTGTAAAAGCATTCATTGAAGAAATATTAATAATTGAACTACCAGTTTTCTTAATCATATCTAAACCAAACTCTTGAGTTGGTAGAAGTGTACCTTTAAAATTTAAACCGAAGACAAAATCGATTCCTGCTGGATCCAAATCAAAGAAACTTGTTTTTTCAGGATCTTCAAAAGTTTTTATGTCAAAAAACTCATCATCTGTAGTAGCTCTAGGACTGTTTCCTCCAGCGCAGTTGATTAAAATATCAGTTGGACCAAATTCTTTTAGGACCATTTGATGCGCCGCTTTTATACTTTCCGGTTCTAATACATTCGCTTTGACAGCTAATGCTTGATGACCAAGAGCTTTTAGTTCATCAGCTAATAATGTAGCTTTTTCTAATGTTAGGTCTAAAATAGCTACTTTAGCTTTACATTCAGCAATAGCTCTAACAAAATAGCTTCCTAAAACACCACCACCACCAGTGATAACAACGACCTTATCTTGTAAATCTGGTAAATTAGTTAATTTCATGACAATCTCCTTTTTTAAACATTATAGGTTGAAGAAGAAGTTTTCCCCCCTCTTCCTGTCCAATTGGTATGGAAGAACTCACCTTCAGCTTTGTCTTTTCTTTCATAGGTATGAGCACCGAAGTAATCTCTCTGAGCTTGTAAGAGGTTTGCTGGTAAGTCTTTGGTTGTGTAACCATCAAAATAAGTTAAGGCGCTTGATAAGGCTGGTATTGCAATGCCACTCATTATCGCTTGACTTACTACTCGGCGCCAACTAGGTATTAATTCTTTGATAACATTTTTAAAGTAGTCATCAACGAGAAGATTGGTTAATGAACTATTACGATCATAAGCTTGTTTGATTTCATTTAGGAAGGTTGAACGAATAATACAACCCCCACGCCATATTTCCGCTATTTTGCCATAGTCTAAATTCCAACTATAGGTATTAGCTGCTGATTTTAATAAAGAGTATCCTTGAGCATAAGAAATAATCTTAGCTGCATATAAGGCATTGTGTAAATCTTTAATAAAAGCTTGTTTATCACCAGTGAAGGCTTGCGTTTCTCTTGCATATTCTTTAGCGGCAACTATTCTTTCTTGTTTTAGGGAAGATAAACATCTTGCATAAACTGCTTCCGTAATAAGGGTTAAAGGCATTCCTTCTTCTAAAGAAGCAATCCCAGTCCATTTGCCAGTACCTTTTTGACCAGCTTTATCCATTATCTTTTCAACCAACGGTTCACCGTCTTCATCTAGATAATCTAAGATATCCGCTGTGATTTCAATTAAATAACTTTCTAGTTTACCTTTATTCCATTCTGCAAAAATACTTTGCATCTCTTTATGAGATAAATGAAGCAGTTCTTTCATCATAAAATAGGTTTCCGCGATAATTTGCATATCACCATATTCAATTCCATTATGGACCATCTTGACATAATGGCCAGCACCATCGGACCCCATCCAATCACAACAAGGGACTGAATCAACATGAGCTGATATTCCTTGGAAAATTGGTTTCACATCAGGCCAAGCTTTTTCAGAACCACCAGTCATAATAGAAGGACCATTTAAAGCTCCCTCTTCACCACCAGAAACTCCTGTACCGATAAAGAGCAAACCATGTTCTTCTAAGTAGTTGGTTCTTCTAATGGTATCAGTGAAATTAGAATTCCCACCATCAATAATGATATCCCCTTGATCTAAAAATGGTATTAATTGTTCGATTACTTGATCTACTGGTGAACCAGCTTTAATCATCATCATGATTTTTCTTGGTTTTTTTAACATGCTTACTAAAGATTCAATGGTATAAGCTCCATCGAAATTATCGCTTTTATATTTTTTTAAGACTCTTGTGACATCCTTGCCATGACGACCATAAACAACAACTTTAAAACCTTTTGATGCAATGTTTCTCGCAAGGTTTTCTCCCATTACTGCTAAGCCGATTAAACCAATATCTCCTAATTTTTCTTTCATTTATTTTCACCTCTTAACTCGAGCATTTCCTTGAGAAATACTCCATATTTGTTCTTCATCTGCTGGTAAACCAAAATCATCAAGTAAGGTAACTACAAAGGCCCCACTTGCCCAACCGAATTGGATACATTTTTCTGGGCTATAACCTTTGACTAAACTATATAAGAAACCACCAACAAATCCATCACCACCACCAATTCTATCTAACACTTGAATTGGTTTTGGTAAAACTATTTCCCATTGATCTTCCATTAATGCAATCGCTCCCCATAAGTGTTCATTAGCGTTTAAAACTTCTCTTAAGGTAGTAGCAAATACGGTTGCGTTTGGATAAGCTGCCTTAACATTATTGATTAAGGCTTTAAAACTCTTCATCTTTTCGGCAATGTTTTCACCGCCAGCTTCTGGACCAGGGATATTAAGTGCTAATTGAAAATCTTCTTCATTACCAATCAAAATATCGGAAACTGCCGCTATCTCATGAAAGGCTTTAGCTAGAGATTCTTTTCGGTTCTTCCAAAAAGAAGCACGATAATTTAAATCAAAAGATATCTTTGTGCCAGAGGCTTTCGCCTTTTTTGCAAGAGCAACACAGAATTCAGCTGTATCTTCTGATAAAGATGCGATTAATCCTGAGATATGAAGGAGTTTAACTCCATCTTGAACAAATAAAGTTTCTAAATCAAAGTCTTTTAAATTAAGGGTTCTTCCTACTTCACCAGCTCGGTCATTATGAACTCTAGGGCCTCGTAAACCATAGCCACTATCCGCTATATTGAACTGATGTCGATATCCCCAAGGACCCTCTTGTTCCATGTCTAAACCTTCGTATTCAATATGTCTTGCCATCAAATCACTTTTGATTATTTTCGCTATCGGACTATCTTTTACAAAAGTGGTAAGAACTTTTGTTTTTAAACCTAGACTTGCAGAAATACTTAAAACATTTGACTCTGCACTGGTTGCTTGTAAGCGATAATCTCTAGAAATATGAACAGGTTGTCGATCAACAGGAGTTAAACGTACTCCCATTGAAGTTGGAACTACAATTGCGTATTTTGCTTCTCTTTTAAATTCCATAAGGATCCTCCTGATTAATTAAACCCTTTGTATAGTAATTCTAAATGTTTGCCAATATGTTTGTATAATTCCTGTGCGTATAAGTCTTCGTGTTTCTTCCATAACTGGTAGAGCTTTGTTTTAAAAAGATAATTTCCTTGGTTATCTAACTCATTTAGAATATACCCATATGTAATATGAATCAACTGTCTTGCATCATTATTGTTAAAAAGACTTGGTAATTCTTCGTCTTTTAAGGTATCGATGTTAGGAATGTTATTAAGGTTTGTTGTAACATGATAGAATGTTGTTGCTTCAGAAAATTTAGCTAATGCTAGTTGATGTATTTCTCGGTAAAGAGAAGCATCAGTCATTGCGACTACTTTCATTGCTTCTAACCAATTAGTTCCAGCTGTTTTTACATGGAAGTGTCCGTTTGTATGTTTGCCGATCACTTCAAATATGGAGAATTTGTCAGAACCAGAATGAATACTTAATTTATATCCGAAATGTCTTGCAATAGCTGCATGAATCTTTAACTCACTTTCAAATTGTACTAAATCACCGATGTAATCAATCCCTTTTTGAAATTCACCACAGAATCTTGGAGCTAAGGTATCGATAGCTACTTCAGCTAAGTATAACTCTTTTGCAACAAAATAATGCTCTAAAGCAGTAGTAGGAGTAGCGGTTTCATCAATAGAAATCTCAAAGTTGATTCTACTGCGACTATGTCTAAAATAATTATCGTAAACTTTCTTCGCAAAATCAAGGGCATCTTGATAAATAAGTATCGCTTTTTTAAGTTCTATTTCCGAAAAACTTAAGATGTTACCTTCAATATCGATTGGTGAGTTTAAATACCTTTCTCTATAAGTTTTAGATATAGTTAAGGCTTTATCGATTTCTTGATTACTCATAGATAAAACATTTCCGTGAATGTAATCACTACAATCTAGGGTAATCATAGTAAACCCAAGACTTAAAGCGTATTCAATATCTTTGAAAGTCTTTAGATGATCACCATCAGCGCCAAAGCCTTTTTTATAACCAACTTTAAATACTGCAAAACTAGCTGCGTCTAATACATCTTCATAGGTACGATTAGTAAGATTTAACTCTCTAATGGATTGTTGAGCTAGTACTGGATAACAATCATATTCTTTGATTGTTTTTAAATGCCCCATTCCAGCAATACCTAAGCGATCACCAAGACCAAAACTCCGTCTTTTATCAAGGACATTGACTGGTTTTGTAAAAGGAAAAAGCAATCTCAACGCTTTGGCATTATCATGGTTCAATGGTGCTATTTTATAGGAAAAATCCGCTTCACTTATGATTTCACCAGTAAATTCAGTCATTATTTTCCCACTTATAACTAAGTAGTCTTCTTGGTCTTGTTCCAACATAAAAACCCAAGAGTCTTGAAAAGGATTGATTGAGTCGGGGTAGATGTTTAATGACTCAGAGCCTAAAGTCTCAGGAAGATGTTTAATAAATTCTTTTATGGTTTTCATTTATTGCCTCCGTAGTGCCGTATATAAATGCGGACGGCGTTTATAATAAATATTATACCACTGAAAGCCTTTACTTGTCAATCTCTACATCTAAAAAAAATTTTGTTTTAATCATATTTATATGATTAGGTAAAAAGCCTTTGATTTTAAGTGATTTATGCGTTGACAGTCAAACTTATATTTGTTAATATTACAATAAACTTAGTTTAATTTTTTGAAGAAGTGAGGAAAAATATGAATCAATTTCTTAGTAAGTATATGAAGCAAATGATAGAGGAGTTTAAACCATATAATGAGATAAAAAGAATGACTTATGAAGATGGTTTGATGTTAATTGCTGCTATGCGATATTATGAGGTTACAAGTGAAGAATATGTATTGAGATTTTTAATCAATTATCTTGATGCATTTATTGATGAAGATGGGAATATTCAAAGTTATCAATTAGAAGATTATAATATTGATAATATTTTAGCTGGTAATGTCTTGTTTTTTGTTTTTGAGCAAACAAAAAACGGGAAATATCAAAAAGCGATTGAATTATTAAGAAGTCAACTACTCACGCATCCAAGAACTTTATCAGGAAGTTTTTGGCATAAGAAGAGATATCCTTTTCAGATTTGGTTAGATGGGCTATATATGGGACAAGTCTTTTACTTACGATATGGATTGATTAATAAAGATAGATTCATAATTGAAGATGTGATAAACCAAGTTGATAACGCCGATAAGCTTTTATGGGATAAAGATAGAGAACTTTATGTTCATGCTTATGATGAAACTTTATCTATGCAATGGGCAGATAAAAACACTGGTCATTCTCCGAATATATGGAGTAGATCTGTTGGTTGGTTTGCGATGGCTTTAGTGGATTTGTTTGAGTTATTCGGTAAGAGTTATCAAGAAGAACAAGAAAAGTTAAAGGCTTATGCAAACAAACTTATTAAAGGCTTAATAAGACATTTAGATAATGATTATAAGATGTTGTATCAGATCGTTGATAAACCCTTGTGCGATGGTAATTATTTAGAAACAAGTGGTAGTGCGATGATTGCATATACTTTGATAAAAGGTTATCGATTAAATCTTTTTGATGAAGTTGGTTTAAAATTAGGAAAATCCCTAATTAATGGTATTAACAGGAAATATTTACGAGAAGAATCGAACCAAATAATTTTAGGTGGAATCTGTGCAGTAGCTGGTTTAGATAATGAGAAACGAGATGGAAGCGTAGAATACTATTTGTCAGAAAAAGTTGCAGAAAACGAGATAAAAGGTGTAGGTCCTTATTTATTCGCTTTAATTGAGTTAGAAAAGAAGTAATTTCACATTATAAAACACAGAAGGAACTAGGTGATTTTCTAGTTCCTTTCTTCATTCTTAAGTTCATTAACCCAAGATTTTATCCAGTTATATTGTTCTATTATAAAATCATAAGAGATACTTCCGCTACCTTTTACAGAAGCAATTGTTGCGATTAATTCATAATGTCTAATTGCTGTAAAAGCAAGCATCGGTTTAAGGTATATCGTTTTATCCAGCCCTAAGTGCTCTAAACAAGTAGAAAAAGCAATTTTATCTAACTGAAAATCATTTTGATTAAAGATATTGAAATTACTTCTTTCAAACATTACAACATAATCTATTAATGGAGAAAACATACAAACTGTATCAAAGTCAAAGACTTTAAACTCTCCATTCATAATCCTAATATTCTCATTATGGAGATCACCATGACATGGTCCTTCAGGTAAATTAGAAGCTAAACTAAATAAATAATTTCCTAACTCATAAAAGTCTTGATAAATATCTTCTCTAACTTTAGAAATTCTTAAGAATTGTAAGAAACGATCGATAAAAAATGCATATGAATGCTTAGGTAGTATCTGACTTAACTTGTTTAGTTCTTGGTGAAGTTGTTTCACTCTTTCAAGAATGCTTTGATTAGGTGTCATTTTTTCTGGTTGGGTATTGCCAAGATAATCCATTAATAATATAGATATCTTGGAGTTAGCATAAAAGTAATTATTATTAATAGTGGGATAAACTCTTGGTGTTATTTTTGTATGATTTAATAAGGCAAGAATTTCTGCGCTTTTTACACAAAGAGCTCTCTCTCTGTGCTCATAGATTTTTGCAATATAGTCTTTATTAATTGTTTTGATTAAGTAGGTAGTCCCTATCATTTTTCTAATAAATATCATATCGTCAGTTTTAATGTTGTATTTTAACTCGATTATTTTTTTTATGTTCATCAGACCGCTCCCATAAAATATTATATCATTAGAATATATGTTTTTGGGTATTAGAATTGGTTTTTATCCTAGAATTATTATAAGATTTCCAGCAGTAACTACATTTATTGAATACTCTATGTTATAATGAATTCATTACTAGATGAAAAATTATTAAGCTAAAATATAAGATTTTAAGAAAGTGAAGGTAGTTATGAAAAAACAATTTTATAAACTTAGAATATTATCGTTTACTTTGGTTATACTAATAGTTGCTATTACATTGGGCTGTAATAATTATCAGGATGCAGGATTAATCAAGTGGTCTTTTAATAATGAAACATTAGAATGGAAAGCTGTATCAGATGCCAAATACTATAAAATAATCTTTTATGAGGATAATTTGGTTACACCAGTAAACATACTAAATTATCATTTATACGCATATGACTCTAACTTTTCTTTTTTTAACTTCCCAGAAAATGAGTATTACTTAAAGATTTTGGTATTTTATGAAGATGGTAATTATGAAGAATCAGAAATAATAAACTTTTCATTACAAAGGGACTTTCAACATGTTCATTCAATAGGATCTAATTATTTAGGTACTTCTGTTTCTTGGAGTGAAGTTTCATCCAAACAAAGCGATTCAAATTTCCAAGATTACACAATAAGAATCAATGAAGAGGAGATAAACATAGATGAAAATGAGTATAGTTTGGCTGATTATGAAGCAGGAATTTATAAAATTCAAGTTAGAGTAAACTATGAAGAAGGTGTCTCAAGTTGGTCTAAACCTTTCTATGCTTTTTATAAGATTACTTTAGAAACAATCCAGGTATATTATGATATTGCTTCTGGTGAGAACTTTAGTTATTCTTATCCGAAAGATGAAGAGGTAGTAGCTGTTATAGGAGATTATAATATAGATTTTAACGATGAGTTACCAAATCAAATTGTTAATATAAATGGTTCTAATTTTGAAGTCAACAAATATTATATTGAAAATGAAGGAAATACTGAAGAAGTTGAGCATTTGCAAATTATCATTAGTTTTATGATAATTACAGATAAATCTTTATATCTTATGAATCTTACGAATATGCCTATCACCAATTATTGAATCGGAGAGAAAAAGCCGTGAAGAGAATATTATTAATACTAGTTCTAAGCATTTTATTTATAGGTTGCGGAATCACAGAAGGTGATTCGATTGAAGATTGTCAAGAAATTGGTTATTGTAACTATTCAGATAAGAATATTAAGAATGAAGAATCAAGTATGGCTCAAGCTTTAAGAAATCAATTACTAGATGATGCTGATGATATAGTCTTTTCTTATTCAATAAACCCGGGTGGAGATAGCTTGTGGATTGAGTATACTAGTAATGATGAATTATCTCACACAGCTCTTGATACATTGATATTGCTAATGAAAGATTTGATATTAACTGTTAATGAGTATTATGAAATAGATAATATTCGGACCAATATCATTATTGATGATGATGTTTATGTAAAAGTCTATTTTGATGAATTATTACAAGTCGATTATATTGCAGTTGACTTAGATTATGTTAGTCTTAAAAACGATTCTGAACAAGAAATCATTGACTATCTTGTGATATATGCTAATAAAGTAAAGTTATTGCTTGATTACGAAAAAATTAATAAAATTTGGTATTATGGTTCAATTAATAATGGTGTATATCTAGATATTGTGGATGATACCATTAAGGTTACACGTCTAGGTACAGCTAAGACTGATAGAATAGATGCGAAAATAAATGAAATATTAGAAGGATATGATTATATACTTTATGATCCTGTTTATTAAAAAAGAAAGAATTTCCTAAATCGAAATTCTTTCTTTTTAATTAAGCAAACAACTATTTTGAGAGATAGTTCTCTTTAAGATTCCTTGCGAAATCTTTTGCTTTATTTAAATCTTCTTCGTTTGGTCTACCCTTGTTCATACCCCCAAAATACTTCAGAAATAGATTGGTATTATAGCCTTTACAAGAAAATTCATCAATAATTTGATAGTTTTTACTTAGGAGAATATTTCTAAGAGTAAGATGATCTTTAAACACTTTGCTTTGACCTTGGACAGCACTAGTTGAAAAGATAAATGCAGATTTATTACTATTTTTAGGTAGTTTTTCAGCAAAATCTAATAGTGGCTTATAGTGTTTTCCGCTGTCAATTCCAGCGCCAAAGCCGATTAAGTCATAATCATTAATATCTTGAGGGTTCATATTATCTGGGCTTGTTATTGTTGCGTCGAACACTTTAGAAAAAGCTTCCGCTACTTTTAAGGTATTATGATGGTGATAAGAATAAACGATTAGTAGGACTTTCATAGGAATAATCTTTTCTTTACTCCGTTTTATTGAGTTCGTCTTTAAGTTTATACTCAAAGACTTCATCAATAGAAACATTAAAGACCTTTGCTATTTTATAGGCTAGTTCTAATGATGGAGTATATTTACCTAATTCAATAGCGTTAATGGTTTGTCTAGATACATTTGTTTTTTCCGCTAAGGCTTGTTGGGACATTTCTTCAGCGAAGAAACGAAGAGTTCTAATATTGTTGGTTATTTCATACTTTTTAGGCATGATTAATGCCTCTCTTATAGTAATATAACTGAGCAAAGCCTTCAAGCGCTGAACCTAAGCTAAAAGATAAGAAGAGGATATTAAGCATAATGACAGGTGAGAAGTCTAGAAGTAATGAAACTAAAGCTAATACAAAACCAAATCCTGCAAAGGCAAAACCAATTCGCATTGATTTCAGTTCAATTAATTTAGCCATTTCATCTTCAAGTGTATTTGTTTTAACAATTTGCGAGATTTGGTTTTCAATCTCTTTATCAGATAGTTTGGGATCTTCGGTTTTTAGTTTATAAGCTAAATAGATAGAATAGAAGATATTAAAGAGGATAAGCACTACAATAATAGCTACAACTCCTATACCAATAAAGATTAGAATTCTCGCTGCCCAAAACTTCAAGGTTAATGACTCAGGGGATGATTCATTGTACTTGATGATTGCAAATATGAAATATGATATTGATACTGCTAAACCTACGATTGATGTGACGATAGTCTTTTTTTCATGATAATTCATAATAACACTCCTTGTTAAATAAGATATACATATTGTAAACTATAATATTCAATATGTCAAGTATTCTTTACATATATTTTTAAAAAAATGTGTTTTATGCGATTTCAAGCCAAAACAAGTGAAAAAACTATACTCTTAACAAATAATTATTTATAATTTTTTCTATTTGGTTTGTAAAAGATTCGTCATCTAGCTTTGTTCTTTTCTTAGGGCCTTTCACTCTAGTGTGTTTTCTGATTTTTTGATGAGCACTTCGCATATTTAATAATTCAAAGATATTATCATCAGTATAAATCATACCATTGGGATTAATCACAAAAGCTTTTCTTGTTAAAGACATAGAAGCTAATCCATAATCACCAGTAATAACGATATCATTAGGTTGGACTTTATTTAATAAGAAAAAATCAACATGATCTCTACCCTTAGGAATGATATATGTCTGACAATAATCGTTATTGTATTCATGAGCACTATCAAAAAACATCATAACTTCTAAATTATGATTCTTAGCTACTTTGATAATTTGGTCTTTTACTGGACAAGCATCTGCATCGACTAATATTCTCATTTTATACCTCTATTACAGTCTAACCTTAAAGAGGTAAAAATGCAAAGAACTTTTGAATTTTATAGGAATGTTTATCTTTATAACGAATTTCTGCATTTTTATAAGAAACATATTTCTATGGTTAAGTAATTTTGTTATAATAATAAGAAAGTATAGAATAGTTGAATTCCAAAAATATCGATTCTTTAACAACTCATTCTTTTTCAAAATAGGAGTAATGTATGAAAGTATTACATGATTTTCCGGTTTTACCAGCAAAGCACTGTGAAACTGGTGCTACTAAAACGTTATTAATGCAAGAAGGTTTTGACTTTTCGGAACCGATGATGTTAGGTTTAAGTCAGGGGTTTGGTTTCATCTATTGGAAGATGAGTTTTATGAATCTGCCTTTTATTGGTGGTAGGTCAAAACCATTTGATCTAACCAGGGTTTTTTGTGAAAACATGGGTTTTAAAGTAGAAGAGAGACAAACTACCTCTAGAAAAAAAGCCTGGGAGAATGTTAAAGAGTTTGTTGATCAAGATATAGCAGTTGGTTTACAAGTGGATTGTTATCATTTAGAACATTTCCATCATAGTTTTCATTTTGCCGGACATTTTATATCAGTTTATGGGTATGATTCTACTCATGCATATGTTTATGATACGGGTAAGAAATATAAAGTGTCTTTAGAAAACCTAGAAAAAGCCAGATTTGAAAAAGGATCAATGGCAGCTAAAGCAAGATCATATACAATAAGAAAAGGGGATGTACCATCGAATATAAAAGATGTAATCGTTCAATCAGTTCAAGTGATTGCGGATGGATTTTTAAATCCTCCTTTAAAATGTTTCGGTTATAAAGGTATTGAAAAGCTTGGTATGGAAATGCTTAAGTGGTTAGAGGTAACTCCTAATCCAAAGAAGGATTTATCAGATCAAGCTGAATTGATGGAGAGTGGTGGAACTGGTGGAGCGATATTTAGAAACTTCTTTAGGGACTTCTTATATGAGTGCCTTGAATACTTTCCAGGAAATCTAGAGATAATTAAAGCAGCGGATTTATATAAACAAGCAGCTATTAACTGGTCTTTGATTGCTGGATTAATTGTTAAAGCGGGAGATAGTAATGAAAATAAATATTTAGAAGAAGCCTCTCAGATATGTATGGAAACAGCTTTAATAGAAAAAGAAGCTATGGAATTATTATATAGTTTATAAAGAACAAGGATATTCGTGTAATGAATATCTTTTTTTCTTTAAGCATTATGAAATCGTATATGAAGTTACTACAAAAATCATCTCAATTTGAGATGATTTTTACATGTAAGCGTTGACATATTTTTTTAGATGGGTTATAATATAAAGTATAAACAGTGTACGCATATATAGACGATTGATTGTTTTTGGTTATTTACTATTCCATATATTTTTAATAAAAAATAATGCTTATGAGGTATGATTATGAAGAAAATGATTACTTTTTTTATTTTGATATTAGTGGGTTTTGCGATTTCTGGTTGTTCAAGTGAAACTACTACAGATGGTTCTAATGAAGAGGTCACAATTAGTTTTTCTTGGTGGGGTACTACTGATAGAAATGTTGCGACTTATCAGGCAATTGAATTGTTTGAAGAGTTATACCCTCAATATACTGTTGTAACGGATCAATCTACTTGGGATGGTTATCAAACCTCATTATACAATAAATTAGAAAGAGGAAGAGAATCGGATGTTTTTCAAGTAAATTATAACTGGATCTATTCAATGGATGGTGAGTATTACTTTATGGATTTAAAGGAACTAGACTTGGATTTTTCAGATTGGCCTGAGCATGAGCATGATCCTTTAACAGTTCATGACAAGGTCTTGGGACTATCTTTATCAGAAACTGGATATGTATTTTATTTGAACTGGCAAGTTTATGAGGAAGCAGGAGTTGAAAAGGTTCCTGAAACTTGGGATGAGTTGATTGCTGCTGGGCAGGCGATCGGAAACAATAGTAATGGTACAAAATATGCGATAGGACGATTAGATGCTCAACAAGTAGCTATTCTTATGTTTAGCTGGTTAGCGCAGAAATATGGAAAGAATATTATCAGTGAAGATAATACATTAAATTATACAAGAGAAGAATTAGCAGAAGGGTTTGCTTTTATCAATACTTTAAGAAGTAATAACGTTTTGATTCCTTCCAATTCGTTTGATACTCATACGGTTGGACCAACGAATCCAAACTGGGTAATTTATCAAAATTATGGTGGTGTTTTACAGTGGAACACAGCTATTTCTGAATATGAGAATGAGTTACCAGATAATGCAAACTTAGTTAGTGCTGGTATGTTTCAACAAGCTAGTGGTGAAAAATTAGGAATGTATAAAAAAGTTTCAATGGCATTAGCGGTTTCTAAAAGAGTTGAAGAATCAGAAGCTAAACAAGTTGCCGTTAAGAGGTTTTTAGAGTTTTTCACCGCGAATCAAGCAGCGATAATTGCCTTAGGTGTTGATAGAGGCGTTCCGAGCAATCAAGTTGCTTATGGCTTTTTGAATGATTCTGTTAATCCGATATTTACAGATACACTGGAGTGGGAAGGACATAATATTGTTCAAGAGTATTATAGTAATCAAGTTCGTTTAGAACAAAACCTTTATATCCATCCTTATTATGAACATGATGTGTTTAGAAGAATTTATGAAATGCCGATAGAACGGTTTCTTTTTAATACTTATACTGCTAATCAAGCAATTAATGATATAATCAATAATTTTGATTCAACTCTTGAGTCAGTTATTGGAACATAGGAGATTTAAGCTATGGTTGGGGAAAAGAAATGGTTACCTTATCTTTTGCTAATTCCTTGGTTTTTAGGTTTTATTCTATTTAAGGTTTATCCGTTTATTAATTCTTTTTATTTGAGTTTATTTGAAAAAGTATCCCCTCGTGAATCTGTTTATGTGGGCTTAGAAAACTACCGAAAACTCTTTATGTCTTCGGATTTCTTTGGTCAGCAATTTCTCAATTCCATGTTAGTAACATTTAAATATGTATTTTTTACCGTTCCTTTAGTTTTAATTGTTTCTTTATTGGTTGCTTATATTTTAAGCCGGAAGATTAAAGGTATTGGCTTCTTTAGAACTGCTTTTTATGTGCCAACTGTGCTTGGTGCAAATGTAGCAGTTGTTTTATTATGGCGTGAATTGTTTGAGTCTTATGGGCTAATTAATCAGGGTTTGGCTTTATTTGGAGCGAATCCGGTTAACTGGTTTGGGACAGCTCCAGGTGCTATGACTTCCATCATAGCGCTTAGGGTTTGGCAGTTTGGGTCGACCATGCTAATCTTTTTAGCAGCTTTAAAGAATGTTCCACCGGCTCTTTATGAAGCTGCAGAAATTGATGGAGCTTCTCGTTTAAAACAATTTAGAGTCATAACGTTACCAATGCTTACTCCGGTTATTTTATTTAATGGGGTAATGCGTTTGGTCGAGACCTTTCAAACATTTACCTCAGCGAAATTAATAACTAATGGAGGACCATTAGATGGAACAAGAGTTATTAATTTATTGATATATCAAGTAGCTTTTGAAAATCGAAACTTTAATCTTGGTAGCGCGATGTCATGGTTATTGTTTTTAGTAATTATGTTATTTACAATTCTAATATTTAGAAGTTCTAAATATTGGGTTTACTACCAGGATTGATTATGGATCAGTTACAAGTTCAAGCAATTTTACGGAAAAATCGCGTGAAACGTAAAATTATAAGAATCATTCAGTATAGTGCTATTATCCTTGTTAGTTTTTTAATGCTTTATCCTTTATTATGGCTTATTGGTGCTTCATTTAATGATGGAATAATGACTAATTTTTCTTTTATTCCAGCAGAGTTTACGCTTCAAGGTTGGGCAGATGCTTTTAAAGCTCCTGGTTGGGGAAGTGTTGAAGGGTATTCGCTAATTAGAGCTTTGTGGAATACAATGCAATATGTTATTCCGAGAACGATCATTATGACTGTTTCAACTTTAATAGTAGCTTTTGTGGTAGCTAGAATGCATTTTAAAGGTAAAAAGATTGTTTTTGCTTTAATAATTGGAACGCTATTAATGCCTGCGACTATCTTTAGAATTCCTTTGTTTATCTTTTGGACTTCTGATGTTATCTCACCTTTATGGGAGGGAAGTAAGGTTCCATTTATGGCCTACTTACCACTTTGGGGAGGTTCCTTCTTTGCGATTAATTCCTTTTCTATTTTCATGTTTATTCAGTTTTTTAGATCAATACCAAGGGATTTAGATGAAGCAGCTTATATTGATGGAGCGAATAAATTTCAATTGTTGTTTTATGTTTTAATGCCAATGATTTTTCCCGCTGTTATCACGGTAGCGTTATTATTGTTTATTGCAACTTATAATGATTATCAAGGCCCTTTGATTTATCGGGGAGACGTTGATAGTTATCCACTAAGTTTAGTATTGCCAATGTTAGGAAAAGATTCAGCTAATACCTATGCGCATGTATTTACAAGGTCGATAATTGGTGTGCTATTACCATTGGTTGTATTCTTTGTAGCTCAAAGATTTTTTATAAGTAATGATGTGGATTCAGGCATCAAAGGTTAAGGAGAAAAAGATGAAGAAAATGATGAAGAAAATAATGATATTTCAATTAGTTTTTGTATTGATATTTTTAGTTGGTTGTTCTATCGATACGAATATTACAACAACAACTCTTTCACAAGAGACAACGACTACACAAGTGCTTATAGAAGAATCACCTTGTAAGGATACTCCTTTAGCTAGTGGATGTTTCATACCTTCAGACGATTTGGATTTCATATCTAGTATTCCTGATGAATACTTATTGAATGAGAGTTTTGATACTGAAGTCTTGAATCAGCAACCAATGAATTGGTTGCTTTATACAAATTCTGAATATAGTCGGAATGGAGTGTTTGCTAAGGTATTAGAATTAGAGGATAACCGTTATGTGCAGATGTATAGTGATGGTTTACAAAAACCCCTTTATCCGCAAAGTGCACCTACACCGACATTTATCTTTTCATCTAAGTTTAATTTAGACCAGACAAGGGCTGGTGTAGCTTATGCCGATGTTTTCATTCCTAGTGTTGATGGTAATTCTGTAACAGTTGGAGTATCAACTGGTGCAGTAAACACAATTTCAGTAATTATCGATACGGATATGTCTTTATTGGTGAAAGTAGGTGGACCGTTTTATTATTACTCACAAAACGGTGATGGTGGTGATTATTATTCTACAGGAATTACACTAGAAGAAGATACTTGGTATCGTTTTAGATTTGATTGGGATGCGGAAACAGATTATTTGGCAGCTACACTCATTACCGATACAGAAGATGTTTTATTATTCTCTGGCAATTTCCATATTAGCAGTCGGTTTAATATCTTACCTGATGGGGACATTTTGGTACCAAATGTTGTAAAAGTTACTATGCCTTATGGGTTGTCTGGGTTTGCTTATCTTGATAATGTGATTGTTGAAAGGCGAGGTGAATAAATATGAAGAAATTCTTAGTTCTTGTTTTAACTGCATTTTCAATATTTATAGGATTATATGCAACGGATCATGTTCACGCAGCTTCAACTATTGCTTACACAGATGAAGATTATGCAAGACTACACGCAGTTATAAACCATGTGGAAAATGTGTTAACCTATGGTCATGCTTATAATGAAGATACGTTACTTTTGCCAGATGCGATTAATACTTTGACTGGTGAACCAGCTAAATGGGTTTTTCCTAATCGGGCTGAAGTTGCTTATTCTGATTTAGCTAACCAACAGAACTTTTTTAGAACGTTAGTTGCTCTTTCCATGGTAACTGGTTCTGATAAATATGAATTAGCTGCGAAAGCTTCTTTAGGTGAATTTATGCTTAATTATCAAAACCCAAATGGTTTGATGTATTGGGGAGGACATAGAGCAATCGACTTAGATAGTTTAGAAGTTCAATCAACAGAGGCGGATAATGGTCCTCATGAGTTAAAGAATATGTTACCATTTTATGAGTTAATGTTAGAGGTAAATGAAGAGGCAACTTTAAAGTTTATCCGGCAGTTATGGACAGCGCATTTTGATTGGAGCACAGCTGATTTAAATCGTCATGGGTCTTACTCAACTGCATATGACACGAATGTATTTGGTCAAAATATCATTCCTGATATTATTGAGTTTGATGAGGATGGTTTACCAATTATTCCTGATGATTCGCCGGGGAAACTTCCTTTTGTTAATTCCGCTACAGATTTAGCTTATGCGGCTTTTACATTATCCGCACATACCGGTGATCCAGCTCCAAGAGCTTGGGCAGAGTATTTGATGAGACAGTATTATTTAGCTTCTAATCCAGAGACAGGAATGACGGTTTATCAATTTAAATCTACGCTTATTACCAAATCACCGACAGAGTGTGCTATACCGACTTATACGAATTCAGGATGTGGTGATAGAGTAGCTAGGCAGTTTAGAGATTTTGGTGAAATTGCCAGAGAATCTAATGTCCAATGGAAGAATACTCAAGCAGTATATGTAGATAATATTTTGATGTTGCTAGAAGCTGCTGAGAAATATGGGATTGATTATTATGTGGATTGGGCTAAACGATATATTGAAGGATATTTAGATTATACCTATATTAGAATTGATGGTAAAAACATGATTATTCCGATGTTTAATGATGGTACAGTAGTTTATGGTTATATAACTCCAGAAGCAGGTTATTACGGTCCATCAAATATGAGAATTGGTTATGTAGAAATGCCAACAACATATTTACTACCAATTTTAAGAACAATCTTAATGATTGATGAAGATATTGAAAAAGCAAAACTGTGGACATATTTTAGAGAGATTGTACAGACCTTTGGTTTGGGTGATGTAGGTCCTTTAGGAGGAACAGCACCGAATCTAAATCTAGAAACAGCGATTGATGATCCGTTTGCTTTAATGGCGATGATAGAACTATATAATGATACGTTGATTCCTGAGTATTTAGAAGTAGCTAGAACCATTGGTAATAATATTGTTAAAGAAAGATTCCATCGTGGTTTTTTTGTGGAATCAGAGATTATGCTTTATAGTAGACTGGATCAACCTGAGACTTTAGCATTATTAATACTTGATGGAGTTTTAAGAGGAATTGATGTTGATGATATGCCGTATTACTTAGCTGATTCCGGATATATCCATGGATATTTATTGGCGGATGATGGCGTAACGGAAGATAGGTCTTACACCCATCACTATATTTATAATAAGACCATCTATGATTGGGAGGGGTAGATATGAAACGATATGTAATCTTGCTAGGTTTATTGTTAATAAGCTTCGTATTAGTTGGCTGTGATAAGGAATCTTCTACAACTACAACCGAGGCTTCAACTACGGACTCTTTAACAACTCTGTATACTGGTTTTTCTGAAACGGAGGTTTATCAGTTATTAATTGAAGCAGAAGAATTATCCGGTATGAATAGATATAATGGTTTGTTGATAACAGAATCAAAAGATTTGGAACTTCCAACAGAGTATAATGGAGTTTTAATAACCTATAGTTCGCGAGATAAAAGCATTATCAGTGATGAAGGAGTAGTAACGTTACCGGATAGTTGTTGGATTGAAAGTAGAGAACAAGATGGGGTTACTGAAGTACCAAATCTGAATGATAATTGGCCAGTAGTAGTAGATGTTACTATGGAGTTTATGGGTCAAGTAAGAACAGCGAAATTAATGTTTATCGTTACCCCTGAAGCAGGATTTGTCTGTGACAAATACTTAGGGTAAAAATAAGGGAGGAAATTATGAAAAAAGGATTCGCATTGTTAATGTTAGTAGTGTTTGGTTTAACGATTATGGCTTGTGGCGGTAGTACAACGGAAACAACTACCTCTACAACTACTTCTATGACTACTTCAACAACGACTACAACACAGACAACGACAACGACATCAGGCATTACTGATCAAGAATTAGTTGATCAAGTTTTTGATTCACTTAGTTTAGGTGATATCACAGCTTTGACAAATAGTTCACCACGTTTGATTTTACCAACATCAAGAGATGGTGTTACAATCTCGTGGGCGATTTCTAATACGGATTATATTAGTGTAATGGGGGTTATTACCCAACCTGATAATGAAGTTGGTAATCAAACAGTAACACTTACAGCTAGTTTAACGAAAGGTGCAGTTACCAGACAAAAGGTATTTACTGCAACGGTAATTGCTTTACCACCTTTAGAAGAAACACCACCTTTAATCAATGAAACATTTAGCGGATATCTTGATGGTGATATTACTCAACAGATTAGTTCTGGCCTTTGGGGACCTGTTAGTGGTAAAACGGGTAGTTCCCAGTTTTATATTGTTTCTGAGGTTGAAGGAGAGGCGATACCTAAAGGTTCTAAAGCGTTAAAAATCAATGCTTTTACAGAGTTACAGATTGAAGCACCGTTAGTTCATAACTATGATTTTTTAGTTGTTGAAGCTGATGTTTATCAAGTAGCTAATGGTTCGCCAATCTATTTGCAGACAAGTGCAAGTTCACCAATTATTGGTTTTGGTTTATCTGGTGGCGGTGCCGATGGAGCGAAGATTTTTTACCGAACCGATAATGGAACAATGATTGGTACTGATGTTGCTTTGGATACTTGGTATACAATTCGATTAGAAGTTGATTTTATTGAGAAAACAATTGAGTTATTCTATTATGATGAGTCAGGTAACTTAGTTCCTTGTACGGATGGACCTGTTAGTTTTACAGGTAGTACATCATTTAATAGTCTTTTTATTCGTAGTGGTAGTTCCACAACTACAGAGTTAAATGTAAATTCTGCATATATAACCAATATTATCGCAAACAGGCCTGAGGCTTTACCAAGACCTGTTGATGGTTATAAGCTTGGTGATGTTTTAGGAATTGATGAACTTGTGTCAGTTGAGAATGGGGAAACATTTACACCTCAAAGTCCAATGGTTTATAATTTCTATGGTTCAAGAGAATTATTAGTAGAAGATACCGATTATACCTTAGAAGTTACGAATCCAGTAAATACACTAGTTGATGGTGAATATTCCGTTGTTTATACAATTACAAATATTCATGAACCAACTGATATAGTGAGTGTGACACAGACAGTTACGGTCTATTCTCCGCTTCAACCGAATGTGATCAATTCTGTGACATCGACTTTAGCACCAGCAATGGAAAATACGACAGATTTAACTGTTAGTGTTTTAAGAGCAGAAGGTGTACTACATTATGTTATTAGTGAAACAGTTTTAACAGCGGAAGAAATCGTTGCTTCTGCTAATAAAACTTCCGTTACTATTACAGATACCACGATCGTTTTAGCAGATTTAGTGGTACAAGAATCTGAAAAGGTTTATCTTGTAGTGGAACTTAATGGATTTAGTAATGTAATGGAACATGAGGTAACGCATCAAGAAATAGTTTCGATAACGACTGCTCAAGAATTCTATGATGCTTTACAGATGACTGATAGCGAACAGACAGGAAAATATTTCTTGTTAGAAAATGATATTGATTTTTCTGGATTTGTTTGGACAGTCACAGATAATGAGTTTGTAGCTGTATTTGATGGACATGGGTTTACTTTAAGTAATTTAACGATTGATAAAATCGGTCTTAAGGGAGGAATCTTTGGTTTCTTAGAAAATGCAACAATAAAAGATTTAGTCTTAGACAATATAACTACATCAAGCGATCAAAGTGCTTCCGGTTTATTAGCGAGTGAAATTAGAGGTACAACTCTGATTGAAAATATCGTGATTATGAATTCAACAAATGTTGTAAGTAATCAATACGGGGCAATTATTGCTGGTAGAATCAGAAGTACTGGTACTTCTGTTACCATCCGTAATATCTCTGTTTCTAATGTTTTAATGGAGACTAAGGATAATTATGGTGGTGGCTTAATTGCTGGTATGGATACAGGTACTTCTGTAGAATTTAGCGATATCTATCTTTATGATTTCACAGTTAAAGAAGCTACTAGTGCAACAGCTACCGGTCAGATGGTTGGTGGTATTATTGGCCGGGTTCAAGGTAATACAGTTATTAACCGAGTTGTTGGGTATAATGTGTTGGTGATTGGTTATAAGAATGTTGGTGGTATCATTGGTAAGTCTGATGAAGCAGGTGTAAATGTTAGCTTAGATGATATTTTTATCCAAGGTCAGATTGAGTTTGTTGGCAGTGATCATGCGAATATAATTGTTGGTAATATCGCTGATCAAACACCGGTTTTAACAAATGTCTTTGCAAGTGGTTTTGATACAGTTAGTATTTTAGGTTTGGGTGTTGTTGAGGGCAATTTAATTGCTTTAAACGATACTACTTTAGAATTATGGTGGACTACCAATATCCCTAATATCTTAGCGAGTGATTTATGGCAATTTGAAATTGATTCACCGATATTAGAAAATATCTTTACGAATTCATTACCGAAATATGCAGTGACTTTGGTATATAATATCGATATTGATGATGAAACAATATATTTAAGACAAGATGAAATCTTTGCCTATATACCTAGTGCAGTGCCAGGATATGAATTTGTAGAATGGTATAGTGATGCATTAATGACTACTCCTTTAGGAGATAGTTATGTAATATCTCAAGCAGTAACCATCTATGGTAAGTATGATACAGCACCAGCTAGCACGGTATCATTTGATACTGGGCTTGAGGGTCCTTTAGTAGATCCTATCTTAGTGAATTATGATGAACTAGCAACGGAACCAACGGTTGCTGATACCATGATTGGTGGAGTATTAAAAACCGTTGTGGGATGGACTTATAACGGAGTTGAGTTTGATTTTACAACACCGATTGTTGATGATATGGTTTTGGTTGCGGTTTGGGAAACAGTTACTTATACGGTGTCTTTTGAAGGTCTGGATCCAGTAACAGTAGCTTATGGTGATTTGGTAACAGAACCGACAAGTATTCCAACCCATGAGATGTTTACTAGTATTGTTTTTGATTATTGGAGTTTAGATGGAGTAGAATATAATTTCACGACACCAGTAATAGGAGATCTTAGTTTAAGTATTAGTTGGAATGTTCCAGCCCAAGTACCTGTTACTAGCTTAGATGAGTTTTATTATGTTGCAACAGAAGGTACAAGTTATAGTTATTTATTGATGAATGACCTTGATTTTACTGGTTATAGTTGGGTTGATACGGGAACTTCATTTAGAGGGGTATTCGATGGTGGTAATTTTACCATTAGTAATCTTGAAATCGCCTCTTCAAATGGTTATGGAGGTATTTTTGCTAGAGCTAATGGCGCTAGTTTTAGAAACTTTGTTTTAGATAATATTACCATCACAACTACAGCTAGAGCTGGGGCTTTGATTGGTAGAATAGAAAATAATCCAGTTGTAGTTGAAAACATCATTTTGATGAATTCTAGTGTTAGTGGTGGTGATTCCAATGGTACTGGTGGTTTAATCGGTCAAGTATCTTATAGTACTCAAGTTAGAAATATTGCGATTATGAATATGGTATTATTTTCTTCAAATAAGAATGTCGGTGGTTTAATTGGCCGCGTTGATAAAGCAGAAGCTTTGGTTGAGGATATTTATATTTCAGGATTAACAGCTACTTCATCAGTAACTAGTTCTACTTCAGATATTGGTGTTGGTGGCGTTATTGGTTATGTTACGGATAATGCTGCAAGTATCGTTACTGGAGCGAGAATTATTGTAGAGAAAGCTGTCTTAGATGGAATTGCGGCTGGTGGATTTGCTGGTTATGTTCGATTCCCAGGAACAGCAACATTAGTTGATGCATATTTTGAAGTAAGTTTTGTGAATGGTCAAAGAACTGGTCTTATTGGTTATAATAGAGATCAAGTTGTTGTGTTAGACCAAAGTACTATATATGGTAGTTTCACTGATGTGACCTATCATAGTCAGGTTCTTGAGTTGCTAAATACCGCAACTCCAGAAACAGAAACTTGGTGGACTACCAATATTCCTAATATCTTAGCTAGTGATTTATGGGATTATCATTACTTTATGCCAATGCTTAGTATTGTAATTCCTGAGTTACCTGCTGTACACACGGTTACTTTAGTGTATAATCAAGGAGCTACAGATGAAGTAATCTATCTTTGGGATCAAGCGGTATTTTCTTATCCAGCTCCATTAGTTAATGGTTATGTTTTTGAAAATTGGTATAGTGATAGTGGGTTTACAACAGTTTTAACAGCTGGTTTAGTAATTACAAGTGATAGTACTATTTATGGATTCTATGATGTGATGCCTCCTAGTACAGTTTCATTTGATTTGGGAGCTTCCGGTTTAACGGTTGATAATCAATTGGTGAATTATGAACAATTTGCAGTAGAACCAGTGGTAGCTGATACGGAATTTGGTGGAAGTATGATGACAGTGACTGGTTGGACACTGAATGGTGTGGCTTTTGATTTTTCAACACCAGTTACGGAAGACATTCAGTTGGTTGCAGTTTGGGAAGTATTGACCCATGAAGTCAGTTTTTCTGGTGGGGATATCGTAATCGTTAATCATGGTGATTTAGTTAGTGAACCAGTTACTATTCCAACTCATCCAGTGTTTGGTTCCATTGCCTTTGATGTTTGGGGAATAGCAGGAGTAGAGTACGATTTTTCGACACCAGTTACAAGTGATTTAAGTCTAGAGATTATCTGGAATGTACCTTTACAAATATTTGTGACAACCTTAGATGAGTTTTATTATGCCGCTACTGCTGGAACAGATTATGATTATGTTTTAGCGAATGACCTTGATTTTACAGGTTATAACTGGGTAGATACAGGTCAGGCTTTTTACGGAACCTTTGATGGGGCAAACTATATTATCAGTAATTTAACCTTTACCGTTGGTAATGGTTATGGAGGTGTTTTTGCGAGAGTTAATGGGGCTAGTATTAGTAATTTACAACTTGATAATATCAATTTAACTGCTTCAACTAGAATAGGTTTATTAATTGGTCGTACAGAAAACAATCCAGTTTTAGTGGAAAACGTAGTTATTATGAATTCAAGTGTGAGTGGGGCAGATTCTAATGGTACTGGAGGCTTGATTGGACAAGCGGCCGTTTATACAGAAATAAATAATGTAGCACTTGTCAATACGACTTTAAGTTCAAGCAATAAAAACATAGGTGGTTTAATTGGTAGAGTTGATAAAGCAACAGTTGTGGCGGAAGATATCTATATCACCGGACTACATGCTAGCTCAAGTAGTACAGCTAGTTCTGATGTTGGTTTAGGTGGAGTGGTTGGTTATGTAACAGATAATGTTGCTAGTATCTTTAGTGGGGCGAGAATTGTTGTAGAGAATACTAGTTTACAAGGTAATGCCGCAGGAGCATTTATTGGCTATTTAAGAGGCCCAGGGACAGCTACTTTAGTTGATACGTATTTAGAAGTAACCTTTGTCAATGGCCTTAGAACAGGTCTTATTGGTTATAATAGAGACCAAGACCCAGTCTTAGATCAAACCTCAGTCTTTGGTAGTTTTACTGATGAGGTTACTCATAGTCAAGTACTCGTATTAAGTAATGAGGTTATTCCTACTGATGATGCTTGGTGGAATACAAATATCAATAGCATTTATGTTAGTCCTTTGTGGACAGTTAACGCTAATGGAACCATTGTTTTAGCGATAGCTGCGTAGATATGATTTATTGAGATAGTAGTGAAATAATATAAAACACGATCGGTTCATTAGTAAAGAATACGGTCGTGTTTTTTTGGATTTCTATTAAAGAAATAATAATCTAAATTTTAAGTGTTTAAAAATAGTTATTGAAATGGTATAATTTTATTATAAAAAAATTATGAATAAGGATTTTGAGAGTATCTTTTGTATATTTTAGTTTTTCTTTTGATATCTCGTATATATAGTAGTATAGATCATTGTTTAGAAAAGAGGAAGAAATGAAATTTAAAACTATGTTATTGTTAATGGCTTTATCTTTGATTTTGTTTGGTTGTGATGAAACATCAACTACAACCATTACTACAACTACAACCATAACTACAACTTCAACTACAACTACTATAGAAGATACTTTTGATCTTGTCCTACAGGATGAGTTAGGATTTGCTTTTGCGAGTTTTTATGATTTAAACTTGGGTGATTTGGTAGAACTACCGGATTACAATCTTGAAGATTATGTTTTTGTAGGTTGGACTGATGGTGAAGACAATTATTACAAAGAAATAACGGTGAGCGAAAATCTTGTATTATCACCAGTTTTAGAACTAGCTGATGAAGTGTTTTCTACCGTTGTAGTGGAAGAATTAGATGGGATCGTGATCTCAGATTATTTAGGAGTTGCACCTTATTTAAAAATCCCTGAAACGATCAATGGAGAGTTTGTAAGAGTTATTGCTTCAAACGCTTTTTCAGGAAATGACATCATCGAAATCATGATTCCAAACACCATAATCGAAATAAAAAGTTATGCATTTGAAAACATGGATGTCCTAGAAAAAATTGTTTTTTATGGTGATATAAACTTTGATTTTGAACAGATCCTATCTCAGTCTGAGTTTAATGAAATCATTGAGGATTATTCCAGTTTATGTGTTATAGAAACAGGTGAAGGAGAATCAAGCTGGACATATTCTGCTGGATGTCCGATAAAAGAAGTGCTTAGTAGTACAGAAGCTGTGATTATAGCTGGTGTTGAATATCGAAACTATCAGGTTTTGATGGATTATGCTTATTATAGTGGTAATGATATTCCATTAAATATCTTCAGCTATGCTTTTGATAATCTTCCTAGTTTAGAAAGTGTGACTTTTTCCAAATATTACAATGCCTTTATTCCGATGATCTTCAATGATACCCCTGCCTTACTAGAGGTTAATTTTTCAGAAGATAATCCGTTTTATGAAGTTTCAGAAGGAATTGTTTATAGCAATGACAAAACATCTCTTTTATATGTACCACCCGCAAAGGATTTAACTCATTTTACGGTACCTGATAACGTATATCAAATAAAGATGTTTGCCTTTTATAGTAATAAAAATCTTGTTTCGATTACGTTAAATGAAGATTGTTCTCACGTTGATCCTTCCGCTTTTTTATTTACGACTTCCTTAGAAGAAATTCTCGTTGATGAAGATAATCCAATATTAGAATCAAGAGATGGTGTTCTATATGCAGTTTTAGAAGATTCAGAGGTATTAATACATTATCCAAGCGCAAAAACTGGTGATACTTATATTGTTGATGAGGTTTCTGTAATTGCTCATTATGCATTTGCAGGTAATCAGTATCTCGAAACCTTAATCTTACCGGATGGCTTAGAGACAATAGGACCAAGAGCTTTCTATGCTAGTAGGAATATCCGTGTTTTAGATTTACCAGCTTCACTAGAAATAATTGGTTCAAACGCTATTACTGATAGTGGTGTTGAAGTAATAATTGTTAGGAGAAGTATCGTGGAACAAGGTTATATCACGATATCTTTGATTCGAGTGGTGAGTGAGGGTGTGGTTGTTTATGTACCTGATGATTCATATGATGAGTATCATGATTCAGTGTATTGGTTCTCTTTCTATTATGTTATAAAACCGATGTCTGAGTATGTGTCTTAAAGATATTTGTTTGTAAACTAATAATTTAAGTAGTTATTTTTCTGATTAAACATTGGATTATAAATCGATTGTAAGCTCTAATAACTTAACGTTATTGGAGCTTTTTGATTTGCTTCTAGAATATTTATTGACTTGATTATGATAATAATATATAATATGAGTATACTCATATTAGGAGGATAAGATGGCAAGAATAACAGAAACTACTAAAACTGAAACCCATGATTGTATCATCAAACAAGCAAAAGAGTTGTTTACCACCTTGGGTTATGACAAAACAACCACGAAAGCAATAGCGAAAAAATGTGGTATAGCCGAGGGGACACTCTTTAATTATTTCGCTAATAAAGATGAAATTCTTGTGGCCGTATTTGAAAATATCGTTATTGATAATCAAGAAGATCTCGAAAAAGGTTTACCTTCAGTAGAAGAAGTATTAATCAAAAGTAGTCTAAGACCAATAAAGAAGATTAATATCGTTCCTAAACCGATATTAATCGATATGTTTGTCATTATGATTAAAATGGCGAAAAAGAAGAAAAAGATATATCAGAAGTTTGCAGAAATTGATTTTGCTTATATGAAAGAACTGGAGAATCTCCTTAGTATTTATTTAGATATTAAGAGTTATCCAATAAGTGAGAAAGACTTATCAGAAATCATCTATGGTATCGTCGCAGCTGATTTTATGCTTTATCTGTATAATCCAGATGCAACCTATCAAGAATTTGAAGAAAATGCAACAAGAAAACTACGTTTTATTTTAAAGCCATATATTAAAGGAGAAAAGTAATAATGTTAATTAAGATGAAGAATGTTTCTAAGATTTATAAGAATGGTGATTTTGAAACGAAAGCTTTAAACAAAGTCGATTTAAGTATTAATCATGGAGAGTTTATTGTTGTTTTAGGTCCATCTGGTTCCGGTAAATCAACCTTCTTAAATGTCTTAAGTGGTTTAGATATACCGACAGAAGGAGAAATCTTTATTGAAGATAAAGAAATCAGTAAACTGAATCAAAAAGAATTGACAAGGTTTAGAAGAGAAAACCTTGGCTTTATCTTCCAACAGTATAATCTTTTATCAACCTTAACAGCTAGAGAAAATATTGAATTAGGATATCAAATAGCAAAAGACCCTTTTGATATTGACGAAATGTTAAAGAGTGTCGAAATCCATGATCAAAAAGATAAGTTTCCTAACCAAATGTCTGGGGGCCAGCAACAAAGAGTTTCTATTGCAAGAGCTTTGGTAAAGAAACCAAAGATCTTATTTTGTGATGAACCAACTGGTGCACTTGATGAAAAGACTGGAAAAGGTATTCTTGATTTGTTAAATCAGTTAAACAAGAAATACCAGACTACGATTGTTTTGATTACTCATAATCCAGCGATATCGTTAATGGCTGATCGAGTTATTAAGATGAACTCTGGGGCTGTTGTGGATATTCAGGTTAATCAAGAAAAAGCCGAAGCTAAAGATATTTCTTGGAGTTAATTATGTTATTTAAGAATGTAATTAGAGACTTTAGAAAGCGATTAGTTCAAGTTCTTTTATTAGCTGTTATTGTAATGTTAAGTTCTTTTATATATGTAGTAATGACCTATTCTGTTAGTGCGATGAAAGCACCAACAGAACAGTATTTTGAAGATTATCATCAAGAAGATTTTAATGTAGCCATCAATAATCAAGTTTTGGGAAATGATTTCAGTATGATCTCTTCTGAAAATCTTGATGATATTAATACCTTATCTGATTTATATCATTTAGATTCCGATGAGTTTTCTGCGGTCATTAATGACCGGATTAACCGGTTTGAAACCGCTTATGATAGTACTCATTTAGAAGCGAGGTTACAAAAGGATGTAATCCTTGATTTTGGCGATATCCAACATACATTTAGGTTTCTAAAGGATGCAGAAGATATCAATCTTTCCTATATCACTGAAGGTAGAAAACCTGTTTCAACTAATGAGATTGCCTTAACTAAATATTATGCAGAAGCACATGATCTTTCGATCGGTGATACCATCCGCTTACAAGATAAGGATTATTTGGTTACTGGTTTTGTCTTTTTTCCAGATTACTCATTAATACTATTTGGTAATGAGTTTATCATTAATAATAAAACTAGAACCTTAGCTTTATTATCAGACGAAGGGTTTTATCAGCTGGATGCAAACTTAGAAGTTGTTTTTGCTGGGTTGTTTACTGAGGAAGTAAATAAATCGCAGTATATTAGAGATATAAACTTAGACTATGTTTTAAGTGTGAACTTAACGGAAAACACCATGAGAAGTGGCGCGATCTATGAAGAGTTAGCTGGTGGCGAAGCCATGGGTATTCTAATTGCTTTAATCATTGCGGTAATGGCGGTGTTTGTTGTAGCTTTAATGATTAGTCGAATTTTAAATGATCATAAAGGTGCAATTGGAATCTTAAAAGCTCTAGGTTATAAGAATTATGAAGTAACCTTACCTTATCTATTATTTATACTATTACTCTCTTTACCAGGATTATTGCTGGGATATTATTTTGGGTATCTATTAGCGGAACCATTGAAGAATATCTATGTTGGTATTTATATCTTGCCAAACTCTCCCGTTACGCAAGATATCAATGTTTTCATTATCTCAATAGTCTTACCAATGATTACTCTCTTAGGTCTTGGTTATGTAGTAATTTCTAAACTATTACAAAAACCACCAGTGGACTTAATGAATCCTAAGTTCGTTAAGAACAAACCAAGTACGTTTAAGTTAGAAATTCCGTTTATGAAGAAAGCAAAACTTTTAACGAGATTAAAACATGCTTATATAATTCGTAATCTTGTTCGGTTCTCTTTGTTTTTAGTAGGTGTATTTACTTCAGTGTTTTTAATTCTAATGGCTTTATCAATGGTTAATATTTTTGATAAAGTAGTGAATCTCCACTATAACCAAATCGATACGAATTATATTGGTTATTGTGATCCATATAGTGGTTGTGGGGAAGAGACAGTATCTCATGATTTGGTAATTGAATTACCAAATGTGATGATTGATGAGATAAATGCAATCGTTGTTGGACTAGATGCTGATAATCAATATTACCCTTTATTTGAAGATGGAGAGAATATTACGGACAAACTGGATGAAGAAGGAATAATCATTACAAAAGGAATGGCTTTAACAACTGGTTTTAAAGTTGGAGATCAGGTTACTATGTCATATGGTAGTTATGAGTTAGATGTCGATGTCTTAGCTATTCAAGATGAATATGGTACAGATAAGTTATATCTTAACCGCGAGGCTTTATCTTTATTTTTAACAGGAGGAACTAGTACTAGTTATTATAATGCAGTTTACGCGGAATCAGAGCTTGCAGGAGATTATCAATATGTATTGAATATTGATGATTTAATAGAACAAAGTAAAGATATGTCTAATCTTGGTAATGTTATGAGTTATGTATTAATTGTTAGTTCTGTCTTTATTGGTGTTATCGTGATGATGCTAATCTCTAGTTTGTCTTTAGAAGCATATTTCTATGATATTAGTTTGTTTAAAGTAATCGGATATACGGATAAGGAGATTCAAACAGTCTTTATCAATAGTTATCGTTTATATACTGCATTCGTTTTCTTTATTACAATACCTTTTACCTTAGGTAGTTTTTATCTGATTACTTGGTATTTATCTAGTCAATTTGGTATGGTATTCCCAATGACTTTAGGTTGGGTAGATTATGGAGTGGGGTTTGTTTTAACGATGAGTATTTTCTATATTAGTGTACCAATAGCGAAACATAAATTGAATAAACACTCGCTTCAACAAGCTCTTATGATCTATGAAGTCTAAATAATTTGTAATAGAAACTTTCTATCTTAAGGTTTATTTATAGTATTGAAAATGATATAATGATTTTGTTATATCATTTTTGTTTTTTTAAAAACTAAAAGGAGAGAGACATGAAGAAAAGACATTTTATTGTTGTTATATGGTTATTATTGTTTGTGGTTGGTTGTGATAAAACCACAAAAACTATAACCACTACAACACAAGAATTTGATGTGGTGCTTGAAGATTCAAATGGAACAGTGATTGAGACGTTTTTAGGTTATGGAATAGATGAAAGAATAACTCTACCTTATCATGAAGAAGAAGGTAAAATCTTTATTGGTTGGAGTGATCAAAGTAATATCTATTATCCTAATTATACAGTGAAAAGAGATGTTACTTTAACAGCGGTTTATGAACTGGCTAGTGAAGTTTTTGAGTATGATGTTTATAACAATGAAGTTGTGATTAGAGGTTATAATGGTAATGCCAAATATTTAAAAATACCTTATACAATTGATGAAACAAGAGTAGTGAGTATCGGTTCTAAAGCTTTTTATCAACTAGATATAATCGAGATACAAATTCCTAATACTGTAACAAGTGTAGGAATGCTTGCCTTTAGTCAGTGTTCTGCTTTAGAGAAAGTAGCTTTCTATGGGGATTTTTTTGGTGAAAAAGAAGGAGTAATAAGTACACACGAGTTTAACCATCTGATTTCATCAAATTCAGACACCTGCAGTATCGCTCTAGAAGAGTCTGATACTGCCTGGACTTATCAAGAAGGTTGTCCAATTAAGGCAGTTACTGGAAAGACTGAGGTCATTGTGATTAATGGTATTGAATTCTTTCAATATCTTATTATCTATGATTTAAAATATCATGATGATTACTTCGCAAGCTTAACCGTATATGATAAGGCGTTTTCTTATTTACCTAAACTAGAAAGTGTTGAGTTCAATTCCAAGTTTGAACGATTTAATGCCTATATTTTTGAAGAAACACCTAAATTAAATGAAGTAATTTTTCCTGAAGATAATTCGAAATATACTGTTGTGGATAATGTGGTTTACAGTAAGGATTTGACTGAATTATATTTTCATCCTAATCTAGAAAATGTTACGAATTTTACTGTACCTGATTCTGTAACAAGAATTTACCCCTATGCTTTTGCACAGAATACATATATCGAAACAATTCAAATAGGGGACTTTTTAGAATTCGTCAATTATTCAGCTTTTGCCCTAGCTTATGAGATTGAAGAAATTATTGTATCAAGTGGAAATTCTAAATATTTTAGTGTGGATGGTGTATTGTTTGAAAGAACAGATCATGACTCATCAACATTACATAGTTATCCTTTGGGAAAACCCGGTTCAAGCTATGTCATTCCTGATGATGTTGTCTATATCGCTATTTCAGCTTTTGCCTATAATAAGAACTTAGAAGAAGTGACTTTAAATGATGGTTTAGTCAGTATTGGTGAACAAGCATTTTTATATACTGAAAATATTACTGAGATTGATGTTCCTGCCTCAGTAGATGTAATTGGTTATTACGCTTTTGGAAGAAGTGGGATTGAAGCAGTTATTATCAGAAGGAGTGTTGTGGTGGATGGTAATTTCACAATGAACTTTGGGTTTGGTAATCTAGAAAATGAAATGAATATATATGTACCGGATGATTCTTATGAAGATTATTATAATGATGTCCTTTGGACTAATTATCAAGATTTTCTTAAGAGAATGTCAGAGTATCCTGGAGAATAACATTTAACACACAACTAAAAAGTCTTTTATATTAGACTAGTTAGTTGTGTTTTCTAATCATCTTATTCATAAGAAATAGTTTGAAGATATTACTTGAATTAATTAGGAAGGAAGAAATTTTATGAGAACATACTTTTTTGGTTTGATTGTTTTTACATTAGTTTTGATGTTTGGTTGTAATCAAACATCAACGGATACCTCTATTACAACCCAAACAAATAGTACCCAAGAAACAAGTGAAACAATAACTGACTCAATGACGATAGAGATATACGATGTTTTATTAGAGGATATCTCTGGTGAGGTTTGGCAAACTTATGAGGATGTGTATGAGTTCCAGACTGTGGAGCTTCCAAGGCTTGAAGAAGACGGTATGGTCTTTATTGGTTGGACAGATGGTGAGAATACATATTATAATGAGTTAGTAGTGAATCAAGATAGTACTTTATCACCAATCTATGAAGTTGCTAGTGAGGTGTTTCAATATGATATAGTAGGTGGAAATATCACGATTACTGGATATACCGGAGTTGCAAGGTATCTTAGAATCCCGAATTATATTGAGGGATTCATGGTTACTAAAATAGATATGGATGCTTTCGTAAGTTTGGATGTCTATGAAATAGAAATCCCCAATACCATAAGAAATATATTAAGAGAGGCTTTCAAAGATTGTCCTTTATTAACTAAAATATCTTTTTATGGTGAGTTTATGGGGGATAGTAACTATAATTTCACTGAGGGAGAATTTTATAGTTTAACAGAAGATTGTGTGATTGATGAAACAATCTCTGATACAAATTGGACTTATCAAGAAGGGTGTATCATAGTTGAGGTTATCAATGTTGAAGTATATGAAGTCTCTGATGAACTATTTTATAGCTATTATTCTATCGTTGATTTATCACTTTATGAAGATTTTGGGGCTCAGATATATATTCGTGAAGAGGCTTTTGTTAATCTAGAATCACTTGAAACAATTCTATTTTCCGAACGATTTTCAATGTTTTTACCAACAATGTTTGTTGGTACACCACGATTGACAGATATTCAGTTTGCGGAAGGAAACCCATATTATCAAGCGATTGATGGTGTGGTTTATACAGAGGACTTAACCGTGTTGTTTCATTATCCTTCTAGTTTAGAGAGTAAAACATTTACAATACCAGATCATGTTGTTGATGTATGGAATAAAGCATTTTATCAGAATGATTATTTAGAAACAGTCGTTTTAGGTAAAAATGTCAACAATATCAGAGGAGATGCTTTTTATAAAACTAGTAGTTTAAAAGAGATTTTTGTTGATGATGAAAACTCTAATTATTATAGTGAAGATGGAGTATTGTTTGGTACGAATACTGGGGATATTGTCTTGATAAAATATCCAAGTGCTAAATTAGGAAATCAATACACTTTACCTGAGGATGTTTTAGTTATTGGGCCTTATGCATTTAGTGAAAACCAATTTATTGAGGAACTAACCCTTCAAGAAGGACTTAGGGTAATTGAATGGGGAGCTTTTGAAAGTAGTGAGAGAATTACATTTTTAGATCTTCCCGCATCATTAACTTTAATAGAGCCTAAAGCATTTTTTGATTCAGCGGTAGAAGCAGTAATTATCAATCGATCCATTGTCGTAGATGGCAGCCTCACTTTTTGGAATCTTACATTTGGTTCTTTTGGGTTTTTTATTTACGTACCGGATGATTCCTATGAGGCCTATGTTGAATCAGAATTCTGGAGCAGTTATGAACATGGGATAAAACCAATTTCGGAATACGCTAGCGAGTGAAAAAGAACATAATGCTTGATTTATTGGTTACACATTAAGAAAGGAAAGCTATGGATAAAGATAGAAGGTATTATTCAGAAAGACAGATTTTAATTCTAGAAGATATAGGTAAAAGATTTCGTCCTACGATAAAAAAAAGTATTAGAAACTTTTCTTTAGCACTTATTATCATATATCTCTTGTTATTAAGTGTTTTATTCTGGCTTGGTAATCAAGGAGAACAAAACGTTTTCATCGCTATTTTCTTAGGAATTCTATTATTAGGTGTATTTCTGCTTAATTGGTTTTTGTATAGGAAAAAATTAAAGAAACTTTTAGAAGCAGATGATTTTACGATAGGTCTTCATTACAGAAATACCGATCCAAGAGTTATTGGTAATGCTAGAAAGTTAAAATCTGGTGTGATACCTGCTTTTTGGATTTTAGGTATCCTATATTTATTTTGTTCCATTGCGTTAGGAATTATACAGCTAACGACAGTAAAACCGGATTATAATCAACTAATTTACCAAACAAAGGTAGTGGAAACAATTAACAATTTCAAAGATAATATAAAACTAACTTTTGTTGGCGATGATCATGAATATATGATCAATTCCATTTATTATGATTATATTGATACG
>NPIE01000151.1_pt1 | contig 52560 bp, 45 predicted proteins | sample 8637661 | NCBI WGS metagenome assembly NPIE01 (sample SAMN07420842, study PRJNA396082) | bioreactor metagenome | isolation source: sample BA12 brine-fed electro-methanogenic bioreactor BA | place: Japan: Kochi | collected 2016-12-09 | reverse complement strand
CCCGATGTCATGGCGGCAAGCGGCGTACGGCTGGTGGAAGGCGGCACCACCAACAAAACTCACCCCCGCGACTACCTCAACGCCATCACAGAAGAAACGGGGCTGTTTCTCAAGGTCCACACCAGCAATTTCCGTGTCGTCGGTTTTACCTCGCAGGTCAGTGGCGCCGAGCTGGTGGAGATTGCCAGGCCGCACGGCATCGCCGTGATGGAGGATCTGGGCAGCGGCATGCTGTTCGATCTCAGTGAATATGGCCTGCCCCGCGAGCCGACGGTGGCCGAGGCGGTGGCGGCAGGGATCGATGTCGTGACCTTCAGCGGCGACAAACTGCTAGGGGGCCCCCAGGCGGGCATCATCGTCGGGAAGCGGGAACTGATCGAAAAAATCCGCTCCCATCCCATGGCCCGCGCCCTGCGCATGGACAAGCTGACCCTGGCCTCGCTGGAAGCCACCCTGCGCCTCTACCTCGACCGCGAGCGCGCTCTGCGCGAAGTTCCGGTGCTGCGCATGCTGGCCACCCCTGCTGAAGAGTTGGAACAGCGCTGCCTTAAGCTGGCGCGCCAGGCAATGGACCAAATCGGTGGAGACGCCCACATCGAGGTGATCGCCGCACCTTCCACCGTGGGCGGCGGAGCGCTGCCCACCACGGAACTGCCCGGCTTCGCTATCGCCGTCACACCCAGAGAACAGTCCGTCGACGCGCTTGCGCGACGCCTGCGCCATGGGCAGCCGGCCGTTGTCGCCCGTGTGCAGGATGATCGCCTGCTGTTCAATCTGCGCACCCTGGCGACCGACCAGGAAAACGATCTTGTCACCGCATTGAAAACCGCTTTGGAAAGTACCCATGAGCCAGACTGAGCACCACGTCATCATCGGCACCGCCGGCCACGTCGACCACGGCAAGACCGCCCTGATCGGCGCACTGACCGGCATCGAAACGGACCGCCTGACGGAAGAGAAGAAACGCGGCATCTCCATCGACCTGGGTTTCGCGCCCTTTCGCCTGCCCGGCGGCATGATCGCCGGCGTGGTCGATGTTCCGGGCCACGAGAAGTTTATCAGCAACATGCTGACCGGCATCGGCGGCATCGACCTGGTGCTGCTGGTGGTCGACGTCAACGAAGGCGTCATGCCGCAGACCCGCGAACATCTGCAGATTCTCGACCTGCTGCAGATCCCCCAGGGGATCATCGTGCTGACCAAGTGCGATCTGGCGGAAGAGGACTGGATCGACATCGTGGAGGAGGAAATCCGCGAAGAAGTGGCCGGCACCTTTCTGGAAAAAGCACCGGTGGCGCGCGTTTCCGCCATCACCGGCGACGGGCTCGATGATCTTGCCTCCTTGATCGAGGCCAAGGCGCGCACCCTGCCGGTCAAGGATGCCGACGGCCCCATGCGCCTGCCGATCGACCGCCATTTTACCCTGCCCGGGTTCGGCACCGTCATTACCGGCACCCTCCTGTCAGGACGGGTCCGCGCCGGGGACATGGTGGAAGTGCTGCCCCCCGGCGACACGGTCCGTGTGCGCGAAGTGCAGGTGCACGGCAAGCAGGTGGAAGAAGCCAGCGCCGGGCAGCGTGTCGCCCTCAACCTCGCCGGGCTCGACCGCGAACGCATCCGCCGCGGCGCGGTGGTCGGCACACCGAAAGTGTTTGAGCAGACCACCTGCATCGACGCCCGCCTGACCCTGCTGGCCGATGCGCCGCGCCCCCTCAAATTTCGCGATCCGGTTCATCTCTATCTCGGCACTGCGCGGGTGGTCGGGCTGGTGGCGCTTCTCGATCGCGACCTGATGGAACCAGGTGAAAGCGCCATCGTCCAGATCCATCTCGATCGCCCCCTGGTAGCCCATCGCGAGGATCGTTTCATCGTACGCTCCTACAGTCCCATGACCACCATCGGCGGCGGTCGGGTGCTCGATCCGCGACCGGTCAAACATCGGCGTTTCCGCAAGGAGATCATGGAGGCGCTCAAGGACCTGGAAAGCGGTGAGAAATCCTTCCTGCTGCAGAAACTCAGCGATCAGCAGGCCACCACGGTGAAAAATCTCGAACTGCTCTCCGGACTCGGCCGCGAGCGCGTGGAAAAGAATCTGCGACAGCTCGAGGAAGAGGGCCTCGCCTGGCAGCTGGTCGACCAGTGGGCCGCCAGCGAGGCGCTGGCCTCCTGGCGCCACCGTCTGCGCGACGCCGTCGCGCGCTTTCACGACGACAACCCGCTGCAGCCGGGAATTCCCCACGCGACCCTGAAAGGGGTGCTGCCGGACAAGGTTTCGCCGAAGGCGTTTCAGAAACTGCTGTCGATGATCATCGACGACGGCCAGCTGGTGCGCAAAGGCGAATGGATCGCCCTGCCCGACTGGAGCCCGCAGCCGGACCCAAAGCAGAAAGCGGATCTGGAAAAGATCGAAGAAGCTTATCGCCGCGAAGGAGCGCTGGTCAAAAACCGCAACGAGATGATCGAGCGACTCAACCTGACGCCGGAACAGGCCGACCTCTACTTCACCTTCCTGTTCGCTGATGGACGCCTGGTCAAGCTCACAGAAGAAACCTATCTGCACGCCGAGACCTATCAAAAAGCGGTGCAGCTCCTCAGGGATCACTTCGCACAGAACGAGACCCTGACCCTGGCCCAGTTCCGCGACCTGTTCGGCAGCGCCCGTAAACAGGTGCAGGCCCTGCTGGAACACTTCGACAGCCTCAAATACACCCGCCGCGTCGGGGATGAGCGGGTGGCGTGGAAACTGCCGGACAACTGATGATTTGCCACGAAGGCACAAAGAACACGAAGAAACCCTTACTGAAGAAATCAATTTCTTATTGGTTTCCTTGGTGATCTTGGTGCATTCTTGGTGTCTTTGTGTTTTCAGCTTTTAAAAGGATAAGCAATGACTGAAAAGATCCGCCTGACAAGTCTGTCGCGCACCTCCGGGTGAGCGGCCAAGATCGGGCCTGAGACCCTGGCGCAGGTTCTGCGTCAACTTCCCATATCCGCCGACCCCAACCTGCTGTCGGCCGCGATTCCTTTCGCCGACGCGGGCATCTACCGCATCTCGGACGACCTCGCACTGGTGCAGTCGATCGACTTCTTCACTCCAGTGGTGGATGATCCCTACCTGTTCGGCCAGATTGCCGCCGCCAATGCCCTCTCCGACGTGTTCGCCATGGGGGCGCGCCCCATCACGGCGCTCAACCTGATCGGGTTCCCCCTCTGTACTCTGGGCGTGGACGACCTGACTGCCATTCTCACCGGCGGAGCCGACAAGGTGGCGGAGGCCGGCGCCGTCATTGCGGGAGGACATTCGGTCGAGGACGATGAACCCAAATACGGCCTTGCAGTCACCGGGCTGGTTGATCCTGCCGCGATGATCACCACCGTCGGCGCACGCCCCGGTGACCGCCTGATTCTGACCAAACCGCTCGGAACCGGCCTTTTGGCAACTGCCCTCAAGGGGGAAGTTCTCACCGAATCAGACCTTTCCGAGGCCATCACCGGCATGAAGACCCTCAACAAGCGCGCCTCAGAAATCATGCTGGAAACAGGCGTTCATGCCTGCACCGACATCACCGGCTTCGGCCTGCTCGGCCACGCCCTCGAAATGGCTGCGGCCAGCAATGTCCGCATCGTACTAGACGGCAAGAGCCTGCCCGCCTACCCCCAGGCCCTGGAAATGGCCTCCATGGGGCTGGTGCCCGAAGGCAGCTATCGCAACCGCGCCCATTACCTGCCCCGCGTCGAAGACCCGGAACGCATCCCCGCAGCCACCCTCGACCTGCTGGCCGACCCACAGACCTCCGGCGGCCTGCTGATGGTCGTTGCAGCCGGCAAGTGCGATCTGCTGCGGAAAAAACTCTCCGCGGCCGGCTGCGACGCCTGGCTGATCGGCCACATCGAAGAAGGCCCGGCCGGACAAATGCGGGTCTATTAACACCCGAACCGTCCCATCTCCCTCTCCCGGGTCACCAGTACCCACTGGGTCATAAAGACCCGATTTCCCCTGCCAGATTCATCTTCGCCCCCTCGGCACCGTTTACGCTAACCAAGCGTAAATTCTTGACTTATCCCGCTCTCTCTCCTCCTGCATCAAAATGGCACAACTGTTGCGCATAGGCTCGGAAGCCTCGGCAGCTGCCTGGGTCATTTCATAGAATTCTGAAAGGAGAGAGAAATGGGAATTTCTCGTCGAAACTTCCTCAAGGGCACCGGCCTCGCCGCCGGCACGGTCGCACTGACCGGCGCCCAGGCGCAGGCAGGCGTGGACTCGCCCGAACTGCGCACCAAGGGACTCAAAACCTCTACCACCATCTGCCCCTATTGTGCCGTGGGCTGCGGGATGATCGTCCACACCAGGGATGGACGCATCGTCAACATCGAGGGCGATCCTGAACATCCCATCAATAGAGGCTCGCTGTGCTCCAAGGGCAGCGCCATGTTCCAGGTGGCCAACAACGAGCGGCGCCTGACCACCGTCAAGTACCGCGCCCCCGGCAGCAACCGCTGGGAGGAAAAATCCTGGGACTGGGCGATGGATCGCATTGCGCGGCTGATGAAGGACAGCCGCGACCGGCAGTTCATCGAAACAGAAAAGGTCAACGGCAAAAGCTACCGGGTTAACCGTAACGACGGCATGACCTTCCTCGGCGGCGCGGCCCTCGACAACGAAGAATGCTACCTGTGGGGAAAATTCTCGCGCGCCATGGGAGTCGGTTACCTCGAACACCAGGCGCGAATATGACACAGCGCCACTGTCGCCGGTCTGGCGGCATCATTCGGTCGTGGAGCCATGACCAACCACTGGAACGACATTCAGCATGCCGATGTGATTCTAGCGATCGGCTCCAACCCTGCTGAAAACCATCCGATCTCCTTCAAATACGTGGAACGGGCGATGGATCGGGGCGCCAAGCTGATCTCTGTCGACCCGCGTTATACCCGCACTTCGTCGAAAGCCGACATCTATGCTCAGCTCCGCCCGGGCACCGATATCGCTTTTATCGGCGGCCTGATCAGCTACACTCTGGAGAACGGCCTCTACCACAAAGACTACGTGGTGAACTATACCAACGCCGCCTTTATCGTCGACGACAATTTCGACTTTGAGGAAGGAATCTTCTCCGGCTACAACAGCGACAGCTTCAGCTACGACAAAACCAGCTGGAGCTACAAAACCGGGGCTGACGGAAAACCGCTGCGCGACGACACACTTGAGAACCCGCGCTGCGTCTTTCAGTTGATGAAAAAACATTACAGCCGCTACACCCCGCAGGCGGTGTGTGAGATTACCGGCACCAGCATCCAGGATTACATGGCGGTCGCCCGTTCTTTCTGCGGAACCGGCACCACCGACAAAGTGGCAACCATCATGTATGCCATGGGGACCACCCAGCATACTTACGGCACCCAGAATGTGCGCTCCTACGCCATGCTGCAGCTGCTGCTCGGCAACGTCGGCCGCGCCGGCGGCGGCATCAACGCGCTGCGCGGCGAGTGCAACGTGCAGGGTTCCACCGACTACGCCCTGCTCTATCACATTCTGCCGGGCTACCTCAAAGCGCCCGAATATCACGATACCGACCTGCAGAACTACCTCGAGAAAGCCACGCCGCGCACCACCGACGAGCAGAGCGCCAACTGGTGGAGCAACTACCCCAAATACATGGTCAGCCTGCTCAAGGCCTATTACGGCGACCATGCGCAAAAAAACAATGATTTCTGCTTCAACTATCTGCCCAAGCGTAGCGGCAATTACTCCTACATCCAGGTGATGGAGCGGCTGCAGGCAGGCGGCTTCGACGGCATGTTCTGCCTGGGCACCAACCCGGTGGTGGGCGGCCCCGACGCCAACGGCATCGCCCGCGGCATGGACAAGCTCAAGTGGCTGGTGGCGGCAGACCTGTGGGAAACCGAATCGTCCATTTTCTGGAAGCGCCCCGGCGTCGACCCGAATGAGATCAAGACCGAAGTCTTTCTGCTGCCGGCCGCGTCGAGCGTGGAGAAACAGGGCAGCGTCTCCAACTCCGGGCGCTGGGCTCAATGGCGCTACAAAGCCGCCAATCCCCCCGGCAAGGCGGAAAGCGACGCCTTCATCATCGACCAGATGTTCCAGCGCATCCAGGGCCTGTATAAAAAAGAGGGCGGGGCATTCCCCGACCCGATTGTCAATCTGTCCTGGGACTATGGCGACGGCCACGAACCGGATATCGACCTGGTGGCCCGCGAATGCAACGGCCGCTTCACCCGTGATGTGCAGATCGGCGGCAAGACCTACCGCAAGGGGCAGCAGGTTCCGAGTTTCGCACTGCTTCAGGATGACGGCTCCACCACCAGCGGCAACTGGCTTTACTGCTCTTCCTACACCGAGGAAGGCAATATGATGCAGCGGCGCGGTCAGGAAGATCCCACCGGTATGGAGATGTACCACAACTGGGCCTGGTGCTGGCCGGTCAACCGCCGCGTACTCTACAACCGTGCCTCCGTCGACCCCGACGGCCGCCCCTGGGACCCCAAACGCCCGGTGATCAAATGGGATGCCGTCAGCAGGAAATGGCAGGGCGATGTCCCCGACGGCGGCTGGCCGCCCATGAACCAGCCCGGCGGGCGCAAACCCTTCATCATGGTCGCTGAAGGGCTGGGACGCCTTTATGCCGCGGGGCTGGCCGACGGTCCGTTCCCGGAACATTACGAGCCGATGGAGAGTCCGGTGGGCAACCTGATGAGCCGTCAGCAGTGCAATCCTGCGGTGGCAACGCCCGGCAACATCAGCAACTCCGGCAAATTCCCCTATATCGGCACAAGCTACCGGGTCTCCGAACACTGGCAGGCAGGCGCCATGACCCGCAACCTGCCCTGGCTGGTGGAACTGGTGCCTGACATGTTCGTCGAGATGAGCGAACAGCTGGCGACATGGAAGGGGATCGAAAACGGCGACTGGGTCAGGGTCTCTTCAGAACGCGGCAGCATCCGGGCACGCGCCCTGGTCACGTCCCGCATCAAACCCCTGCGCATCGGGGGCAAACTGGTGGAGCAGGTCGGGCTGCCCTGGCATTTCGGTTTTGCCGGCCTGGCCAAAGGCGATACCGCCAATGCCCTGACCACGGCAGTCGGCTGCGCCAACACCACCATACCCGAATACAAAGCGTTTTTGTGCAACATCGAAAAAGGGGGTAAAAGCGCATGAGTGCCGGCAAGGATTTCAGCAATAACAAGGCCTTTCTGATCGACATGACCAAATGCACCGGCTGCCGCGGCTGCCAGGTGGCCTGCAAGCAATGGAACCAGCTGCAGGCGGAGGAGACTGATTTCTTCAGCGGCGAGGGGTACCAAAATCCGCCAGCCATGTCGGAACATACATTCACCCGCATCAAGTTCCGCGACTATCAGCGCAACGGGCACAACGAGTTCGCTTTTTACAAAGAGATGTGCATGCACTGCAACGAGCCGGCCTGTGCCTCGGTCTGCCCGGTCGGGGCTTTCCAGAAAACCGAAGAGGGTCCGGTGGTCTACAAGGCCGAGCGCTGCATCGGCTGTCGCTTCTGCATGATTGCCTGCCCCTTCGGCGTGCCCAAGTACGAGTGGAGCAAGGTTTTTCCGCTGGTCCGCAAATGCACCGGCTGTTACAGCCGGGTGCGTGAGGGGCTGCAGCCGGCCTGCGTCACCGCCTGCCCCACGGCCATCAGCTACGGTCCTCGCAAAGAGATGATCAAGGAAGCCGAGCGACGCCTGACCCAGCACCCCGACCGCTACATCCACAAGGTGTACGGCAAGGATGAGGCAGGCGGCACCAACGTCATCTACCTGACCAACCTGCCTTTCGACGAACTCGGGTTCAAGCCGGTGACCCTGCGCCCACTGCCCGAATACACCTGGCAGGCGCTGCGACTGGTGCCGGGCATCTTCGTCGGTGTCGGCGCCGCGCTGTCGGGCATTACCTGGTTCCAGCACCGCAAGGAGCGGCTCAGAAAAGAGCGTTCCGCAGAACATGATCAGAAGGGTGCAGCAGGCTGCGCCCCGGCCGAAGAGTCGACCCATCAGGTGGAATCCGATCAGAAGGGCAAGGAGGATCAGCACTCATGACCGCAGCCAAAACTATTCTCAATGAAATTCAGGGCTACCATCGCTTTATCAAGTTCCTGATCTTCCTCGTCGCCCTGGCGGCGCTGGGTTCGGCGGTGCGCTTCATCTTCGGGCTGGGCGCCACCACCAATCTCAACGACACCTATCCCTGGGGATTGTGGATCTCTTTCGATGTCGTCACCGCCGTACCGCTGGCGGCAGGCGCCTTCACCCTCGGGGTGGTGGCGCATGTTTTCCGCATCGAAAAGCTCGAGCCCCTGGTGCGTCCGGCCATTGTGACCGGCTTTCTCGGCTATTCGCTGGTGTGCGTCGGGCTGATGCTCGACCTCGGCCAGCCGCATCGCGGCGTCTACGTGCTCTTCCCCTGGAACTGGAACGTGCACTCGCCCATGTTCGAGGTCTCCATGTGCGTCATGGCCTACACTACGGTGCTGTTCCTGGAATTTCTGCACCCGGTGTCGGAGCGCTTCGGCTGGCACATTCCGCTGAGGCTGCTACGCAACCTGCAGATCCCCTTCGCGATCCTGGCGGCGATGATCTCCACGTTGCACCAGTCGACCCTGGGAACCTTCTTCCTCATCGCGGTCGATAAACTGCACGCCCTGTGGTACACCCCGCTGCTACCGCTGCAGTTCTGGCTGTCGGCTATCTTTACCGGCCTGTGCATCGTCATGCTGGAGGCAAGTTTGGTGCATCGCTACATGGGACAGCCGGACGAATCCAGCCTGCTGTCAACCCTGACCCGCATCGTTCCCTGGGTCATGGGCGCCTACATGCTGGTGAAATTCGTTCCGCTGCTGGTCGCCCCTCAGGGGCCGCTGTTCGACCGGCCGATTCTGACCGCGCTGTTCCTGGTTGAAATCACCATCGGCCTGTTGCTGCCGTTCTGGATGTTTCTGCAAAGCCGCATCCGCAGCGACAAGAACATGCAGCTGCGCGCCGCCAGCCTGGCCATTTTCGGGTTGGTGCTCAATCGCTTCAATGTCTCCATGTTCGGCATGATCCAGCCGGGTCAGGAGATCTACGTGCCCAATCTGCTGGAATCGATGGTGACGATCGGCATCATTGCGGCGCATATCCTGTTCTTCGTCCTGATCGCCAAGTACTTCCCCATCTTCGAACACCACCCGGAAACGGTCGACTACTCGATCCCCGACCGTTTTCATAAGGTTAACGGAGAGGGTGAAAAATCTGCGGCGGCTTTATCAAAGACCTAACCGAAAATCATCATCAACCACGAGTGAGGGGGAGTCTTTTCCCCTCACTCGTGATTTAATCCTCCCCTACCCCCATCCTGCGATAGAGTGTGGCGCGGCTGATATCAAGAACCTGGGCCGCACGCCTTTTATTGCCTTCAAGCTGTTCCAATACGTAAGAAACATAACGATTTGACATCGCTTCCAGCGTCGGGAAATGACCATCCGCCCCAAGGGCTTCAAACAGCCCTTCGGAGCGTGCCTCGCCTTCAGTGGCGCGGCGGCAATGGCGGATTCTTTCCGGCAGATTCTCAGCAGTGATTTCAGACCCGTCGCAGAATGCCACGGCCCGCTCGATGGCATTGCGCAGCTCACGCACATTGCCGGGGAAGGCATAGTCATGCAGCAGATTGAGGGACGCATTGTCAATGCCGTGGACATCTCGCTCCATCTGGGCAGCGAACAGATCGATAAAGCGTGCCGTCAGCAGATCGAGGTCATCTCCGCGTTCACGCAACGGCGGAACCTGAAGCATAAAGGTCTCAAGGCGGAAAAACAGGTCGTCCCGAAAACGCCCCGCTTCAACCTCATCCTCGAGCCGGCGGTTGGTCGCGCCGATGATGCGGACATCGACTTTGATCTCTCGATTGTCCCCGACCGGCCGAACCTGCCCGTCCTGCAGGATACGCAGCAGCTTGGCCTGCAGTTCCAGCGGCATTTCGGCGATTTCATCCAGAAAAAGAGTGCCGCCCTGCGCTTCAGCAAAAAGCCCCTTGCGCGCACTGCCGGCCCCGGTAAAAGCGCCGGCGGCATGACCGAAAAATTCACTCTCCTGCAACTCCGCCGGAATCGCGGCACAGTTGACGGCAATAAACGGCCCCTTGTTCCTTGGACTTTCATTGTGAACCGCCCGCGCCACAAGATCCTTCCCGGTCCCGCTTTCGCCGGCAATGAGGACCGGCCCCGAGGCCCGCGCAACCTGCTTCGACTGGGAGAAAAGCGTGTTCATTGCCGGACTGCGACCGATGATTCCATGAAATTCCGTATCGCTCAGAAACTCTCTGAACCGTTGCACGTCCCTGCGCAAACGACGGGTTTCAAGGGTGCGCCGCACCGTTAACAGAAGATGATCAAGGTCAAGGGGCTTGGTGAGAAAGTCGTCCGCCCCTTCCTTGAGCGCTTCCACCGCCTGGGGCACACTGCCGAAAGCGGTCATGATGATAAAGCCGGGCGGCGGCGACAGATCTCGTGCCCGCCCCAGCAGCCACAAACCATCGGCGCCCGGCAGGCGCAGGTCGCTGACCACAAGATCTGGCTTCCAGTTCTGCACCAGGCGCCAGCCAGAATCTGCGTCGGCGGCCTGGTTCACCTTCATTCCCGCATCATCGAATTCTTCCACCAGCATTTTACGCAGTGCGGCGTCATCCTCCACCACCAGTACGCGCTCCTGTTTTTGTCTCTTTTTCGGGCTCAACCTTTTAAACTCCTGTTGTCTTTGACTCTCCCTGCGTGTTTTTCCGCCGGGATATATTCATTTTTAAGGTCCGATGACTGAGACTTGGGAAAGATCATGCAGAAAAGCGCCCCTCCGAGATCGGAGCTCTCACAGTGTATGGTCCCTCCGTGATCTCTGGCCGCGGCCTGTGCCACGGCTAAGCCCAAACCCGTGCCTTCGTCGACCGGCTTGGTGGTAAAAAACGGTTCAAACAGTCGATTCACAAGATCCTCCGGCACGCCCGGGCCATTATCCGCAACCCGGTAACCAAGAATTTCTTCGTCTTCATACCACTCGAGCCGCACCAGACCACTCTGTGGCGCCGCCTGCACAGCGTTGTGCACTAGATTGAGCAGCGCCTGCTCCATCCGCACTGGGTCGATCTGCATATCGGGGGAGGGTCTGGGGCCGGCCATCGACAATTCTACCTGACTGGATTGGGCTTGCTCCCGAAGCTGCGCCACGACGCTTGCAGCCACATGCTCCATCGACAGCTTCCGCGTCTGCAGGCGGTTTTTACGACCGTAGTCCAGCAGCTGCCTGACAATGCTCTCCATGCGCTGGGCGGCATCGCGAATAGCGCCTAGCTCGCGGATAACCTTCTTCGGCAAATGCGGGTCGCGCGAGAGGCGCTGCGCCTGCCCCGATACCACGCTCAAAGGCGTGCCCAGTTCATGCGCCACGCCCGCCGCCAGTTGTCCGATTGCCGCCATTTTACGCGATTGATAAAGCTGGCTTTCCAGTCTGGCCTGGGTCTGGCGCTGTTCCTCGATCTCTCGCTCGGAACGGGCGATACTGTCCAGCATATCGTTCATCCCCAACGCCAGCATGCGGATCTCGCGGGCTCCAGTGGGGGAAGCCCGGTGAGAACGATCACCACCCTCGATAAGAGCCATGCTGCGCACCAGCGTCCCGAGGTTACGTCCGATCACGCGGTGATGCCCGTAGACGACAATACACAGTACCAGCCCGGACAACAGCACAAGCAGCAGCACTCCCTGAGAACGGACCTCTTTGATGTAACTGCGAAAATCACTGCCCTCGCGGGTCAGCTGCAGCAAACCGCTGTTACGCCCTGCCGAGTCAGTCAATGGCACAAAATAGGAATAAACCTCTTTGCCTTCGGACTTCTGGTAGCCTCCGGTCCGGTCCCCTCCGGCCGCCAACTCCGCGAGCAGGCCGCTTCCCACCAGCGGCTCGCGCGGGCCGGACGCCGTAATCTTGCGCCCTTCATCATCATAGACATAAGCGCCATAAACACGCCCGATTCTGAATGCCGAAGACAAGGCTTGGGACACGCTGCCTTCGCGCCCATGCTCCAAAGCATACTCAAGCGGGCCGCGAATGGCGCGCGCGATCAGTTCGATGTCTTCCTGCATGCGTTGCTCGACCTGCTTTTCCAGACGATGAAGGCTGAAATAGCCCGCGATCGCCAAGGCTCCGATCAGGGGGATGACAAGAAAAAGCAGCATCGAGACACGCAGACTCATACCGGGTTTTGTACGAAAAACAGCCATGCGAACTCCTTAAAAAAATACATGTCTCATATTTGCACACACTAAACAGTCAGTCAAATTATCACCAGATCACCACCTGTAAAGGTTTTTTATGTTTAATTTTAGACACTTGAATGCTTTTTCAGACATCTTCGTCAAAATGGCATTCTGGTTGCTTTATCAGAAAACCATCAGAACGCGACACATTTTACCGTGATGTGTTTCATCAAAAAAAGACGCCGGCATCCAGCGGGGATGCCGCGTCGCAATGTTGAATCTCACGCTCAATGTTTCACGGAGGTACGAACCCATGAAAAACCTGATCAAGACCAATCGCAAAGCCCTTCTCGGTACGTTTATCGCTGCAACCCTCGCTCTGACAGCAGCGCCTGCAATGGCCCAGCCCGGCTATGGCAGCGGCAATGGCGGCCAACAGGGTGCAATGCAGGGCCAGCAACCCACCATGCAGGATTTTGACGAAGCGACCCTTGAAAAGTTCGCTTCCGCGGCATCCGAGCTGGGCAGGATTCAGAACGACTTTGCCCAGAAACTGAAGGATGTACAGGAGCAGCAAAAAGCCATGGAAATGCAGAAAGAAGTCAATAAAAAGATGGTCAAAGCGGTGCAGGAAAAAGGGCTCGAAGTACAGACCTACAACGCTATCGCCAATCAGTTGAGCGTAGATGAGGAGCTTCGCTCCAAAGTCGAAGGGATGATTCAGGCCAACAACTGATCAGCCTGTTTTCTCAGACACTGTTAAAAGCCAAGGGGGCGACGGGTCAGACCGTCGCCCTTTTTTCCATCACGATGCCAATGCAGCACGCTCTAAGGCGTGTTTAATTCAGAGCCTCCCACCACCTTTTTACTTGCCACTGCCCCACGGCTTGCTTAAACTTTTTCTCCTCCATTTAAATATTGCTCTGCAGGATGTCTCAGATCTGGACCGGAGAAGTGAGAGTGTATGGCCGCGTTGACTCCCCACGAAATAACAGCGCTGTTTCTGGCCCTCGGCCTGCTGCTTGCCACGGCCCGCGGGCTTGGCGAGTTGGCGCAGCGCTATAATCTGCCGTCGGTTCTGGGAGAAATCTCGGCGGGCATCCTGTGGGGACCGACCATTTTCGGGGCGCTGGCTCCGGACTGGCACACCTTTCTTTTTCCACACACCGGCGGCGGGGCCCTTGCTTTCGACGGGCTGACCACCCTGGCCATCGTGCTGTTTCTGCTTGTCGCCGGGATGGAGGTCGATCTCTCCACCGTCTGGCGTCAGGGCAAAACAGCGCTGTGGGTGGCACTCGCCGGCATGCTGCTGCCTTTTTCACTCGGCTTTGCCGCCGCCTGGTGGACCCCCGGGCTGGTCGGTTACCAGGCACCAGCCCCCCCGTTACCGTTTGCCCTGTTCATGGCCACAGCCCTTTCTATCTCGGCTCTGCCGATCATCGCCAAGATCCTGATGGATCTCAACATCTATCGCAGCGACCTGGGCGTCACGATTATCGCTGCCGCGGTGTTCAACGACCTGCTGGGCTGGCTGGTGTTCGCTGTCATTCTCGGCATGATCGGCGCCGGCCACGGCATGCCGCTGGAACATACCCTGTGGATGACGCTGGCTTTTACCGCCGCCATGCTCACTATCGTCCCCTGGTGCCTGCACCGGTTGCTCCCCTGGATTCAGGCCCATACCACCTGGCCCGGCGGTGTGCTCGGGTTTGCCCTGTCTATCTGCCTGGTTTCGGCGGCATTTACCGAATGGATCGGCATCCATGCCATCTTCGGCTCGTTTCTCGCGGGGGTCGCCCTGGGGCATTCCAGCCATCTGCGGGAGCGCACCCGGGCCACAATCGATCAGTTTGTCTCCTTTATTTTCGCGCCGTTGTTTTTCGCCAGCATCGGACTCAAAGTCAATTTCGTTGAGAATTTCAACGTTCTGCTGACCCTGACAATCCTCATCCTCGCCCTCAGCGGCAAGGTGATCGGCAGTGCTCTGGGCGGGAGATTTGGTGGGCTGACGCGACGCGATGCGATCGGGGTGGGCTTCGGCATGAGCGCGCAGGGCACCATGGGGATCATCCTCGGCGTGCTGGCTCTCCAATTCGAGCTGATCAGCAACGAAGTGTTTGTGTCTCTGGTGGTGATGGCGCTGATCACCTCTCTGGTCAGCGGCCCCGCACTACAGCGCATCCTGCACCTGAAAAAACCGCGCCGCTTTATCGATTTTCTGCAGCCGCAGGGATTCATCACCTGCCTGGAAGCGACCGATCGCTGGGAAGCCATTCGGGAGTTGTCCCGCAACATTGCTCCTCACGCCGGTCTGGATGTGGGGGTGATCAGTGCGGCGGTACTGAGCCGCGAGCGCCTGATGGCCACCGGCATCGGCGAAGGCATCGCGGTCCCCCATGCCCGCCTGCCGGGGTTGCCGACTCCCATCGTCGCCATCGGTCTTTCACCAATAGGGATCGAATTCGATGCGCCGGACGGCTCCCCCAGCCATATCGTCTGCCTGATTCTGACCCCCCATAACGACAACGGCGCCCAGCTTGAAATTCTTGCCGACATCGCCACAACCTTCAAAAAACCCCAGTTGCGCGATAAAACGCTGACGGTCAATGGTTTCACCGAATTCCTCGCCCTGGTCCGCAGCGGCGAGCCCACCTGACAACCTCTTGCCTGCAGCCTCTGGATCAAAATGACTCACATGGGTCGTCCCGACCCATCACCCTGTCGTCAACATATTGTTTTTAAGCAACTTTTCTGCGGCACGCTTTCTGCTAGCTTCTTCGCCGAACAGCAACAGGCTTTTTCTGAACCACTAAGGAACAACCTGATGGAAGCGAGGTCCGACAGATGACAGGGACGATCCCCCCCCGCACCACCGTCCGTTATGAGAAACAGGCATTTCAACAGCGAGAACGCCATATTGTGCAGGAGTTCCCCCTGCGCCTGGTGGTCAATGAACGGGAGCTTGCGACCCTGGTGGCCAGCCCTCATCAACTGAATTTTCTCGCTGTCGGTTTTCTGCGACTGCAGGGCTTTATATCCACTCCGGACGATATTCTCAGCCTGGGAGTCTGCAGCGAATTCGGGCTTGCCAACATTCGCCTAAAAATAGATATTCCGGAGCGTCTTACCCCGACCCTGACCTCCGGATGCGGCACTGGAATCGTCTTCAACCTTCCTCACCACCTCAGACCAGTTGAAAATAAGGGCACTGCGCCGTCCGCCACCATTGATCCGCAGACCGTGCTCGGCCTGATGATGAATCTGGCACGGTTGGCGGACAATTATTCCCGGCACGGGGGAATTCACTCTGCGGCCGTTTCTTCGACGGAAGACCCGGAGCTGTTCGCTGAAGATCTCGGCCGCCACAACACCCTCGACCGCATTGCGGGAGAGGCTCTGTTCAAGAGGATCGACCTGAAAGGAAAGTTGCTGGTCACATCGGGGAGAGTGTCAACGGAGATGGTGGCCAAAGCGGCTCGGCTGGGCATCGCCCTGATTGCCTCGCGCACTTCGCCCACCGACGCTGCGGTAGAGCTTGCACAGCAGGCGGGCATCACCCTGATCGGCTATGTGCGCGGTGGGAGTTTCGAGGTCTACACCCATCACGAACGCCTCCGACAGGCGGCAGACCAGAAGCGGATTGCCGGCATCACCGGCGTCATCCTGGCGGGGGGCGAGAGCCGGCGCATGGGGTGCGACAAATCACTGCTGCCCGTCGCCGGCGCGCGTTTCATCGATCATATCTATCGAAAGATGACGGAATTGTTCGACGAGGTGATCATCGTCACCAACTCTCCGGGGCTCTACCAGGACATTCCCTGCCGCAAGGTCCCCGATATCTACTACGGGCTGGGCGCCCTGGCGGGCATCCATTCCGGGCTGTGCCATGCGCAGAATGAGCGAATTTTTGTGGCCGCCTGCGACATGCCCTACCTGAACGCGAATCTGATCCGCACACTCTGCAATCAGTCGGGGCAGGCCGCGGTGGTCATCCCGCAAAGCCCCAACGGCCTCGAACCGCTGCACGCCCTCTATCACAAGAGCTGCCTCGGCGCCATTGAAAACACCCTGGACCGCGGACGCCGCCGCATCGTGCACTTCTTCCCCCAGGTCCGGGTGAGCGAGGTGGCGATCACCGCCGTCAACGCCGTCGACCCACAGGGAAAGAGCTTTCGCAACATCAACACACCGGAGGAATATTTTGAATGTCGCCTGACCGCCAACGATGCCGGCGCGCCGCTTAAAACAGGCGAAGAATTGCACCAGGACATCCGGGGGCGCTCCTCCTCAGGCTGATCATCCATCCAGAATCTGCCCCAATTCCTCAGCCGAGGTGACCGGTTGCCGACAGCTTTGGTCCCGGCAGACCCAGGCTGTCGATTGCCCATCAACCACATGCTTGCCACGCAAAGGGGCAAGCAGCGGGCTGCTTTCTGCATCATCCGGCCGCTGCAGCAGCACCAGCGTTGCGGGGCGCAGCTTCCGGCGTAGAACAGCAAGCATTTCATCGGGATGCGCATCCGATTCCGGTACGCAAATGACCACTTCCTGTCGCGGCCCGAGCGCATAATCGAGGGCGATAAGAAGTTGCCCGAAGGCCTGCGGATTCTGCTCGACCATCGGCAGCAGCCTCCCAAGGAACTGCTCGCCCCGCTCTTCCAATTCCATGTCCCCCGAAAGACGCGCCAGACGCAGCAGGTTGAGGACCGCCACCGAACTGCCGGAAGGCAGCGCCCCGTCGTGGAGGCTGCGCCCGCGCCTGAGGACGATTTCGGCATCGGCGCCCGTATCGTAGAGACCTCCCCTCTCGTCGCTGAACAACCGCAGCATCTCGCGGTTGAGATCCAGGGCCGCCGTCAGAAAACGAGGATTGAAAGCTGCCTGGTAGAGTTCGGTCAGGCCAAAGACCAGAAAGCTGTAATCCTCGAGAAAAGCAGGGATGGCCGCTTCGCCTTCACGGTACCGCCTCAGAAGCCGCCCCTGTTCGTCGCGCAGTCTGTGCAGGATGAAATCAGCGGCCTGCTCGGCGTGGGAGATCAGTTCGGCATTCTCCAGCAGAGCCCCGCCCCGGGCAAGGGCTGCAATGATCAGCCCGTTCCAGCCGGCGAGCACCTTGTCATCGCGATGAGGGCGAACTCTTCGCTCACGGACTGCAAGCAGCTTGCGCCGCGCATCCTCCAGCAGATCGTCAAGCTTCTCCTGCGGCAGGACCAGATCCTGCGCCAACTGGGCCCTGTCGGATTCGAGATGCAGGATGTTCTTCCCTTCAAAATTCCCCTCCTCGCTGACGCCGTAAACCCGGCAGAAAATCCCGCCCTGCTCCGCACCGAGGATGGCTTCAATTTCAGCCTGACTCCAGAGATAGAAGATACCTTCCGCCCCTTCCGAATCGGCATCCTCGCCGCAGCAGAACGCCCCTTGGGGGTGCCTGAGATCGCGCACCACATAGTCGAGGATCTCGCTTGCAGTCCGGCCGTAAAAAAAGTCGCCCGTTGACTGCCAGGCATCGAGATAAGCCAGGGATGCCATCGCCTGGTCGTAGAGCATTTTTTCAAAGTGGGGCACCAGCCAGCGTTCATCGACCGAATAGCGATGCAGGCCGAAGCCGATCTGATCGAAGAGACCTCCCATGCGCATCCGCTTCAGGGTATGCAGCGCCATATCGCGCGCCTTCGTATCATCAAAACGACGACCGATGCGCAGCAGCAGGGAAAGGTTGTGCGCGGTAGGGAATTTGGGCGCCCGCCCGAAGCCTCCGTGCTGAACATCGTAAGTGCGCTCGAAATGTCTGCTCGCAACCTCGAGATAACGGGGCTCAAGAGTGCCTCCCTGTCCCTTGACCTGGTCGAGATTCAGCAGAGATTGATGAATCTGCTCACCGGCTTCGGTGATTTTCTTTCGGTCGCTGTGCCACAGATCCGCCACGCGCTGCGCCAGGTCGATGAGCCCCATTGCCCCGCCACGGGATTGCTTCGGCAGATAGGTCGCGGCGAAAAACGGCTTGCTATCGGGAGCGAGCAGAAGCGTCAGCGGCCAGCCGCCGCTGCCGGTGAGCATCTGGCAGATGGTCATGTAGGTATCGTCGATGTCCGGACGTTCTTCGCGGTCGACCTTGATGCAGATGAAATGACGGTTGAGGACCTCGGCGATTTCAGGGTCTTCAAAGGATTCATGGGCCATGACATGACACCAGTGGCAGGTGGAATAGCCGATGGACAGAAACACCGGCTTGTCCTCCCGCCGCGCCCGCTCGAAGGCCTCCTCCCCCCACGGGTACCAGTCAAGGGGGTTCTCCGCATGCTGCAGAAGATAAGGGCTTTTTTCGAAGATCAGACGGTTGAAGGCATCGCCGCCATCAGGGGAGAGTTGAGACAGGTCAATCTGGCTGAGGCGTGAAATCTGATCTTGATTGTTGAGATCTGCATCCATGATGAACTCCTTGCCGAGAATATTTATTACCTACTCTATCTTAGTTTCGACGGAGTTCATCCTGCGTATCACAGATCCCCGGTCAATTCCTGCAGTTTGAAAATCTTGGGGTTGAGGTCGCGCACTGCGGCGATGATCTCCCGCAGGGACGGCTCGTCGATCCCCTCTTCTTCGTCCCGCCCCTGAAACCAGTCGTAACCGCGCGGCAGCGGTGAAGGAGCGCCATCGCGCAGCAGGGTCACATCAACCAGGTCATTGACGCGGCCCCCGGCTTCCCAGGGGGCGCGGTAATTGTACTGGCGGGCCACAATCTGCAGGACGAGGCCGTTGGGGAACTGGGCGCGCACTTCAAAGGAGAATTCGCGCGGGGCGCCGTAGTTCTCGGTGCGGCCGCCGCGGGAGGCGACGCGGGCGCCGGCTTCTTCAAGCAGGGCGCGCACGGAGTCTTCTGTCATGGGAGGGAGTGTGTTCATGTCCGTTGTCCGTCAATGGTGTGCTGGTCGGGGTCAGGTGTCAAGACGCAGTTCGACACCCCAGTCAGCGGGTTTTTGGCCATCTCTTGTCAACACCCAGAGGGTGGGAAATTCCATTTTTTCGGGGGCCTCGCCGTAGCCGTCGGTCAGGTAGATGACGGCGGCCGGGCGCGGGTGCATGGTGCGGGCGTAGTCAAAGGCAGGGCGCAGGTCGGTGAAGCCGCCACCGTGATAGACCTCGGCCACCACATCGGTGCCGCGGAACTGCTCGATCTTCTGGATACGGCTGCCGGCATAAAGCACCGTAAGCAGACTGTCGCGGCCGCGGGCGATGCGCACCAGTTCGGCGGCAAAGTTTTCACGCAACTCCTGAATATTGGTGGAGTCGCTGACGTCGATCGCCACCAGCAGGTTGAGGCGGTGACGCTTGCGCTGGCCGGGAGTCTGGTGGCCGAAGCGCCGGTTTTCACGCTTCCAGGTGGATCTTCGCCCGATCCTTCCGGCGGCGGCGACGAACTGGCGCAGCACCTGGCGCCAGGGGATCGGCGAGGGAGCCAGCATCGACAGCACCAGCGGCGTGACATCGCCGGGCACTTCGCCGGAGGATTTGCGCCAGGCCTGCCGGACCAGGTCACGCACCGTCTGCTCTGCGAGTTTGACGGGGGTTGCGTCCGCTTCGCGCCAGATCTCGTGGTCATCCACCGGGGTGGCCTGGGGCGTATCCTTCGAATCGGCATCGCTTCCCGCCTGTGCACCGGCGTCTTCGCGACTGGCGCTGCCCAGTCCCTCCCCTTCCAGGTTGCCCATATCCAGAGGGGATGACAACTGGCGGGCATATTCTTCGGCGGCAAGGCCGGGGTCAAGTTTGAATTTCTCCGGCCGTGGCGCGGTGGCAGGCATGTGTTCGATGCCCGGGTTGATAGCGAGATCGGTGGCGACATCCCAGAGGAGGTGGTGACAGTCTCTTCGGCGGGCCATGTGCATATGCAGCAGATGCTTGATGATGTGCTCGAGCAGGGCTTCCTGCTCCTCCTCACGATACTCCCCCAACCGTTCGGCGTTGACGCTCAGGGTTGGCACGCCGCCGGCCAGGGTGATGCCAACTGGCGCGGGCGCGTGGCTGGAGCGGCGATGCAGGCCGAGAAGCATATGACCGTAGAAGGGACGCCGCTTGAGCAGCCGGATGATGGCGTTTTCGATCCCGCGCTGCTGGGAGTCGTTCATGGTCGGCTCATTCAACTGGCTTCGCGGCTGATCTGCTCGATGACATCGAGCACCACCGCATCATACTCGTCACGACTCAGGATCGCCGCAACCACCGGAATCTGCAGCAGGGTCTTGACCAAGCCGAAGCGCAGATCCCGCGGCAGGATATCAATATACTGCACCAGGTTTTTCTCCTGATCCGGATTCAGATCGGCATCATCACGCAGACGGTTCACCACCGCATTGAGAGTTGCCGCCTGCAGGTCGTCGCGTTGGTGTGCCACCCGCTCAGCCACCTCTGGCCACTGGTCGAAAACCTGATGCGCCTCCACCGGGCGTTCGCGGTTTTCATGGCACCAGCGCAGGAACATGGCGGCGGCCTCGTTGCCGACCAGCCCGGCGTAGACCTCCATCTCCAGTTCGGGATCGAAGCGACAGTTTTTGCGCAGAATGCTGACCATCTCCCAGGCCCGCTCCGTCGGCTCGATCTGCATGTCCATCGCTTCACCGGGCGCGGCCAGCATCTGCGTGTTCACCGAAAGAAAGCGGCGCACCTCGGCATCAAAGCCCTTGCGCTCGGCATAGCGGGCCCAGCAGGCGTAGTCCGACTCCACGTAGATCATCACCATACGGTCGAGCAGCGCCCGGTCGAGGGTCGCTACCTGGTAGGTGCCATCCGGAGGGTTGATGGTCACCACCACCTTGTGACGAGGATCGAGCTGATGGGTGTGAAGGGCGCGGCGCTGTCCCTCAGCGGGGGGCTCGACGAATTGGAAAATCGCCTGCAGGGTATCTTCCTGCTGGGCACGATTGAGTTCGTCACAGTGCACCACCGTCGGCGGGTCATGGTCGGCGGGCCACCATGAAGGCCGCGACCAGCGCATGACATCGCCCTCGCGGTAAGGCATGCCCACCAGGTCGCCGACCTCCATCTGCCCGAGCCGCAGCGGGACGTAATTGAGATCCGCTTCGCGGCAGACCTGGACCAGGCCGGCGGTTTTCCCCACCCCGCGGTGTCCCACGATGCAGGGGGTCAGATCGGTGCGGGTCAGGATCTCGCGCACCACCTTCTTCATCTGTTCAACATTCATTGCGCTATCTCTGTTCTTTGACAGTTGAAAAAATTAAGGATCAGCAGCTTTTACGATAAAGCATCTCTCCGCTCCCATGCAAGTCACACTAACCCTTGAACCTGGAGAGAGATTCGGGCTAAGATCCGGAAAAGGTCGAAAGGAAGACAGATATGTTCGGATTCGGGATGTGGGAAATCGCTATTTTCATCGGCCTGCTGGTGGTGCTGTTCGGTGCGCGCCGCGCCGGGCGCATCGTTCGCCGCGGCGTGGACCTGCACGGTCGAGCCCAGGATCTGCGCCAGCAGTCGCGGCGGCTGTTCAGCCTCGAAAGCCTGCTGGGAAACCGCGGCAATCGCGATCGCTAACCCATCCCCTTGAAATGATAAAAGCCCCCGCCGTCAGACAGGGGCCCTCATCAGCAGATTGTCTGGAAATCTCTCTCAGACCAGCTTCTTCACCGCCGCCAACGCCGCATCGTAATCGGGCTCGTCCGTGACCTCGGGGACGATCTCGCGGTAGGCGATCTTGCCCGCCGCGTCGATCACAACAACCGCGCGCGCCAGCAGTTTCAATTCCTTGATCAGAAGCCCGTAGTTCTCACCGAAAGAACGCTCCTGGTAATCGGACAGAGTTTTGACCTTGTCGATGTCGGCGTTGCCGCACCAGCGCTTCTGGGCAAAAGGCAGATCCATGCTGATGGTGTAGACTTCGACGTTGTCAGGCAACTGGGCGGCCTGCTCGTTGAACTTGCGGGTCATGGTATCGCAGACTGGCGTATCGATGGAGGGTACCACCGTAATCAGCCGCACCTTGCCGGCGGAATCGCCCAGGCTTACCGGCTGCAGAGCCGTATCGACCACTTTGAAATCCGGCGCACTCTGCCCCACGCCCACATCGGGGCCGATCAGCGTCATGGGATTGCCTTTAAAGGTGATCACGCCAGTTCTTTCCTGTGCCATAAAAAACCTCCTTGCGCAGCAGCGCGTTAAATGATTATCGAATCGGTCATCATTTTACCTGCTCCCCTGCATCTGTCAAGTCATACCCCTTCAATTCATGAATGTGAGGCGGTTGCAAAAGGCCTCCCACAGACGCCGCAACGTACACAGCCCGGGGTGCAGCGAGGGGTCAGGTCGCCTTGCAGGGCACGGCGGTATTCCTGCAGCAGATACTCCCGGCGTACCCGGTTGTCGATGATCTCCCAGGGGAACACCTCCTGCGGGTCACGCTCACGGGTCACTACCGCCTCCGGGTCCAGCCCCTGCTCCCGGCAGGCAGACTTGAGATTGCCGCCCTGCGCCAGAAGCCTGATCACCTCGGCGGCACGTCGGTCGGCGCGGGCCAGAAAGGCCTGCAGCGCCGCGGATTTAAGCGATTCGAAAATCACCTCCGTATTGGGCATGCGGGCTACCGCGCCGCGCACAGTCTTGATTGTCTTGCGCAATGTTTTCTCAGGTGCCATGCCGGCCCACTGGAAGGGGGTAAAGGGTTTGGGAATAAACGGATTGACCGACAGGGTCAACGTCCCGAGCCGGCCGCGGCGGCGGCCCGCTTCGCGCCAGATCAGACGGATTTCGTCGCTCAGGACGATGATCGCCTCGATATCCTCGTCCGTTTCACCGGGCAGCCCAATGAGAAAATAGAGTTTGAGGTTGATCATCCCCGCCTCTGCCAGACGCTGCACGGCTTCCAGGATCTGCGCCCTGTCGATCCCTTTGTTGATCAGGTCGCGCATTCGCTGGCTGCCCGCCTCGGGGGCGATGGCCACGGTCTTGTGCCCGGATGCCACCAGATCCTCGATTTCTTGCTGGCGCAGGGCATCGAGGCGCAGACTGGACACGGACACTTCGCCGCCGCGTTCCAGAATATGGCGCTGAAGGGCCGGTGCATCTGGATGATCAGAGACCGCCGCCCCCACCAGGCCGACACGGGCGCGGTGGCAGAGACCTGTGTCGATCTGCTCGCGCAGCGTCTCGAAACTGCGCTCGCGTGGGGGAAGATAGATGTACCCTGCGGCACAGAAGCGGCAGCCGCGAGAACAGCCGCGCGAAATCTCGCTGAGAAACATCTCGCCGAATTCAGTCTCCGGTGTAAGCACGAACGAGAGGCTCGGCGACTGGTTCAGGTCGGAGAGATACTGGCGCTCAACCCTGGCGGGGATATCGGCAAGGGGACGATGTCCGTTGAATTGCCCACCTTCGTCGTAAGTCGCCTCGTAAAGCGAAGGCACATACAGGCCGGGCTGCTGCGCCAACCGGACAAGCAATTCCGCACGCTCACCCGCATTTGACTGCAGCGTCTCGAGCAGAGAAGGCAGAATCGGCTCCGCTTCACCGACCGCGAACAGGTCCATGACATCCGCCAGGGGTTCGGGGTTGAGAAAAGCGCAGACGCCTCCCGCCAGCAACAGCGGTGAGCGTTCGTCGCGCGCATCGGCTCTCCAGGGGAGTCGTCCCAGTTCAAAGATCGTCGGCAGATGAAGGTAGTCGTTTTCAAAACTGAGGGAAAAGGCGATAAGGTCAAATTCGTCGAGAAACCGCCCCGATTCCAGCGAAAAAAGTGGGTAGCCGGTATTGCGGTGTTCCTTCAGGTCTTCAGGGTCCGGCAGGAAAAACCGCTCGCAGAGAACATCGTCGCGCTGATTGAGCAGATTATAGACGGTCAGAAAGCCGAGGTTGCTCATGGCATGGTGGTAGGTGTTGGGATACACTAGCGCCACGGCGAGCCGCCCCCCCCAGGGATTGGCCCGAACCCCGCTTTCCGCCGCCAGACGATGGCGCGCCTTGTCAAGTAGACGTCTACTCACTTCTCACTCCTCACAGGAAACATCCTAACACAGATTCAACGAAAAAAAGGCCGCGGTTAAGCGGCCTTGGTAAGGGAGACAGAATAAAAATCAAAAACGCGCACCTCCCCTGCTTCGCCGGGCGGAGAACCGACTCGGGAAGGAACGAACTGATGACAGATGCGGTATGTTGTTTTACAAACTCGGACACAGCTCAGCCGCAGTCCGACGTTTGACGCTCAAACTCAGTGCAAACGTTTCTCAGTCTACGCGTTTGCGCAGAAATGTGGGAATGTCGTATTCATCCTCGCCACCGGCACTCCCGCCGAGGGTCGAGCGCATGTTGCGAATCGACTCGCGCTGGCGTTCACGGATAAACGCCGGAATATCGCGATCAACCTTGGTTCCCATAGCCATGGCCGCCTGGGCCTTGAGTTCATCGCTGGCCAGTTTGCTGCGCTCGAAAGATTCACCAAAGCCGGTCGCGATCGCGGTGATTTTGATGTTCTCGCCCATGTCCTCGTTGACCACCAGACCGATAATAATGTTGGCATCCTCGTGCACTTTCTCGTGAATGATGCGGGAGGCCTCGTCGAACTCCTCCATCGTCATGCTGGAAGATCCGCAGATATTGACCAGCACACCTTTGGCGCCGGAAATATCGATGTCCTCGAGAAGCGGGCTGCTGATGGCTTTCTGTGCCGCTTCAGATGCACGTTTTTCGCCCGATGCCGCGCCGATCCCCATCATGGCCATGCCGCGCTCGCTCATAATCGCCTTGACGTCGGCAAAGTCGACGTTGATCAGGCCGCTGGTGGTGATCAGGTCGGAAATGCCCTGCACTGCCTGACGCAGTACATCGTCCGAGGGCTTGAACGCATCGAGAATGCTCATGTTTTTACCGGCAAGACCCAACAGTCGGTCATTGGGAATCACGATCAGAGAATCGACCACCTTCTTAAGGCACTCGACACCATGCTCGGCCTTCTTCATGCGCTGCTTGCCCTCGCGGGTAAACGGCTTGGTCACAACCCCCACGGTCAAAGCGCCGAGTTCCTTGGCAACTTCGGCGATGATCGGCGCCGACCCGGTTCCGGTGCCTCCGCCGAGGCCCGCGGCAATAAACACCATGTCTGCCCCGTCAAGAAATTCGGCAATGCGCGCCCGATCCTCCAGAGCAGCTTCGCGACCGATTTCAGGATTGGCGCCGGCTCCCAACCCTTTGGTCAGCTTGCTGCCAAGTTGAACCTTCATCGGTGCGTGGCTGTTTTTGAGCGCCTGCGCATCGGTATTGGCCGTGAGAAATTCGACCCCTTCCAGATGGCAGTCGATCATGGTGTTGACCGCGTTTCCACCCCCGCCTCCAACACCGATGACCTTGATCTTTGCGGTTTGATCCAAACTGTCGTCAAATTCAAACATGTCTCCCTCCTCGCCTTTTGTTTCCGGGATTCTCCGCAACCCCGGACGGTTTCTGATGTCCTAGAAAAATTCGCCGAACCATTCCTTCATCCGTCTCATCACTTTGTCGAAGATGTTTTCCTGACCAATTGTGAAATTCTTGCTCTCCATATTGCGGCAACCATACTTGACCAGCCCGACCCCTGTGGCATAGACGGGAGAATTGACCACGTCGGTCAGACCGCCGATGTCGCGGGGGACACCGCGCCGAACCGGCATGCCGAAGATCTGCTCGGCCAGCTCGGGCATGCCCGGCAGAATCGACGTACCGCCTGTGATGACCACTCCAGAAGCAATCAGATCCTCGTAGCCGCTCTTGATGATTTCCCGGTTGACCAGGGTGAAGATCTCCTCCACCCGCGGCTCGAGAATCTCGGCCAACAACTGGCGCGACAGCACCCGCGGCTCGCGCCCGCCCACGGACGGCACTTCGATGGTTTCGTCCTTGCCGACCATGCTGGTCAGGCAGCAGCCGTAGGCATGCTTGATCTTTTCCGCTTCGCCCATGGGAGTGCGCAGCCCGACAGCGATGTCGTTTGTGAGGTGATTGCCGCCCAGCGACAAAACTGCTGTGTGCTTTATGGCCCCGTCGATGTAAATGGCAATGTCGGTGGTGCCTCCGCCGATATCGACCATCGCCACGCCGAGTTCCTTCTCGTCGCTCGAAAGAACCGCCTCGGCCGACGCCAGTTGCTCCAGAACGATGTCGGCAACGTCGACCTGCGCACGGTTGCAGCTCTTGATGATGTTCTGCGCACTGGCGACGGCGCCGGTCACGATATGCACCTTTGCCTCAAGGCGCACCCCGCTCATCCCCAGCGGCTCCTTGATCCCATCCTGATCGTCGATGATGAATTCCTGCGGCAGGATGTGAATCACCTCGCGATCCATGGGGATGGCGACCGCCTTGGCGGCATCAATGACACGCCTCACATCCTCGTTGGTCACCTCGCGATTTTTTATGGCAATGACACCCTGGGAGTTGAACCCCTTGATATGACCGCCCGCGATCCCGGCAAACACGGATTTGATCTCGCAGCCGGCCATCAGTTCCGCCTCCTGCAGCGCCTTGCGCACGGCGGACACGGTGCTCTCGATATTGATCACCACCCCTTTGCGCAGCCCCTTTGAGGGACTGGTCCCGATGCCGACAATGTCAAGTCCTTCATCGGTCAGATTGCCGACAATGGCACAGATCTTCGTGGTTCCGATATCGAGTCCGACGACCAGGTTGTCTTTTCTGCTACTCATGGTTCCCCCTTGTTTGCCGATATTCGCCTGTGCGAAAAACTCTTGCTCTGCTTCCAACAGCGGTAACGCGCCTCGATACAGATCCGCCACAGCGCGCTTCGGTGTTTTTCATTCAAAAGTCAACCTCCGGCACTTGTCGTGCCCGGGTCCCTGCGAACGATGACCCGATCCGGCACCTGCAGGTCGATATATTCAAGCATCGCCAGGCGCGGCTCCAGTTCTTTGTAAACCCGCTCGAGTCGGTCAAGCTTTTCAGCGTAATCCCCTTCGCCCAGATGGACCGCAACAGCACTGCGATAAGTGTAGAGCGCGATCCCCCGGCGGTCATTCAAATGGATTTCCGACACCGCTTCTGTGTTGAAATGCCGCCGTTGCTCCAACTCTGCCAGCAGTGATACCGCCCGCCGCAAACGGGCCTGCGCCTGGCGGGGATGATCGATCAGTTCATCACGCTCTATCCCGGTGATAACCGGATAGTCGAGGCGGTCGCGCCCGTCAAGCATCTTGAAGACCTCGCCCTCCTCATCCACATAATAGAGGTAGCCAAGGTTGACGATCGCGCGCGGTTCTCGCTCGGCAACACGGATGCGCACATCCTGCGGAAAGATCCGATCGACCCGCGCCTGCCGAACCCAGGGATTTTCCTCGATACGTGCGGCTATCATATCCAGGTCAAGCTCGAAGATCCTGTCTCCGACTTCGATATCCGAAAGTGCGACAATCTCCTCTTCGGAGGTCCGATGCGTGTTTTCAACCTGAACGCGGGCGACCCGCATGAGGTCGGAACTCGCCAGCATGCGTGCGGCAACAACGGCGCCGCCAACGATAAACGTGACACTAACAGCCGCCACCGCAATCCGTAAAGCCCGCTGCAGCAGCCTGCGCCAGTCACGGGGCTGCCGCTCGCGTTTGGCCTTGTTGCGCTTGGCCTTGTTGCGCTTGACGCGCGGATTATCGGTCGCTTTGTAATCACGCATCCGTTTTCTTTTCCCTGGTCACACCCGGCTTTTACTTATCGAGCGCCGCTCCTTCAAGAATACGCTGCACCAACTCATCGAATGCGATCCCTGCTTCGGCCGCAGCCTTGGGCAGCAGACTGGTTTCGGTCATTCCTGGAATCGCATTGACTTCAAGGCAGAAAAAGTCGTTTTCCCTGACCCGAAAATCGGCTCGCACTGCGCCACGACACTCCAGTGCGTCGCAGGCCGTGACAGCCGTATGTGCAATGCGACGGTAGAGGGCCGGTTCCAGCGGCGCAGGCATCAGATACTCAGTAGAGCCAGCGACGTATTTGGCATTGAAATCGTAAAAACCGCCGCGAGGTACCACCTCGATGATCGGCAGGGCTTCTCCGTCAAGGACGCTGACGGTCACTTCCCGTCCAGGGATGTATTCTTCCACCAGTACCCGCGTATCAAGCTTGAGCGCATCCTGCAGCCCTTTGTGCAAAGACTCCCGGTCACGGGCGATGGTCACTCCCAGCGTCGAGCCTTCCCTGCAGGGTTTCACCACCAGGGGGAAGTCGTTGCATTGAGTCATCAGCGGCGCCGGGTCATCACCCCGGCGCACAACTTTGAAATCCGGCGTCGGCACATCGTGATAGACGAGAATTTTTTTGGTGGCGATTTTGTCCATCGTCAGGCTGCAGGACAAGACACCACAGCCGGTATAGGGAATCCCCATCATCTCCAGCAGTCCCTGAACGGTACCATCCTCGCCGAATCGACCGTGCAGAGCGACAAAGGCCACTTCCGCCCCTGCTTCGTGCAGCTGTTGCGGAAGATCACGCCCAACATCGATGCCGCAGGCCCGATGACCGCTGGCCTGCAGGGCCTTGAGGACAGCCTTTCCCGTGCGCAGGGAAACTTCGCGCTCACCGGACCAGCCGCCCATCAGGACGGCGATCTGTTTGGATTTCAATTCCGCTCGCGTCATCTCTTATTCCATACCGGACCGGGTGCGACATTTTCTGTCAATGCCCGCCTGTATCTTGGTTGCCTATTAATTCAAACCCTGTGTTCAGGCCTTTCGCTCCCGCCACAGGCGGATCAGATCCTCTCCGGCCTGCCAGACATTGCCGGCCCCCAGGGTGATCACCATATCACCCTCACTCAATCGCGGCAGCAGGCAGGAGGCAATGGCATGGCGATCGGCCACATAAGAGGCTTTTTTATGTCCATGCGTACGCAGGCTCTCAACCAGCGCGGCACTGTTAACACCTTCGATCGGCTCCTCGCCGGCGGCGTAGATGTCGGTGACGATCACTTCGTCCGCCTGGTAGAATGCCGTGACGAATTCATCGAACAGGGCTTCGGTGCGCGAATACCGATGGGGTTGAAAAACCGCGACAACCCGCCGGTTCCAACCGCAGCGGGCAGCGGCCAGGGTGGCCTTGATCTCCACCGGGTGATGCCCGTAATCATCAACGACCATCAATTGGTCGTCCGTGTACTTGATCTGGAAGCGGCGCTGAACCCCGCCGAAATCTCTGAATCCTTCAACGAGCACATCAAACGGCACCCCGAGTTCCATGGCAACCGCCAGAGCTGCAAGGGCGTTGAGCACGTTGTGGCGACCGGGCATGCGGAAGGAGATCTCGCCCAGCACTTCACCGTGATAACGGACCGTGAAATAGGTCCGATCACCCTCGTGCCTGATCCTGTCGGCGCTCAGATCCGCCTGTCCCGCCAGCCCGTAGGTAATGAAGCGCTTCTTGACCCGGGGAATGATCGCCTGCACCTCCGGATCGTCCAGACAGAGAACCGCCAGTCCGTAAAAAGGCACCTTGTTGATGAAATCAACGAAAGTATCTTTGATCTCCTCGATGTCGCTGTAAAAATCGAGATGGTCTTCATCGATGTTGGTCACCACCGCGATGGTGGGCGAGAGCAGCATGAAGGAGCCGTCCGACTCGTCCGCCTCCGCCACCAGGAATTTGCCCTGCCCGAGTTTGGCATTGGAGCCGAGAGAGTCGAGGCGTCCGCCAATGACCGAGGTCGGATCGATGCCGCCATGATACAAAAGGGTCGCCACCATGCTGGTGGTGGTTGTTTTACCATGAGTTCCGGCCACCGCGATGCCGTATTTCATGCGCATCAGTTCGGCCAGCATTTCGGCGCGCGGAATCACGGGGATCAGGCTTTTGTGCGCCTCAGCCACCTCGGGGTTGGATTCCTTGACCGCAGTGGAGGTCACCACCACGTCGACACCGATCACATTCTCCGGTCGATGGCCGATGGCGATCTCTCCACCCAGATTGGCCAGGCGCAGCGTCGTCTCGCTCTCCTGCAGATCCGATCCGGAGACCTGGTAGCCAAGGTTGAGCAGAACCTCGGCTATGCCGCTCATGCCGATGCCGCCGATGCCGACAAAATGAATTTTACGGATTTTACCGTACATGGTCTCTCCACCGATCGCCTGTGGCGATCCTTTCTCGCGTTCCAGAGAACAGGCAGCTGCCTCTTCGGTCGAGTTGTCTTGCCGCGGCGCTCATTTTTTTCGCGCGACCTGACGACACTGCTCCAACAGCGCCTGCGCTGCATCACGTCGCCCCAGGGCATGGGCGGATCGGGCCATGGATGTCAGCAGATCGCGGTCGGGAAGGAGTTCACGCAGCAACTGGCCAAGCCGCTGCGACGTCAGCTCGCTCTGCGGCAGCAGAAGCGCCGCCCCCCGTTCGGCCAGCGCCCGGGCGTTGTCGGTCTGATGATCCCCGGCAGCGTGGGGATAGGGCACCAGAATGGCTGCGCGCCCGCAAGCCGTCAATTCGGCCAGCGTCGTCGCCCCGGCGCGACACAGAACAAGGTGAGCCTGGCGATAGGCTGCAGCCATATCTTCGATAAAAGAAACAACGCCTTCATCATCCCACCCGACCGCACGATACCCGGCGCGCACCCTCTCAAGATCCTCATCACCGGTCTGATGCAGAAGGCGGATCCTGCCGCGCATGCTCTCGAGTTCCGGCAAAGTGTCAATTACGGCGTCGTTAATGGCGCGAGCGCCGCGCGAACCCCCGAAGATCAGCAGAGTCGGCATCCCCTCGCTGAGGGCATGGGAATGAACAAGCGCCGTGCGCACCGGGTTTCCTGTTACCACCGTCGGCACTCGCTTGAAAGCCTCGCCCGTATCTTCAAAAGACAGACAGACACGGTCGACCCAGGGCGCCAGGATGCGATTGGTCAACCCGGGACGCGCGTTCTGCTCGTGAATCAAGGCAGGGTAGCGCAGCAGACGGGCGGCAGCAAGCACCGGGCCGGCGGCATAGCCTCCCACCCCTACGACCACATCCGGCTCGAATTCGCGCACCAGGGCGCGGGATTGAGCAAGACTTCGGATCAGCTTGGGCAGCAGGGCAAGCTTTGACCCCAGACCCTTGCCGACAAAGCCGGAGATATCAATGGTGCGCAGAGGAAAACCGAGCCGCGGCAGAATCCTGCTCTCAATTCCCTGGCGGGTGCCGACAAAAAGCACTTCCGCTTCCGGCTGCTCGCGCAGGAGCTGCTCCGCCAAGGCAACCGCCGGGAAGAGATGACCGCCTGTTCCGCCACCGGCTAAAAGCATCTTCATGGGCTTCCCTCCCGATTCCGGCTGGTGATGTTGAGCAGAATTCCGACGGCAAACAGCGTCGTCAGCAGGCTGGTTCCCCCATAGGACAGGAAAGGCAGCGCCAATCCCTTGGTGGGCAGCAGTCCCATGACCACTCCCATATTGACAAAGGCTTCCATGCCGATCAGAAAGGTCAGTCCGAAGGCCAGATAGCGACCGTAATCATCCTGATGCTGCACCGCGGCCCGCAATCCACGCAGGCAGAAAACCAGGAACATGGCGGCGATAATTATGATGCCGGCAAACCCCAGCTCCTCGCCGATGACCGACAGGATGAAGTCGGTGTGGGCCTCGGGCAGGTAAAAAAGCTTCTGCCGCCCTTCGCCCAATCCCTGCCCAAAGGCTCCCCCCATCCCGAAAGCCGTCCAGCTCTGGATAATCTGAAATCCGGTATTGTACGGATCTTCCCATGGATCAAGGAACGCCATAATCCGGCGACGCCGATAGTCGACCTGCATGATGGCGACATAAAGCACCGGAAGGGCCAGCAATCCGACCGAAATCAAATAGCTCAAGCGGGCTCCGGCGACCATCAGCATCGCCATCGCCACTGCGGCAATGACCATGGCGCTGCCCAGGTCCGGCTGTCCGAGCAGAAACCCAAGCACCACGGCCAATACAACCATGTAAGGCAGAAAACCGAGCCTGAAACTTTTGACCTTGTCCTTCTTCCGGGTCAATGAGTGGGCCAGATACAGCACCATGGCGATTTTTGCGACCTCGGCCGGCTGCAGGGAAAAACCAGGCAGCCTCAACCAGCGCGAGGCTCCGCCGACCTGAGTCCCGACCCCCGGAATCAACACCAACGCAAGCAGCACCACGGCCGAGACCATTGCCGGCACCGTCAGGCGACGCCAGAAGTGATAGTCGATGCGCATGCAGGCGGCCATCACCAGAAACCCTGCAATCGCAAAGATCCCCTGGCGTTTCAGAAAATAAAAACCGTCACTGAAACGCTGCGAGGCCATGATGGCCGAGGCGGAGTAGACCATGACGACGCCCAGGCAGGTCAGAACCACCGCCAGCAGCAGAATCGTCGTATCATATTCGCGCCGCGCCATCATCAACCGATATCCCTTTGCTGAAGTTCCGGCAACAGCCGCACCAGAGAAGCGAACTGATCGCCCCGGTCCTCGAAATCACGAAACATATCAAAGCTTGAGCAAGCCGGCGACAACAGCACCGTCGTCCCCTCGGTCGCAAGGCGGTGGGCCGTTTGCACCGCCTCGGCCAGATCGGCGGCGCGCTCAATGCGGGTCGTTCCCGCAAGATCCCGCTCCATGCGCGCAGCAGCTTCCCCGATCAGAATCAGGCAGGCAACTTTGCGAGCCACCAGATCCCGCAACGGTTCATAGTCGCCCCCCTTATCCTTGCCGCCGGCAATCAGGATGATCGGAGCCGGCGGCCCCTCGAGACTTTTCACCACGCTGCCGACATTGGTCGCCTTTGAGTCGTCATACCAGCTTACGCCGTCGAGAGTCCGCACATGAGCCATGCGGTGCGGCAGACCTGCAAAGCTGCACACGGCCTCCCATGCGGTTTCAGCGAGGCAGCCTTCAAGCAGTGGCGGGATCATGGCGGCCATGACATTTTCGATGTTGTGAATTCCTGCCAGCTTCAACTCGTCTGCAGGAAAGCGCTCCTCGCTTCCGCAATGGCGCCAGACGATTTCCCGGCCGTCAAACCCCATTCCTTCCTCGAGCACCTGCCGGGAAGAAAACTGAACCCGGCGCGCGCGTCCCTGTTGTGCAATTTTCTGAACCAGCGGATCTTCATAGTTGAGGATCGCCCAGTCGTTTTCGGTCTGCGCTGTGAATACCCGGGCCTTGGCCGCCATGTAATCTTCCATGGCTTCATAGCGGTCCAGATGATCCTCGCTGATATTGAGCAGCAGGGCATGTCGGGGACGAAACGTCTGTACGGCTTCGAGCTGAAAACTCGAAATTTCGGCAACGATCCAGTCCCAGTCGCTCTCACGTTCAGCTTCGATGAGAGGCTGGCCCAGATTTCCCCCGACAAAGGTCTTGAAGCCGCACCTTTTCAAGATCCTGCCGATCAGGGTGGTGACCGTCGATTTGCCGTTGGTCCCCGTGATTGCTACCAGGGGAGCATTGAACGCACGGGCTGCAACCTCAATCTCTCCCCACACCGGCACCCCCGCCTCAATCGCTGCGCATATAGCGGGCTGGGTCAGGGACACGCCGGGACTGACCACGATCAGGTCGGAACTTTTGAATTTGGCCGGGTCGTGCCCCCCCAGATCGAGAGTCACCCCGGCCTGCCGCATGGTTTCCACCTGGGGGATGCGGGTTTCATCCCTGCGGTCGGAGAGGATCACCCGGGCTCCATGGCGCAGGAAAAATCCCAGCAGCGCCAGCCCCGTTTTGCCGCCTCCCACGATCAGGACATTTTTTCCCCCGTATTGCTCCACGTACCTACCTCAACTTCAGTGTCGAAAGCCCGACCAGAGCAAGGATAAAAGCGATAATCCAGAACCTGACTATGATCTTCGGTTCAGGCCATCCTTTCAGTTCAAAATGATGGTGCAGAGGCGCCATCTTGAAAATTCGCTTGCCGTACAGCCGAAAGGAGGTCACCTGGAAAATGACCGACAGGGCTTCCATTACGAAGATACCGCCAACGATCACCAGCACGATCTCCTGCTTGGTCACCACGGCGATGGTCCCCAGTGCCCCGCCAAGAGACAGACTGCCCACATCCCCCATGAATACCTGAGCCGGATAGCTGTTGAACCAGAGAAACCCAAGTCCGGCACCGACCATGGCGCCGCACAGGATGGTGAGTTCCCCTGCTCCCGGCACGCTGTTGATCTGCAGATATTCCGATAACCGCGCGTTGCCGGCCAGGTAGGCAAAGAGCAGATAAGTCGCGGATGCGATAATGATGGGACCGATTGCCAAACCGTCCAGACCGTCTGTAAGGTTGACCGCATTTCCCGATCCTACCACTACCAGCAGGACAAAAGGGATATAGAACCAACCCAGGTCCGGCCGTACATTTTTAAAGAACGGCACCCCCAGAGTCGTCTGAAAGTTGGGGTGAAAATAAAGCATGGCGCCCGCCGCCAGCGAAATAAGCAGAAGCCAGAACATTTTCTGCCGTGCAGACAGGCCGTCGCTGCTGCGACGCTTGACCTTGAGCAGATCGTCGGTAAAGCCGACGGCACCGAAACCCACCGTCACCAGAAGGGTGACCCAGACATAAAAATTGGTCAGATCAGCCCAGAGCAGAGTCGGCAGCACAATGGCGCACAGGATCAGGGTTCCGCCCATGGTGGGAGTGCCCTCTTTTTTAAAATGGGACTCGGGTCCGACTTTGCGGATCGACTGACCGATCTGCAAAGCAGACAGCTTGTTGATCAGCCAGGGACCGATGATAAACGATATCACCAATGCCGTGATGGTGGCATAGATGGTGCGGAACGTGATGAAGCGAAACACGTAGAACGCACTGTATTCTGTATGAAGCGGATATAGAAGATGATAGAGCATCGGCGTCCCTCAGATGACCACTGCAAGCCGGAAGTCCTGACGCTCCCGCAGCAAAGCGCAGATTTTTTCCATTTTCATGCCGCGCGATCCCTTAACCAGCAACCGGTCACCGCGGGCCAGTACATTACGCAGGCGGTCGGCCGCCTCCCGGTGGTCTTTTGCCGTCCAGATCCGGTTGGCGGGCATGCCTGCGGCACGCGCCCCGGCGGCAGTCTCTTCCCCCAGGGTCCCCATCACCAGCAGCACATCACAACAGCGCGCAGCTTCTGCGCCAATTTCGCGGTGCAGGCGGGCAGCGTCAGAACCAAGCTCAAGCATATCGCCGAGCACCGCAATGCGTCTGCCGGCGCCAGGCATTTCAGACAAGGTCGTCAGCGCGGCTTTGACCGACAGGGGATTGGCATTATAACTGTCGTCAATAAGCAGTGCGCCCCCCGGCAGGGAACTCAGGTTGAAACGGCCGGAAACCGGGCGATAGCGCGCCAAACCTCGGGCGATGGTTGCGGGGTCCACACCGAGCGTCGCAGCCGTAGCAGCAGCCGCCAATGCATTGAAAACATTGTGTCGCCCCGGAACATGCAGGCGCACCAGCACTTCGGTGCTTCCCATGCACAGCCGGAAAGCCGAATCACGTTCCCGCAGTTTCAGATCCACCCCGCGCACCTGGGCCTCCTGGCTCATCCCGAAAAGCACGCGCTTTACGCCATTGGCCACCGGCAGGGCCCGCACTCTGGGATCATCGGCATTGACGATTGCATTACCCCCCGGAGGAAGGGCGGCAAAAAGCTCCCCTTTGGCCCGAGCCACCCCTTCGATACCTCCCAGGGTATCAAGATGCGCGTGGCCGATATTTGTGATGACGCCAACCTGGGGACGGGCAATCTGCACCAGCCTTGCAATCTCGCCCCGAGCACTCATGCCCATTTCCACCACCGCCCACTCGTGACGTTCGGGGTCAAGCCGAAACAGGGTCAGAGGAACTCCAATCAGGTTGTTGAAATTGCCTTCTGTTTTAAGCCCGTCTCCCGTTTCTTTTAAAATGGAAGCGAGCATCTCCTTGGTAGTTGTCTTTCCCGATGAGCCGGTGACCGCTACCAGGGGTCCTCTCAGGCGTTCACGCCAGGCCGAAGCCAGATCGCCGAGGGCTTTCAAGGTATCGCGCACCTGTACGACCGGCGCCGGAAACCCCGCAATGACCTCTTCGGACAAGCAGGCCGCAGCGCCGCGCCTTGCCGCCTGGAGCAGAAAATCGTGGCCGTCGAAATTCTCGCCCCGCAGGGGAACAAACAATTGCCCTGCGGCAATGGAGCGGCTGTCCGTCGAAACCCCTTCGATTGTCCCCTGGGCATCGGCGGGGATCAATGTTCCACCAGTGACACGGGCCACTTCGGTCAAATCGAGTTTCATCCTGAGACCTCCTGCTCTGCCAGACTTCGGCGCAACTGTTCTCGATCATCAAAGTGCAGACGCTCGGAGCCGATGATCTGGTAATCCTCGTGCCCCTTGCCGGCCACCAGCAGCAGGTCGCCGGGCTGCAGCAGCGAAACGGCCAGGTCGATTGCCCGACGTCGATCGTGCTCGATAAAATATCCCTTTTCCAATCCGCTCAACTCATCACGCGACAAAGAGCGGCCGCCGGCTTTACGGCATCCCGCCTCGATCTCGTCAATAATCGTGGCCGGGTCTTCGCTGCGCGGGTTATCCGTCGTGATTATGGCAAGATCGGCGTAACGTATCGCGACCGCAGCCATGGCAGGACGCTTGCTTTTGTCCCGATCCCCGCCGCAGCCGAACACCACCAGCACCCGCCGGGGATTCAGTCGGCAGACGGTGGACAACACTTTGTCGAGAGCGTCGCCGGTGTGGGCATAGTCCACAAGAATGACGGCCCCTTTGCTGTTTTCAATGCGCTCCAGACGTCCCGGAACCCCAGGCGACTGACTTATCCCTTTTTCAATGGCTTTAAGAGGCAGATTGAGCGCGACACCCGCGGCCACCGCGCACAGCAGATTCTCGAGATTGAACTCACCCAGCAGTCCGGATTGCAGTTCAAAAACTCCTGAGGGTGTGCGGATTCGCCCCTTGATTCCGTCGAGAGTCAATGACACCGACTCCGGAGTCACCGCAGCGCCCTCCCTGCGTCCGCAGGTCAGGGCACCCTCGATTTCCTCTGCCAGGTGCTGCCCGTAAGGATCGTCGACGTTGATGACCGCATGTCCTCCGCTCTCCGGAAGCAGCTTGAACAGACGCTTTTTGCTGGCAAAATAGGACGCCATATCGCCATGATAGTCCAGGTGCTCGGAGGTCAGGTTGGTGAACACTCCAACGGCAAAATGGACACCATCGGCACGGTGCTGGGCCAGGGCATGGGAAGAAACCTCCATGACCAGGCTGTCTGCGCCCTCCTTCCGGAGTTGGGCCAGTGTTGCCATGAGGTCCGTCGATTCCGGCGTTGTATGGGGGGCCGGAAGACAGATGTCCCCCAGGCGGTAGTTGATGGTTCCCAGCACGGCAGGTTTGAACCCTGCAGCCTTGAGGATCGACTCAAGAAGATAGGTCACGGTGGTCTTGCCGTTGGTTCCGGTTACACCGACAACCGGCAGCCCCGCCGTCGGATCGCCGTAAAACAGCGCGGCAGCCTGCGCCATGGTCTCACGCCCATTCGGCACCACGAATCCTGCAATTCCCTCGGGCAGATCGACCGGATGCTCTGCGACCACAGCCTGCGCGCCTCGCTGCAGAGCATCTGCAATGAAGCGGCGCCCGTCAGATTGAACACCGGGCAGCGCAAAAAACGCATCCCCCGGTTCGACCCGGCGGGAATCGCAGCACAGTCCGGTGACCTCGGGATCGAGAGCGACCTCCGTCATCGCTTTTGCCGTGTTCGGCAGTATGCTGGATATTTTCTTACGAAAAATCATCATTGATGCGCTCGCAAAAATTTGAAGATGGCTAAGCAAAAATTTCGTCCTACAAGGCCTGGTGTTTTTTCAGGGACGAAGGCATACATCAGCGATGCCGAGGTCCTGAAAAAATGCCGTAACGCCGTAGGGCGGAATTTCTGCGACGCCATCATCATCCTGTTTTTCCGCCTGGCGATTCACGATCGCCGTACTGGAGGCTCAAATCTGACCCGGACCTCGGAGCCGTAGCGAATGGCTGCACCGGCGGCAGGTTTCTGATCAACCACCTGTCCGGTACCCTGCAGCTTGATATTAAGACCGGTGCGCTCCATCACCTGCAGTACCTGCCGATAGCTCATCCCTTTCAAATCCGGCATGCGTCCCGGTCCCTTATCCCCATTTTCTCCGGCCTCTTTAAGGGCCATAGAGGAAAAGGTAACGTCTTTTTCATGGGTCAACGGCATCGCCGGCGGCCCCGCCTGCGCCGTCTGCTGTGGCGCGACCCCGATATAACGCAGCGCCTGCGTCGCAACCCGGGAAAACACCGGCGCGGCGACCAACCCGCCATAGGTTTTATTCTTGGGCTCATCCAGCACCACCAGAATGGTCAACCGCGGATCCTGCGCGGGGACGAACCCGACAAAGGACGATACCCGCTTGTCTGCTGAATAGCCGCCGGTCACCGGATCGATCTTCTGTGCCGTCCCTGTCTTGCCGGCCACGTCAAAACCGTGGACCCGGGCCAGAGTGCCGGTCCCGCCTTCCCGGGTGGCCAGCACCATCATGTCGCGAACCTGGGATGCGGTTTTCTGGGACACGACGCGGCGAACCCGCGCGGGCCGTTTCTCTTGCACAAGATTGCCATGGCTGTCAAGAACCCGGCTGACGATATAGGGCTGCATCAATACTCCGCCATTGGCAATGGCAGAGGTGGCGGAGGCCAACTGAAGGGCGGTCACGCCGATTCCCTGTCCGAACGAAATGGTTGCCAGGTCGATTTCAAACCATTTGGAGGGGGCACGCAACAGGCCCGAGACTTCGCCGGGCAGTTCTATGCCGGTCTTCTCACCGAACCCGAAATCGCGAATGTATGAATGAAATTTCTGGCGTTCCAGAGACTTGCCGATTTTGGCTGTTCCGATATTGGAACTGACCTGAACAATCTCCTCGACACTGAGCTTCTGATATTTCCGATGGTCGTGAATGGTGCGGCCGCCGACAGAAAAGCGCCCATTTTCACAATCGATGCGTGTTTCAGGCTGAATCAGTTTCTCATCCAGCGCCGCCGCAACGACAAACGGCTTGAAGGTCGAACCCGGCTCGAAGGTGTCGCAAACGGCACGATTGCGCCACTGCCAGGGCTTGTAGCGCTGCAGGGCGTTGGGATTGAAGTCGGGCTGGACGGCCATTGCCAGCACCTCTCCGCTGCGGGGGTCGAGCACGACGACCATTCCGGCCCGGGCGCCGGTCTCTCTGACCTGAGCGGCCAGTTCCTTCTCGGCCATATACTGAATATTGTGATCGATTGTGAGGTACAGATGGTGACCCAGCTCTCCCTCACGCACGATGTTGCCATCCATAGCCATGGCCCGGCCCAGGGCATCGCGTTCCCGCACCAGGTATCCTGGCGCACCAAGCAGTTCGCGGTCATAACTCAACTCAATCCCTTCGAGACCTTGCGGATCAAGCCCGGTAAACCCCAGGACATGCGCAGCGCTTTCGGAATTGGGGTAGTAGCGCTTGTGCTCCTTGGTAAAACCTATGCCTCGCAGATCAAGTTCTCGTACCGCAAGACTTTCATCGGGATTGACCCTCCGCTTGAGCCACACAAATCCTTTGTCGGAACAAAGTTTCGCCTCAAGCTCGCGGCGCGAAAGATCAAGAGCCTTGCTTAGAAGTCGGGCCGCTTCAACGGGATCGGACAGCCGTTGCGGCTCGGCGTAAATGGAATCATTCTCCAGACTGACCGCCAGTTCACGTCCATTGCGATCATAGATTGTGCCGCGTTGCGGAGCCAGCTCGATCACCTGCTGAAGCTGCTTTTGCGCCCTTTGCTGCCAGACCTCCGCGTTGGCGACCTGAAGATAATAGGCTCTCCCTGCCACCAGCATGAATGCCAGCAGAAAGAGAAAGCCGACCAGGTTCAAGCGCACACGGAACCAGCGTTCGCTTCCCTCGTCTCTTTTGACTTTAGAGGGTCGGGCTGTCAATTCTCAGGCTCCTCCTGCTCCGAACAACCGATTTTATCGAACGTTTATGATCTGTTCAGGTGCGGGGTCACGCAAACCAAGCTCGGTGACGGCGATCTTTTCCAGTCGCGACGGCTTGCTGAGGCTGGCCACTTCCAGGCGCAGCCTGCGACTGTCCTGCTCGGCTTCGCGCACCTGCGTCTCCAGGGAGGAAATCTCGTACTGCAGCTGAAAAACCTGAATACGCGACCAGACAAAAAACAGGCAGATTACGGCCACCACCGCGATAAACACGAATATGGCGGCAAGACGGGGGCGCTTTTCGCCCACTTTCTCGTCACCCGCAACAGCCTTACTGATCGATTGTGCCATGATCATACTCCCGGGAACACTCTCCCTGCATCACACCTCACTGCGGGGGCAGCTTTTCAACCGCCCTGAGGATCGCACTGCGAGAACGTGGATTGGAGGCGGTCTCCGCTTCCTCCGCACGTACCCCCTTGCGACTGAGCAGCCGTACCCGCGGTTGCTTGCCGCACACACACATGGGAATCCGCGGGGGACAGGTACATCCGGTCGCAGCCGCACGAAAATAGTGCTTAACGCGGCGATCCTCCAACGAGTGAAAACTGATCACGACCAGCCGCCCGCCTGGCCTGAGCAGCGAAATCGCCTGCTCCAGCCCCTGCTCTACGGCGCGCAGCTCATCGTTGACATAAATGCGCAAAGCCTGAAACACGCGGGTCGCCGGGTGGATCCGAGCCGGAACACGACCACCGGGGACCGCATCACGGACCAGTTCGGCAAGCTGCCCGGTCGAAACAAGCGGTCCATGCTCCCGTTGCGCAACGATACGACGGGCAATGCGCCGCGCGTAGCGCTCTTCACCGAACTCACGAAAAATACGCGCCAGGGCTTTTTCGTCCTCCTCCGCCAGAACTTCCGCAGCCGTTATCCCCGCGGAATCGTCCATGCGCATATCAAGAGGCGCATCGGCGCGAAAGGAAAAGCCACGTTCAGCTTCATCCAACTGGTAGGAAGACACGCCCAGGTCGAGCAGGATTCCGTCAAACCCCTCGACCCCGAGTTCTCGCGCGACCCGCTCCATTTGCGCAAAGTTGCAGTGCCGCAGAGCAACGCGGTCCGCAAAAGGCGCCAGCACATCCTGCGCCCGTCTGATGGCTGCCGGATCCCGGTCCAGGCCGACCAGACGCCCATCGGGGGAGGAAGCGGCCAGGATGAGACGGGCATGCCCTGCGCCTCCCAGAGTCCCGTCCAGGTAGAGCCCCCCGCTTCGGGGTGCGAGGTAGGCGATCACCTCGTCCGGCATGACCGGAACATGTCCTCCAGGTGCGCCGTTCATTGATCAAAGTCCCAGGTCTGCAACAAACTGGGGATCGGAGCGCAACAGTTCCTGAGACTCGCGATTGACCTCGTCGTAACGGCTACGGCTGAATATGTCGATCTTGTCGTAGCCGCCGACCACAACAATTTCCTTTTCCAGCCCGGCGTAAGCGCGCAGGGCGCCACCGAGCTGAATCCGTCCCTGTTTGTCAAAAGTGCAGAACTCGGCCGGATTGAGGACAAGACGGTTCAAGGAGGTGCGTTTGGGCCCGGCGGGAAGGGATAGGATATTTTTGCGGATCTCCTCCCAGCGCGAGAGGGGGTAGGCGGAGAGGCCGCCGTCCATATTCTTGGTCAGCTCCAGGCCTTCATCGCCGAAGTCTCGTGCCAGAACCTCCCGGAACCGCGCCGGAATACTGGTCCGCCCCTTGGCATCGATGTTATTGTGAAACTCTCCGGTGAAGCCCACCATCGCTCCTCGCTTGGCCCTGATTGACACGGTTCCCCACAATTTGGGGAAACTATAGCTTTGGCACACCGGACTGTCAAGGAGATTTTCTTAAATTTTTTTAGATTTTTTGAGAAGTTGCCGCATTCAACGTCACAAAAAAAGGCCTCTGAAAAGAGGCCCGGCACATAAACAAATCCAATAAACAATGAATAAATTCTTATACTTTAGCCCCCCTCAGAAGGCAGGCACATTTCGATTTTCTCAATGCGTCTCTCCACCACTTTTCTGACGATGAAACGAATTCCGTCAACATCGAGACTGTCCCCCTCCTCAGGAATCACGCCAAGCCGGTGCATAAGAAAGCCGGCCAGCGTATTGGCATGCTCCTCGGACAACTCCAGATGGAATCGCCGATTGAGCGCTCGCAGCGACATGCTGCCATCAACCAGGTAGTTGCCAGGGGAGATCTCCTTGAACTCGGCCTCTTCAATGTCGTATTCGTCCTGAATTTCTCCGACGATCTCTTCGACAATGTCCTCCAGCGTCACGATCCCTTCGACGCCTCCGTACTCATCGACCACGATCGCCAGATGCACCCGGCGCTTACGGAAGGCCTGCAGCAAAGTTCCCACCCGCTTTGACTCGGGCACAAAATAAGGAGGACGGCACTGCTCTCGCAGGCAGAACTCCTGAGGCCGGCCGACAAATTTGAGAATATCCTTGGAATGGATGATCCCCACCACATTGTCAAGCCCTCCGTCAATTACCGGAAAACGCGAATGAGGCGCCTGCTGCACCAATTGCAGGGCCTCCTCGAAGGAAGTCCCGGCCTCAATGGCCACCACTTCCGGACGCGGAATCATGATGTCGCGCACCCGAATCTCCGAGAGGTCGAAAATGCCGTAGAGCATGCGGCGGTTCTCTTTCGGCAGCACACCGGCCTCTTCTCCCACCGCAATGATGGTGCGGATCTCGTCTTCCGATATCACAGGCACCACGGCCTGCTTGCTCTGCATCAGCATCGTCATGAGCCGCGAAATGCGGGTCACCACCCACACGACCGGACTGAGGAACCACATGACTGTGCGAATGGGCCGCAACACCAGAAAAGATACGGTTTCGGGATTGCGCGCCGCATAGGTTTTGGGGCAGATTTCAGAAAAGATCAGCAGCAGGGGGGTGAGGATCAGGATGGTCAACCACTCCCCCTGCTCGCCATAAAGACTGACCAGCAACCCCGTCGCGAACACCGAGGCGGCAATATTGACCAGATTATTGCCAACGAGGATGGCGCCAAGCAGGCTCTCCGGCCTCTCGAGCATATCTTCCAGTTGTTCCGCATGCGGTCTCTTCTTCCGCACCAGGTACTTGACGCGCATCCGATCAAGCGCCATCAGCGCCGTTTCCGACCCCGAAAAAAAACCCGACAACAGAAACAAAACAGCCAGGGCGCCTAAACGCCACCATTCTTCCTGTTCCATTCACCTCTCCGAAAAAGGAGGGACAGGGGCGCGCATCGGCGCACCCCCCCACCCGTAACATTTCATAGGCATCAATCCCGACCCCCGTCAAGGTCGCACTGCACGAATACTACCCTAAGCCGGGGGACATGACAATTACCGTAATTGATCAGGCACGGACCGCTATGCTATAAAGATCGCCCTGAGGCGCAACCGCGCACCGAACCGGAAACCTGAACACCAGCGCAGTCTTGCGGCGAAAGGCTGATTTATGGACCACAAACAGGCACGCGAGCGGCACCAGGATCTCTGCCGCCGAATCTCACATCACAACTATCTCTATCACGTGCTTGATCAGCCTGAAATCAGCGACGCGGAATATGACCGCCTTTTCCGGGAACTGCTGGACATAGAACGCGAGTTCCCCGACCTTGTCACGCCGGACTCCCCCTCCCGGCGAGTCGGCGCCCCGCCGCTGGGGAAATTCGAAACCATCGATCATTCCCTGCCCATGCTCTCTCTTGAGAACGCGCTGCATGAAGGGGAATGGCGTGATTTCGACGCCCGCGTGAAACGCGGCCTGGAGACCGAAGACGAGGTGGAATACGTCTGCGAGACCAAACTTGACGGGGTGGCGGTCGAACTGGTCTATCGCGACCGGCTTTTGATCCTGGGGAGCACCCGCGGCGATGGCACCACCGGCGAACTGATCTCCGAAAATCTCAAAACCCTGCCCTCCATTCCCCTGCGGCTGCGCGAAGGCGCTCCTTCCATCCTTGAAGTGCGGGGCGAAGTCTACATGGACCTCGACGCCTTTCAGGCATTGAACCGCGAACGGGAGGACCAGGGAGAGCCACCTTTCGCCAATCCCCGCAATGCCACCGCAGGCAGCCTGCGCCAGCTTGACTCGAAAATTACCGCAAAGCGCCCCCTCAAGATATTCTGTTACGGTGTCGGCCTGATGGAGGGCGCCGCCCTCGCCACCCATGCCGAGCTGCTGCAGGCGCTGCAGCAGTGGGGGCTGAGAGTCAATCTTGAGCAGGCCCGCGTCGTCACCGGCGCCGATGGCGTCTGGCAGGAATTCGAACGACTTCTCGCACAGCGCGATGAGTTGCCCTATGAAATCGACGGCATGGTGGTCAAGGTCAACCGGCGGGGGTGGCAGGATGAGTTGGGCGACACTTCGCGCGCACCGCGCTGGGCCATCGCCATCAAATTTCCACCCCGCCAGGCTGAAACCCGGATTGAAGAGATTCTGCTGCAGGTCGGACGCACCGGGGCGATCACTCCGGTGGCTCGCCTGGAGCCGGTCGAAGTGAGCGGCGTGACCGTTTCCCGGGCCAGTCTGCACAATTGGGACGAGATGGAACGCCTGGACGTCCGGGTTGGCGACCATGTCATCGTCGAACGCGCCGGCGATGTGATCCCTTATGTGGTGCGGGTTCTGACCGAAAAACGCAACGGCGGCGAAAGCGTCCTGCCTGCACCGCAGAACTGCCCTGTCTGCGGGTCACCGGCCGCCCGCATCGAGGGCGAGGTGGTCTACAGGTGCCAGAACCTGAGCTGCCCGGCAAAACTCAAGGAAACCATCAAGCACTTCGCCTCCCGTGGCGCCATGGACATCGAAGGTTTGGGAGACCGCACCATCGAACAGATGCTGGAGCGGGGCGTGATCAAAAACTTCAGCGATCTTTACCGCATCGGCAAAAAGGATCTGTTCCAGCTCGACCGCATGGGGGAAAAACTTGCGGAAAACCTGCTCAAAGCCATTGAGGACAGCAGACATCCCGAATTTGCACGTTTTATTTACGCCCTGGGCATGCGTCACGTCGGCGAGCATACCGCCAGGATTCTGGCACGCAACTTCGGCACCCTCGAGGCCCTGGCACAAGCCGGGCATGAGCAATTGACGCAGATCCACGAGATCGGACCGCAGGTGGCCGACAGCGTGGTGAGCTTTTTCCGCGACCCCCACAATCGCGAGACACTGACCGCGCTGCAGCAGGCAGGCGTCGAACCGACCCGCGAAGAGCGACAGGCGGATCAATCGCTGGCGGGAAAGACCTTCGTCTTTACCGGCTCGCTGACCCGCTTCACCCGCAAGGAAGCCCAGCAGAAGGTGGAGCAGCTCGGCGGGCGCGCGGCCGGATCGGTCAGCAAAAAAACAACCGCAGTCATTGCAGGCGAAGACGCTGGGGGCAAACTGGACAAAGCCCGCAGCCTGGGAGTGCCGATCTGGAGCGAAGAGCAGTTTCTGGAAATGCTGGAAGAGGAGAATTCGAAATGAAAAAGATTCGTGCCGCAGTGCGCGTCAAAGGGAGAGTACAGGGCGTCAACTTCCGCTATGAAACACAGCGCACCGCCCGCCGCAATCAGGTCAGCGGCTGGGTGAGGAACCTGCCCGACGGCGATGTCGCCGCAGTGTTCGAAGGTGAGGAACAGGCCGTGCGAGACACCGTCGAATGGTGTCGAAGAGGCCCCGCAACGGCCCGTGTAGATCACATCGACGTCGAAGAGCAGCCCTGGCAGGGCGAGTTTTCATCCTTCGAAATCGTCACCGCGCCCTGAACGAGGGCCCGCGCTCAGTCGGCTTTAGTCACAAACCGTTCGAAAACCTCGACAATTTCCCGGGAAACGAACGGCTTGCCGATGAAAAAATCTCCGCCGGCCTGGCGCCCCCGGGTGATATCCTTATCCTGTCCGGCCGACAGAAACACCACCGGGATATCGCGCGTCGCGGGGTCTTCCTTAAGATACCGGCAGACCGCGTACCCGTCGAGCCCGGGCATCATGATATCAAGAAAGATCAGATCGGGCTTCTGCTGTTTGACGCGCTGCAGGCCCTTGGTGCCGTCCGGCGCATAATCGAGGGTTGCGTTACAACATTTCAGCAGGGCCCCAAGCACATCGGCCACGCTTTTCTGATCATCAATCAGCAATACACGAGCTGGCTCCTTCATTTCAACTCCCCTTGGTCCTTCAGTCGCAAATAGAAACGATACACTTCACTGCGTCCGATCCCGGTCAAGCGTGCCGCCCGGCGTACCAGTTCAGACGGTGGCAGATTGCCCTCCTGCGCCAGGCGCTGCAGGGCGGTTTTCACATCCGGCGCTTCTTCGTGTTCATGCGTGGCGGCTGCAGCAACCAGAAGGACGATTTCCCCACGAACCCGTTCCTTCTGAAAATGTGCCACAGCCTGCTTGGCGCTGCCGCGAAAAAACTCCTCGTGAATCTTGGTCAGTTCCCGCGCCACGGCCACCTCCCGCTGCTCCCCAAGCACACGGACCACGGCCTCAAGGGTTGCCGGCAACCGATGCGGTGCCTCGTAAAAAACCAGTGTGCGCTGTTCATGGGAAAGATCGCTCAGCAGCTGCTCCCGCGCTTTTTTACGCGAGGGCAGGAAACCTTCGAAAGCAAAACGCTCACTCGGCTGCCCCGCTATGGACAGCGCCGCCGTCACCGCCGAGGGTCCGGGAACCGCTCGCACCTTAATGGCTTCCTCATGGCAGCGGGCGATTAGAACCCGTCCGGGATCGGAAATCCCCGGGGTCCCGGCATCACTGATCAAAGCGATGGAATCACCGCCCCGCAGACGCTCAATCAGTGCCTCGCTACGCTGCTTTTCGTTGTGTTCGTGGCAGGAGACCAACGGTGTGGCAATACCGTAATGAGTCAACAGCTTGCGACTGTGCCGAGTATCTTCGGCGGCAACCACAGCGACCTCCTTGAGAACCCGAAGGGCCCGCAAAGTAACATCCTCAAGATTGCCGATCGGTGTCGCCACCACAAAAAGCGTTCCGCTCATCTTAACAGATCACCGTCCCAGGAATCCAGCATCTCGTTCCAGGGCCTCAAGCTGTTTGAGCCACAGCGCAACGCTCGCATCGCTGGGCATGCGCCAGTCTCCGCGAGGCGATAAAGCCACGCTACCGATCTTGGGTCCATCCGGAAGACAGGAGCGTTTGAACTGCTGCGAAAAAAAACGTCGGTAAAAATTCTTCATCCAACGCAGAAGGGTCCTGCGGTCGAACTGATCGCCAAACGCCTGCTGCGCCAGAAAAAGTATCCGGTCGGGCGGAAAATTCAAACGCAGGGCCTGAAAGAGAAAAAAATCATGCAGCAGATAAGGGCCGATCGTCTCCTCTGTTTTCTGGCGAATGTCACCCTGATCATCGGGCGGCAGCAGTTCGGGAGAAACCGGCGTATCGCAGATATCGTGCAACACAGCGGCTTCACCTTCTCCAAACTCGCTGTCCGCGCACCAGGCCACCACGTAGCGCACCAGAGTTTTAGGCACACCGACGTTGACGGCATACATGGACATGTGATCGGCATTATAAGTACACCATCCCAATGCCAGTTCGCTCAAATCACCGGTGCCCACCACCAGCCCCCCGACCTGGTTGGCGACATCCATCAGGATCTGGGTGCGTTCGCGGGCCTGGGAATTTTCATAGGTCACGTCATGCTGCCGCTCGTCGTGGCCGATATCTCTGAAATGAAGCCGCACCGCTTCATCGATCGGGATCACCCGCAGTGTCACGCCGAGCATCTCGGCCAGCTTTTCAGCATTCCCCCGGGTGCGCCCGGTGGTCCCAAATCCCGGCATGGTCAAGGCAACGATATCACGCCGCTCGCGCTGCAGCAGATCGAAGGCGCGCACTGTCACCAGCAGAGCCAGGGTCGAATCGAGGCCGCCGGAAATCCCGATGACCGCCTTGGCAGCTCCGGTGTGCCGCAGCCGCCGCGCCAGAGCTGTGGTCTGCAACGAGAAGATCTCCCGGCAGCGCTCACTGCGCTCATGCTCCTCCCCCGGCACGAACGGCTGGGGATTGACCTGCCGAAGCAGGACATTCATTTCCGGATCGCACCAGCTGAAATCCTGTCGCCGCCACTGACCCTGCGCCCTCACGCGTGAAAAATTATTGTTGCGCAGGCGCTCATTGGCCAAACGCATCAGGTCAATGTCCGCGACCGCGAACGTGCTGTCAAAACGGAAACGGGGAGTCTCGCCCAGCAGCTGGCCGTTTTCCGCAATCAGGCTGTGGCCGGCATACACAAGATCTGTGGAAGATTCGCCGGGACCGGCGGCGGCATAGGCATAGGCGGCGAAACAGCGAGCTGACTGGGATACGACCAGATCGCGCCGGTAGGCGAACTTGCCGAGGGTTTCGGGACTGGCAGAGGGGTTGACCAGCACCGTGGCCCCGGCCTGAGCCTGAGCCTGGCTGGGAGGAGAAACGGACCACAAATCCTCACAGATTTCGATGCCGATGACACAGCGCGCATCGTTTCTGGATTGAAACAGCAGATCGGTGCCGAAGGGCACCTGTTCTCCGGCCAGCCACAGAGTCTCTCGCGAGCATTCGAGAGCAGAGGCGAACCAGCGCTCTTCATAGAATTCATTGGTATTGGGCAGATAAGTCTTGGGGACCAGCCCCAGCACCCGCCCTTCCGCCAGGAAAGCCGCGCAGTTGTACAAGCCGCCATCCACCCGCAGCGGCAGCCCGACGACGGCCGCCATGCCGAGCTGACCCGTCTCGCGCGCAAGGACCATCAACGCCTGTTGCGCCTTTTCAAGCAGCAGGGTCTGGTAGAAAAGATCACCGCAGGTGTAGCCCGTGATGCAAAGTTCAGGAAAAACCGCAAGCTGGACATGATCGTCGTGCAGGCTCTTCAATGCGCGCATAATTTCGGCACGATTGAAATCGACATCGGCAACCTGCACCGCAGGAGAGGCCACGCCGAGACGCAGATAACCAAGGGAAGAAAAAGCAGGATTCATCAACACCTCCTTGCACTGCCGGCGCCGGTCTGCGCAGGCCTTCCGGCAGCGGAAAACCGCCGCGCAGGACTAGGCTCCAAATGCGTCAACGATATGGTCGAATCGGGGAACCTCCCCCTCCGCGGTAATCGCCACCACGTCGAAACGGGGCTGAAATCCGCCCTTACCCCGCTGCAGCAAATACCACTGGGCGGCACGCAGAATCTGACGCTGCTTGCGCAAACCAACCGCCTCCTGGGGCACTCCAAACGCATTGTTGCGTCGCGTCTTTACTTCAACAAAAACCAGATCGCGTCCCGCTTGGGCGACCAGATCAATTTCTCCCACCGGAGTCCGCATATTGCGCTCGAGGATCCGCCAGCCCTTGTCCCGCAGATAAGCCTCTGCCTGCCTTTCCCCCCACTCTCCCAAGCTCTGGCGTGCGCGGCTCATGAATCCTCCAAGTGTTCGCGAACCCCGCGAAAGGTTATGCGATGCTGTGGACAGGGCTTGAGACGAGCGATCGCTTCGCGATGGGCACGGCTGCCATACCCCTTGTGTCCGGCAAAACCGTATCCGGGATAAGCGCGGTCAAAGGACTCCATGATCCGATCGCGGATCACCTTGGCGACAACCGAAGCGGCCGCAACGGACAGAGAACGGGAGTCGCCCTGCTTCAAAGTGAGTTGTTCAGTTGAAACAGGCAGGGGAGTAATGCCGTCGATGAGCAGATAATCGGGGGACGGCGCTAACCGGGCGACAGCGCGCTGCATGGCGATCAAGGTCGCCTGCAGGATGTTAACGCGATCGATCAGTTGCGCAGAGGCAACACCCACCCCCACACTCAATGCCATCCGGCGGATTTCGGGATAGAGAGCGCGGCAGCGGGCCGGGCCGATTTTCTTTGAGTCGGTCAGTCCGTCGAGCTCGAATCCTTCAGGCAGGATGACGGCCGCGGCCACCACCGGCCCGGCAAGAGGACCGCGGCCCGCTTCGTCCACCCCGGCCACCGCACGAAACCCGCGACGGCGGGCCCGTTGTTCGAAGTGCAGCATGCAGCATTGATCTTCAGCAAATAGGGCGGCTTGATTCACAACAGTACCGTTTCGACATCTGCGCACCTTCAGCCTGAAGGCGAGGGTGGCCTATTTCATCTGGATTTCGACAAACGACTGATGTAGTATACGGATGTTTCAGTGTGATTTAAAGTGTTGGGCGCCCCTTTGCGGTGGCGCCAATTCAACCCTGCAAAGGAGGAAAGAAAATGGGCCTGTTTATCTTAGCGCTGGCAGTGATCGCCTACCTGGTTCTGCTGGTCGACTGGAACGAGTTTCTTGGAGCTTTTCGTCAGGGCGGATGGCCGTCAGTCGTTCTTTATGCATTTCTGACGGTCATGATCGTCATGATTCTGACCAACCCCGACATTCCGCACATCGCTCCGGTCGGCCATCACTGATTGCCACCATTGTGCGTTTTCGCAAAAAAAGCCCCGGCTTGGCCGGGGCTTTTTTTGTTTAGAAGCTGCGCTTCTCGCGAATACGGGCCGCCTTACCGCGCAACTTGCGCAGATAGTAAAGCTTTGCGCGGCGCACACGACCGACACTGACCACCTCGATCTTCTCGATGGTAGGTGAGTGCAGGGAGAAGACCCTCTCGACGCCGTAGCCGTCTGAGATCTTGCGAACAGTGAAGGTGGAACCCACCCCACTGTTGGAACGGGCAATGCAAACACCCTGATAAACCTGGATACGCTGCTTGTCGCCTTCGGAGATCTTCACATGGACCCGCAGGGTATCGCCCCCTTTGAACCGGGGGATGTCCTTGCGGATGTGCTCCATGGCGAGCTGATCGATGACGTTCATGATGTCCTCCTGTATTGATCCCTGTCAGATCCTGTTGAGCGTGATGTCCTCAAGCCGCCCCGGGCGGCGCTCATGGCTTTTCCGGCACCTTCGTCTTACAGCTTTGGTGCCTGAATATGGTTTGTAGAACGGGACTTTCTTTTCAACAGCCCCGGTCACCCAGTAAACGGTCAAGAATGATGGCAGCGGCAGCCCGCACCGGCAGATGATTGCTCGGTCCCGGGCCGCGTATCGCCTCAAGCGTCGCCCAGCCGCGTTCAAAAAACTCCGGCGCCAGGCCCCATCCGGTGCCAAGCACCACGAAAAGCGACTCAGTCTGGAGCAGCTGTCGTGCCGTGGTGATGCTCATGCCGTCTCGGCAGCCGGCAGCCGTCAGAACCGGCTGAAACGGGCCGGCCACGGAACTGCGAAAATTTTCAAGAGCCTGATCCACTGTTTCGGCAACGCTCAGGCATTTCAACGCCTGGCTGCGATCCGGATTGTAAGTGGCACCGAACCCTTCACTCCAATGTCCGATGATGCGCTCCGCAAGCCGCTGCTGCTCAGCCACCGGAGTCACGACATAAACCCGATCGACTCCATAGGTCAGAGCCGTGCGCGCCAGATCGTGAAGGTCGAGGTTGGTCACCGCCGTAGTGATGACATCACCTCGCCGATCCAGAACGGGAGAGTGCACAAGCGCAAGCGCCACGCCGGGCTGATTCACGCTGTCTCCTCACGGCGTTCGCGCTTCAGTTCTGCCAGCAACTCCCGGTCGGACTCGCTCAGCGGGGCTGAATCAAGCAGATCGGGGCGGCGCTCAAGGGTGCGCGCCAACTGCATGCGTCGGCGCCATTGTGCAATGTCGCCATGATGCCCGGACAAGAGCACCTCAGGCACGGACTGCCCTTCAAATTCCGCCGGCCGCGTGTACTGAGGGTATTCCAACAGACCGTCGGAGAAGGAATCTCCGGCGGCGCTCCCCTCGCTGCCGAGAACACCCGGCACATGTCGGGCAACCGCGTCGACCATGACCATGGCGGGCAACTCGCCGCCGGTCAGAACAAAATCCCCCAGACTGTATTCAAAATCGACCAGTGTCCGGATGCGCTCGTCAAATCCTTCGTAACGCCCGCACAGAAAAATCAGGCCGGGGTATTCAGCCAGGCGTCGCGCATCGTCCTGCCGGAAGGGGCGCCCCTGCGGCGTCGTAAGAATCACCGGCGCTCCAGGCACCCGGTCGCGCAGATCACGCAATGCGCGCGCGGCGGGCTCAACCTTCATGATCATGCCGTCACCGCCGCCATAGGGCGCGTCGTCGGTCACCTGGTGGCGCCCCCGCGCCCAGTCGCGCAGATTGTGCGCGCGCACCGAAATAAGCTCGCGCGAAACGGCTTTACCCAGAATGCTCTCCTTAAAAGGGGAAGCGAACATCCTGGGAAACAGGGTTAGAATGTCAAATGTCATACCGAGTCCTGCTGCTCATCCAGATTCACCAACCCCTGAGGAAGGTCAACCTGAAGCAGGCCTTCGTCGAAATCCACCGCCTTGATGAA
>NPIE01001494.1_pt1 | contig 52561 bp, 44 predicted proteins | sample 8637661 | NCBI WGS metagenome assembly NPIE01 (sample SAMN07420842, study PRJNA396082) | bioreactor metagenome | isolation source: sample BA12 brine-fed electro-methanogenic bioreactor BA | place: Japan: Kochi | collected 2016-12-09 | reverse complement strand
AGGCAGGAGGCAGTGGCAGTGGCAGGAGGGATTGAGTGTAGCCGAAATCCCATAATTGTAACAAATACCCGGATCATCCTGAGCCATAGCCGAAGGAGGCTATTGTGGTCATTGGTCATTGGTTATATCGGCTCCAGGGCTTTGCACTGCAATGGCAGAGTGTGACACACTTTTTTGAACACTCCCAGTCATTGGTCATTGGTCATTGGTCAACTTGCCTGACGGCAGTTGTTGTTTTTCCAGCATCCAACTTCCAGCTTCCAACATCCAACTTCCAGCTTCCAACATCCAACTTCCAGCTCCAAAACATTTTTATCCTACCTTTGCAGCGATGAAAGAAAAGGCTGAAACAAAGAAGCAATACCGGCCCCTGCAGAAGATGTTCATGGAGGTGCCGCCGAGATATGATCTGCTGAACCGGATTTTAACCTGGCGACTGGATGAGAGCTGGCGCAAAGCTGCAGTGAAAGAGATCCTCAAAGATGATCCGGAAAAAGTAATGGATCTTTGCACGGGGACAGGAGACCTGCTTTTCAGGATCGCTGAAAATGCAAAAGCAGGCATTGATCTCTGTGGCCTGGATTTCAGCCAGCCCATGCTGGAGGTCGCAGATGAGAAAATGAAGGCCAGAAAACTTGATAACATACGCCTCATCCCGGGGGACGCAGCCGACATGCCTTTTGAAGAAAACCATTTCGATGTCATTGGCATCGCCTATGGCTTCCGCAACCTGACCTATAAAAATCCCGACCAGCAAAAGTTCCTGAAAGAGATCTACCGGGTGATCAAAACAGGGGGTAAATTCGTGATCGTTGAAACCAGCCGGCCCAAAAACAAACTCATGGACAGCCTGCATAAATTTTACATGAATGTGATGGTGAAACGTATCGGCGGAAGTCTTTCGGGCAATAAGCCAGCCTATCGCTACCTGGCCAATTCTGCAACGGACTTCTACACAGCCGACGAAGTTTGTGAGTTGTTAAAAGGCGTTGGTTTCAGCAAGGTCACCTACAGGCATTTTGTGGGTGGGGTGGCTGCTCTGCATGTGGCGGTGAAGTAGTGAAAACGGCAGTGGCAGTGGCAGCGGCAGTTAACAGAAAGGAAGCTGCTGGTCCTGAACCCATTATAAATTTTCAATTGTTAATTCTCAGTTTGCTCTTAAAAAACTCTCCAAACAATGTAGATCAAAGTAAACATGCTCAGGAAGATGATCCCGATGATAGCATAAACCCTCAACCAGGGTTTTGGTTTTGCTTCGGATGGGATGCTTTTCCCGGTGATCACCTTATAATTCATAATCGCCAGAACGGGAGCGGTAACAAAGGAAAGAGTCGTGGCCAGATCAACCATGAAACGCATGGTACCCGAAAGCAACCCAAGCAGTATCAGTGTTCCGGCTACCAGTACTATCAGCCAGAAAAAATACAACCAGGGATTTTCATGTCTTTTGGAATGATAAAATGGGAAAAGGATTTCCGTGCTTGGTTTGAGCACCCTGGGATAAGCATCCAGCACCGTGATGGTGGTACTGAACATGGTTGTCAGGGCTGCTATTGCAATCACCCAGTACAGGGCATCCCCCAGGCTGGTAGTATAAAGGCTGATCAGCTGCCCGGCAAAAATAGTACCCTGTGCCGAAAGCTCCTCACCCGTACCATACATCACCAGCGCGCCCAGGGTAAGAAAGCCCATTGCAACAAATGCGGTCCCGATATATCCAATCTTAAAATCCAGCAATGCCTCACCCATGGTAGTACTTCCTTTCAGTTCCTTGTTTTTTGCGACCGACCAGAGGGAGTGCCAGACGGAAATATCAATGGGTGCAGGCATCCAGCCGATGAAAGCAATGAGAAAAGCGATATCCACTGCCCTGCCCCACTGGAAATGCTGCATAAAATCCGGATTGACCTCCAATTCAATATTGAACGCGAAAAACACAGCAATCACTGTAGATAAGGCCAGGGTAACAATGATGAATTTGATCAGTTTATCCAATACACGGTATTTTCCGATCAGCAAGATGATCATGGTTACTCCAAGGATCAGGGCACATATGCCCACGATATTGATGGTAATATTGAACACATTGGCCAGCAAACCCGCAGTGACAATGGTGATGGCTCCCTGTATGGCAAACATGGTGCTGCCCGTGAGAACAGCGTACAGCACCACAGCCCAGCGACCCAGCTTTTGATAACCATCGATAAGGCTTTTTCCACTTGCAATGGCATAGCGGGGTCCGGCTTCAAAAAAAGGATATTTGATCAGGTTTGCCAGGATCAGGATCCATATCAGATCGAAACCATAGGCTGCACCTGCACGGGTGGATTGTACCAGGTGAGAAACGCCTACAGCTGCACCTGCATATAGTAAGCCGGGTCCAAGACTCTTTAAGAACCTGTGCAATCTCATCAGCCAATCACTACAAAATCGTAATCATGCGGGTTGATGCACATCACAGGAATGCCCGCAGGATTGAACAAAATGCGCTCATCCCATGGGCCCAGCACGAATACAGGCATATTCTCGTTGCCGTTGGTCATGATCATGATGAGGTCGGCCTTGATCTTTTCTGCAAAGGTATTCACCTGATTGGCAAAATTGCCTTCCTTTTCAGCAATATAGTATTGGTGTTTTATCTTATTCTCATTAAATACCTTCTTGATCTGGGAGGATATCACTTCCAGTTTATGCCTGAGTTCCACTGAAGTTTCCTTCGACTGATAAATATGAACTTTTGCATCGTATTTCTTGGCAATGTATACAGCCCATGCCACTTTTTGCCGGGTGGAATAGGAATCATCTATCGGAAAAACAATATGCTCGAAAGATTCCTTGAACATTTTCTCCTGCACCACGATCACAGGTACTGGCGAGTCGGTGATCACTCTCAGGGCATAACTCCCGGTCAGCTTTTGCCAGCCAACTTTTCCATGGGTACCCAGTAACATCAGCTCAGCATCAATTTCCTCAGCAACATCACCGATGGATTCAAAAATATTCCCTTTGCGGGTTAGGGTTTGCACGACAAATTTGTCTTTCTCTTCTATTTCGTTGGCAATTGCCTGCAATTTGGCATTGACATCACGCATGCTGAGATTTTCCTTTCTCATCCATGCGCGGGTAGTTTTATCGACAACATGCAAAATACAAAGATTGTGATCAAGGTGCTTGCACATTTCTACTCCATAACGAATGGCGTTGTTACAAACTTCCGAAAAGTCGGTGGGTACCAGTATGAGTTTTTTCATTTTTAATGTTTTGGTTATTTCATCAAGTTCAAAAATAATAAGTAATATGACAAGTAAGAAGCTTTGTGAGTTGTTTTTTGGAAATTACTTATGGCTTTTGATGTCAGCATATTTATCAGTCATCATCCAAATGAATCATGCCTTGCCGTTCCAAATTTCCCAGGATTTTTCGGCCTGTTTTACAAAGCACTGCATTCCGTTGATGGTGGTGGCTCCAATCTGCCTGCCTGCCCTCAGGAATCGTGTTTCCCGGGGATTGTAGATCAGGTCGAGCAGAATATGATCCGGGCTCAGGAATTCATATTTGATGTCTGGGAAATCATTGATACCAGGGTGCATTCCCAGGGGCGTGGTATTGATGATAAGCCGGTGACTATTTAAAACAGATTTGTTAACACTCCAGTAAACAATATGATTCGATTTGAGCGGGCGGCGGGTAACATGCTGATAACTGATACCATATTTTTTCAATACGTAAGTGACTGCCTTGGCAGAGCCCCCTGTACCCAGGATCAGGGCCTGTAGATTTTTAATTTTCAAATAAGGTTCCAGGCTTGCTTCAATACCAAATATATCGGTATTGTATCCGTGAAGCAGAAGTTCTTCATTGAGCCTGACTAATTTAATAGTATTTACCGCGCCGATCAGGCGGGCATCCCGGCTGATCCTGTTCAGATATTTAACTACGGTTTCTTTATAGGGGATTGTGACATTCAGTCCTGCAAGATCAGGTTTATCCTGAAGCAGTTGAGGGAACTCATCAATATCCTCCAGATTAAATGCCTCATAGCGATGGTCGTGCAAAGCTTCTTTCTGAAATTTGTCATTAAAATATTTGGGAGAAAGAGAGTGAGACACCGGATTACCAATCAGACCATATCTTTTCATAGGATAAAAATAGTGAATTTAAGTGCATCAGTCAACTTCCTTTTTTTCTGCAGTTTTCTCGATCAGCCAGATACTGAGTATCCCTGCAAGGATAAATAAGAGTGCAAACCAGAAATCCGTAAGCGAAGTATCGGGCAGGATGCGCTCATACCTTGCAACAACAGCCTCCCCATCTTTGATCACCCGTATACCCATTTCATCCAGCAGGTAGACCGCCTTTTGCCATGGCCATAGAATACTCACTGAACCCAGAATGAAACCGGTGAGCAGGGAAATGGTCTCATCCTTAAACTTTTTAAGGAGCCACGACAGGAGGTGTGAAAACATCACCAGTCCCACAGCCGCACCCAGCAGTACAGGCAACAGGATCGCAAAATCCCTGTCATTGATGGCATCGATGGCCACCAGTTTATAATTCCCCATAATAAAAAGAATGAAGGAACCTGAAAGCCCCGGAAGGATCATGCTGCAAATGGCCGCCACCCCACACAGCATCAGGTAAAAAAAGTTGTCGTTCTGCGTGGCGGGATTGAGCAAGGAGATCACAACAGCAATGGCAGTGCCGATGACAAAGGTGATGATCACGCTGAGCCTCCAACGTTCAACGGTTTTGCCGACAAAATAAACAGATGCCAGGACCAAACCAAAAAAATAGGACCAGATGTATACCGGGTAATGTGTAAATAAAAAGTCAAACAATTTCGCCAGTGAAACGATGGCTATCAGGATACCGGCAAGCACGGCAAGCAAAAACCAAAAGTCGGTGTGACGGATAAATTCCCTGATCTTTCCTTTGGTCAACAACTTAAATGCTGTGAGCCCAAATGATTTAATCGCATTGATCAGGCGTTCAAAGATACCGGTAATAAGTGCAATCGTACCACCAGAGACTCCCGGGATTACATTGGCAGCGCCCATGCCCATGCCTTTCAAAATATTCGCGATGTATTCTTTCATTGATCAACCTTTTGGGTGGCAAAAATAGAAAGAAAATTAATGCAGCCACCATACCAGCTACCAGGATAGAAGCATCAGAAAAGCAGGATAATTATTAATTCTTAATTATTAATTATTAATTACTCAAAATACTCCACCCCATCCAGCTTCTTCCATGCCCCCCGGGTAAAATCCGGAACCTTAACCGGCATGCTGTTGTTCTCGACCGATTTGCGGGAGAGTTCGACAATGGCCGACCACTCTGCTGCATCATATACATCCTGATCGAGGGGAAGGCCGTTGCGCAGACAATAGATCAAACGGTAATCCATGATAAAATCCATGCCTCCATGTCCACCAACCTCTTTTGCTTTCTTTTCAATCTTTTTAAAAACAGGATGGGCATATACTTTCAGCAGAGAATCACGTTCATGTTCCGGCAAAAAATGATGCGCATTGGGTTCCAGGGCAATGCCCCGGTTCGGGTATTTCTGGGCAAAGCCTTTTGTGCCGCTGACGAGGTGTATTCGGCTGTATGGCCGGGGACTGGTTACATCATGTTGCAGCATGATGCTTTTGCCATTGGCGGTTTTGATGAGGGAGGTATTCATATCGCCTTTGGCATAATCGATTTTTGCGTATTCCGAATCTTCCCCGAACTTCTCTTTTGCGTAAACCGACATTCCGAACTGATCGCTGGAAAGAGAGACAATGTATTCCATTTTATCGCCCCTGTGCAAATTCATGATGTGCGCAATCGGACCGAAACCATGGGTTGGATACGTATTGCCATCCTCTTTCTCAAGGTGTTTCAAACGCCACATTTTCCAGTAGCCATGCTCATCGAAGTTCAGCCAGCGAAGGTCGTGAATATAGGCTCCCTCACAATGCACGATCTCGCCAAATAGACCATTCTGGGCCATGTTCAGAGTGGCTGTTTCGAAGAAATCGTAATTGCAGTTCTCCAGTTGCATGCAATGCCTCCGGGTTTTTTCTGCAGTATTGACCAGTTGCCAGCATTCCTCTATTGTCAGGGCTGCCGGCACTTCAGTTGCAACATGCTTGCCATGCTCCATGGCATAGACGGCAATGGGTGTGTGCAAATCCCAGTGGGTGCATACATACACCAGGTCAATATCATCCCGCTCACAAATTTTTTTCCAGTCCTGCTCACCGGTATAGGCATCAGCTTCAGGTAGCCCCCTGTCGCGAAGTGTCTGTTGTGCTTTATCGATATTTTCCTGAACCGGATCACAAAGCACAGCAATATCAACATGATCGAGGAAAGTATAACGGTAAACCGCACCGGATCCTCGCATGCCCAGTCCGATAAAAGCAATACGCACCGTATCAATGGGTTCGCAGCGTAATTCCAATACATCCTGCTGGCCGACGGGACGTTCCGGTTCGGGAAAAAGCTCCATAGGCGCATCAGGGATGAATCCCGCAACTTGCTGGGCCTGGCTGTTGTGTACAAAATAGAAACTGGTGATTAAAAGGACAAAAAAGCTCAATACAATTCTTTTCATTTCCGCTAATTTAGTTTGAAATCGAGACGGCCTTCAGTGAAAGCCGCAAGCAATATGCAATTTTACGGAAATTCCCGAATTTATGAAACTGCATTATTTTATAATGTTGGATTTTCGCAGTCCCAGGCCTGTGAAAAACTCAGGTGGATATTCCAATTTTGGTTTTTCTCCCATCCAGCCTTCCTTAATATCCAGGGCATAGCCCGTATCCAGGCGCTCATAATCCACTGATTTAAAGACCATCTTATCCCAGCTGCCCAGGAATTTCAGGCTGTCGAGGCTGGCAGGATATTCTCCGAAACGCGTTTTATGCAATTCTACCAGGGCGATGGCTGATTTGAAATGCTGGTCGCCGAACTGCCGGCCGGCTTGCTCATTTAAGTCATCAGGCACACAGGACCATAAAAAGAGATTAAGGATGAACAATGGGATCATTTTTCTAGTAAGCATAATTGTTGAGCTGTTTAATGTGTATTCTTAAAACCACCAAGTAGCTGCAAGGTTGCCCCAGATTCAAAAAAGCTTTGTAATTGTTTCATTGTCCTGGCCTTCGGCCATGGACCTTCGCTGTATAAATCATGCATTCATCTTTGCCGTAAGTATGAATTGTAGCAAGCTAAAAATTTCGATTACTTTTGAACAATTTTATGAATAGATCAATGTCAGTAAAGCAAAACAACTTAAATAAAAGGCCTCGTATTAAACCAGTGCTCACCACCACAGACAGGCTAGTTGAGACCATTGGCTGGTTGGTGCTGCTTGCAACATGGATTCTGATCCTGCGAAATTATGCAGAACTGCCGGGGAGCATTCCCATTCACTTTGATGCTACAGGACAGCCCGATGCATACGGTGACAAAGGAAACATTCTCATCCCTCCTTTAATTGCAGTCATATTATACGCCGGCCTGACTTTGCTGAATAAGTTCCCACATCTTTTTAATTACCCTGTAAAGATTACCGTCGATAATGCAGCAAGACAGTATCGCATGGCAACGAGGATGATCAGGTACCTGAAACTGATCGTTGTCCTGATCTTTGGCATCCTTTCAATGAGGACACTGCAATTAGCCACTGGAAATTCCGAAGGGCTTGGAAGGTGGCTCCTGCCAATTATCCTGGCTGTGATCTTTATTCCTTTGATCTATTATATTATCATTGCAAAACTAAAGTCTGGCAGCAAAGATTATCACAAAGAAAATTAAATATGAAACTCGGAATCATTCAACAAACAAAAGAATTCGAAAAAGCCTGGAATGCTTTTCGCTTTGCAGTTACGGCAAAGAAACAAGGAAATGAGGTAAAAGTATTCCTGATGGGGGAAGCTGTTGAATGTGATGGCCTCGTTCATCACAGATACAATGTTGACGAACAATTGAAAGCCTTCATCGAAGTTGGTGGCGAGATCCTGGCATGTGGGACCTGCCTGAAATCAAGACAACTGGAAGGGAGTGAATCCTGCCCCATTTCAACAATGATCGACTGTGTGAATATGGTTGAATGGGCAGACAAGACAGTGAGCTTCTAGCCCTGCAAAGACCTGAAGATCAAAAGTAAAAGCATTTCGCGAAACGGACTAAGATACTAATTATTAATCGAGGTTATAGGGTTATAGAGTTATAGGTAGATTCCCTGCACAAATTCACTAATTAACTAATTAACTAATTAACCAATTACCAATTCACCAATCAACCAATCAACCTAAAATCAAAAACACCCCCTATTTCTTCGTATACGCTGCAATGATCTCTAGCAACACCCGGTTCTCCTTAAGATCTTCCTGGTATTCGAATACCTGGATGTATTTTTCATAATCCAGTGAGAGGGCTTTATCGAAGGTACGGTAGGCGGTTTTCATTTTCTTTTGATTGATCTGGTATACCACCAGGCGGTATAGCAATTCGGCATTGTCGTTCTGATAATCCATGCCTTCCTCGATCACCTGAATGGCGGCATTGGTGCGGCCCAGTTCATGATAGGCATTGGAAAAATCAAGCCAGATATCGGTATTGTATGGATCCAGCTCGGTCACCTTGCGGAAGGAACGCAGGGCTTCCTCATGCATCTCCAGCTTGAACTGTATCTCGGCATTCATATACCAGAACTCTGCATTGGTGGGATCCAGTTTGATGGCTTTGTGCATGCACTTAAGGGCAGTGACGCTGTTGTTTTGCTCTTCGTAGGCAACGCCCAGTCCCATCCAGGCATCCGCCAGGTTTTCATCCAGCTCGGTGGCCTTTTTATAAAAGAGGATAGCATTCTTATAGTCTTCCAGCTTCTCGTAGCACTCCCCCATATAATAATACGTAGTGGGTTCGGGATCTTCATACTCAAAAGTTTCCTTGTACACCGTGATGGCTTTGTTGTATTCCTTGAGATTTGCCAGGGTATTGGCCTTGTTGAAATAAGCCGAAGCAAAACCCACATCGATGGCAATGGCAAAATCATAAGCTTCTATGGCTTTTTCATAAAGTTCAAGGTTGTTATAGGCAACTCCCAGGTTGAACCAGGCGGCCCTGGAATATGGGTGTTGGTCGATAAAGTGAGTGAAAAACTTTACGCTCTCTTTTGAAGAAAGCCCGAACTCAAAACAAAAGGATATCTCATAAATAATGGCCTCATTGGCAGGATTGTGTTCCAGGGCCTTTTTGAGGTATTCGATGGCCCGGTCATAATCCCCGTTGTTCTCGTATTCAAAAGCAATGCTGGTGTATATATCCTCAAGATCATCAGAATACAGGGTAGCTTTGGTAAACTCCCGTATGGCCGATTCGGGCTGTTTCATCTGGCTGTAAACCGAACCCTTTGCCAGGTAAAGATCAGCATTGGTGGGTTCTACCATCTCGATCTGTTCCAGGATCTGCAAGGCCATTTGATAATTTTGCCGAAAGGTGAAATACTGGGATTTCTTCAACAGGATCTCATTGCTGGCGGGATGCTGGCGAAGACCGGCTTCTATTGCAGCCGAAGCCAGTTTTAACTGACTGTGGTCAAAATAATGATCGATGATGCCCTCAAATTCGTCCACATCGAAGAACTCGAAACGATTCTCCTTTACCATGCTCTCATACCTTCTTATGATGGGCTTGATCTCTTTATTGTAAAAATCATCAAAAAATTCTGCCATACAGCTTGCCTGTGTCTTTTGTATTCTGCTACAAAAGTACGAAAAGCTATGCGCATGCAAGTGGATGATGAAATATTTTTCAGGGATTTATTAACAGAATATTGCAAAAGGCTTTTTAAATTCCCGGGAGTTTATTAATTTTATTCCTGAACAATTAAAGCTCAGCCTGTCAAAAAGATATGAAAGAGCTGACCGGATAACTTAGAATAAGCCAAATACAGGCAGAGTTCATAAAAGTCCCGCAAAATGAAAAAAGTATTTCTGTTCGCACTCAGCATTCTTTTTATTTATTCAATCTCCTATGCCCAGCCATGCCTGCCGGATGGAATTGTTTTCAGCAGCCAGTCGCAGATCGATGACTTCCAGGCCAACCACCCCGACTGTACCGACATCATTGGAAGTGTTGAGGTCTGCGGGAATGACATCACAAGCCTCAGTGGTTTAAATGTTTTAACATCCATTGGCGGCGACCTGTATATCCACGACAATCCGGCATTGAATACCCTGGACGGCCTGAACGGTCTGGATTATATCGATGGAGACCTGACAATTTATGAGAATGAAGTTTTGCTCACAATAGAGGGCCTGAATGGATTGCAAAATGTTCATGGAAAGATGACGATCAGTTACAATGATCAATTGAGCGTCATTTCCGGTATGGCAGAACTGTCTTCCATTGGGGAAGAGCTGGTCATCAGTTATAATCAAGTCTTAACAAATATGCCCGGCCTGGGGAACTTAAGTTCAGTTGATGGCACCCTCTGGATCCAGGGAAACAACATGATTCCCCGCCTGAGCGGTTTGGGCGGATTGCGATCTGCTGGGGGATTGAATATCTCCTACAATGATTCATTGGAAAACTTGGAAGGCCTGGACAGTCTTTCTTCCTGTGATGGATATCTCCGGGTAAATGCAAATTCAGTCATGACCAGCCTGACAGGTCTTGAGGGCTTAACAAAGCTGAGCGGAAGCCTTCACATAGCTGTCAACAACAGGCTGACAGATCTTATGGGCCTGAATAACATTGATACAATCACCGGGTATTTATACATTGCCTTAAATGATTCCCTGCTCAGTTTTGACGGGCTCAACCACTTGAAGTATGTAGAAGAACATTTTTACGTGCGGCATCATGAATCGCTGATTAACTTTGATGGACTTCAGCAACTGAACTACATTGGCGGGTACTTTAAAATTGGAAACAACCACGCTCTAACCAGCCTGGAAGGGCTTGAGAGCCTGACAAGGATCGAAGGGGATGTTTCCATCGGCTATCACTGGGGCGGAGTTAACGACAGCCTCAGCGATATCAGTGCACTGGAGAATATTGATCCCGGCTCCATCGAGAACCTGATGATCGTTTTCAATGATAAATTGTCAAGCTGTGAGATCAGCAGCATTTGCGACTACCTGCTTTCACCCAACGGCACGGTAACGATCCATGACAATGCCCCGGGCTGCAACAGCCAGGCAGAGGTAGAAGATGCCTGCGAAACCTTGCATACTGCCGGATCTCTGTCAGGAACAAATTGGAAAATCTATCCAAATCCCGCCAGAACCTTTCTATTTTTTTCGGGCATAAACGAGCCAAAAGAGTTTGAAGTAAGTATCACGAACATCTTTGGAAAAAGGACCCTGCTAAAAATCTCCCTCAATAACCGGATTGATATTTCTGCTTACGACCCGGGTGTCTATTTACTGGAACTTACCAAGCAATCAGGGAGGATGACCGAAGTCCTCATCATCCAATAGTACAAATCCAGGTTTTCCTGAGTATTTCTATTATTATTAAACAAAAAAAGTATTTTTGAACCGGAATTAATAAAATAATATACGCTAAAACAACTACGCATGCGAAGGCTTATTCTATCAGCTTTTTTGTTCACATTATTCTCATCCACAGTTCATGCACAGGGCCAGGCAGTGCAGGACGATTTTGAAGGCAACGGAACCATCACCACCTGGTTTGGGGATGCCTGTAACATCAACACAAACCTTTCCAATCCATACCCCGAAGGGATAAATACTTCAGCCACTGTATTGGAATATGATGATGCGGGCGGCCAGTATGCCAATGTACGTTTTGATGTGTGGAATAACTTCGACCTGTCTTCTGATTACGTCTTCAGTTTAAAGATCTATGTTCTTGCCTCTGGACTGACGGGCAGTCAGCCCAAGCAGGTATCCCTAAAGCTGCAGGATGGCACCCTGCCCGAGCCCTGGTCAACACAATGCGAGATCATTCATCCCATTGCACTGGACCAATGGCAGACACTCAGTTTTGATTTTCTGAATGATGAATACATCAACCTGGATCCTAATTCTCCCCCTCCGACCGAGCGAACCGATTTTAACCGGGTGCTGATCCAGGTGAACGGGGAAAACAACAATGACCTTGTATTGGCATACATTGATGATGTTTATTACAATGGAACCATCCCTGTAGATCCCGGATTCGATGAACTGGTCTGGTCGGATGAGTTTGACGGAGAAGGAGCCATTGACGATACCAAATGGTTCCATGAAACCCTGATGCCCAATCCCTGGGGCTGGCACAATGGCGAGATCCAGCATTATACCGACCGGGTGGATAATGCCAGTGTAAGCAATGGCCATTTAAATATCATCGGCAAAAAGGAAACATTCACCAGCCAGGGTGTAACAAAAGATTATACCTCTGCCAGGCTGAACACCAAATTTGCGTTTCAATATGGCAAAGTAGAAGTGCGTGCCAAACTGCCGGAGGGAACCGGCACCTGGCCTGCCATATGGACCCTGGGCAAAAATTTTGAATCAGGTGGTGGCTGGTGGGATATCCAGGGATACGGCACCACCCCCTGGCCGGATTGCGGCGAGATCGACATCATGGAGCACTGGGGAAGCGATCAGAATTATATATCGAGTGCTACCCATACACCCTCCAGTTTTGGTAATACAGTGAATAAAGGCGGACAAACTGTCCCAACTGCTTCAGACGAATTCCATACTTACACCTTGTTGTGGTATCCCGAAAAAATGGTGTTTCAGGTTGATGAGATCACCCATTACATCTATCAACCGGATGTATATAACAGCGATACCTGGCCCTTTGATGCAGAACAATACATCCTCCTGAACTTTGCCTTTCTGCCTGAAATTTCTCCCGGCTTCACGGAGGATACGCTGGAAATCGACTATGTACGGGTTTATCAAAGTGAAACTACCGGGATAAGCAAGAAAGCAGACAATCAGGAATTCTTTGATCTGAAAAACACACCCAATCCTGCGCAGGATCATACCATCATCAGCTACGAACTTACCCAAAACATGGAGGTTAAAGTGTTTGTGGGTGATATTCATGGGAGAATCATTCACACACTGCTCGATGAAAAACAAAGCAAAGGATCGCATCAGGTGCAATGGGATCTAAGCAGCATCCCTTCGGGCATCTATTTCTATACCTTGCAAGCTGATAAAGAGGTGGTGACTGGAAAGTGTGTGATAACTAAATAGAGGCTCCGCATGAAAAATGCAAAATGTGCCATGTAGAATGGACAATGATGTTCCTGTGCTGGCGCCCATCTGTGACGCGTGCCCGTTTCTTTTGAACTTGTATTCGGCACGTGTTGCAAACGCGCGCCAGCGGAGGATCTGACCCTCGGGGGCCTTGAACTAAATACGCTGCAATATGCTTTCCTTGCAGCTATCAAAATCCTCAAATACTTTGGTCAACCTTTGCAGCTCCTGCTCATAAATTTTTCTTTTTTCTTCGAGTTTCGTCTTGAACTCTTTACGGTTGAATACTTTATCGTAAGATTTTAGTTTTTTGTTTACAAGGTTAAAATCTATCCTTACATTATTGATCAGTAATTCATTCAGATCATACACATCGCGGGCTTTGAATCTTGTCATGATCGCTCTGATTTTCTCAGCAAGGATTTCCTCAGTATTGAGGGCTAAAATGAAATAATTAGGCAGGTCATGGTATAAGGGACGGATAATTTTTTTCATGGGTTCTCTGTAAATGTCATTTTCCCGGAAATCGAAGCTTATCTTACAAAGCGTTTGATCATTGCCGCTAAATAAAATCCCCCTGAAACGGATTTTGAAATTCATTCCAAAACGGGTTTCATGATAATCGTTTATCTTTTCTTCAAAAACATTTTCGATATGTGATATGATTTCTCCGGCTTGAATGTCAAAATAATTAAAATCCAGGTCTTCCGAAAATCTTTTTATACCATAACACTTTTGCAAACATGTACCGCCCTTAAAATAAACGGTATTAAAGTCTTCATAAAGGCGTGACAAAATGAAATGCTGATAATAATCAAGTTCTAATTGCCCGAGGTTATACCCTGTTTTCTCCTTATACGTCTGTAGTTCATATCTTTCCATAATTATAACGCCTCATTTATGATAAGCTTCCATTTTCTGTCTCTTGTGCCTTTTTCCCCGAGGTTAATATTTAGGCGGTCATATTTATTATTGATATCAATATCACCTATTGAAATACCCTTTCTTTCCAGAAGGTATCCCACCCGCTTATTTAAAACAGCCGAATTGATTTTTTGAAGGTATATGGTAAGCTTTTTTGTATTTATTTCTTGTTTATTTGCATCTATAAAAGAACTGATCTCCGATAAGTAAACTTTGGAAGAAAAATAGGTGCAATCGATAATTGTTTTTTCAATATTGGAAACAAATACATCAGTTTTACTTAGCTTGTGCTTCTCATAGCCAAAAAACAATTTACTTTTTACTTTATGAAAAGTGATTTGTGTATCTTCAATTTTTTGATCTTTCAGTACATTTTTAGTAATCAGGTCCAGGTTATTGAACCGCTGTGTAGTGCTTCCGTAATATTCCAGGGCAGCGTGCAGTCCAATATAAGTTTCATTGAATAGTTTTTGAAACAGGAACTTGTTTTCGATTTCTCTTATAGAATAATATTTATTCTTTAACCGAAACACTTTGTTTTTCTTTACCAGTCTTGTTAGTGTGCTTTTAACAACCTCTCTTTTTTGCCCGGTAATTTTGATTACATCGTTCAGTGTAAATATTTCCAGGCCGTATTTTTCCAATTCCCGAAATAAGCTAAAAAATTCCATAACTCATCCAATCATTTCTCAACAAAGATATAAATTTTTTATTAATCGAAAGTAAACATTAATGTTTATTTATAATGAACAAATAACACAAAGGTGATAATAAAAACCATTGAAACTAATCAGAGTCTGTCCATAAACTTGCCTCCTTCACAAACCCCTCTAACTCTTCGCCTGAGGCGGAGAGAACCATCCAACCCCTTGGCTGTGTGGGGGATTTCCCCTCCTCAGGTGGGGACCAAGGGGGTGCGGAGGGTGGTGGTAAAATTGAGACTTTATGGACAAACTTCTCACCCCAGCACTATTGTTATTTGCTCTCGGTGCTCTCAGTGTCATTTCCTCTGTGCTTCTCTGTGGTTTAATTATACAAAACACAGAGTGACACAGAGCTTTTTCACAGAGATTCACAGAGAATTGCATTGATCAGGGAAGGTTTCAATCGTCCATTCTTTTGTTTGTTTTGATGTAACGATTTAGCGATTGCGTCCCGTCCCACGGACGAGGATCCTCGGCTAAAAGCCGGGACGATCTAACGATATTCGAAGGAGGGCCCCCAACAAATCGCAATACCCCGCTCCCGTCTCCCGTCTCCCAACTTTTCCCTCCAATCCCCCCGCACCCCTCTAACTCCCCTTAAGGGGAGAACCTCCAGCCCACGACTGCAGTAGTACAATTATTACCAGCCATTTGAAAAGTAATTTTTGCGTTTTCATTCCCCGTCTTCCGTCTTCCGTCTCCCCTTGACCGTCTCTCGGCCTTTCTAACCAAACATTGAACATCAGTCATTGGTCAACTTGGCTGACGGCAGTCAGGTTGGTCATTGGTCATTCCCTGTAACCAACCCCTTATAACCTTATAACCTTCTTACTGAAACAAGCAAACCATACTATTCAGAAGATTACAGCGTTTCTTATTGCATTCAGTCCCAATGCCATTGCATGATAAAAGCAGAATGGTTTGTATACCCCTTAAATAAAGTGTAATGAAAATCAAATAATATTAAAAACTAGAAAATTATGCATACCATAAAATATTCAATCATAGGATTATTGCTTTTACTAATGGCTTCATGCTCAAACAAGCCATCGATCGAAGAGCTTAAAAACTTTGCAGCTATCGAAACTTATCCTGAGGATAACCACCTGGACAGCGTTCAAAACAAAAGGGCGCTGATCATTGTTGCTCATGACGACGATGATTGTGCAATGTCCGGGACCATTTCCAAACTTACCGAAAATGGGTGGAAAATAAAGCAACTGAGCTTTACAAAACATCTCGTTCCCGGCAAGAATGAAAATGCGGCCTATATTATTTGTGAGGGCAATGAAGCTATCCTTGAGGATGGATTCTATCGCCTGGGACTGGATACGATAAAAATGCCCTATCTGCCCATCCCGCTTGAGGAGATCGAAAAGCAGTTTCTTACGGAAAAAGTTGCAGCGGCAATAAAGGAAAAGGTCAACACATATAATCCATCTGTGATCTTTACACTCGATAATGTAAAAGGCGGATATGGTCATCCTGAGCACATTTTTCTCAGTCAGGTGGTTTTGGATTTGTTTGAGAAAGGCGAATTGAATACCCAGAGGATCTACCAATCGGTCTACACCGATCACATGGAAAAAGAAATCGTCGATACCTGGTTGAAGGCAAAGATGGAAAAGTGGGGCTATCCCCATGCCAGCACCCTGGCAAACGAATTATATGGCATTGATGGTATGCCGGAACCCAGCGTTCAGGTGAATATTCAGGAACAGGCAAAAACCAAAATGGACTACCTGAGAGCATACCCGGAGAATGTGAGAAAAAATCTCAGAAAATTCCTGCCCTATTATGAGGACTTTGAGGCTGAAACATATTTTGCTATTTTCGACAGGGAATTTTTCAGAGTAATAGAAAAATAAACTTGCTGATACCTTAAGAAGACGCTCATCCATCCGGACAAAAAAGCATCAATGCAATGAAACTGCAAACAAAACGACTCCTGATCCGACCGATAAAACCGGAAGATAAAAAAGAGGTATTTGCCTATCGTTCCGATGCCCAAACCAATCAGTACCAGGGATGGATCCCGGAAACACCAGCTGATGTTGAAAGCTTCATCGCAAGAACCGCAAAACAGATCAACGAGACAGGCAGCTGGTTTCAGTTCGTGATTATCATCAAAGAAAGTCAAAAGATCATTGGTGACATAGGGCTTCACTTTTTCGACATAGAAAACCAGCAAGTCGAGATCGGCTTTACCCTCAGCAAAAATTATCAGAACAAAGGCTTTGCAAGCGAAGCTGTAACAGAGGTCCTCAGCTATGCATTCAAGGACCTGAAAAAACATCGCATCATGGCTTCCATAGACCCGGAAAATATAGCAGCGGAACGCCTGTTAAAACGCATCGGCTTTCGCAAAGAAGCACATTTTATCGAAAGCATTTTTATGAATGGCAAATGGGTGGATGATGTGGTTTATGCAATGAATGAAAAAGAATGGAAAGAGATGTATGCATAATCCCAGCATTTAGCTCCCTGCTGGTGCGAACCAGCGTATTCCGAATTCCGTGTTCCGCGTTCGGCCTAAAAGGTTTCCTAGTCCCAGCACTTTTGTTATTTGCTCTTGGTGCTCTCTGTGTAATTTCCTCTGTGCTTCTCTGTGGTTAAGTTATACAAAACACAGAGTGACACAGAGCTCTTTCACAGAGGTTCACAGAGATTTGCATTGATCAGGCAAGGTTTCAATCGTCCAATCTTAGGTTTGTTTTGATGTAGCGATTGATCGATATCCGAAGGAAAGACCCAACAAATCGCAATACCCCACTCCCGTCTTCCGTCTCCCGTCTCCCAACCCCCATCTTATTCACTCTTTCCACCCAATTCCAAACTTTTTTATCTTTATCCACGCAAACCAAACATTATTGAATATGAAAGTGTTCCTCATCCTGGGTGTTATATTTTGCCTTATGGGCATGAAAGCAAACACTCAAAACAGGATCCCACCCGATACATTGAAAAACCAAATCATTCAAAGCGACTCTGACAGCGCAAAGGTGCTATTGAAAAATCAACTTGCGTATCATTATACCCGCACAGATTTTGATTCGGCAGTATTACTTTTGAATGAAGCTGCCACACTGGCACGAAAAATCGATTTCCCGCATGGCTTAAGCCGCTCATATATTCACCTTGGAGAACTTTACCGCATGAAAGAGGACTATTCCATGTCGCTGCAATATGCTGATTCTGCCCTTCAGGCCAATACAGACACCAGCAATTTCAGTCTTATTTCTAATGTTTACAATCTGAAAGGTCTGATATTTGCTCGTTTTGCAGATTACGAACAAGCCCTGGAGTATTATTATCTGGCATTGGATGCCTTGATCACAAACAATGCTGGATCAGAAGCTTTCAGGGTGTACGACAACATCGGCACCGCCTATTGCAAATTGAAGAACTTTGAAAAGGGACAGGAATACTATCAAAAAACCTTGCAGATACTTCTGGAAAATGAAATGTTTCCGCTGGTTCCCATCAGTCTGATCAATATTGGCAATGCTTACGGAGAGACTCAGGAATATAAAGAGGCTGAAGAAGCTTACCTGGAAGCCTTGCAGTATGCAGAAAAATTTAATAATATCAGCCAGGTGGCCTACCTGAATGCCAATCTCGGGCATCTGGCATTGAAAAAGGAAAGATCTGAGCAGGCATTGAAATATTTGCAGAAAGCAGAAAATTTATTGACCAAAAGTCCGGATTTTGCCTTAAAGATCAAGGTTAAAGCGAACCTGGCCAAAACCTTAGCCATGCAATCCAAGTTTGAGCAGTCGAAAGTTAAGGCAAAAGAAGCCTGGCAAATGGCAAAACAAAGCAAAAGCAAGGATGACAAGGCCAGTGTTTTGCGCGCATATATTGTATTGAATGAGCAACAAGGGGACTTCAGAAAAGCAAATGACTTTTACACCCAACTTTATGATTTGAAGGACAGCATCTTTACCGAGGAAATGAATACCAAGGCAGCCGAAATGGAGGTGCGTTTTGATGTACAGAAAAAAGAACATCAGATTGATTTGCTGAACAAAGAAAACCAGTTACAAAAAGCAGAAAATGAAAATCAAAGGCAAAGGATGATGTTCCTTTTTATCATCCTGGGCGCACTCATCCTGATCATTGCCCTTATTGTTATTCTTTTCATCAGAACAAAAAGGAAAAACAAAGAACTCACCCGGCGCAACCTGGAACTGATGAAGGTTGAAGATGAAAATGTAAGGTTGTCGAAAGAAGCCAATAAGTATGTTGATGCAAAAAAAGATGAAGTACTCCAGGGACTGGAAGAACTGCTTAAAGATAAAAAGGTCTATCGCAACCCTTCAACAAGCATTGATGAACTTTCAGCCAAACTCAATACCAACCGTACCTATTTGTCGCAGATCATCAACAGCCATTTCGATTGCAATTTCAAAACCTTCATCAATCGTTTCCGGGTGAGTGAGGCCCGGCACCTGCTCATCCAGCCTGATCATTTAAATATTACCATAGAGGCCATTGCAGCTGAAGTAGGCTTCGCTTCCAAATCCTCCTTTAATATGGTATTTAAAAAGGAAACAGGATTGACGCCTTCGGTTTTCCAGAAAAATGCTCTGAAACGGGTGTAGATCCTGTTTCAGCTCAGGCCATAGCCAATTCCTCATAAAGAACCTTCATGTACAGTTTTACCAAACTGCACAACAACACCATTGTTATCAGCAACTTATGGAATTACTTTTATCCCGGCAATTTTTACAAACCAAAAATAACGGAGACAATGAAAAACATTACGATCACTTTAACAGCATGCTTCCTGTTAAACCTGGCAGGATATGCTCAAGAAACATTTATCAAACTTTATGGAGAACCCCATGAAGTTGACTGCTATTCTTTCGCGCCAACGGATGATGGCGGATACATCTTCGCCTGCACCAATTCCGACCATAATTCGGATATGTACTTTTTCAGGGTAGATGCATCCGGCAATACGATCTGGACAAAGGAATACGACCTGCATCCGCTTGGGTACGGCTGGAATTATGTTTTTTCGATTGACAGCACTTTCGATGGTAATTTCATCGTGGGCGCTTTTGAAGGCAATGAAGGCTTCCTGATGAAAATGGATCCGCAGGGCGATACTTTATGGACCCGCATGTTTGAAGGGAACTATTCTGGCTGGATGCACAGTGTTCATGAGGTGGATGAAGGCTTTATCATCGGACAGAATAGTCCGAATCAGATAATGAAAACAGATCCTGACGGAGAACTGCTCTGGGCTCATGCCTATAACACCCTGGGCACATTCACATTGCATTCTCTTTCTGTTGCTTCCGACGGTTATCTTGCCTGTGGATCGCTTTACGACCCGGACAATTCGAACATGAATGAGAACTTCTATGTAATGAAGGTAGATACGGAAGGTGAAGTGCAGTGGGTATATACCGAAGGTGAAACAAGTGACGAGGTTGCCACCGATGTAATCGAAACATCCGAACAGGGTGCACTTGCATTGGGTTATCGGCTGCATCCGGAAACTTATCAGTGGAGAGGCTATATTGTAAAATTTAATGCATGGGGCGACACCGTCTGGACAAGAAACCTGGATGATTCCCCCTTTTATTATCTGTATTCAGTTGAGGAAACCGGCAGCGGGGAATTCATCATCACGGGCACTGTTACTCCATACAGGGCCGATGCCATTTTACTGATGAAATACGACAGCGATGGCAATGAGATATGGCGTGAATACTACATACCCGAACACAATCCCCAGTATGAATTCAATGTAGGTGTGGAAGTCAGGATTCGTGATGACGGTTACATTGCACTGGCAGCAAATTGTTCCATGACGAATTATTCTCAGGCCGGATTCCTGCTCACCGATCCCGATGGGCTGATTACACGAATTCCCAAAGTTCAAGGTGAAACTTCTGATGTCAAAGCCTATCCGAATCCTTTTAGAGAGCAAATACATTTTAGCACGATTGAAAGTATTAAAGCAAACCCTGAGCTAAGGATATTTGACAGTAGTGGCAAATTGGTTTATCAATTCGATGCCCCGGCAATTGAAAAAAAAACAGATATATATTGGAATGGCCGAAATAAGCTTGGACAAGAGCTTCCTCAAGGGGTTTATTTTTATCAAATAAAGAACAGCAAAGAATTGATCAGCCAGGGGAAGATCATCAAACAATAGAGCATTCAGGGGAGAATCCGGGTGCACCAGGATTGTCTCCGCTAAAAGGGCTCCGGCCATATTGCCGGGCCCTTTTTTATTGCTTATGTTTGTTTTGATGAAAAAAGCAAAGAACAAAGTATTTATCGCGACAAGCCTGGATGGCTTTATCTCCGACCGCAAAGGAGAGATCGATTGGCTGCATTCTATCCCCAATCCGGAACAAAATGATATGGGTTACGCAGAATTCATATCACAGATAGATGCGATCCTGATGGGGCGCAACACCTTTGAGACCATCTGCAGTTTCGGTATTGAGTGGCCTTACAGCAAGCCTGTCTTTGTGCTTAGCAAAAGTCTGGACAGTCTACCTGAAGAATATTCTGACAAGGCAAGCCTGGTAAAGGGCAGTCTTTCTATGATATTGGCGAGTATTCACGAAAAAGGCTATTACCAGCTATATATCGACGGTGGTAAAACAATTCAGTACTTTCTGCAAGAAGACCTGATAGATGAAATGACCATCAGCATCATCCCGGTATTGCTAGGAGGCGGCATCCATCTGTTCGGGAAACTTTCTCATAAGATCGAATTTGAATGCAAGCGTTCAAGACTTTTTCTGGATCAGATTGTTCAGAACCACTACATCAGGAAAGCTTAGCAGGTTTGCTTGTTTGGTGTTTTGTGTTTTGTGTTTTGGGGTGGGGTATCTTTTTGTTTTTGTCCAATAAAAATTTGCATACTCTGTGTTCTTTGTGATCCTCTGTGTAATTTCCTCTGTGCTTCTCTGTGGTTAAGTTATACAAAACACAGAGCGACACAGAGCTTTTTCACAGAGGTTCACAGAGATTTACATTGATCAGGCAAGGTTTCAATCGTCCAATCTCTAGTTTGTTTTTATGTAACGATTGGGCGATTGTACGATGTAACGATATCCGAAGGAGAGTCCACACAAATCGCAATTATCCGCTCCCGTCTCCCGTCCTCCAACTTTTCCATCCAATCCCCCCGCACCCCTCTAACTCCCCTGAAGGGGAGGACCTCCAGCCCACGAATGCAGTAGTACAATTATTACAAGCGATTTGAAAAGTAATTTTTGCGTTTTCATTCCCCGCCTTCCTTCTCCCGTCCCCACCCCCCATCTCCCCCAAATTCCCTATTTTTGCAAAAAAGCACTTATGGCACTGATCAAATCCATTTCCGGCATAAGAGGAACCATTGGCGGCAGGCCCGGCGAGGGGCTGACTCCCATTGATGTGGTTAAATTCACCACGGCTTATTCAGCCTTTATCTGCAAACGCTCGGGCAAAGAGAATCCCGCAATTGTCGTGGGACGTGATGCCCGCATTTCTGGTGAAATGGTGCAGGCCCTGGTGGAAGGCACGCTGATGGGCTGCGGCATGAAGGTTTTTGATATCGGTTTATCTACTACACCAACCGTAGAAATTGCGGTTACAGAGCTTAAAGCCGATGGTGGCATCATCCTCACGGCCAGTCATAACCCGGCCGAATGGAATGCCCTCAAGCTGCTAAACGAAAAAGGCGAGTTCCTGTCCGCTGCCGAAGGCGAAGAGATCCTGCGCCTGGCAGATCGCAGCGATTATGAATACACAGGCGTTTATCAACTGGGAAGTTATGAGCAGAAAGACGCACTCATCAGCCGGCACATCGAAATGATCCTGGCCCTGCCCCTGGTCGACACCGAAGCCATCCGTAGGGCCGGATTCCGGGTGGCCATCGACTGCGTGAATTCCAGCGGATCCATCGCCCTGCCCGAACTACTCGAAAAGCTGGGGGTAAAAAAGGTGGATGAGATCTTTTGCGAACCCAATGGGGATTTTCCCCATAATCCGGAGCCCCTGCCCGAAAACCTCACCGAGCTTTCCGAAACGGTGGTAAGCAACAAAGCTGACCTGGGCTTCACGGTGGATCCCGATGTGGACCGACTGGCCATCATCAACGAAGACGGCAGCATGTTCGGCGAAGAATACACCCTGGTGGCCGTGGCTGATTATGTGCTGCAAAACACCCCCGGCAATACGGTATCCAATATGAGCTCTACCATGGCCCTGAAAGATGTCACCGAAAAACATGGGGGCAACTACAGTGCTTCCGCCGTGGGCGAAGTAAATGTGGTGGAAATGATGAAGGAAACAAATGCGGTTATCGGCGGGGAAGGCAATGGTGGGGTGATCTATCCCGAACTGCATTACGGCCGCGACGCCCTGGTAGGCATCGCCCTCTTCCTGAGCCACCTGGCAAAGAGCGGGAAGAAGTGCTCCGAACTCAGGGCTTCCTATCCCGCATATTTTATCTCCAAGAATAAGATACAGCTCAAAGCGGATACCGATGTTGACGACATCCTCGAAAAAATCAAAAGCAAATACCGGGATGAAGAGATCAGTACGATCGACGGACTGAAGATCGTCTTCGGCAAGGAATGGGTGCACCTGCGCAAATCCAATACCGAACCCATCATCCGCATATACAGCGAAAGCCGTTCGGAAGAAGCAGCGAAAAATTTATCAAACAGATTGATCGCTGAGATTGAAAGCCTTATGTAATGGATGTTCATATTTTCCGACATCAAATTGCCGGAATTTATCCTATATTCGTACAAATCCATTCCGATGGCCTTGCAGCGAAAAAGACGTAAAAAACGCAAGAAAACGCGCTACACCAAGCTGACTTTCAAGCTGAGCATGAAGCAGAAAAAGTCCCTGATGAATTATTGCCATGCCCGCAAAACCACCCCCACCCGGCTCATCAAAAAAATGATCCGTCCTTACCTGGATAAATACGCCCGGGAAGTTCCCGAGGAGCTGTATGCTACAGAGAACCAGCTGGATCTTTTTGAGGAGAACGGCGACCTTGGCGACTGAGGCGACAGAGGCGACTTGGGAGACAGGGCGACTGGGAGACAGGGCGAAATAGATACTTGGAGACGGGGTGACCAGGAGAATCAATTAAGGCAGCTACCTGAGCCCAGAGTCATTTCAACCAACGGGAGAAGCCTGCATTTCAAACCCCCTTGTCGAGAGTAGTTCAGTATGTGATCAGTATGGTGACAAGGCACTCATGGGTCAACCCTGGAAACATTGCATTTGCACTTCCACGGAAAACTGGATGTTGAAAGGTATTTTAAACGTAGTTCATACGTAATTAATCGTATAAACTACGTATAAACTACGTATTAAGTACGGAGCAACAAGCTATTTGAAACCACAATAAATTACTCCAAAGTATTGACAAGATTTAAAGAAATGTTGCTAAATGTATGAACGTACGCTAAGTGTCCGTAAATATCGAACCTGACTGCCGTCAGGCAAGTTATCGAATGTCGAAGTTAAGGGGCAGCCGGAAGCTATGAAGCCCAAGAGGCAATAGGGTCCAAAACCCATCCACCCCTTCATTTCACTCAGGATGACGTTTAATAAGGGTTTAAAAGCCAGTCACCTCAGTCGCCTGTATCGCCCATATCGTCTATATCGCCTTTGTCGCCAACCCTTACTCCCCGGTCAGAATCTCGTTGGTGCAATTTACCGGGATCTCAGCCGACAGGCCCGTCATCTGCTGCTGACATTGCTTGAAATTAAAACTGCCGTCCGTTCCCTGGTATTTTGCCTCACCTTTATAGGAAAGCGTGTCGCCTGGCTTGGCGGTGAATGCTGCGATCATCTTCACGGTTTTGCCTTTGGTAAATTTCTGAATCTCCAGGCTCCAGGGAAGAGCAGGCGCACTCAGGCTTTGCATTTGCTGATCTTTATCCATGTACTGAATGCTGAGATCCTCATAATTCCCCTCTTCAATATCGAAGGAGTAAGTAACTGTATAATAGGTGGTCTCAGGGGCCTTCTTATCATCATTATCATCATCTTTTTTACAGGCGGACAAGAATGTAAGGATCAGCAGTGAAAAGAAAAAGAAGTTAAATGGCTTATTCATCATGATTTGAATTGGTTTCTATTGCCAAAGATAATCCATTCAGGGAAAATGTAACTTAAAACTTGCATCCATTGTCATGGCCGTCAGATGGGATTTCATTGTTCAATTGGTCGATTGTTGGATTGTCCTGGCTCCTGGTCGGGCATCCTTAACACGCCCCCCAGAAAACCCAGCGCGATACCTGCTGGTCCCGCAGGGCAGGTTCCAGACCCAGTCGCCATTATCGCCTGTGTCGCCTCTGTCGCCTTATCTCCTTGTGCCTCCATCACCAATATCCCAAACATCGCCCCCAAAGGGCCTAAGACCCATCCAAATTCAAGGAGGTGGATACTGTAGCTGTCAAAAAAAAACGCCATTCCGCAAGAAATGGCGTTCCTGTTTATTTATCAGAAAACTTTACCAGCTCGGTGTATGTACGTGATTGTTATCGGGGAAGTTATACCAGTTCTGGTTCACACTGCCGCCTGATTCCGCCCAGTCTTTGAACTGGGGATAAGCCTGCAGTATGTCGGTCTTTTCTTTGGCCACCTTAAAATCCGAAGCGATGAACTCCACGGCCCAGGGGTGATTGTCGCCAGTGCGATAAAAAGCATTCGAAGCGGTCAGGGGGTAATTGAAAATGCGTCCCACACTACCATCCCAGCTTGTTGGAGAATCGTCATGCCCGGTGCCAAACAAAGCCATATTGGCCGTTGCCGTTGGGGGTGAGCCATAAGTTCTCACCTGGTGTGACGGATCTGATGACCTGAACAAATAAGCCAGCATTTCAAAACCCCAGACCTCACCCTGTGGGATGTATGCCTGGAAAAATACTGTATCCGGTTTGGCATCCGGACCCAGTCCCCCGGTATTCGAATAGGGCGTATACTGCCAGTCTTTCACATTATCAAAACAAATGGCCGCATTGTTCACATCCGGATCCTCAGTGGCACCAAACCAGCTCAGCATGTCAGGCAGATATTCGCGGGTACCATTGCCGCTATTTTTAAAGAATTCCCAGCCCAGTCCGCTCGGGATCCCGGCTCCAACTGCCTGGACAATGGTCTGAACATATACGTAATTGTAAGAATTATCAGCATGTTTATCCCAACCGATCTTGGACTTCAGGACCATATCATTCAGGTCAAAATCCCCGACATTGGGCCACAGGTCTTCGAATATCTGGTAAAAATAAGTAGTTGCCGGGTAATCATAATGTGGTTCCCCGGGTTCGGGATCTCCTCCTCCGCCGGAAACAGGCTCACAAACCCCCACGCCGTTGTTGGTGTTGAAATCAGTGGCATCCACGGCATCCAGGACGATCTCATCCAGGAATCCCCGGCTGGTTCCTCCCTGACCGTAAAAATGCCATTCAATGCGAAAGATCCCGCTCTGGGTGATCGCAATGGATTCCTGGTTCAGATCGGTATTAGCGTACTGGAATTCCAGCAGGCTGGCTACCTGGTTTTCATCTTCATCCACCAGGTATACATCCAGGTATTTAGCCCCTCCATTCAAAACATTGAGTTTGTGAATAAATTCAAGGGTGTTGCTGCCGTTAAATTCGTACCAGGGCGAATATACCCTGTGGGGCGGTGCCTGGTTGGGCATATTCGATAACTGGCCGGTCCTGACGCTTGTTCCATATCCCGGAATGCCGGATGTATTCGTAGCCGTGCTGTAAAACTGCCAGCAGTAGCCCCGGTAAAAATCCCGGTTGCCTTCTTCAAAATCAACATAATTCGGATCGTAGGCACGCTGCATCTTTGTTTCAGCCTGAAAATACTTTTTATTCACCGAAGCGGGAAAGCTGATACCATAGGCCCGTTCAGGATCATCCGGATAATCGTCAAAACGGTCGGCGATCCCATCTCCATCACTGTCGATCAGCCCTTCCTTATTGGGTGTGATCATAAAATCAAAGACTACCTGTGCCTCATCCGCCTGAACATCCATGGACTGATTGACCAGGGGGGAATACAAACGGACGTGTTCCTCCGATGAGGGAAGTATGAAATTAAAGACCACCTGGCTGTTGTATATGGTAGAACGATCCAGCAGATTCCCGTTCATATCCATGAGATCCAGGGGTGTAGCATCGAAAAGCTCGGTCTGCTCAGCATCCAGGGTGATGTTAACCACCAAATTATATTGTGAAATTGCCGACCAGGTAAAGCTTGCAGGCACCACCAGATCAGCAAATGACTCCTGAGGCTCTGTCACGTCCTCGTTTTTCTGGCAGGCCGAAAGCATCAATCCCGCAATGATTATAATAATGAAGTGAAACTTGAATTTTTGCATGATTTCTTTTTTATCAGGTTTGTTTTCATCATGGAGCAGACAAAATCCATGCCCTTTCATACTGAACTCAAAAAGAATAAAATAGATTTGGGATAAATTCCCATTTCGGGAACTATATATGCAAGCTGGGAAAATCATTTGCTCCCAAAGGCCAGTACACTTCAACAAGCAACATCCGCACATCCTGGTTTTTATCGAGTTAAGAAACAAGGAGCTGGCTTGCCCTTGCTGGTGTCAGAAAGGATCCAGGACCAATCCCTTAGATTTCTCCCTTCAGTACCCTGAGGCTGAGGACCGGTCAGAAACGGATTGTAAGTGTCTCCCTGTCGCCTTGTCTCCTAGTCGCCTTGTCTCCTTGCCTCTCTATCACCTTCATCGCCTTTTCACCATCGTCGCCTCTGTCGCCTCTGTCGCCAACCCACGAAACAGCAACCAGAAATCCAGAACAATTTCAAAAAGCACCAGCGGGACATCAAACCATAACCGGCCAATGAAGGCTGCAAATCCGGGGAAAATGAGAAAAAGGAATGCACAGAGCACGCACCAGAATGATGCGATCATCCCGGCAACAGAGAGGGCACGCGGTATATACTTTGATTTGAAGAGAAGATAGCTGACAAAGCCGGAGGCCAATCCCCAGAAAGGCAGGCCAAGATAGTATGCATATTGCTTTTTTCTGTGACGTCCGAGCCCCCGGATTTGTTACCGGCACCTGCCCATTCCCTTCTGAATCCCTTGCCTCTATGTGTTTCCCAGTCTCCTTGTCTCTTTGCTGGCGCGTGTGCAGGCAATAAGGGTCTAAGTGCCCAGGCAAACTTCAAAATTCGGTGTTCGGGGTTCGTTATTCGATATTTAAAGAAATGTTGCTTAAAGCATTGACTTTCGCTAAGTGTCCGTAAATATCGAACCTGACTGCCGTCAGGCAAGTTATCGAATAATGAATATCGAATGTCGAAGTAACGGGCACCCGGAAGCAATGAAGCCCAATAGGCAACAGGGTCCAAGACCCATCCACCCTTCTATTTCACTCAGGGTGACGTGTAATAAGGGTTTAAAAGCCAGTCACCTATATCGCCTATATCGCCTTTATCGCCTAGATCGCCTCTATCGCCCCAGTCGCTTACCTGGCCTCCCGCAAAACCTCCTGCTCCACGCGCCCATACCCCACTTCCTCAATCTCATAAACATGCGCCAGGTAGAGATAGAAAAAAGCCACCGAGATCACCAGGATGATGATGCCGATGATTGAAGAACGGACTTTGATGCCCGTTTTCCCCAGGGAAATTTCGGTTTCCGCCTGGTCGTGGGTCTTCATGCTGTGCCGGAAATGCTGGTACGACATCAGCAGGCCCGTGAGCACGATGAGGATCACAATGCAGAAAATGACAATGGAAGAATAATACTGCCAGTTGAACACCCTGCGCCTGTGATCCAGGCTGAAGGCTTCGTATTCGAGGAATTTATTGCTGTACTCCCGGTAGGTCTGGTCGGAGACGAGCAGCTCATCGAAGAGCTTTTTCACATCCGTTTTGCTTTCCCCGGCCGTTTTTCGCTTTTCAAGCTTGTCAAAAAAGGCTTTCACATCCTTATTTCCGCTTGCGCCCTGCTGCAGGCTGTCGCCCCCGGCCACGGCCGGTCCACAGAGGCAGAGCAGCAGGAACAGGCAGGCGATCTTATTCACCGTACTCATTACTAAAGGCTTCATAACAATACATTAAAAATTCATAACGCACATGGATCAGTTCTTCGATATCCTCATAAGTCTGGGCATTCTCCAGGGCGCTGTAATCGGCGAAACTGCTTCCGATCACCTGGTAATCGTCGAGGAGGACGCGGATGAGCTCGAGCAGGTATTCGGCATAACGCACATGATCCTGCTGAAATTCGGGCAGCAGATCGATCTGCATTTCTGTATAAATCCAGGAACGGAACTCCAGGTGCATTTTTTCCATCAGGCTGGGATATGCGTTCAGGAATGAAGCACCAAGAGAATCAGGGTAAGCTACTCCCTGCTTTTCCAGGTATCGCCTGGCGTATGCCTCGGTGCCCTCCGGAAAATCCGGTGAGCGGAAAGACACCACAAGGGTATCTCCCGGACCTGTGGGCTGGCCCGGACCGGCACGTGAATACTTCTCCACCTGATCGAAGAGCCCGGCCTGCATGAGTTCATCGATCTTTTCATAGGCATCCTCCTGCAGCAGCATATCCAGGATGAGCAACTCGGCCCGGATCTTTTGCATCACTTCCGCGTAGCGCCTGGCCTCCTCCAGAGCCAGGGTGATCTCCCCCACATGCATGGCCCTGAGGATGTTGCTGTCGGGCAGTGCCTTTTCTTCCGGCTCAGCGACCAGGACAAAAAAACTGTCGATTTTCACCTCATGTGCGGGCTGCAGATGAAGCTCCCGTTGCGGGGGCTTGTTGGCGGGCCTGGCCCGGTGGATCTCCTGCGACAGCACAGGCAAAGCACACAGCAGCCAGGGCAAAGCAAAGACTAAGATCTTGTTTTTCATCTTTTTTTGTTTTGGAAATTGAACGTATGTGCCAGGGGAGTCGTGGCGGATCAATAACAATTATGGCCGCCAGTTGTAAAGATACGGAATTGGGGAGGGGAATTCAAGTCTCAAAGCAATGAACAATTCGAACAAAACCCCACAGATCCCTAATGACAGGCAATACAAAGAAGATCCGACATAAACCCTGCCCCTTTTTGAAAAAAAAATTAAAAATAATTGGCCAAAGGCGGGACGTTTTGGGGGGTAAAGGGAATTAAGTAAATGAAGCTTGTATATATTTTAACAGCTTGCTAAAAAAATCATTTTATTAATTAAACACAAAATCATGAAAAAACTAATTTTAATTTGCAGCTTTCTTGTACTGATGGGTACAAGCCTGTTCAACAGCAAACAAGCAAAAGCAGAACCTTCAGACTGGTTTGAAATCCAGTACTACATCGAGGTAACTTCCTCAGGTACATATGTAGTAACTGAATGTCTGGAAATTCCTGGAAGTGCCTGTAATCAGCCAGGCTCAATACATCGAACAGATATTTCGATCATATGGGGATTAATAAACTAATAACTCATGGTTAGAAGTTTTGGTGAATAGTTAGTTTATTAATCTGAAACAGGGGCTTATTCTTTGAAGGCCTCTGTTTCTTATAAAAATGTCATGAAAAAAGAATCTTATATATTATTAATCATAATCTCTGTCTTCTTTTCCTGCCATTCAGATAAAAGGGGCACAATCAAATACGACATTTTCAGAATAGATTCCCTGAGTATATATTTCCCTGACACCATCCCGATGAAGGATGTCCCACGTTCCTGGGATTATCATGATTCGATCTTTTCTTTTCTGATTGACAATCGTAACAGCATAAGCATATATGAATATAATATTTACGATAAAAACTGGCATTGTTTAGAAATGCAAAAAGAAGGAAATTACGGAATCTTGAATGCTGGTTATTACGAGTATCTGAAATCCGGCGAATTGCTCTATTTCCCAAAATACACCAACAAATTTTTCTTTATTCGACCCGAAACCGGAGAGATCCTGGAAACATATACAATGGATGAAAACCTGGGAGTATATCAGGCAAAAAATTTCGATGTTCAATATGATAACAAGGAATTGCTATTGCCTGTTTTCAGCAAAATAAAAATTGACAGACAATATTTTCAAAACAATAAATTATTCGCTCTTTTTCAATTGGATTCACAAAACTTACAAAGCATTGTAAGCTATCCTGAAGAATTTCTTGATTTTCATGCCCCTTCATCAGCAAACATTGGGTCAGAATACTTTTTCAGGGATGATACTATTGTTTATAGTTTCCTCAGGGACAAGTATATTTATGTTTATGATTTGAGTACTAACAAATCAAGTCAACTGAAGCTTGAAAATCCTCATTTAAAAATAAAGGGTGCAATCCTCAGCGAAAATCCTTATAGCGAGGCAATAAAAAGGGAACTGGAAGGTCAATATAGCCTTCTGATAGATGACACAATTTCTGAACTCACCTATCGTATCTCGGTATATTATCCGGCATATAATGGCAAGCTTGCCAGAGATCAGAAAGAGCTTAACAGGATGTTCCAGTCGAGAAAAGTCAATATAATGGTTCTGAACAAGGATTTTGAAGTTATTGCAAGCAATGATCTGGATGGAATAACAGATGCACTATTCTTTACAAATAGAGAAGGTCTTTATTTGAGAAGCATGTTCGAATCAGAAGATGAATACAGATTCATCCGGCTTGGCCTGAAAAAGAAAAAAAACAGCATATGAGGTACATATAATAAAATCTACAAGGAATGAAGATACTTGCCGGAAATCAAATCAGGCATTGCCAGGTTTTGCTTCTCATTGGAGCAATAATCCTGACAATGACATCATGCAATAGAAAGGCAAATGAGACCGGTGAACAGCAAGAAATAGAGAAAATAACAGATAAACCGGTCCCTGTTGGTTTCATGGTACTTAAAAGCGCTGAATTCAAGGAACAAATCCTTACAAATGGAATCATCAAAGCTTCAAAAAAAGCAGGTCTTTATTTCGGCATCCGTGGTATAATCGACGAAATAAATTATTGCAATGGGGATTACGTATTGGCAGGAGATATTATTGCGCGTTTAAACAATGATGCTGAAGAAATCGCTCTTAAAAAAGCAAAAGCGGATATTCAGGCAGCCAGGCTGGAACTGGAAAACCTGATGCTGGGCTACTCAAAAGAAAAACCGGGATCAGTGCCTGCTGAATTACTCAACAACCTTGAAATCCAGAGTGGTGTAAAACAAGCTACCCATGCCCTGGAGCTAGCCCGATTAAGGCTTAAACAAACACAAATCATTGCACCTTTTAATGGCATACTGGGCGACATATCCTATCAGATTGCCAACATGATCCCAGCCAATGAACAATTCTGCCAGCTTCTGAATACACAGTCATATTTTGTTGAATTTTCCCTTTTTGAAAGTGAGCTGGATAAGGTAAAAAAGAGGATGGCAGTCAGAATAAAGCCCCTGGCATTGAATACTTTTTATGAAGGAGAAATCTCTGAGATAAATCCCATCATTGATAAGAATGGGTTGTTTAGTGTTCGGGCGGTATTCAAGGGGAATGTGTACGGTGTTTTGGACGGAATGCACGCTGAGGTATTTCTTGAAAAAACCCACCCGGGACAGCTGGCCATCCCCAAAAAAGCCCTCATACTGCGCTCAGGCAATGAAGTGGTTTTTACCTACCAGGAAGGTAAAGCAATATGGAATAATGTGAAAACCGGGAAAGAAAATGCACGATTTTACCAGCTTATTGAAGGTTTAAAGGAAGGAGATACACTTATTCTTGACGGAAATCTGAAATTATCCCATGGCATGCTGGTAAGACTCAAGGAATAAACCAGGCTGACAATTATGATTAAATTCCTGATATACCGACCTATTGCAGTTTTTATGACTTCCATAGCCCTGGCAATCCTTGGATTAATAGCTTCCAATTACTTAGCTGTTTCATTACTGCCGGATATTGACATACCAGTAATTCTGGTAAACATCAAACATCCCAACATGCCCGCCAGGGAGATGGAAAAAAACATTACAAAACCTTTTCGAGAACAACTTACCCAGCTCAATTATTTGAAAAGCATTGAATCAGAAACGAGAGATGAAAAAGCATTCATTAAACTAACATTTTTCCACGGAAGCGATATTGACTATGCTTACCTGGAAGCGAGTGAGAGAATAGATGACATTATTGGACGTATGCCTGATGATTTTGAGCGGCCAGATATACTGAAAGTCAATGCCTCTGATTTGCCAGTTTTATTTGTAAATGTAATCCAGGATACCTTGAATGGTCCTAACACAGACTGGCTGGAATTGAGTGATTTTACCGAAACTGTTATAAAAAGAAGATTGGAACAATTACCTGAAGTAGCAATGGCAGATGTAAGCGGTTTAGATCAGGCTGAACTGGTGATCAGCCCTGATGCTGACAAGTTGATCATCCTTGGTATTAAAATAAAAGAAATTGAAAACCTCATAAGGGAAAATAACTTTTCTCCGGAAAGGCTTCTGGCTAGCAACGGGCAGTACCGGTACAAAATTAGATTTTCTAATACACTGAGTTCTATACCAGATGTTGCAGCATTGTCATTTAAAACAGACAATGGCAGGATAATCAGATTAGATGAGATTGCAGACATTTTCGTCCGAAGTGAAAGAAAAAAAGGTCTTTACAATCATAACGGAAATGAGGCTATTTGCCTGTCAATCATAAAATCACCCGAAGCAAGAATATCAGATTTAAAAAATAATATACGCCGCTTACAAGCAAACTTCCACAAACAATACCCGGGGATAAAACTTGAGATCAGCAGAGATCAGACCTTATTGCTTAACCAGTCAATTAGCGGATTAACACAAAGCCTTATTCTGGCCATTACATTCTCGTTCCTTGTCGTCTTCCTTTTTATGGGTGGACTTCGGTCGCCATTGATCATTGGCATAACGATTCCATTTTCCCTGCTTGTAAGCATGACAATGTTTTACCTGCTTGGTATTTCAATAAATATACTTTCACTCACAGGTCTGATTCTTGGGGTGGGCATGATGGTGGATAACTCAATTATCGTTGTAGATAATATACATCAATTCAGCAAACAAAACACTGACAGACATTTGGCATCTGCCAGCGGAACAAATGAGGTCATTAATCCTCTACTCAGTTCCGTTTTGACAAGCAGCGCTGTTTTCCTTCCACTTATTTTCATGAGCGATCTGGCCGGCGCGCTGTTCTATGATCAGGCACTGGCAGTATGCATCAGCCTGACTATCTCGTTTTTTACTTCGATCATGGTGCTGCCGGTTTTATATACTGCACTTTCAAAAAAAAGAAAGTTTGAGGTTAAAACAAATCGGATCTCAGTCTGGGTAGAAAAAATTTATGAAAAGGGGCTGGTTTGGATTTTTGGACACAAAACTTCCTCCTTATTCATTTTTTGCACTTTGATTATTGCCGGAGTACTTATGCTTTCCATGATCAGGATCGAAGGCTTCCCCAGTTTCAGACAATCCAGCTTTATTCTAAAAATCGACTGGAACGAAAACATCTCAATAAAACAAAACAGGACACGGGTCAGGCAGTTGCTGGACTTTTGTAAGGAAATCAAAACGAGTGACACTTTCATTGGAGAGCAGGACTTTCTCCTGCACAGAAGCCCTATAAACAATCAATCTGAAGCTCTCATTTACATAGAGTCAAGGTCAGCATCAGGTATACAAAATATAAAAATGAGGATTGATTCCCTGTTAACACATGTTTATCCTTTGTGCAATTATTCCTTTAATAAACCTCCCAACACATTCCAGCAACTTTTCGAAAGTAAACAGGCTCCCTTAATGGCAGAAATTATGCAAGCCAGCCCTGAGGATACTTTCTTACCAGAGGACCTTGATAGCCTAAAAAACAGACTGGCTTGTATTTTCCCTGGAATAAACAAGCAAAAAACACTGATAAAACAGAGCCTTGAAATTGAAATTGACCACGAAGCGTTGCTTGTTTATGGGGTTGCCTATCAGGAGTTGATCAGGCACATCAAGTTAGCCTTGAACATTAATATAGCCGGCAAGCTTTACACCAACAATAATAATATACCGGTAATCATTGGGGAAAAGGGAAAAAGTCTATTTAGGATTCTCGGCCAATCCAGGATTTCTAACCATGAAGGTAAAAAGATCCCGCTATCTGCACTCATCGATGTTTCCTTCAACAATGATTTCAGGGTTTTGCATGCAAATAAAAAGGGGGAATATTTCCCGGTGCACTTCAATACAATACCTGATAACATAACCGCACTTGAATCAGCATTAGAAAACTTTCAACAAAACAACAACTTAAGCATTTCCTTGAGTGGCAGTTACTTTGAGAATAAAAACATGATTCGTGAACTTGGCTGGATACTGCTCGTATCTGTCATGCTCCTTTATCTCATTCTGGCAGCTCAATTCGAATCATTCCTCCAACCCCTGATCATACTGGCAGAAATAATATTCGACATAAGCGGGGCACTTTTATTCCTGCTTTTGTTTGGAGCAAGTCTCAACATTATGTCGGGGATTGGAATGATTGTCATGAGTGGTATCATCATCAATGATTCTATTTTAAAAATAGATGCAATCAACAGGATATACAGGGAAGAACAAAATCTTATGAAGGCAATCATGGAGGGTGGGAAAAGGCGTGTTAAACCAATAATTATGACCAGCCTGACAACTATTTTTGCTCTTCTTCCAATTCTGATGTTTCCCGGTCTGGGTTCGGAATTACAAGTTCCACTTGCACTTTCAATAATTGGTGGACTTCTGACAGGTACTTTTATTAGCTTGTTTTTCATCCCTATCGCATTCTGGTTCATTAACAAAACACAGCATGCAAAGTAGTGCTGACATACAAGGATATAAGAAACATTCATGGCCAATACTGGTTTTGTTCTTTTCGCTTTCCATAAGCGGTTTGTTAAGCCTTCAGGAACAAAATCTGAGCTTACTGCCCACAAGCTCAAAAAAACAGATCTTCATCCATTATAGCTGGAGAGATGCTCCGGCAATAGCGGTTGAAAAAAATATAACATCCATCCTGGAATCATGCATCAGCAGTATCAAAGGAATCGAAGAGATCAGATCTTATTCGGGCGATGGTTTTGGAAAAATCGACCTTCTTCCTGACCAGTATAGCAATATTCATAGAATTCGCTTTGAACTACTCAGCAGGATCAGACAGGTATATCAATGCTTTCCCAGCGGCGTGACCTTTCCCCGCTTAAGTTATGTTGATGATAAAAAAGCTGATAATTCCCCGATGATGATATATATACTTTCGGCCAGTGACCCACCTGATAAGATACAGAAAATGGCCAATGATATCATCAAGCGAAATTTAAGCTCCCTGGATGGCATCAAAATGATCAGGATACTTGGCGGAGGTCGCCCGGTAAAAACCATTGAATATGATCCTCAAAAATGTGAGGCTTTCAATTTTTCAGCTGAGAACATATCAGATGTACTGCAGCAGTATTTTAACCGAGAGGAACTCGGACTTGTTCCGCTCAATAATAAAAATAAAGCACATGCCAACAGCATCATCCGCCTGAAAGAACCAATTGATCAGAGATTTAATTGGCAAAAGATCCCTCTGGGAAAAACTGCAGAACGTATTGTTTACCTGGGTGATATTGGTAAAACATATAATACCGTGCTGGAAAGGCAATCCATATACAGGATCAATGGCCTTGATGCCATACACATCCTCATTTATCCCGAGGACGGAACGAACCAGCTAAAGTGTTCCAAACAAATTCGGGAGGAAATTAACAAAATTTCCAAAGTATTGCCTTCCACTTATCATCTATTTCTAAGCGACGACAAAACCGATTTTGTAGAAGAAGAACTAAAGAGAATATTCAGGAGGACGATATTTACCTTATTGATCCTGATGCTTTTCCTTGTTCTGATTAATAACAAAGGTCCGTACCTGTTAATAATATTCCTAAGCTTGATCGTAAACATTTTTATCAGCTTTCTCTTTTATTATTTATTCAATATTGAAATCCACCTTTACTCCCTGGCCGGAATTACAATTTCCCTGGGAATGATAATCGATAACAGCATTATTATGACCGATCATATCTTTTTCAGGAAAAACATCAGGATATTTCCGGCTGTGCTGGCATCAACCCTGACAAGCATGGCCTCCCTCCTGCTTATTCAATTATTGCCGGATGCAATAAAATTAAAGTTGCAGGATTTTATGATGGTCATTGTGATCAATCTTCTTGTTTCTCTTTTTGTTGCATTGTTCTTCGTTCCTTCCCTCGCTTTACAATTTGGATATTTTGATTCAGGGAAGAAAAGAAGAAAGCTCTTCATACTTAGAAAAGTTAATCGCTTCAACATATACTATCAAAATCTTATTGCTAGCCTGGTGAAAAGAAAAAAGCTGGCTTTTCTGTTGATTGTTTTATCCTTTGGAATTCCTACTTTTATGCTTCCCGGAAGGATTCCGGAAGACAATCCTTTATCAGGACTATACAACAATAGTATAGGAAGCGATTGGTATGCCAGAAATCTAATGCCTTATACCGACTTCCTGCTGGGGGGCACATTTCGTCTATTTTACCGGCAAGTGCTGAAGAGGAGCACAGATTCCAGGCTTGAAAAAACGGAATTACAACTCAGCACTCGATTTCCCGAAACTTTAAATATTGATCAGGTGAATGATATTATAAAGGATCTTGAAAAACACCTTAAAAATTACAGGGGGATCAATAAGTATTTCAGCCAGATAAAAGCATCAGGAGAGGTCAGGATCAACATTGATTTTAAAGAAGATTATCAAAACACCTCTTATCCCTATATGCTGAAGAACAGTCTTATTTCGCATATTGTAAACGGCCCTGCAATGAACTGGAAGGTTTACGGGCTTGGGAGAGGATTCAACCAGCAAAGTGGCTCAGATAAAACCTCCCAGCTTGGTATAAGAATTTACGGTTACAACCTGGAAAAGCTCGATATCTTGGTTGATCATACCATAAAAAAGCTGATTTCGCACCCCAGAATTGAACGAGCCTGGTATGAAAATGAGGAGGGTTCAGGGTTCAATCAGGTAGAAGAAAGGGAATACGAAGTATTTCCCCGGAGAGATATGTTACTTATAAATGATTTGTCTGTTTCCAATCTTTTCAGACAGCTAAGAGAGGCAGATATGCAGGCTAAGAATATATTTCAGCTTGTTGAAGAAGGAAAATTAAATAACATTTCACTGAATACAAAGAACGACTATCACAGCGATATTTGGTATATGACACATAAAACCTCCAATATGCTAAATGGCATAGCTGCCAGACATTTCATTTCTCTTGGTCAAAGCCAGTCTCACCCTGCGATAAGAAAAGTTAACCAGCATTTTATCAAAGACATACAGTTTGAATACCTCGGAGGAATTAAATATGGAAATGATTTTAGAAAAAATATCATCAAGGAAATAGCGGAAAAATTGCCGGTAGGTTATCATATAGAAGAACTGGATTTCACCTTTTTAAAGAAAAGCTCCATGCAGTTTTACCTGATACCGATCATCATTTTATTAATATTCTTTATTTGTAGCATACTCTTTGAGTCACTTATTCAGCCCCTCGCAATTATTCTTAGCATACCCATATCATTTATGGGTGTATTTGTCAGTTTTTATCTTTTCGAACTAAATTTCGATCAAGGTGGATATGCAGCGCTGGTGCTTCTAGGTGGGCTTTCTGTCAATGCTTCCATATACATCATTAACGATTTTAATAATTATAGCAATACCTTGGCGGGACGAAGCCGGCTCTCACTTTATCTCAAAGCCTTTAATTCGAAGATCATCCCGGTACTCCTTACACTGGCCTCCACCATTCTCGGTCTCCTTCCCTTCCTATCCATGGGCAAAGACGAAGCCTTCTGGTTTGCTTTTGCTGCCGCCTCCTGCAGTGGTCTTCTCTTTACCCTGCTTGTGGCGGTGGTGTTCGTGCTGCCACTGGTCTTGTTAAGGCGCAGGGACCTGTCTGCTTGAGCTTGGGCGACGCAGGCGACAGAGGCGACGGGGGTGACAGAGGCGATAAAGGCAATAAAGGCTACCTGGGGAAAAGGAGATTCTAACTAATGAGCATTTTTTACAATTAAGAGGTAATAAGCTACGCCCAGTTACTCCTGCTTACTGTTTACTGCTTACTGCCACTGCCACTGCCACTGCCACTGCTACTGCTACTGCTACTGCTACTGCCACTGCCACTGCCACTGTCACTGCCACTGCCACTGCCACTGCCTCCTGCTCAATACCTACTCCCTGTAACCTCCAGCATTTTTTATGATTTCATTAACAACATGCATGGATTCTTTTTCGGATCTTTATGCCAGTAAAACAGCAAAACACAGGAATAAGTATAATAAAAGATGAAAAACATGAAAAATTATAGCGTATTAATAGGATTGCTATTGCTGGCACTGGTTAGTTGCAATCAATCCGGAAAGAAGACAGCCCAGGCTGATGAAAAAGATCAGAGTTCAGCAATGATCATAAGCGAAGTGATGACAAAACAGGACCAGGCCGGAATGACACCAGATGAGGTGCTGCATGATTTATTAGCAGGCAATGAACGTTATGTTTCGGGAGAAATGATAAGCAGGGATCTGCCGGAACAGGTTAGCGCTTCTACAAATGGACAATACCCCAAAGCAGTTGTCCTGGCCTGCATCGATTCCAGGGTGCCGGTTGAATATATTTTTGACCAGGGAATTGGTGATATTTTTGTTGCCCGCGTAGCCGGAAACATTGAGGACGAAGTACTCCTCGGCAGCATGGAATACGGCCTGGGTGTGGCAGGTTCAAAGCTTTTACTGGTGCTGGGACACGAAAACTGTGGTGCAGTAAAATCGGCCATCGATGAAGTAGATGTTGGTAGCGCCAATGTGACCGCATTATTAGACAAAATTGAACCTGCAGTCCAGGCAACTCAAGGGGAAAGAGATGGAACAAACAAGGAATATTTTGAAGCTGTTATTAAGAACAATGTAAGTCAGACAATTGATGACATACGAAACAGGAGTGCTATTATCAGCGGATTGGAAAAAGACGGCAAAATAAAAGTTGTCGGTGCATACTACAGTCTCGCAGATGGTAAAGTGACCCTGCTTGGTGAGGATTCGCATGAAGGTCATCAGCATTAGTGTTTTGCTATAGCATCTTCGTTTTAAGGCTTCACCTTGGGGAAGACTGAGGGTCTGGGAGACCCGGTGATTTGAGCGACAAAGGCGACTGAGGGGACAAAGGCGACGGTGGCGACACTTCGATATTCGACATTCAATATTCGATATTCGATAACTTGCCTGACGGCAGTCAGGTTGGTCATTGGTCATTGAGTCATTGAGTCATTGGTCATTCAGTCATTATGCTGACTGCTACTGCTACTGCCACTGCTACTGCCACTGCCACTGCCACTGCCACCGCCACTGCCAACAGCCTGTCTCTCCCCACTCCCTACTACTCATCAGATCACATCTCACCACTCACCACTCACTACTAACTCTTCCCAATATACCCCGAGATCGCATCCACGTAGCGCTCAAAGGCATCCAGTCCCTGCTTGGTGATCTTACAGGTGGTAAGGGGGTAGTTTTTCCGGAAGCTCTTTTTGATGCTGATGTAGCCGGCTTTTTCGAGCTTGCTCAGTTGCACGCTCAGGTTGCCCCGGGTGGCAGCGGTCTTTTCGAGCAGGAAATTGAATTCCGCTTTTTCCACACCCACCAGCAGCGACATGATGGAAAGCCGCAACTGTGAGTGTAACATAGGATCCAGGTCCTTAAACATATCTAACCCTCCCTTTTATATTTCAACATATAACCGGGGATCAAATAGGAAACGACAATCGACAGGGCGATCAGCAACTGCGAATAGGGAAAAGCCACGAAAAAGATCGCAATGGCACAGAACCAGCTGAGGATGGCTCCCAGGATCAGCGGCCTGAATTTAAGCATGGCTCCCGAAACAAAGGTTGCCAGACTGTACAATGCCACGATCATCGGCTGGGTGACCTCCCAGCCCATTTTTCCCAGGGAGGTGATCACGATCAGGCTTACCACCAGGGCGAAAAAGCCATACCATAAATAGATCATGGTCTTATCGATCAGGGTGATGCTGCGATTGCGCTGCCCCATGCGGTAACCGATGATCCCGGAAGCGATCCCACCCCCGATCATCATCAGTGGCCAGGGCAGGAAGGAGTATTCGTAATCCACCTGCACCAGGATAAAATGTGCAATGGCAGCGATCAGTACCAGCCAGCCCCATAAGAGGAAAAAGATCGCATCCCCTTTGATGTTCATTTTCGAAGTTTCGATCATTTCGTATATGATCTTCAGGCTTTCTTTTTCATTCATTTGTGTATTCATGATTATTAATTTTTAATTCTTAATTCTTAATTCTTAGTTATTTGAATTATTCGCAAACTGATTGCAAATATAAACTTGTTTATGTTATAAACCTAATTTTTTTGGAAATTTTTTTTGAAGGGAATCGAGAGACGGAAGCAGGCATGGGAGCCCCAATCTGTAATCTGTAATCTGTAATCTGTAATCTGCATACCAAACAAACAACTATACAAGACTTATCAGGTTTGGAGATAATACAAGCCAACATTTTCATTTTAAGTTTCGCAGTTTAAAACATTTTTTACTAATTTTGCACCTCTAAAAAATGGCGAGGTAGCTCAGTTGGTTAGAGCGTCGGATTCATAACCCGGAGGTCCCGAGTTCAATTCTCGGTCTCGCTACAACAAAAACCCGGCTCGGAAGAGTCGGGTTTTTATTGTAATTCACTCTTAAAAGAATCAGCGAAGCTAATTCTCGGTCTCGCTACTTGAGAAGAGAGGGAGTGGCAGTTGCAGTGGCAGCGGCAGTAGCAGTTGCAGTTGCAGCGGCAGTGGCAGTTGCAGCGGCAGCGGCAGTTGCAGTTGCAGCGGCAGCGGCAGTTGCAGTTGCAGCGGCAGCGGCAGTTGCAGTTGCAGTTGCAGTGGCAGCGGCAGTGGCAGTTGCAGTGGCAGCGGCAGTTGCAGCGGCAGCGGCAGTTGCAGTTGCAGTGGCAGCGGCAGTAGCAGTTGCAGTGGCAGCGGCAGTAGCAGTTGATAGCAAAGTCATCCGACAACAAAACACAAAACACAAAACAAATGATAGCCGGGTGCAGTCAGCCTAATTCAAATATTTCTTCAGTATCAGTTTGGTATCTTTGAGATTCACCGGTTTTCCGATAAATTCGTTGCAGCCTGCTTCTCTTGCCTTTTCCCTGTCTTCACTAAAAACAAAAGCCGAAAGTGCAATGATGGGCACATCGGATTCCTTTCTGATCTCCCTGGCTGCATCGAATCCGTTCATTTCAGGCATTTTGAGATCCATAAAGACCAGGTCAAAATCCTTGTTTTCTCTGAAAATGAGCAGGGCTTCTTTTCCATTTGTCGCCACCACAACATCAAGTCCGTTTTTCCTGACGAAAGTTTCCAGCATCAACGCACTTGAATCATCATCTTCTGCAATCAATACTTTACCGCGGATATGCTCGCCGAACAATTCCGCTGATTCTTCTTCATCCTTTTCATCCTCTTTGTCAATCTTCATCGAGAAAAAGAAAGTGCTTCCCTTTCCCTCCTCTGAAGTAAACCATAGCTTGCCGCCAAGCAAAGTTGCAATTTTACTGGACAAAGCCAGGCCAATGCCCAGGCCCTCATACTGCCGGGTATGGGTATCGTCCAGTTGCCTGAATTTCTCAAAAACCAGTTGCTTTTTACTTTCCGGTATCCCGATCCCGGTATCTTTCACAAAAAATACGAGAACATCTTCCCCCTGCATTTTAAGACCGAATTCAATGGTACCGCTTTGGGTGAACTTGACCGCATTTTTAATCAGGTTCCTGATCAACTGGTTGACTTTAAACCGGTCGGTCACTATGGTCTTTTTCAGCAAGGCAGGCTTTGCATTGAATTTTAAACGCAAATCCGCTGATTTTGTCAGCTCTGAAAGGTCTTCCAGATAGGCTTTATTTTGCAGGAACAACTCACTCAACTGGCAGGTTTCATTTTTAACTTTGAGCTGATCTGATTCAATTTGCGCCATTTCGAGCACATCCTCAATGATACCCAGCAACTGCTGACCGCTCTCCAGTATGAGCATGGCATAGCCTCTGTGATCCTTATTAATTTCTTCAGATTCCCCCATGATGCTTGAAAAGCCAATAATGTGATTCAGGGGCGTGCGCAATTCGTGCGACATGGTGGCAAGGAAGCTGGATTTCAGGCGATCACTTTCTTCGGCTTTTTCCTTTGCCTCTTTGAGTTCAGAGTTGATCCTTTCTATTTCCTTTATCTGTCTGTCCAGGTCGATATTGATCTTCTGGTATTCGATATTCCGGTGCTCAAGATCCTTCTGTATCTTCTTCAGTTCGGTAATATCCTTAAAAAATCCAATGATCTCTTGCTGATTGAGGCGGACGGCATCGACAATAATATCACGGATCCCGTCATTTTTTGAATTCACACGGGTTTCATGCGATTTCAGACGACCTGTTTCCAGCACCCGCTTAAAACTGGCATAATTGATCTTCCGGTAATCTTCCGGGCTTTGACTGCTAATGGTCATTTCGGATAGCTCTTTCATGCTCAGCCCAAACAGCTTCAATGCCGCAGGATTGGCATAAGTATACAATCCTTTATCATTGATGATCCCAATGGGATTGGGTGAACTTTCAATATAATTCCGGAATTTCTCGGTGGTTTGCACCAGCTCCGTTATGTCGTGGATGATCCCAAAAACCTTGTCATGCCTGCTATCGTATTCCGCAATGGAATGTATGTTGCGGATTTCACCAGTATCGGGGGTTTTTATTTTAAAACGAACATTGTATGATTGCTTGTTTTTTCTCAGGGCATCCATTGCATCATCAAGCATTCGTCTGTATTCTGGCAAAGGAATTTTCTGCACCTCTGATATGGGCAGTTTCAGGCTTCCCAGGCCGTATATTTTCCTGGTTCCTTCAGAAACATTGGCCATTCCCGAACCAAAGTCAAACTCCCAGTTCCCGATGGAAGCGATCAGCTCCGCCCCCTTGAGCCGGTCATAGGATATCTGCAACTCATGTTCGAGTTCCTTGAGATGAGTGATGTTAATGGCCACCCAGAGACCTGAAAGAAAATTGCCATCGGTATCTGTGACAGGGATACCCCGGATCTCATACCGCCTGCCATCATGAGCATAGAGGTCTTCGAAGCGTTTATTCCGAAGGACCCTTTTAAATCCGTCCTTAAGATATTCCCTGCCTTCCTCACTGATATCCAGCACATCCACTGATTTACCCTTATATCCTTTTTCCGGAAAACCCCAGTGCTTTCTGCATCCTTCATTTACAAGGATAAAATTCATGTCCTCATCAAAAAGGCAAATATCAATGTGTGGCAAATTGGAGGTGATGGTATTGTATAAGCGGTTCTGTTGCCCCAGTGTTTCTATCAGGCGGTTCTTCTTGCTTGTTTCCCGCCTGATCAGAAAAAAGATCAAGAATCCCGATAGCACAATAAACACCAGGCCTTTTATGATCTGAAACCTGGTCAGGTTTTCTAAATCCGAGGCATATTTTTCAACAAGCAAGTCAGATAACAATATATATATGGTACCCAGGATAAGATAGATTAAAAAGATTCGTATCGAGCTGCCTTTGTTTCCTTTCATCATAATCCCGCTTATTTAGATTTTGTCTAATTTACAATAAGATAGGCTGACAGTCAAGCATTTTGACTTATTTTTTTAGAACAAATTCTTTGGTTCCTATTATTGATCTAAAGGAAAATGGCCCGGAAAATACAATCTGAATATGCTTGCCTGCTTTTAATTAACAACTTACTAACAGGGATCAAGCGGACAGCAAATTGTTGTAGTTTCGGTTGATATTAACCAAAACCAGATTTAAGTCATGGGAGGATTTTTCGGCAGCATATCGAGGACAGACTGCGTGCGTGATATTTTTTACGGAACAGATTACAATTCCCACCTGGGCACCAAAAGGGGTGGCATGGTGGTACAGAACGGCAAGGGCTTTACCCGTTCCATCCACAACATCGAAAGTTCTTATTTCAGGACCAAGTTCGAACCTTACCTCCATGAGTTCAAAGGCAAGAGCGGCCTGGGGGTGATCAGCGACAATGAATCCCAGCCCATCATTATTCGCTCCCACCTGGGGGAATTTGCCATTGTGAGCGTAGCCAGGATCGCTAATCTGGAAGAACTTACTAAGAGGGCCCTGAAAAACGGAATCTATTTCTCTGAAACAAGCGAAGGGGAAACCAATCCCAGTGAACTGGTGGCCAGCCTGATCAATGAGGAAGAAAGCATTGAAAAGGGGATTGAGCATGTGTACGACAAGGTGAAAGGCTCCTGTTCCATGCTCATCCTTACTGACAAAGGGATATACGCTGCCCGTGACAAACTGGGACGCACACCACTTATCCTTGGAAAAAAGGAAGGGGCCTATGCCATGAGCTCGGAATCTACTTCTTTTTCCAATCTGGGTTTTGAGATTGAACGGGATATCGGACCGGGTGAGATCCTCTTCATTACCGCTGACGGCTATGAACAAAAGAAAGCGCCAAATAATAAAATGCAGATATGTTCCTTCCTCTGGGTTTATTACGGCTACCCCAGTTCGTATTATGAAAACATCAATGTAGAAGAATGCCGCTACCGCTGCGGGGCCTGCCTGGCAAAAGGAGATGATATCGAGATTGACTTCGTTTCGGGCATCCCGGATTCAGGCATTGCCCATGCCATCGGTTATTCCAATGCTAAACAGATCCCATACAAGAGAGCTTATGTAAAGTATACCCCCACCTGGCCGCGCAGTTTCATGCCCCAGAACCAGGTGGTTCGCGACCTGGTCGCCAGAATGAAACTTATTCCGATCAAATCGCTGATTGCGGGTCAAAAGATCGCCTTTTGTGATGATAGCATCGTACGCGGAACTCAGCTTCAGGACAATACCAAAATATTGTTTGAATACGGGGCAGAAGAAATCCACATACGCCCTGCCTGCCCCACCCTGATCTTTCCCTGCGAGTTCCTGAATTTTTCCAGGTCACGCTCCACCCTCGACCTGGCCGGTCGGAAGGCCATAAAGGAAATCGACGGAGACAATCTTGAACACCTGGACGAATATGCCACCCCCGGCACGGAAAGATATGAGGCCATGATTGAGAAGATCCGGGAACGCATCGGGGTTAGCAGCCTCAAATACCAGAAACTGAACGATCTGGTGGAAGCCATCGGCCTGCCCAAAGAACAGCTTTGTACGCATTGCTGGGATGGATCGAGTGGGTTTTAGGGCGATGGAGGTGACGGAGGCGACAGGGGCGACGGAGACGCATCCTTTGTCTATGTTATTTTCATTGAGACAAAAACTTTTGAAACTTTGAACTTTGAACACAAAACAGATCATAAAAAAAACCGAAGCTTTCGTCAAAGAAAGCATGCGGGGCGCAGAAGGCGGCCACGACTGGTGGCATGTTTATCGCGTATGGAAAATGGCCAAACATATCGCAGGGGAAGAGCATGTTGATCATTTCACTGTTGAGCTCGGGGCTCTGCTACACGACATTGCCGATTCCAAGTTTCATGCGGGTGATGAGGAGGTCGGGCCGCAAAAAGCCAGGGAGTTCCTGGAATCCCTGAATGTGGAAAAACAGGTGGTGGATCATGTCGAAAACATCATTCGAAACATTTCCTTCAAAGGCGGTACACACAAACAATCTTTTCGTTCCCCCGAGCTGGATGTGATACAGGACGCCGACCGCCTCGATGCCCTGGGAGCCATCGGCATTGCGCGGGCTTTTAATTACGGGGGGTTTAAAAAGCGCGAAATCTACAATCCGGAGGTCAAGCCGGTTTTGAACATGAACAAAGAAACGTATAAGAAAAACACCTCCCCGACCATCAATCATTTTTATGAGAAGCTGCTATTGCTGAAGGACAGGATGAATACGAAAAGCGGGAAGCAGATTGCAATTCATCGACATCGATACATGGAAAGCTTTCTGAAAGAGTTTTACAGTGAATGGCATATCTGAAATCATTAGTGTCCGGATAATTTAAAGTGATCCCTCGGCTTCCCAAACGGGCACGGCGCTGCTAATGACATACTTTTAAAGCATCTGTATTTCAGAAAGAAAAAATTCCAAAAAGCAAACACCAAATATCAAATAAATACCAATCTCAAAAACTCAATGACCAAAACAGCCTTGGTCAAGTGCAGTTTAGAATTTCAATATTGGTATTTGGTACTTAATTGGGTTTTGAAATTTGAGAATTGGGATTTTGTCACTCCTTTTAAAATAACTTCAGTATTCGATGTCTCGGGATGACTGGTAGTTTGGAGTATCTGGAAAGAATGGGGGGTGAATTGGCCAAGGGATCCCTGGGGGTATGTTCTTATTCCTACACACCCTATTACCCATCCATAACAGGATATACTTACCTGTTCAGTAAATACGAAGGCATCGCCCTGCGGGCCAAAAGCTCTCACGGGGTGATCAAATTCCTGACGGGAGGAGAAGGAAATGCGTACGAACGTATGCGAATAGATTCCGCAGGAAATGTAAGAATTGGAAACCGGCAGCCCTGTTCAAAGCTGGAAGTGGCCAGGGTGATATTTATCTGAGTGATATTCAGTATGGAATCGTCATAAAATCACCCGATGGAAATTGCTGGAGAGGGCAGGTGGATAATTCGGGCGACCTGCGTTTTACCGCAATTGATTGTCCCTGTGAGGGTTTAACCACAGAGATCATCAACAACGAATATACGGACCAAATAAAGGTTTACCCTAACCCGGCCAATAAAATACTGAATATTGAAATTGCGAAGGATGAAATGAGTGCTTCCGTTTATTTTGTTTATGCGGCCGATGGCAGATTAATGGAAAAAGGACAATTGGTGGCAGGAAATCATTCCTTAAACCTCTCGGATTATTTTTCAGGCGCCTACTTTATTGAGATAAGGGATAAATCCGGAAACAAGCTTGCATAAGAAAAATTCATCATCCGGTAGATATTTGATCAGTTATAACAGAAATTCAGTAATTTAAACTAATTTCTATCGGGCTTTTTAAGCTTACATCCTTAAAATTAAATATATTGCTCAATGAAGGTCCGCTTAACAGGTACCACCGCTTATATTGGAAAAAGATTGCTGCATGTGCTGCTTGAGCGGGGGCATGAAGTAATCTGCTGTGTCCGTGTCAAAGACCGCTTCGACACTTCTGCCTATCCGAAGGACAAAATCCGTGTGATCGAGGCAAGCTTTTTATATTATGTATTTCAAAAGAATCTAATTAAAAAAAGACTACATTTGCTTTTGCATCATAAGCAGCAATTCTGATGTACAAGGACATATCAACTTTTAAAAAGCCCCGGCTATTACTGGTTAATCCGGTAAGCAGCTACCGGAAGGGTTTTGCAATCAACCTGGCCTCCAGGTTTGAGCCCACAGGACTGGGCATTGTAGCAGCCCTCACTCCTGATCACTGGGACATTGAGTTACTTGACGAAAATTTCGATCTATTTGAGTTTCGTGAGGCAGACCTGGTTGCCTTCACTGCGTTTACTGGCAATGTATTCCGTGCGTATGAACTGGCAGAAATTTATCGCAAAAAGGGAATACACACAGTAATCGGAGGAGCCCATGCCAGCATGATGCCTGAGGAAGCAACAAAATATGTAGATACCGTGGTGGTGGGTGAAGCCGAAGGCATCTGGCCTGAAGTGATCAGGGATTTCGAAAGCGGTAAAATCAAGAAGATGTATACTGCGGACTTTCAACCGCTTAACCCCCCAATTCCTCGAAGGGATTTGTTCAATCCCGGATATATTCAGGCCCTGATCCAGACCACACGTGGCTGCCCCATGGATTGTGAGTTCTGCTCCGTCACTGCCTTTAATGGCAGCAAATACCGGTTCCGGCCGGTGGAGGAGATCATCCGGGAGTTAAAGTCCATCGATAAACAGAGGGTTTTCTTTGTTGATGATAATATCATCGGACATTCCAAGGCTTCAAAAGACCATGCCAGAGAGCTGTTTGAAGCCATGATCCGAGAAAATATAAACGTCAGCTGGTACTCACAAACAGACATGACTTTCGGAAAAGATCCCGAAATGGTTAAACTGGCTGCCAAAAGCGGATGCCGCATGGTCCTGATCGGCTTCGAATCGGAAAATGCAGATGAATTGAAAAACATGCGCAAAAACATCAATACGGACATGGAAATGAAATACCGGAAATTCCTCCGGAACATCCATCGTGAGGGCATCATGGTAATGGGCACTTTCATTTTCGGCCTCGACAGCGACAATGTTAGAGATCTTTATAAGCGGGCCCGCTTCGTAAACCGCTCTGGTGCCGACATACTGCAACTTACCGTTCTAACACCCTTCCCGGGCACCAAGCTTTACCACAGGATGAAGGAGGAGAAGCGTATCACCAGGAACAATTATCCGGAGGACTGGCAACACTATCATTTCTGGGAGGTTTGTATTCAACCTGGCCGAATGTCTGCCGGCGACCTCTCCTTCAATATGACCAATATCTGGGAATATCTGTACAGCAAAAGAAACCTGCGCAAACTGTTCCTCAGGTCAGTATTCAGGACGAGGCGAATGAATATCATCAGGTGGTTCTCTTTCCGAAAACATGTCCTCTGGGCTTATGTAGTCAACTGGATATATAAAAGGATCACTTTGCAATATGCTATCAGACCTGAAGGGATGGAAAATTTTCAGGCACCCCATCCGGACCTCAAGGAAACAGCCCCTGTATCTATGGAAAAAGAAACAAAAAGAGCCTAGTGTCATATCAAGCATAATTTGACGGATTATTCAACAGGTGACTTTGAACTATGTCCGTTTGTCTTTAGTCACCGGGTGAATTGCGCCGGAAAAACTAGTGTTGAAATGACAGCAGGTTAAACCATAGCTTCTCGTCCGCCGAAGCGAACGCGAAGGCGGATTAAAATTCAATCCTTTATCAAACAATTTAACTTCCAGCTTGTTCTATTGATATGAAAACACATGTAATCATAGGTGCTTCCTCCGGGATCGGGAAGCAGCTTGCTAAAATCTTAGCAGAGGCCGGAGATAAGGTCATTGGAACATACCATAAAACCCAGCCTGACTTCGATCATTCCAACATTGTTTATCAGCGGTATGATGTTCTGGATCCTGAGGTAAGTGCAGACTTTTTACCAGAGGAGCTGAATAGCCTGGTTTACTGTCCGGGCAGCATCAATCTGAAACCATTCAGGAGGATACCGCCGGAAGATTTCACCCGGGATTATGAGCTTCAGCTTAGTGGAGCAGTAAAAATGATTCAACTGGCTTTCAAGGCCCTGCGAAAATCAGGCAATGCTTCGGTATTGCTTTTCTCAACGGTGGCTGTTCATACGGGGTTCAATTTCCACAGCCAGGTTTCGGCCTCAAAAGGGGCTATTGAAGGTCTCACCAGGGCACTGGCAGCTGAATTTGCCCCGAAGATACGTGTGAACTGTATTGCTCCTTCTTTAACAGATACGCCCCTGGCAGCATCCCTGTTAAACTCAGCGGACAAAATACAAGCCAATGCGGAGAAGCACCCCCTAAAAAAGATTGGTCATGTGCAGGATATTGCCGGCATGGCTGAATTCCTGCTTTCAGAAAAAGCAGGCTGGATAACCGGCCAGATCATGCATGTGGATGGGGGTATGTCATCAATCAAAACCTGACACAATGAATTTACGCGGCAGAACTTTTCATAAGATAGATCAAAAGCTAACAGGCTGGATGGCTTCCAATGGTTTCAAATTATTGCGCTGGAGCATTGGTATCATTTTCCTCTGGTTTGGCGCGCTCAAATTCTTCAAGGGTATGAGTCCTGCAGAAGAACTTGCTATCAATACCATACATGATTTAAGCTTCGGATTGCTTCCTGAGAGCATGATCATCTTTGGTCTGGCAGGATGGGAGGTCCTGATAGGTCTTGGCCTGCTTTTCAATATTTTTATGCGGGAGACTCTGCTGTTGCTTTTTCTGCAAATGATCGGCACCTTCTCCCCTGTTTTCTTGTATCCTGACAAAGTATTTGCTATCTTTCCGTTCTCCCTGACCCTGGAAGGACAATATATTATTAAGAACCTGGTCATCGTAAGTGCCGGGATCGTGCTGGGTGCAACGGTCAGGGGTGGAAAATTTGAAACCACAAAACACCAGGAAGGAAACAGAGAAATATGAAGGTACTGCTAACCGGTGCAACCGGGTATATCGGAAAAAGATTGCTGAGCGTGCTGCTGGAGCAGGGACATGAAGTCGTTTGTTGTGTGCGTGATAAAGACCGTTTCGACACCACCGCCTACCCCGAGGGCAGGATCCGGGTGATCGAGGTGAATTTCCTGCTTCCCCAAACCCTGGACAACATCCCCGATGATATAGAAGCAGCCTATTACCTCATCCATTCCATGTCTGCACAGGGAGGTGACTTTGAAAAACTGGAGCGGCAAAGTGCAGAAAATTTCCGTGATCGCTTACAGCAAACCGGGGTAAAACAGGTAATCTACCTCAGCGGCATTGTCAATGAGGACAAACTATCTAAACACCTGCGTTCACGAAAACAAGTTGAAGAGATTCTGGAAAACGGTAGCTACCACCTTACGACCCTGCGGGCAGGCATCATTGTTGGTTCTGGGAGCGCTTCCTTCGAGATCATACGCGACCTGGTGGAGAAACTGCCAGTGATGGTAGCTCCCAGGTGGCTCAATACACGCTCCCAGCCCATTGCCATACGAAATGTATTGCAATTCCTTTCAGGGGTGCTGATGCAAAAGGATTGCTTTAATAAGAGCTATGACATCGGGGGCCCAGAGATATTGACCTACAAACAAATGCTCCTAAAATTTGCCAGGGTCAGGAAACTGAAAAGATACATCAAGACCCTGCCGGTGATGACCCCCAGACTTTCCTCCTACTGGCTGTACTTTGTCACCTCCACTTCCTACAAGCTGGCCGTCCACCTGGTGAACAGCATGAAGATCGAGATCATCTGCAAGCCAAATCAGCTGGCAGAAAGACTGGGAATTAAATTACTGAGCTACGAAGAAGCAGTTCAAAAAGCTTTTAACAGGATCGAACAGCATGAGGTTAGCTCAAGCTGGACCGATGCCCAATCAAGCGCTCTCCTGGAAAGGGGGATATCCAGCCTGATCAGTGTTCCAACCTATGGCTGCTTTACAGATGAAAGGACCCGGAAAGTAAGAAATGAGGCAGCCAGTCTCCATAGGATCTGGAACATCGGCGGAGATACCGGATGGTATTACGCCAATACACTCTGGTCGCTGCGGGGCTTCATGGATAAAATGTATGGGGGTGTGGGCCTAAATCGCGGACGGACGCATCAATTCAAGATCAAAGCCGGGGATGCCCTGGATTTCTGGCGGGTGCTGTATGCAAACAAAGAAGAAAAACGTCTCTTGTTGTATGCCGAAATGAAACTGCCCGGGGAGGCCTGGCTGGAATTCAGCCTGGAAAAGGGAACCCTCAAACAAACGGCTACCTTCCGGCCCCTGGGCCTGTGGGGTCGCATCTACTGGTACATGGTCCTGCCATTTCACGGGATCGTTTTCAAGGGTATGCTCAGAAAACTGGCCGCCTGAGTCCCGGCACACGAGCGCAGTAATCATCCGGTCCTGTTTTT
>NPIE01001236.1_pt1:40000-52609 | contig 52609 bp, 42 predicted proteins | sample 8637661 | NCBI WGS metagenome assembly NPIE01 (sample SAMN07420842, study PRJNA396082) | bioreactor metagenome | isolation source: sample BA12 brine-fed electro-methanogenic bioreactor BA | place: Japan: Kochi | collected 2016-12-09 | reverse complement strand
AATACGTTTTAATTATAATCTGCAGCATGATAGTGGCTGTTTCTGGTTGCACCCAGGATGATTCCCCATCACTGAACTACTCCTCACCAGCCAGCAACACCACCAACTCCAGCACCACGGCCGTTCCTACCACTACCAGTAGCTCCACCAACCCCCAGACAGAGGTGAGTGGTAACTGTTACAAGGTGGTGGACGGAGACACCATCGATGTGGAGGGAGTGGGTAGAGTGCGTTTTGTGGGTGTTAACACCCCGGAAAGGGGAGAATCAGGGTACCAGGAAGCCAAAGACTACGTCAAGACCATGTGCCTGGGCAAAACTGTGGGACTGGACATTGATAATGCTAAAAACAAGGACAAATACGACCGTACCCTGGCTGTGGTCTACGTGGATGGAGTGAACCTCAACCAGGAACTCCTGAAGAAGGGTTACGCTGAGGTGATGTACATTCCCCCATCAGAGTTCAATCCTTATAAATGGACCTGAAATAAGATTAAAATTAACCAAAAAACAATAACGAAGTTTAAGGTGTGAATTTATAGTACTCCCCATCGGTAAGGGTGAACTTCCTTAAAACTCCCTTGTTTTCCAGTGAGGTTATGAGGTTGTACATGCTGATATCAGTCAGTTCCATTTCTCCGTAGAGGAGGTTTCCCTCCAGCAGGGTACGGGATATTTTTCCCGATTCATCCACCAGTTTCTTGATTATTTCCATGGATTCCAGTTCCTTTTCCGAGAACTTATCTTTTAATTCCTCTGTTTCTTCGCTCTCTTCCTCCCCCTTAGCACCCTCTTCCTCCAGGGGAACATCATCAGTTACAGAATCCATTTCACTCTCGTTATTAACTTCAACAGGAGTATCGGAAGGGTTAACATCCTCTGTACTGGTAGGGGTAGGGATAGCCTCTTTTGGAGCATTATCAACGTCTTCCACTGTATCAATGGTTTCGTTAACATTACCTTTCTCCGTTGAAGATACCTCACCGGCATTATCTTCAACTGTTTCTTTTGAAGATTCTCCTAATGGTGTTTCTGGGTGAATGGTTCTTTCATTTTCTTTACTCTTCCTGTCCTTTTCCAGGTAGATGAACCCCTCCCGGCGAGATATGTAATTTTCTTTCTCCAAATGTTCTAAAATAGGGTTAAGATCCTCTTCACTCATGTCCAGGTCGAGTTTGAGAATTTTATAGGGGATTCCTCCCTGGTACTCTGCGTGGAAGTATTTAATGCCGTTTAAGACCCTTTTCTGTTGGGAGGTGAGAAAGTTCATAAATATAGATTGTTCCACTTTAATATGCATTTTTTTAATAGACTCATTATTTTTCAGTAAATATTATATATATTATCAACTATTCGTAATATTGCTAATAAGTATTAAAATTGATATAGCCCAAAAAGTGCTATGAAGGTTGAAAAATGACAGACGAAAAGCCAATAAATATAGAATTTGAAATTGAGAATTTCGGCCCTATTACTAATTTACGATGTAATGATAAAACACGTTCGCTTAAAATGGGGATATATGCGAATAATGGGGTTGGCAAAACATTTTTCAGCCGTGCTTTCAGATTAGTATCCCAAAATAATCATAATACATCCAATAATCTTTTGACAACAGATCAATCAAAAGGCAAATTTACATTTAAAATTACAAACGAAAAAGACTCAGAAAAACCCTTAAGAAAATTAGAAATTGAATTAAACGAAAATTCTAAACCAATCATAAGAAATGATACAGGATACATTTTTCATGTGTACAACAGTGAGTATGTGGCCGAAAATTTGGAAAAAGAAAATTATAACCCAAACGATAATGACATTAAAGGGTATATTCTAGGCAAATCCAATATTGATTTGACCAAAGACAAATCAGAAAAAGAGAAATTCATCAAAAATCGGGACAAAATACAAGATAAAACCAATATTGCCATCATAAAAGTTAAAGAAGATTTAGTACGTCTTGGTGTGTCTCCAATTACAAATAATTACAAAGAAATTGATTTTAACAATTTATACAAAGGAATAGAAAAACAAGAAGACAAAAGTTTTGAATCCCTTGAAGAAATGTATCAAAAATTAGAATCAATGCCAGATGGAATAAACAACGTGCAAAAACCAAACTATACAATTAATAGTGCCGTTTTAAACGAAATTAAAACAATTTTATGTACTCCTTTTGAAAAATCTAAATTAAATGAAAGTTTCGTTAAAAAATTACAATCTAAACAAACTTTTATTAAAGAAGGTTTGAATTTATATCATTCTGATAACTCACAATGTCCATTTTGTAAACAAAAATTAGAAAAAAACGCGCTTGAAATTATTGAGTTATACACTCGATATATTGATGACAAGGAAGCTAAAATAATTAATAGTATTGAAACTGCCAAACAAAGATTAGAAAGGTTGAAAACAGATATTGAAACCCAATACAACGAATTTTATGAAATTAACACCCAATATAATGATATTAAAAAATATTTTCCATATCTAGAAGGTGAATTAAAAAGATTCCGTGACAATGAAAACGTGCTTAAAGAGATAAATGAACTAATGATAATGCTAAATGAAAAAAAAGAAGATATAACTTGTACTAATTTTGAATTTAATTACCATATAGAAAACATCCAAAAATTTTTAGAAAAATTAAAAACAGATTTACAAATCCAAATTGATGAGATCAACACACTTAATGAAACTAAAAACAAAATTAAAGATCAAAAACTTTTATTAAGGAAGCGGATGTGTAATGCTAAATTTATATCTCTCAAAAAAGATCAAAAAGACAATATACAAAAAATAAAAGAGTTAAATCAAAAAATTTCTGAAAAAGATAAGTATATAGAAGAAAAAGAGAATGAAGCTATAATAAATAAAAGGACAAAAGTTGTTGAAACCTTGAAAGAGCTTTTAGAATTATTTTTTGGAGATAAATATACCTTTGATGAAGATAAATTTTGTATAAAGTTTAAGGACAAATACTTGTATCATAATGCAACAAATGTGTTAAGTGACGGCGAAAAGGGAATTGTTGCATTTTGTTATTACCTTGCTACTGTTCACTCAATTATTGATAAAGAAGAAGACTATAAAAAGCTATTTTTTGTTATTGACGATCCAATCTCCAGTATGGATTATGGATTTGTTTATGCTGTTGCACAAAGTATAAACACACTAAATCAACATTTCGATCCTGAATTAAAAAGATTTAGATTTATAATACTCACACATAATTTAGATTTCATGAATATATTAATGAGTAACAGGATTATTTGTCAGAAATATATGTTTACCCATAATAGAATTAGTAAATGGAAAGAACAATTGATGTTACCCTATGAAAACCATTTAAAAGATATTATGCTAGTTTCAGAAGAGAGAAATCCATCACACACTACTCCCAATTCCATAAGACATGTATTGGAAACAATATGTAAATTTGAAAATCGAGAAAAAAACCTTGATAAATATATAGCAGAAACTCCTGAATTGAGAAAAAATGCACACATTCCTAAGTTAATACAAGATTTATCACATGGAAAACCTCGTTCGGATGGGCTGAATGAAGAAGTGTTGATTAATGCATGTAGCACAGTTATAGACTTTATTTCAGTCAAATATCCAGGTCATCTTCAAGGATTAAATTAAAATAAATGAATGAAATCTTAAATAGGGTATCTTAATTAATTTTAGATACTTGAGAAATTCCACCCACCTTTTCAATACTAAAAAGGTTATCAGCAAAACTCTCTAGCTCTCTTTCATGAGATACTAATATAATTTGAGGGCAATCAAGTTCGTTTAGGATTTCTCGAATTTTGTAGAGTTGTTCTTTGCTAAATCCATCTGTTGGCTCATCCAATATCAACAAATTAGATTTCATTCCAGTTGAAACATTTTTAACAACATTGTTTAAAGCCAAACGGTAAGCAAGTGCAACACTAGTCTTCTCACCACCACTCAAATAATTCATGTCTTGTTCAAACCTATCCTGTTGAACAATTGGAGAAAAATCTTTGTCGTTCAATTTGGCAGTTTTAGTATCATCATCAATAAGCATATTGAACCATTTTTGGAAGTTATCATTAAACTCATTAAATCGTTTATTCATCACATGATTTTCAATTAATCTAATCGTTGGAACGAAATAGTCGTTCAACCATAACTGATACTCATTTAATCTATCTAACTGAGTTTTAAGTTCTTCCTTTCTCTGGATTTCTTCACATAATCTGAATATATTTTCTTTAATACTCGCAATCAAAGTTTTAGTGGATGCTAATTCGTCATTAATATTCCTAAATTCTTCTTTAATTTTATCATAATTCAAATTCAATTCATCCATTTTCTGTAATAACTCATCCAAATTATCAGATTTCTCTTTTGCAGTTACCAGATCATTTTCATACCGCTGAATATCTGATTTGAAAACCAGTATCATCTGTTTATTTTCTTCAATTCTTTCCAAATTCTTTTTGAATTGATAATTGGCATTGTCAAGAATTTTCCTATTTCTTTCAAACTCTTTTAATTCATCGAGAGTTTTTTCAAGACGATACATGTACTCATCAATATTTTCAAAGTCTACTGAGTCATCTGTTAATGATAGTTTCTCATTCAATTTGTGTAAATTTATTTTAACAGAATCAATCCTGTCATTTAAAGCACATAAGTTGGATATTTTTTTGATAAGTGATTCTAAATCTTCTAACTTACTTTTAAGACGAGCTAATTCCCTTTCTTTCGACTTACTTTCATCATTTGTCTTTAATAACGACTCATTTAGACATTTAAGTTCATTATTGATTTTATTAATCTCATCTTCCATTTCATTTTTTAAGTCTTTTTTGTGCTCAAAATCTAATAAAGTACCACAGATAGGGCATGAACCTTCCAATTCTTCTAAATTTCCCATTTTTTCGAGAATATTATTCCTTTTAGCTTCCAATCTGTATTTCTTCTCTGAAATCAACTTTATATTCTCTAAATCAAGGTTTATTAGATCATTCTGTTTATTTATTCTAGAAATCAAAATTTCTTTCCCATATTGTAATTCATCAAGATTTTTGTTTTTATCTTCACCAAGATCACTTTCAATTTGCTGTTTATCCCCATTGAGTAAATTTAAATTAGCAGTTAAACCTTCACGATTTTTAAGCAGCTCTTTAACAAACTTAATCTGTTTGTTCAAATCATCCTGATTTTTATTCGTTGGCCTTGCCCTCTCACCCAATTCATTAATAATTGGCAAAAATCTAGATTCGTTTTCGTCCTGAGCTTCTATTATTTCTTGGTCATATCTACCCAAAGATTGATTTTTATCTGCTATTTGCTTTAACAGGTGAGGAATTTCTGCTTTTATTTCTTTAGTTTGTGAAATCAAATCATTTAACTCAAGAATTTCTTTCCTCTGCCCATTCACCATTCTTTCCGTGATTTCTTGAGTGTTAGAAAGTTCACGTAGAAAAACTTCTTTTTCTTCTTTTTTTGCCAGCAATTCTTCAAATTCTATGGTTTTTTCTATAAGATCATTGGTTTGACCAGACAAATAGCTAGTTTTATTTTTTAAATACCTCAAAATGAGATATGCATTATCTGCAGCAACCATGTAATCTTCAATACCAAAAGCTTTCCTAAGAGTTTGGAGTCTTGATTCTGGTTTTTGAGTGATAATTTGTTTCATCTCTTCTTGGGGAGTGTAAATTGCATACCTGAAAATATAACTATTTGCTCGAGGATTTGGATCTTCCTTAAAATCAAGGATTTCAAGAATTTTTTCTTTCATTTCAGAAGGAGATAACTGCCATTTAGCACCATCAAATACCAGTATTCCCTTATCCTGCTTTACGGGAGAGTCAGTATTCTTTCTAAGTAATCTTCTCTCGATTCTACCATGTTTTCCTTCAATTTCAAATTCTAAAATAACAGAACCTTTCAGAGTATTTTTACGTAATAAAGAATCTCCTCTCTGATTTCCAAGTCCAAATAATGCAAATTCAATAGCCATCAAAATTGTAGACTTCCCAGAACCAATGTCCCCCTCAAAGAGAGATATTCCCAATGGAAATTCTATCTTAGCCCGTTCATAACTTCTTATATTCCGGATAATGAGTGATTTGAATATCATTTAATAACCCTAAATATTTAAAATGTTTAAAGAATCTTTTAAAATCCTGTTGGAATAGTTTGCTTTTTTTTCATTGACTTTTTGACTCTCTTTTAAAATATTCATCAAATTTACAGCCAAATCAACGCCATTTTCATCATTCAAATCATCATCTAAAACGTCAACATTGGAAATGTTATCTTTAAACAAATTTCTTTCAATTTCAGAATCTTCTTCTCCTTTATAAGTTACTGCTTCAAATTCTTTAGAACGGAATGAAAAATGAGAAATACCCACATGAATAGCTCCTTTATCCCTAATTTTCATCCTTACTTCGTTAAAATTAATATCTGAAGTTTTTCCACTTGTCAAAGTACCTTGAACTTTAACAATCACTATTTTTTCATTAAAGTCTGTTACTTCGATTTTATTCATGATTTCATCATTAAGCTGATTTGAAGTTTTATTCTTGGCATTGAAATGTAAACATTCGTATTCGACCTTTTTAGATTTACAAAACTTTATATTTTTGACTTTTTCATCGAATTCGACTATATAAAAACCTCTTTTCAAAGTTTTGCCTTTATTTTTTTTACAAGCAGACATTTCCATATCCCGTGGATATCCTGCAAAAGGAGAACCAGGATAAACAATGGGACCATATTCCGGGAAATCTGCTATGTAAAGTTCCTCATGAACATCTCCACCAGCATAATAGTCAAACCTTTGAGGAAGATAAGATAGTTTAAGACTGTCAGTAGGTAACTTCCTAGGTAAAATATCCAGTCCTGCGTGGAAAACAAAAATCTTAAATCCCTCTTCAGATTCTAAACTAGTTCTATCTAGCATTTCAAAATACTCTCTTTCTAATCCGAGTTTTTTAGCGGAAATACCAACTAATTTAGCTTTAGTTTTGGGATCAACCGTGAATTTAAGCCCTAATTTCTCTTCACCTGTTTCTTCATCATCATAAATTTCAGGTAAGAATATTTTTTTCAATAAACCACTTTCAGCAATAATATCAATTATAGAAGTTGCATTTGGGCTGAAATCATGACTCCCATATATCACATAGATGGGAATTCCCAGTTCATTGATTTCTTTTAGTTTTCCCACAGCATCTTTAACTACACCTAAATCTGGTAGATTTGAGTGAAATAAATCCCCCGCTATTATTATAAAATCGACATTCTCTTCAACGCATGTGTTCAATATATATTCAAATGTTTCAAATTCTAATTTTCTTAATTCAGGGGTTTTTTGAGCCCCTAAATGAACATCAGCTAAATGAGCAAATTTATACATTTTTATCAGCCTGAAATCTGTGTACGTACTTTTTCCTGTTTACCCTCATTTCCGGTTTGGAACTTTTTAATATAATCATTGAAATAGGGGATTTTGATTGGAATAGCAAATTTAGTGAATACACTACTTACGATAGCTTCTCCTTTATCCAAACTAGCAATGATGCGATTATCTTCAGATAGATCTTGAGCAGCACTTTCAATTATTGCATGTCTTTCTACAGACATTTCATTTCCCAAAATTATTTTAGTGTTCATATTCGCAAGAATGGTTTTTGGTATAAGGCTTGACAACTGAGTAATAGCAATCAGTCCAATCTGGAATTTACGTCCTTCCCTAGCTATAGTACCATATATATTATTTCCACCAGGGGATTCCATAGCTTCTTTACCTAAAACACGAGGTGCTTCTTCAATTATAACACTAATAACTGGTTTTTTCCGCAATTCATCAGTATTGTACTCTTTATACTGGTAAAATAATTTCTCTAAGATCATGCTTCCGACTAATAACTCTTCGGGGTCATTCAATTTTGAGCTGTCAATAATAACGATCTTACCTTGTTCCAGAGACTCAGTTATGTTGTCAATAGTACTTTCACCAACAACTCCACCTTTAAAGAGGCTACTTCTGTAACCTAATTTGACCTCACCCTCTTCATCTTTTTTAACATAAATACCAAGAATATTCTCTAATTTTCGTTTCAAAACTTGCAAAGTTTTTGGATGAACTCCCTCAATATGGTGAGTATTAAATGTCTCAAAAATCCAGTTTTCTCCAAAACGATTGTGGATGAGGTACACTGCTTCACTTTGTGCTTGAGTTAAGTAAGTTAAGCCTTTGACCTGTTTAGGAGTAATTGATTTAATATTTATAATTAGTTTAGATTGGCCAATAGGAGGATCAGTTGAATAATACTCTAAAAAATCATCACTATCCTCATGATCTTTCAATCCAATATCATTCCGCCCATAATACTCATCGTGAGGATCTAAAACTAATATACCTGCATCTTTAGAACTTAAAAGACTGCACAACATCACTTTTACTAGATTACTCTTCCCCCGCCCAGTTGTGGCTGGAATTAATATGTGGTGAGTTAAAGCATCTTTAGCATTTATATAAACATTTAAATCTTCTAGAACATTTGAACCGCTTCGAACATTCCCCAAATATAATGAATTTTGTGTGTTTTTAGGTTTTAAAAATTTAAGATCTTCTGTTTCAATAGAAAAGAGAGGATTAAAGAAATTTGGTAATCTTTTAGGGCTCTTCGTTTCGTATTTATCTTTTTTTTGATGAACGGCTAACATTGGTTTAGCCGCAGCCACAGAATAATTAGCTAATTCAGGTTCAACAAATCCTAAATCAGGGTTATGGCCTTCTAATTCCATACCTGCGAGTAATTCATGCATTGCCGGAGATATCTGGCTTTTATATTCTATATCTTTAATTTGGAGGATCGTGTAATTTCTGTTGTTATACAAATCTTCGGGGTCAAAATTATCATTAACCACTAATAATTCACCAATCTCGAGTTTGTCGCCACTTCTTTCCCTAATTAAAATGTTTTTTAATCCACCACCAACAATTTGACCTCGTTTATCCATTTTATCCTCTCTTTATTTATTATCCAATTTTTCATGTGTGTCTACAATTTTCATCAGAGGATTAACTTTTGACCAAACCCCTTTTCTTGAAAGTTCAGAATATAATTTAGTTTTGTAACCTTCTAACTCATCATTTTTAACTCTAGCCCACATGTCAGCATCAATTAATCCATAAGGATATCCAGGTAATCTTATATCTCTTGAATTGTCAGCCACCAATGAAAGAACTTCTAAAATATCATCTTTATTCATTTTATCTGCTTGTTCTTTTAATATTTCAAATCTGAAAGAAGTATAAGCATGTTTATTTAACTTGACTATCATTATTAGAGCACGATGATTAGAATTTTCTTCTTTACTCTTCGCTACAGGATAATAACACCATTTATCATAAGACAAATTAGATTCCTCAGCTAATCTTTGAATAGAATCAACAAGGGAAATTTGAGTGTCAGTTGTTAATCTACAAGTTTTAGACAGGCCTGCGAAGATTACCTTTTTTTCTAAAGCTTTTTTAAATACATTATCAACATATTTGTATTCATTAGTATGACTTGTCTGTAATGATCCATCTTTAATTATTATATCCCCAGAATCTAACTCAGAATCGATCATATGTTCTGCGATTGTCCATTCTGAAAATCTCCGGGCCATTGACGCCATTCTTTCCATTCCCGCCTGTGTACCCGTTTCTATTTCCTCATCATGAGTGCTTGCTTTAAGATCTTTCTCATTTGGCAAATATTTTAGAAAATCCTCTTCAGCAGCTATTTTCGTTTGGAATTCTATATTTTTACCATCCATTTTGGAAGAAGTGAACGATAAAAACTCAATACGCTGTGAAATATTAGATCTGGGAGCTATACGCTCATTATTTCGGAAAATGTTGAAATAAACACGATTTAATTGAACAGAATATTCTGGAGCAGGGAGTAATTCTTGGTTTCCACCGTCAATAAAAGCAAGTTTCTTTTGGTTTTTTGAAGCTTTTATTTCATGGAAATTCTTTTCATCTAAAGGATAGGACTTGTAATTCTTTTCATTGAAGAAAGGATTTCCTAATTTCCTTTGAGATATGTCCGAACTCAGTATTTCAGCAATTTCTCTGATACTTTTAATGTATAATCCCCCATTGACTATACATAAGATTAAATTTAAGGGTAAATATTTTTTTTGAAGTTTTGTTACCTATCTTTCATAACTAACAGTTTTTCTTGAAGAATTCCAGGGTAAATTATTATTTAATTAACTAAAAACTATTGAATCCTCCATTCTGACTATATGATTATGTTAATTCATTTAAAAATAAAAATATGTGATTTGTATACTTAATCAATTAAATAATTCTATCTTCAGGTAAAAAAATAAGAATTTAAAGTTTAAAAAATAGATTTAAAAAATTAAATAGACTAACTCCATTTGTTACTCTCAGACTATGGAGAATCCACCGTCTACAAAAATGGTCTGTCCGGTTATATAGGAGGAGGCATCCGATGAGAGGAATAGGATTGCTCCGTTTAGTTCTCCTTTCCGGGCAGGGCGGTTGAGGGGTACGATCCTGCTGTACGCTTTTAGGAAGTCATCAGATTTAAAGAGAGTGTCGGCGGTCATTTCCGATTCAAAAAGACCGGGACCAACTGCATTTACGGTTATTCCGTATTTTCCGTAGGAGCAGGCCATTCCCATGGTCAGTCCACGAACCGCTGCTTTTGATGCATTGTAAACGTGGCGTATGAACATGTCATCCTTGTCTCCAGCAATGGAGTTGATGGAACTGGTGTTCACGATTTTCCCGTACTTATTTTCAATCATGTGGGGGATAACGTGTTTGGAGACCAGGAAAATTCCTTTAACATTTACATCCATTCCCATATCCCAATCTTCCACACATAAATCACACACTCCACCCCGAATTGCCACTCCGGCATTGTTCAGGAGGATATCTATCTTTCCAAAGTAACCAATCACTTCTTCAATGGCTTTTTCCACGCTTTCCTCATGGGCCACATCACACTGCACTGCCAGGGCCCTTCGTCCGGTTGATCGGATTTCCTCAGCCAGGGCCTCCAATCTTTCTTTTCTCCGGGCCAGAAGTGCTACATCTGCACCTTGTTGGGCGTATGCCCTTGCTGCATCTGCTCCCAGACCACCGGAAGCACCGGTCACCACGGCCACTTTCCCCTTTAAATCACAGTAATTTTCCATTTAATCCCTCCTATTACGTTTAAGTTAATCTGTACTTTTTGCCATATCTTTCCCAGTAATTATTCTGGGTTGTATAGTATAACCATAGGACTTATCCCCCTAAAAAACTAGCGATTGTTCTGTTTGTAACGATTAATTATTATAGTTAGGTCCAAATGATCTTATAGGAAGAACTAAAAAAACATAGATGATGATCTATGGATACAAAATCTAGGATTCTCCAAACCGCCTTCAATCTCTTTCTGGAAAAAGGATTTGCGAGTGTTTCCTTAAATGAAGTTATAAAAGCATCAGATATTACCACTGGCGGCTTTTATTACCATTTCGATAGTAAAGATTCCTTAATGGTCGCAGTTATTGAAAAATATATATTTAACTATTTTAATTCAACCATAGAACAGATAAAAAACTTCCAGGGGGATCCACAGGAAAAATTGAAAAGAGTGGTGCTGACCCTGGTGGGGGCTGATTTAAACACCAGTAAACAGACGGAAATTATGGAAAACTCCACCGGCATTGATTACAGAGTGTTACACATATTATTAATAGAAGGCGTCCACAAATACAACATAATTAAGGAACATTACATGAAATTTTATTATAATCTACTTGAATTCAACAAGGAAATCATTGCGGAAGGCATATCCCAGGGAGTAATAAGGAACGATGCTGACCCCACTGAACTCGCACTGATGACCCAGAGTGTTATGATTGGAACAATTATGATGTGGGTAGTAATGCCCACCATACCTTTAGAACAGATAATGACCTCCAACATAAATCAATTATGGGATCACTTAAAATATGTTCACTAATTTTTCTTTATTTCCCTTTAACTCTTACAAATTAGTTATTTACGGAAACTATGAATTTCTGAATCGTTTTAGAGGAATTGGTTTAGAGAAGAAAGGGATTATGTCTGGAATTACATCTCAACCCAAATTTCAGTACTAAAAATAACTTAACATTCTTCTTTAGTTGAACGAGATTTAATCCAAATACCATACCCACAATCATTAAAATTATACCTACAATTTGGAATCCTTTTCCATGAGTTTGATAATATCCTAAATAAACATCTATGGCATTGATAATGAAAAGACAAATCCCTGATAGGAATGAAGTTAGAGCCAGTTTAGGATAATTAGTTTCCATAAAGAGAATTAAGTTATTCAGTAATTAAAATTATAGTAAGAACCTTTAAAAATAATAAATTCAAGGATTCTATCAAAAAAAATAGAAGTAAATAATTGGGTCTAGTTGAATTTAGTTTAAATTAAAGAGAATTGATTTAACCATTATTAAATCATTCCACATCTTTTCTTTCACCCCGCCACCAGGAGACAAATACTCCAATGAAACAAAGTGCAGTGAACACTATGAA
>NPIE01001236.1_pt1:0-35000 | contig 52609 bp, 42 predicted proteins | sample 8637661 | NCBI WGS metagenome assembly NPIE01 (sample SAMN07420842, study PRJNA396082) | bioreactor metagenome | isolation source: sample BA12 brine-fed electro-methanogenic bioreactor BA | place: Japan: Kochi | collected 2016-12-09 | reverse complement strand
ATTCAAAGAACAAAAAAATTCATAACCCCGCCGCACGGCAATTGGTTTTTAAAATAATAGAAGAGCATGTTTTTAGCCACAAAGACAGTTAATACTTGATTATTGGTCAACAGAACTTAGCCGGCAGACGGAATTTGTTCTCCGATAGATTTTGGATAAAAAACGAAAAATTCATTTATATTTAAATAATAATGATCCAAGATAGTCAATGGATCTTTAAAATCCTGGAAAAATAATAAAATTTCACTATGATTTTCAGGATAGAACTTAAAAACTCAAACTTAATCTAAACCTCAATTGATTCTTTAATGAGGCTGATAACAATATTTACTGTATTTATCTAAAAAAAAGGTGGTAATCTTTTGAAACATTTCGTGAGTCCCTTTAACCAGGCAGTTGATTTAAAATTTCCAGAAAAAATCACTATCTATGACACTACACTACGTGATGGTGAACAAACGCCAGGTGTCTGTCTTAGAACAGCAGAAAAGCTTAAAATAGCACGAAAACTCGATGAATTGAGAATACACCAAATAGAAGCTGGTTTCCCTGTTGTATCCAATGAAGAAAAGCGTTCAGTAACCACCATTGCCAATGAAGGTTTAAATGCCAATATACTGGCCCTCTGCCGTACCAAAAAAGAAGATATCGACACGGCACTGGACTGTAATGTAGATGGAATAATCACCTTCCTCGGCACTTCCGCCCTCCACCTTAAGCATAAACTTAAAGTGAACCAGGAAGACGCCCTTAACATCTGTATGAATGCCATTGAATATGCCAAAGACCACGGACTCTTTGTGGCCTTCTCGGCAGAAGATGCCACCCGAACTGATCTGAACTTCCTGAAGAGTGTTTACAAAAGAGCAGAAGATTATGGTGCAGACCGTGTACACATAGCCGACACCGTAGGGGCCATAAGTCCCCAGGGTATGGATTACCTGGTTCGTGAGTTGAAAAAGGATATAAACATAGAAATAGCTTTACATTGCCACAATGATTTTGGAATGGCCTTAACTAACAGTATTGCAGGTTTACTGGCTGGTGCCAGTGCAGTGTCCACTACTGTTAACGGAATAGGGGAAAGAGCAGGTAATACATCCCTGGAAGAAATGGTAATGACCCTTTTACTCATATACGGAGTGGATCTGGATTTCAACATAGAGGTGTTCTACGAGCTATCCCAGATGGTGGAAGAACTAACCAACATGAAAGTTCCCAACAACAAACCCATTGTGGGTAAAAATGTGTTCCGACACGAATCAGGCATACATGTAGACGCAGTTATTGAAGAACCCCTAACCTATGAACCTTTCCTACCCGAACTCATTGGTCACCAGAGACAGATCGTGCTGGGTAAACATTCCGGATGCCGGGCAGTAAAAGCCAAACTGGATGAATGCGGGATCGCGGTTAGTAAAGATGAACTGTGCAAGATCGTGGGAAAGGTAAAGGAAAAAAGGGAAGAAGGGAAATACATCAATGATAAAGTTTTCAATGAAATTGTACGCTCAGTCCGAGGGCCATTTGAGTTCTAAATCACGGAAACTACGATGACTCTTAAATTAAAGAGGAATGAAGTAAATATTTTTACCAGATTAACGGTGTTTTAGTTATGAATATCACTGAAAAAATACTTGCCAGAGCTTCTGGAGCAAAAGAAGTTCAACCCGGAGAGATCATTGAAGTAGAGGTTGATCTGGCCATGAGCCACGATGGAACCTCCCCACCTACCATAAACACCTTCAACAAGATCGCCGACCAGGTCTGGGATCCAGATAAAATCGTCATGGTCTACGACCACAACCTACCGGCTAATACCATGGGTTCGGCTGAATTCCAGAGAGTGACCAGGGATTTTGCCCGGGCACAGGGAATTAAAAATCTTTACACTCATGGAGAAGGAATATGCCACCAGGTACTCCCGGAAGAGGGTTTCATCAAGCCCGGTATGGTAGTGGTGGGTGCTGATTCTCACACCTGTACTTACGGAGCCTTTGGAGCCTTTGCCACAGGTATGGGTGCCACTGATGTGGCTGTGGTCTACGCAACCGGTAAAACCTGGTTTATGGTTCCCGGAGCATTCCAGATTGAAGTGGATGGAATTTTAAGGGAACATGTTACTGCCAAAGACCTGATTCTCCATATAATAGGGAGTATAGGTTCCTACGGTGCCACCTACAAGACCCTTGAATTCTGTGGCAGCACAGTTCAGGACATGGATGTGGCGGGCAGAATGACCATGTGTAATATGGCGGTGGAATCCGGGGCGAAAAATGGGATAATGGAACCCAACCAGTCTGTTTTAAAATATTTAAAGGAGCGAAATGTGGAAAATTTCCAGATATTCACTTCGGATCCTGATTCTATCTACGAAAAAACACTACACTTCTCGGTGGATGACCTGGAACCCCAGGTCGCCTGCCCCCATAATGTGGATAATGTCCACCCTGTTTCCCATGTTTCTGGAGAATCAATTGACCAGGCCTTCATTGGTTCCTGTACCAATGGTCGGCTGGAAGACCTGCGCATGGCTGCCCAGGTACTGGAAAATGAGAAAGTTCATCCAGATGTTAGACTCATCGTGTCACCGGCTTCTCGCCGAATCTATCAGACAGCAATAGCTGAAGGGATCATTGAAACATTCCTGGATGCTGGAGCCATTATCATTAATCCCGGATGTGGGCCCTGCTTAGGGGCCCATATGGGTGTTTTAACTGCCGGAGAGGTGTGCATCTCCACCACCAACCGTAACTTCGTGGGACGTATGGGAGATCCCCTATCTGAGGTGTACCTGGCCAACCCGGCAGTGGTGGCTTACTCTGCTATTCACGGTGAAATAAGAAACCCTAGTGAATAAAAATGGACCCTAAAATCTTTAAAGGAATAAAACAGATTGAAGACGAGTTAGGAAAACTTTCCAGTGCACAGAAGATACTTCTGGCCACGGATGGATCGGTAACCACCATCCTGGACGTGCTCAAGGGACATGTTAGTATAAGGACCCTGGTTCAGGAATTCCGGGAAGCAGATGAGGAAGCTGCCTCTCTCCTAAATATTAAGGTGGGAGACACCATCAACTACCGAGTGGTGGTTATTGAGGGCCAGGAACCCCTGATATATGCCATTTCCATGATACCCCTGGAAAGATTAGATAATGATTTTAAAGAGGATTTAATCCGGGCGGATATCCCAATTGGCCGTATTCTCCGTAAACACGACATTGAATCCCGTAGGGAGATAAAATCAGTTTCACTGGAAGAACCAGAGCCAGAAATGGTGGATATCTTCCACACCAACACCCGGATGTTAAGGAGGACCTACAACATAATCCACAAAAACCAGATACTGGTGTGGTTAATGGAAACCTTCCCCCATACCCTGTTTGAAGATTAAATTCCCCTTTTTTAATCCCGAAATAAACATCCCCCTAATAATCAAGGACAACCATTAAAATACCATGTGGATTTAAATATTCTTCATTCAAGAATAAATTACATAAATATTATAATGTTGTTTACTTCCCCCTCAATTGAATTTTAGACTTTATTGGAGAGCGTATACTATGGGAGTGAAATTCAAGGATATTGTGTCCTCCGAAGAAATCAGGTTTGAGGATCTTGATGGTAAAGTGGTGGCTCTGGATGCAGCGAATGTTATTTACCAGTTTCTTTCCAGTATCCGCCAGCTAGACGGCACCCCCCTCAAAGACCAGAACGGGAGAGTGACCTCGCATTTTAGTGGAATACTGTATCGTACATCTTCCCTGGTAGAAAAAGGGATGAAACCTGTTTATGTTTTTGACGGGCAGTCCAGTGCTCTTAAAAAGGAGACTCAACAGAAAAGAAAAGAAATCAAAGAGGAATCAGAACGCAGATGGAAGGAAGCTCTGGAAGAAGGGCGTTTGGATGATGCCCGAAAATTTGCGGTGAGATCTTCACGCATGTCTCCCGAAATCGTGGAAGGGTCCAAAAAACTTCTTAAACTCATGGGAATCCCTTATATCCAGGCTAAAGGGGAAGGAGAAGCCCAGGCCTCTTATATGGTGGAACGTGGTGATGCCTGGTGTGTGGCCTCCCAGGATTACGATTGTATTCTATTCGGAGCTCCCCGTATGGTTAAGAACCTGACCATCAGTGGGGGGCAGGCCTCTCCGGAAATCATCCAGCTGGATAATATCCTGAAAAAACTGGATGTAACCCGTCAGCAACTGGTGGATCTGGCCATAATGGTGGGTACGGATTTCAACCAGGGAATCAAGGGTATTGGGGCAAAGAAGGGTTTGAAACTCATTAAAAAACACGGCGACATATACCATGCCCTGGAACATCTGGATGTGGAGCTGGATGTTGATCCTGATATTTTGCGGGATATGTTCCTCAAACATGAAGTTGAATCCCATTACCAGTTGAAATGGCAGAAGGCCAATCCGGAAGAAATTGTGGATTTCTTGTGCCGAGAACATGATTTTTCCGAGGACCGGGTTTTAACTGCCGTGGACAAACTGAAAAAACTGGAAACCACCCAAAGCAGCCTGGAACAGTGGTTCTAGAAAATTTTATTTTTAAAGGTTGAGGATTATTGTTTATTTTAAGAGTTAAGGATTATTATTTATTTTTAAGGGTAATGATCAAATCCCCTACAAAAAAGGACAGATTAAATCCATTACAGGAAATTAGTCCCCCTAAAAGGGAGGATAATTCCCGAAAAACTCCTGAGCATACCTGCTGGCCCTTTCCACTTGGGTGGGGTAATTCTTTCTCATGTTTTTTTCCACCTCATCCCGGCTACTGGAGCCAGCCATGATCCTTAAAACATCTGTGTAAACATTTAAAGAATCTTTTGATGGATTACATGGCATTTCCAGGGTGATACAAACATCGTTTCTGGTAAAAAGAGTAGTTCTGATGTTGGGAGAGGCCGAACCTATCAGTACACCTTCACCCAGATCTATAAGGGGTGGAACTCCTTTTTCATCCCATCTTTCCGGAGAAGTCAGTTTAGGGTAGTTTTCTTTCCTATAACAATGTGCTTCCACGTATATCTGGGGGTTGTAGTGGTTAATCAGGTACAGGACTTCCTTACCTACCTTGGATTCATAGTACTGGGGATCGAGGGTGCTCCGGTAGGGACTGGTATCACAGTTATGGATCACCAGTTTACCTTCATCCACATCCTTATCCCGGATCTTTTGAAGGGCATTTATGGTGCTTAAACCTTCCTTACCGTGCACTCCTCCAATAAAAAGCCGGTTGATTCCTTCCCCTTTGTCTATGATCTTAAAGTATGCCATCTAACATCACTTAATTGAGTTAAACCATTATATCTGTGATTAGTTCAAATTTTAGGTGTTTTACCACACCGGAATGAGTTGTATTCCTTAAAAATCAGAAATGCCCCTTCTAACTGTTTTACCTGTCGAGGATTTAAATCATAACCCTCCTGCTTTACCATTTCAGTTATTAATTTATCCAGGTCCTGATAACTCTTTAAATCAGTTTCCATGGCCCTCTTTTTAATTTCCACGAAAGCAGGATGGAAATTATCAGTATATTCTTTAAAATAATCATCCAGTTGCTGGACCTGCCGGGGGTAAATTTGGCCCAGTTTTTGCAGTATCTCTCCGCGGTTGCTGGAGCTGGCAATTATCTCCATGATCCTCTGACAGCTTTTTAATGCTTCTTTAGATGGGTTGCAGGGCATTTCAAGGACAAAAGGGAAATCATTAAGAGCAAAAAATACTGAACGAATCAGGGGAGAAACAGAACCCATCAACACTCCATTTTCAAGTTCCACCAGGCCGGGAACTCCGAAAAAATCCTTTCTGTCTCCTCTGGTGAGTTTAAAATAACTATCTTGATGGTAACAGTGCAGTTCCAGGAATATTTCTGGTTTATTCTCCTGAATGATGCTCACCAGTTTGCTACCTGCAAGAGAAAGATAATAAAGGGGATCCAAGGTGCTCAGGTAGGGACTGGGAGGGAAATTGTAGAGTGCCCAGCGTCCTTCCGGGACATTGATATCTTTAGCAACCTCAATGACCTGGATAGTACTCGAACCCTCTTTGCCGTGTATTCCACCCACTAACAGGCGGGAAGTTCCACCTTTAACGCTATTTTCCCACGAATAGGTCGTTTCCATTACGTTCCCTTGCCCCTGCTTATCTTTTTTAATTTCTGATTCGATTTCCGTCATTATTTAAAAGGAGGATATTAGGTGAAAACCGGTTAGGTTCCGTGTTCCCATCCTTCCAGATATTCAACCTGTTTTTCGGTTAAATCATCAATTTCGATGCCCATTGCTTTTAATTTAAGTCTGGCCACCCTCATGTCTGCTTCATCAGGAGTTTTGTGAACTCCAATTTCCATAGGGGTGTTTACCAGCTGTTCAGCAGATAAGGCCTGCATGGCAAAGCTCAGGTCCATGATCTCAGCAGGGTGCCCCTGTCCTCTTTCACCAGCCAGGTTAACCAGCCTACCATCGGCCAGGAGATATACTCGGCGACCATCTTCCATTACAAATTCATCGATGTCGGGCTTCATCTTTTTCTGCTCTATTGCCATCTGGTCCAGGTCTTCCCGGTTTATCTCCACGTTGAAGTGGCCGGAGTTGGCCATTATACATCCATCCTTCATTACCTTAAAGTCATCACCAGAGACTATATCCACGTTTCCTGTGGCCGTAACCAAGATGTCCGCGTGTTTAACTGCTTCATGCACGGTCATGACCCGGTAACCATCCATTCGTGCTTCCAATGCCCTTATAGGGTCAACTTCAGTTACAATTACATTGGCTCCCAGTCCCTGGGCACGCATGGCTATTCCTCGACCGCACCATCCATATCCACATACCACCACATTTTTTCCAGCTATGAGAATGTTGGTGGATCCCATTATGGAGTCAAAGGTTGATTGTCCAGTCCCGTAGCGGTTGTCAAAGAGGTACTTGGTGTAGGCATCGTTTACTGCTATCACCGGGAATTCCAGGGCACCATCGGCGTGCATGGACTTTAACCGATGAATTCCAGTGGTGGTTTCCTCACAGGCTCCCTTGATCTTGTCCAGAACATCCCTTCTTTTTTTGTGGATCATGAATATCATGTCTGCTCCGTCATCGATGATGATGTCGGGCTCATGATCCAGTACCATGTTGATGGTCTGGTAGTACTCCTCATTGGTCTGTTCTCTCCAGCCATACATGTTAAGACCCAAACTGGCACCAGCGGCCGTGGCATCATCCTGGGTTGAGAGTGGGTTGCAGCCAGTCATGGCCACTTCTGCACCTCCGGCTTGAAGTGTTAAACCCAGGTTGATGGTTTTGGGTTCCAGGTGCAGGCAGGAACCTATGGTGATTCCCTCAAAGGGTTTTTCTTCTTCGAAACGTTTTTTAATGGTCTCCAACACTGGCATGTGTCTCTGGACCCATTCAATCTTCTTTTTACCCTGAGGGGCTAAATCCATACTTTTTACTTTATAAGGCATTGTATCACCGTTAAATCATATTCAATGAATATTCATAAAATATATTACCAATTATAGATGTTAATTCTCCATTCTTATATAATAAGTCTCCCGGTTAAATGATAATTTTCATCTCTAAATAAAGAACAAAAGAATTCTAAAAAAAGCCAATAATGATATTAATTAAAACTAAAAGAATTCCGGACTGAAAAAAGAATAGATATGAAAATAAGGATATTTAAGTTAAATACAGGGTAAAATAAAAAGAATAGAGAAGATCCGGTGGATGAAGATCTTCTCTTTTTAGAGGTTTTTTAGGACTCTGCTATCTCTTAGTGGTACTGCACCATGTCCACTTTTTCCTCGGTTTTGACCTTTTTCATGGCTTTTTTGAAGGATTTCATGTTGACTTCTTCGGCCTTAAGGTCTTCCCTGAGGGTTAACATGACTGCTTCCCGGCACACTGCTTCAATATCTGCACCGACGTATTTTGTGGTGTTTTTAGCCAGGTACTCCAAGTCCACATCATCAGCCAGGGGCATGTCCTTGGTGTGTACTTTGAATATTTCCAGTCGGGCCTTTTCATCAGGGTCATCTACCTTTACGTGCCGGTCAAACCTGCCCGGTCTCAAAAGTGCCGGGTCCATGATATCCACCCGGTTGGTGGCGGCGATGACTGCTACGTCCTGTAACTCCTCTAATCCATCAATTTCTGTGAGTAACTGGTTTACCACCCTCTGGGTGACTCCGCTGTCAGTGCTGGAGCCGGACCGGGCTGAGGCTATGCTGTCTATTTCGTCGAAGAATATGACGGTGGGTGCAGTTTGCCTGGCCTTGCGGAATACTTCCCTTACACCTTTTTCAGATTCTCCCACCCATTTGGAGAGTAATTCTGGTCCTTTGACTGCTATGAAGTTGGCCTGACTTTCGTTGGCCACAGCCTTGGCCAGCAAGGTTTTACCAGTACCCGGAGGTCCGTATATAAGTACACCTTTGGGTGGTGTGACTCCGAATTTGTCAAAGCTTTCTGGATACTTTAAAGGCCATTCCACGGCTTCTCTTAGTTCCTGTTTGGCGTTTTCCAAGCCACCAATATCCTCCCATTTAATATCCGGCACCTGTACCAGGACTTCGCGGAGTGCAGATGGCTGGATTTCTTTCAAAGCTTCTTTGAAGTCGGATTTCTTGATGATCATCTTTTTAAGGGTTTCTTGGGGTATTTCCTCATCGGCTTTGATATCCGGCAGTACTCTACGTAGAACCCTCATTGCTGCTTCTTTACAGAGCATTTCCAGGTCTGCTCCCACGAAACCATGGGTGGTGTCAGCTATTTCATCAAGATCCACCTTGTCATCCAGGGGCATTCCCCTGGTGTGTATCTGGAGGACTTCCTGGCGTCCGTCCTTGTCTGGCACTCCTATTTCTATTTCCCGGTCAAATCTTCCACCACGGCGCAGGGCAGGATCCAGAGCATCCGGTCGGTTAGTGGCACCTATTACCACCACTTGGCCTCTACTTTTAAGTCCATCCATTAAAGTTAGTAGCTGGGCAACCACGCGTCGTTCTGTTTCTCCGGAGACTTCTTCCCTTTTGGGAGCTATGGCATCTATTTCATCAATGAATACAATGGATGGGGCGTTTTCTTCTGCTTCTTCGAAGAATTCACGTAGTTTTTCTTCGGATCCACCCACGTATTTGCTCATGATCTCCGGACCCTGTATGGCAATGAAGTGGGCATCACTTTCATTAGCCACAGCCTTGGCCAGCAAGGTTTTACCAGTACCAGGAGGTCCGTGCATTAACACTCCTTTTGGTGGTGATATCCCCAGTCTTTCGAAGAGTTCCGGTCGTTTCAGGGGTATTTCAATCATTTCCCTGACTTTCTTCACTTCTTCCTTGAGGCCACCTATGTCTTCATAGGTGACATCTACCAGGGTTTTCACTCCTTCCAGTTTGGACACGTCCACTGGTTCGGTTTGAACTTCAACATCAGTCATTTCTGTGATTTTAACGGCTCCGGCTGGTTTGGTGGCCACTACTGCCAGTTTCAGTTCTCCCATGGGGCTGACATCAGACATGGCATCGCGGAAGAACTCGTCAAACAGGCTTCCCCTCATAGTACTCTGTTGTTGTCGGATTCCAGTTACAATGATATCCCCTTTAGATAATACTCGGCCACGGAAGGCTCCCCTTACATCACCCCGGATCATGACTTTCTGATCCACCGGGGCCAGCACCACTTTCTGTGCTTCTTTAACTTCGGCCTTTCGTACCGTAACTTCTTCTCCCAGGGAGGTTCCGGCATTTTTCCGGATGTACCCATCGATCCTTATGATACCCAACCCAATGTCAGATTGGGAGGAGGCCACAGTAGTGGCCGTGAGCTTTCGACCTTCAATTTCAATCATGTCTCCGTCGAGAAGATCAAGCTTCCCCATGCATGCCGGGTCTATACGAGCAATTGATCTACCAACATCTGCCTGTGAAAAGGCTTCTGCTACTTTTAATTTCATTTCTTCGTTTTTAATGATAAATCCCCCTATAAATTCTTTTATATCTATAATGAAAGTAAAAAAAATCTTTATAATTCAATATAAATTCTATTTGTATTTAGTTAACTTATGTTACTTTAACATTGTAGGTTATACTATATAAAGGTTGCGGTGGATCCGAACTTATGAATGGAAGGAAAAGAAGAAAAAAAATATTCCACTATAAAATCAGATATCCATTACCATGCTGCCAGTATCATGGCGGTGACTATCACTATAAAGCCTATTGCTAATATAGGTACGGTAACCATGTCCAATCTTCGGGCCAGGTCTTTTTCTCCCTGGTTATGATAGTGTATGGATATGGCGGACTCCACTAAACACATGGCCACTACGAAAAAGGCCAGAGAAGCCACGTAATGTCCCACGGTTATAACTCCCGTGGGGACCATATTGGTAATTAAAACCATGTTGGTTATTAGCACGAACATGGAAGCTCCCTCCATGGAAAAACGCCCCTGGAATGACATGATAAAAAGGGAGGATAAGGCTGCCAATACAGCGATGAACATACCAATGAGTGATACGAATAAGACTGTGTTGTCTTCCCGGGATAACAGTATACCAGTTCTTAACTGGGAGAACACTCCACTGGAAACCGAGGGATCTCCCATGGTTGAGTTATAACTGAATGGCTTTTCAGTCATGTTAAATGAATTAACCCCGTAACCGGGAACATTGACATCATCCCCCACTGATGACCCTTCTTTATCAGGTACAAAGATCAACTTGTCCCTTTGATCAGCCGTGTCCTGGATAACAATGGTTAAAAACTGATCATCTACTGGGAAGCGGTTCATGTCGAATTTTTTGGTGATGGTAGCGGCAACCTTGTATAAGGCATAATTTTCATCACCCACCGTTCCATTCTTGATGAGTTGGACATCTTTGTCGGACACCGTCCCGTCAATCACTTGGAAACTATCACCCGGATTTAAATCCCCCTTCCATTTAAACCATATATAAAAATCAACTGTCCACAGATTGTCCTTTATATTAAGGGATTTAATTCTATTCACATAAAGGCCCACTGTAACCTTTTCCGCTGCTGCTGGATCCTGATAATCCTCAGGAGTTAATCCACTTTCCACCACATCCGGATTGATGGCTTCCCCAATATTCACAAAGTCCTGTGCGGTGTTCTGATAGGTAACCCAGATCAGTGCTCCCCCTACAGTAGCCAGGATAACAATCAGTATTATAGCCCATCCACGTACCAGACCAATATCATTTAAGGAGTCTTTAAGATTAGAAGGTTTGCGATTATCCTTAATAGTAATCACCCACACACACTCGGTACTTCTAGTATAGAATTAATAGGTTATAATATTTTTTTATCGGCAAATTTTATTAACTTAAAAAAGATTTATTTCAAAAAGAATTCCAAAAAGAGTCTATGAACTTAAAAATTCAGCCCTTGCCTGAATTTACCTGATTTTGCCACCGAATGTGGTCAATATACTTTCCACTTCCGTTCTAAGTCCAGAATCAACAACCTGGTAGGTGATGGTAATGCTTATCCATCCTTCGGGTATTTGTTGGCCCTGATAAACATCGACCACTTTAGCCTGAACCACACCCTCAATTTTTTCAATATTCCAGGCAATCAAATCCGGTTTAGAGTTTTCTGGAAATATAACCGAAACATCAAAGGTTTTTAAAGGAATGTTATCTATTTTCCACTGCCTAATTTCCTCTGCACTTAAAACCTCCACATTAGAAAGTTTAAGCCGGGTAATTTTATTATTCTCCTTCAACATTACAAAATCAGGGTTTAATTCTTCCAGGACTCCAATGTGTATTTTCTGGGAGTACATATGCCTCAGACCAACTTCTTGCCCCATGGATTCTTTTAAGTAGGTTACCTCTGCATTGAGGGCTGATATTGCCTTATCAGATCTTCCGAGGGCTGCTTCCAGATCATCCAGATGTTTGGCTGCTGAACTCATTGCTTTTACAAAACCCTCCTGATTCTCCTCATCGATCATTGATTTAAGATGAGTGAATGTTTCCAGGAAGGTTTCGTGGACTTCCGGAATGTATCGATTCTGAGTTTGGATTGAATAGTAAAGGTAGGGGTTTTGAGCCACGATCCGGGCTATCATATCCAGCATGAGACTGTAAACTGGGCTGGAGAACTTACGTGACTCTTTAATATCCACTTCCATCTTTTCGATGGTGCTGGCTATGGCAATGTAAGCAAAATGAGTTAAACCCTGTACAATACTCATCATCCGGTCGTGAAATTCAGGTGTGGTTTCCAGTATACGCGCCTGTTCTAATCTTAAAAATTCCACCACTTGGGGATACCAGTTCCCCCTGGTTTGAGGGGTGAGAACTATCACCTGTCCCTCCAGTGACCTTATCCGGGGGCCAAACATGGGGTGGGTGGGAAGTACTTCCACTCCGGCCGGAACTGTTTCCTGCATGATCTGGGCGGGTAATTCCTTAACTGAGGTCACATCCACCAGCAATGCCCCCTCCTGGAGATGAGGGGCCACTTCTTTTATGGTTTGGGGTGTGAATTCAATGGGGACAGCCACTATCACCACTTGTGCACTGGATGCTGCTTGGGTATTGCTGGAGGTGTAGTATACTCCCATTTTAGTGGCTATGGCTTCTCCCAGGAGAGTGTTTCTTCCAGTAATGGTAACCTGGCATCCTTTGTTTTTAAGAAAGTTAGCAATCCAGTTTCCCAGTCCACGGGTTCCGCCTATAACCGCTACTTGCATAGGGTTATCTATTAGATAGGATGGATATTAAATTTTTCATATTTCCTAAGAATTAGGGGATCTTCCCCTACTCTTAGAGATGTTATATTTCCAGTGTTCCAACCTTCTCCTTTTCTGCACTTCCCGCCATGGAATCCAAAGTCTCCATGAATTCCATGAGCCGGGATTCCTGCATGACCTCTAAAAACCTTTCTAACTGGATTTTTTGTTGTATGAATATGCCTCTACGTTTTATAGGGCGACCAAACTCATCCAATGGGTTTATTTCGACCATTATGCTTTCCTGATCCCCCCTGGTGGGTGCCTTTATCAGAAAAACGCCTTCGATGGACGTGGGGACCCTTTGCCACGGTTTTACGTTTTCCAGGGTTTCTTTTATCTTGTTTTTTAGCTGGTTGTCCATTTAATCACCACCCCTGAATATGTAATACCTTTTATATATAAGTTATGATTAAAGGTAAAAAACTTATGAGTTAAGTACCAGAAAATTAGAGGATGTAAAGAAAAGATTTAAACCTAAAATAAGAAAATATAGGGTAATCCACATCATAAAAAATTATTTTACGTAAAAATTTAGGAAATTCATCACCAGAAGTTATAGAGGATATTAAAAAATGCGCATAGTTCATCAAGATGCCAAAAGAGGAATTATCGAACTATTTCCAGAAACTCTGGATGATCTCTGGCACCTTTCTCACATTATAGAACCAGGAGATATGGTTTCATCTCGAACCACCCGTCGTATACAGGATACCACTGGAGAACGCTTGCGCAGTGACCGTGGTATTAAAAAAACATTTTTCATGGGCATACGGGTGGAGAGTATTAACTTCCACAAGTATACTGGGAAACTACGGGCTAAAGGAGTTATTGAGAAGGGGCCGGAAGACCTGGTTTCTCTGGGCTCACATCACACCCTGGATTTGAAGCTCAATAACTCGGTGAAGATACAGAAGGAAAGATGGTCACGATGGCACCGGAAAAGGATCAAAGAAGCCATAGAAGCCTCTAAAATTCCAAAGGCACTGGTGGTGGTAATTGAGGATGATAATGCCGATATGGGTATCCTCCGCCAGTACGGGGTGGAATATTACGGGCCGATAATTGGAGGGATCTCCGGGAAGAGAATGGTGCAGAAAAACCGGCAACAGGTTATTAACAATTTTTACGAGGAAATCGTGAGCACCATTAAGAAGTTTGAGGGAATTGAAGGAATGGTCATTGCCGGGCCTGGGTTCGGTAAAAATGATTTTTATCAGTTTATAAGCCAGAAATATCCGGATATTGCCTGTATTTCCCGGCTGGAAAGCACTGGGGCTGGGGGAAGGTCCGGGATCCATGAAGTGTTGCAGAAGGGTATTCTGGAAGAGATGGCCACCGAGGGCCGTATAGCACAGGAAATACGGATGATGGCCCGGGTTTTGGAGGAGATTGGGAAAGGTTCCCACCTGGTGACCTACGGGAAAAAGGAAGTTAAAACCGCTGCCGAAGCTGGTGCCATAGAGGAATTGCTGGTTATCGATGAATTACTGCGAGAAGAAGATGTGGAGAAGATCATGGACCTGGCTGAAAACCTGGGGGGAAAGGTCATGGTTTTAAGCAGCGAACATGATGGTGGGAAGCAGTTAAGTGCTTTAGGCGGATTAGCAGCCTTATTAAGGTATGCATTGAAATAAAAATAATAAACAGCAAAAAGGTAGTTAAATGAACATTGGAGTAAATTCAAGCCTAACCCTTTTGATAATAGCCTTCTTTCTCTCACTTATTTTAACCCCCTTATTCCAGAAGCTGTTCACTGGAATAGGTGGCAACCTTTACACACCTATACGAGGTGGAACTCCTCGTGCTGTGGGAATAGCCCCCCTGATAGTTCTTTTATTATTTTTCCCACCCCCAGGGAACTATTTAATAGGGTTGATTGGTTTTTTTGCCTTTATAGATGACATAATTGGTAGAAAAAGGATTGAAGGGCTTCCATTCGAGCTGGGTCAACTCTCAAGAGGCATAGGGATGCTCCTGGTCATGGTAATTGGATATTTCTTCTTTGGCCCGGTTTCTATCCTCATTGCCCTGATGGTCCAGCCCCTGAACATTGCCGACATGCAACCAGGTACTGCGACCTCCACCGTGATAGTAATGAGTACTCTAATGGCCATTCTCCTCTACCTTACCACTGGAAATCCTTATTCCCTGGCACTGATTATACTGGCCGTAGTTCTGGGATATGCCCCACTGGATTATCAGGGAAAGATAATGATGGGCGAAGTGGGTAATCATTCCTTTGCCGTGGGTTTAGGAATAATTTACACCCTACTGGGAATCAATGTAGCCCATTTCTATGGATTGGGAAATTTAGGAGTATTTTTAGTGGTACTGGTTCTCTTATTAGTTACTTCATTCCTTATAGCATTCTTAAGACGTGAAAATCTTAAAAACTTCCTGGAAAATAATCTCCAAATCCAAAATCCCGGATTCGGGGATTTACTTATGGATGTTCTGACTGGAGGGGGTTTAGGGGATCTTTTGCGTGGAATTATACTTAAACAAAGGCAGATAACAATAAAACACAAATTTTTAATTATTTTAGGTTTAAGAAGGTTTTTCTATAATCCCCACACCACTTGAGCCTTAATGAAATTTTTAGATTCATCTCCCCTTTATTTATTTTATTTAATTTAATTTCTGTACATCCAGAAATAGTTCATAAAATTCCCTTTTTTTTAATATTTTGAACCATTAATAATTTTTATCCAATTTAGGTGAATCCTAAGTCCGGTTGAATTATCTTATGATGATTTATCCCATGTTCTTTATCTGTAAAAGGTAATATTCAGAATAAATCATACGTCTTATAAAAATCCTCTGGTTAATATGTGATAATCGTCACAATAAATCAATTTAGAAAGGTTTAATTATATGTGAACAAAATTACAATTGGAGAGCAATAGTAATCAATAACTAAACTTCTCCAATGTCTGAATAATGAAGTAATCTACGCGTTAGGTTTAACGTGATAAAAGAAAGGAGGTGAAAAATTGGAAAAAAAAATTAGTTTACTTCTTTTAGTAGTGGTATTTTCACTAGCAGCTGCCGGAACTGTTTCTGCGGTAGATGGATCAACTGATGGATCATCACTCACAACTGCTTTGAATGATTCCAACAATGACTCTTCAGCTTTACCCGATCCCAGATTGTACGATGAAAATGGAAATCTGGTAGGTTCCTATACCACGATCCAACAAGCCTACAGTAACGCTGCAACTGGTACCAGTACACAGATGTATACCATTGAACTGGAAGAAAATGGAGTATTCACGCTAACTGACTTTACAATCGCCAAAAACCTCATATTTACCGTGGCCAACGGTGGAACCGCAACTATCCAGGGTTCTAACAATAGACTGGTCTACATTGCACCAGGTTACACCGTGTACTTCTACAACATCACTTTCCAAAATGGTCATGCTTCTGATGGAACCACATTCCATCCTGACGGATACAATGGTGGTGCAATCTACAATGAAGGTACACTGTACCTTACTGACTGTGTCCTGAGAAATAACCAGGCTGGAGATGGTGGTGCCTGGGATTACGGAGGTATTGGTGGAAACGGTGGAGCAATCTACAACACCGGAAGTGCAACCCTAACCAACTGTGAGATCTACGATAACCGGGCCGGAGATGGTACTGATGGAAATGCACTTACTCATTCCAATGGATATAACGGAGGTAACGGTGGAGCAATCTACAGTACCGGAACCCTCAACATATTCAACAGCGAAATGTACAATAACCGTGCCGGTAACGGTGGAGACGGTGTGATATTAGGTGATGGAGGTAATGGTGGTAACGGTGGAGCAATCTACAACACCGCAACCATGACCATAACTGATAGTGAAATTCATAACAACTTTGCTGGTGATGCTGGTGCCGGGGGTTACCAAGTGATCATTGGAGGTACCGGTGGAACTGGTGGAAACGGTGGAGCAATCTACAACACCGGAACTGCAACCATAACCGACTCTCAAATCAATTCCAACACCGCTGGAGACGGTGGGAGTGGAGCTGATGGAAGTGATGGATTATTAAGTAATGGTTACACCGGACACAATGGAGGTGTGGGTGGTTCTGGTGGAGCAATCTACAACTCTAACCACCTGGAAATCTACGGCACTGAAATCTCCGACAATGAAGCTGGTAACGGTGGAGAAGGTGGAAACGGTGGAAATTCCGGTGAAAACGGATTCCATCCATACACTGGTGGAAACGGTGGCCAGGGCGGTGCCGGTGGAAACGGTGGTGGAGTCTTCAACTCCAACTATCTACTCCTCAATGAATCCGCAGTAACTTCCAACCGAAGTGGAAACGGAGGTACTGGTGGAAACGGTGGCCAGGGTAGTGACCGGTGGAGATATTATTCAACTCAAATATGGAATTGGGTATACGTCCCTTCAGGTAACGGTGGAAACGGCGGAAACGGTGGAGTATCTGGCTCTGGAGCTGGAATCTACCACAATGGAACCTACTTAATCGTTACCAGTAACAACCTAACCAACAACATCATTGGAAATCCTGGTAACGGAGGATTTGGAGGTTTAAAAGGAACCGGAACCGGCGGGACTAATGGAAATCCAGGTAATGCTGGGTCCAGTGGTGCCGGTGGTGCAGTTTTCCTGAGAACCAACATAGCATCACCCCAGATAAATTACAACCGAATCCTGAACAACACCTTACCCGATATTGCCAGTTACAATGGAATAAGTGTAAGCGCTGAAAACAACTGGTGGGGTACTAACTTTGAAAACAGCAGTCCATCTGCTGCAGGAAGAGTATCCGCTGGAGTGGACGCTAATCCCTGGGTAATACTACGCCTAATTGTACCTAACCCCATCTACAATGGTATACCTGTACAGATCATAGGTGACCTTACCCAGAACAGTGATGGTAACCCCGTGGGTGGATACATCCCTAATGGTGTTGAAGCTATTTTTACGGCAACCAGAGGAACTGTTAACACTCCACAGTATACCCTAAATGGTGAAGCACCAACGAATTACTCGCCAACGTCTTCCGGAATGGCTACATTCACTGTAACCGTGGATGATCAAACTGTAACCGTTAATCAGAATGTAGAACCACGGGCAGTTTTAGATTTCACCAAATCAGTGTCTGACAGCACTCCGAACTACGGCGATCTGATTCACTTCATAATAACGGTGCAGAACAGTGGCCCGGATGTAACTGATGTAAGTATCCATGACCTCTTACCAGAAGGCCTGGTTTACCAGTCCCACACACTCAATGCTGGAGAATATGATCCCACCACTGGATTGTGGATTATAACTGGTTTATCAAGTTCCACTGGTGGAGTTTATCTGGACATCTTAGCCCTGGTCAACGCCACCGGATTCTTTAACAACACGGCTACACTGACCCAGTCAGTTTATCCCCAGGATGAGGTTAACCGGAGCGCCACCCTGAATGTGGATCCAGCATCACTGGTCTCTGTGGACATAACTGACAACACCGTGAACCATCAGGCTGATGTGGGTGATAATGTAACCTACACCATAACCGTACACAATGCTGGTCCAGATAACGCCACCAACGTGGTTTTAACCAGCGTGTTACCAGCCGGCCTAGACTTTGTATCAGCCAGCGATGGTGGAATCTACGACCCACTGACCCGGACCATAACCTGGGCTGCATTCAACCTTAACTACGGAGCACCGGATGTTATCCGAACCTTTGTGGCTAAAGTAAACGCAGAAATGGCTGGTGTCCCTGCAGGCATAGTTAACACTGCCAACGCAACTTACACCGAATACCCATCCACTGCCAACGGTACCAACACCGCTATTCACGTGCCCCTGGCTAGTCTTTACATAAACAGCTGGGCCAGTAAAAACAACCCCGTTGTGGGTGAAAACATAACCCTCACCTTCAAGGTGGGTAACAATGGACCAGACACTGCCCGGAATGTGGTATTTACCTTACCCATACCAGTAGGAATGGAGTACGTGGATGTGCTCTTTGTGGACCAGGGAACAGTTACCTACGACCCGGTAAGCAGAACCATAACCTGGACACTGGGAGATGTGGTGGTAGGAGATCCTACCTTACAGATTAGGGTTAAAGTACTCAGTGCAGGAAACTTTGTTTTCACACCAAGGCTTACCACTGATACCTACGACCTCAACACTCACATCCAGAGCATAACTGTAAATGCCCAGGAAGACCCAGTAGTGGTAAATGGTGCAACTAACACCATTGGTATGCAAAACACCGGAGCTCCAATAGCACAGTTAATATTAGCCGTGTTAATGGTTTTAGGTGGATTGTTCGTGTCAAAACGCCAATAAAAAAAACAAAATTGGGATATGAAAATATCCCCTTACCTTATTTTTTTGGATTTAATTAGCCTGTTTTTGATTTAATGAGTTAATATTCCCGTAATTACCACTTCCAGACTTATCTTAACCAGATTTGCCTTTTCAAAGGAAATTAAAAATAAAGAAAATTAAAAATAAATGAAATAAAGGATTCTGAATTATTTCTTCCCTCGTTTCAGGGACCATACAGCCAGGCCCAGGAACAGTATGGCAAATATTACCAGGGCAGCTAGATCAGGCCAAATCTTTTCCAGACCCCAACCCTTGAGCATCACTGCCCGGCAGGCATCCACGGCATAGGTGGGAGGTACCAAGTAAGAAAAGGGCCTTAACCATTCAGGTATTGCCTGTATTGGCCAGAATACTCCTGAAAGGAGGAATGCTGGCAGCACCACAAAGGGGAAAAATTGTATGGCCTGTTCTGGCCGTTTAGCCAGACTGGATAGGAGTATTCCCAGTGCCTGGCAGGTGATGGCCAGTATAGCAACTGCCAGGAAGGCCAGGAGCACGTTTCCCACCACTATTATATTAAATACCACCAGGGCAATCACCAGGAGTATTGTTACCTGTATAACACCCAGGGTACCGAAGGTAATAGCATAACCAGTCACCACTTCTCCCTCAGTAACCGGGCTGGCCAGTACACGTTCCAGGGTGCCGCTGGTCCTCTCCCCCACAAAGGTGATGAGGGTTAGGATGGTGGTGAGGAGGTAAACCACGAAGGCCAGAATCCCCGGTACAAAGAAATCAATGAACTCGGCATCCTGACCATAAATGGGTTCAGAGGTAACTTTAAGTGGTGAATTCACCCCTTCCTCAGACATGGTTTCGGTAATGGCATCACTGACTGATTTAAGTATGGCATTTTTAATGTTGGGAATGGTGTCATCACCCTGAATTATGATCTCGGCACTGCTTCCCGAGGATGCATTTTTGGTGGCCACTAGGGCGTTCCGGGTGAAATTCTCCGGGAATATGATCACCGCTGATGTTTTACCATCCATAACCTGCTGGCGGGCCTGTTCCACATTATCCATGGTCTGGATATTCAAGACCTTGGTGTCCAGGTGAGAGATTATGGTCTGGGAGAGGTAGGTGGTGTTTCCCAGAGGTGGGGTGTATCCCTGGTCCTGGTTGACAATTACCACATTCACATCTTCCACATCACCACTGAAAGCCAGTCCAAAGACACACATGGCAAAGATGGGGGCCAGAAACAGCATGGCCAGACTACGCTTGTCATTGACCACGTCACGGAATACACGGCGGCTAACCGCCATTATACGATAAAATTTCATTTTAACACCCCATCCCCTGATTTTTTATCACTCCGGGAGAACATCAGGAAGGCATCCTCCAGGGAATCAGTTCTACTTTCTTCCAGGAGTTTTGAGGGGGTATCCTCGGCTATGAGGTGACCGTGCTGCATGAAGCCTATGCGGTCACAGTTACGGGCTTCGTCCATGTAATGAGTGGTGAGGAGGATGGTTACCCCTCTTTGGCGTAACTGGTAGAAGTAGTTCCAGAAGGATACCCTCAGCTCGGGATCAACCCCTACGGTGGGTTCATCCAGAAACAGTAACTCCGGCTGGTGTATGAGGGTGCAGGCTAAGGAAACCCGGTGTTTCATCCCTCCACTGAGGTTCTCCACCATTTCATGTTTCCAGTCCTCCAGGGCCACGAATTTTAAAAGTTCATCCTCTCTTTTTTCCATTTCCTCCTTATCCAGGTTGAATACCCTCCCGTAGAATTTGAGGTTCTGATCCACGGTAAGTCCCATGTAAACACCAGTTTCCTGGGGCATGTACCCAATACGGGGGACTACATTTCCATCGGGTATCTCTTCTCCCAGAATCCGGGCATCTCCACTGGTAGAATGTAGAATGCTGCACAGCATTTTAATAAGAGTGGTTTTTCCCGCACCATTGGGGCCTAAAAGACCATAGATTTCTCCTTTTTTCACTTTCAGATCCAGATGATTAACTGCGGTGAAGTTTCCATACTGTTTGCTGAGCCCCCTTGTTTCTATGGCCAGTTCACTTTGTTGATTCATATTTTCCTCCTTTACCCAAATTTTAGAGTGTTAGAATGTTATGCTGGTTGTAAAACTATTTAGAGTGTCATCCTGCGGTTAGTGATCTTACTTAGCCAACTTTTATATGTTTTGTCACTAAAGTAGTATAAAATGAAACAATAGTTTAATAATCAATCTCAGGTGAAATCCATGGTGGTAAGTAGAGAAACACTGGAAGCATTGCAGAATTTAGGACTCACTGACTATGAAACCAGGACTTATGTGGCTTTAAATTCTTTAATATCTGGAACTGCAACTGAGATCAGCCAGGCATCACAGGTCCCCCGATCCAGAATCTACAGTATCCTTAAAAGCCTGGCCAGTAAGGGTTTTCTGGAAATAGGGAAGGGAAAACCCCTGTGCTTCACGGTGGTTCCTCCCCACGAAATTTTTGAAAGGAATAGAAAGGAAATGAAAATGAAAATGGAACGTGCTGAGGCCGAGTTGAACGTGATCTACGAAAATCAGATCCCCCAGGTTCCGGCTCCCATCTGGATTCTCCACGGGCCAGATAAGATAGTGAAAAAGGAACTGGAAATCATTTCCCGAGCTAAAGAATCCTTATTCATAATGGGTGGGCTCATGTTTCCGGATGAACCTCTGAAACTTAAAGAACCTCTTCAAAAAAGCTTTAAGAGGGGGGTTAACACCAGGATACTGACTTCACCGGCCTGTAAGACCGATGATGTGGAAGTTCCCACCATGAAGATCCTGGAAGAGTTGCCGGTGGATATCAAGTTTTTCCCAGTTCCTTACATAAAACTGGTAGTTAGAGATAGACAGGAGATGTTGATAGCTTTCTGCAAATTATCGGGAGAGGTGGCTCTTTCTAGTACTGCCATAGGTATATGGAACCAGTATGCCGAGTTTGTAGATACCATAACCGGGATCTATGATTTCATATGGAACATGGACTTTTTCAGTCAGGCTTTCCATCACCAAAGGTCTTTAAATGATAAATAGGGGTAGTATTATCTAGGATGAAAAAAAATAAAAATTTATAAATCAGGGGACAGATTTACTGAGAATTATATCCTTAGGAATCCCAACCTGACTAAAATCTAAAAATGCATAAATCTTCTCATAAGTTTAAAATAATAGTAAATGGTTTTTTAAATGAAAGCACTGTTTGTAGTTACCGGAAGAGGAATTGGCGGGGATGCAGTTACCGCCCTTAATATAGCCCGTGCTCTTGAAAAGTACGATGTTGATTGTGAATTTGCACTGGATCACAGTGCACCGGGTTTACTGTTGAAAAAACATAACCTGCCCTGGCACCGGATCAGTATTCCCCAGGCCGGAGGCCACGCTGCCACCAAAAAAACACTGGCCAAGGCTGCGGTTAAAACATCCAAAGCAGCAGTAGAAGCAGCTCGCCTCATAAGAAAAGTGCATCCCCACGTAGTAGTAGGTGTAATTGGAGGGGGAGCCGTGGTAGGATGTTTAGGGGCCAAGATGGCCGGAGTTCCTTCGGTAGGTATTCTAATAACCCCTACCGATGCCAAGGTGTGTACTAAAATAACCACCACAGTGGCTCTTCCCGAATCCAACCTTTTCCAGATGGACTTAAATGATGAAAACATTCATAAAGCTTATTCTCCAGTGGATCCCACCATAGTAGTGGGAGATAAGGAAAAGGCACTGGAATTACTACCCCCAGAATTTGATGAAACCCGCCCCACCATTCTCTTATCCTCCGGCTCCACATTGTTTGAAAAAATGGCTCGAGGAGCAGCAGCACTGGGTAAAAGTGGTATTGATGCCAATATCCTGGTGGTTGGAGCACCCCTGGAAGAAGAATACCGGGACCTCCTTAAAGAGGATAACATCATGTACCTGGAGTACATTGACTGGATCCGGGACCTCTATAAAGTGGTGGATCTGGCGGTGCTCACCGATGATGGTATGATGATCCAGGAAGCTATCGCCTGCCAGTTACCTATCATCGCTCTTTTAGGAGTTAAATACGGACGTTATCATAATCTGGCCGAGATTTTTAAGGGAGCAGTGCTGGAAAGCCAGCTGGAAGACATAGTCCCGGTTACCAGGGAGTCGTTTAATAGACTGGATGAACTGAAGGAAAACGCCCTTAAATACAGTGCAGATGTTTTGAATGCTTCCGATAACATAGCTCGCATTATATATGATAAAATGAAAAATGAATGAACATTTAATATAATTTTGATTCTATCCATATTTCGACAGAAAATGGAGTAATTTGTAAATAGCATCAGTTGAAGGATGAGTTTCAATAAAATCATCAAAATCTGCGGTTTTATAACCATCTTTCACCATCTTGGCCAGATAAGGAATGCTGGTGCGAGATGCCGGAGAAATTGACGATACCCGGGTTATTTCACTGGTTTCAAGGTCTGATGATATTTTGGTGAACCCGGTTTCCCCATCCAGGGCATGCCAAAATGATCCCGGGCCGGCAGAACCACGGATACGGACATCGAATTCATCTTCTGAGTTTTCTACACCTGAATCAATGAAACTGACTGGATAGTACAGGGTTATGGATTGGGGTATCAGACGGTAGTCCATGGTAGCTGATACGTCACAGGCGTTCCTGGCTGCGATCACCCCTTCCCTACGGGCCACCGGAGTGTTACCCACGGTGCCCACCACATCTCCTGCTGCGTAAATTGAAGGATTAGTGGTTTTCATCTGTTCATTGACTACAATTTCTTTTTTAGAACCGATTTCTACCATACCATCCACTATTTCCGAATTAGGAATCATGCCTGTGGCCAAAAATACCTTCCCTTCCACAGGACCCTGAGATGTTGATGCTCCTTCGGGTGTTATTTCCTGTACCTGCACATTTTCCTGGATTTGGACACCCGGGAGAAGGTGTTTTACAATGTAATCCCTAAATTCTGGATCAATGTTGCTTAAAAACTGGTTGCGGCATAGTATTTTAACTTTACTGCCCAGTGAGGAGAATATACCTGCAAATTCGGTGGCAATCACTCCACTCCCCACTATGTTAAGGTTTGGAGGAATTTCTTTCCAATCCAGAACATTTTTATAGGTTGAAGCGTGTGCCACACCCGGAACTGGAGGTATAAACGGCCGGGAGCCAGTGGCGATTAAGAGTTTGTCGTAGGGGTACTCATCTCCATTAACTTCCACCATCCCCTCCCTGATGGTTGCTTCGCCCATTACCAATTCTGCCCCGGTTTGCTGGGTTTCGTGTTTTAAAATATTTGCTATTTTCCCGGTGATCTGTTTTATCCCCCGGGTCACTTCCGAGTAATCAATGGAGTGTTCCTGGGAGATTATACCCAGTTTCTGGTAATTTTTCGAGTCCTCGTGAAACCTTACCACATCGTTGAAGCCGCAAACCACCATACATCCCTCGTGGAGACAGGTCCCACCCACATGTTCCTTTTCAATCAGGGTGACTTCTGCATCCAGTTGTGCTGCTTCCATTGCTGCGCTGCGACCGGCTGGTCCTCCTCCAATAATTACCATTTTCATTTTCTAAACCCCTAGAGATACTGTTTTAATTATTTTTTTGACTTGAACATTCCCAAGATATTTATATGGTGATGATTATCTATAAATAACTGAAATTATTCCCGGTATTGTAAAGAGTACTGGGTTTAATACTATTTCCCTAAAGATTCAATCCAATTAAAAATAACTGTATTAACTATTTAAATAAATTTAAAAGGTGAAAATTGTGTGTATAGCAGCACCAGCCCAGATAGTGGAAATTAAAGATAATGTGGCTACTGTAGATTTTGGTGGAGTAAGGCAACAGGCTAAGCTGGACTTAGTCAGTGATGTCGACGTTGGCCGTTACGTTCTGGTTCATTCCGGATATGCAATAGAAGTTTTATCCGATCAGGAGGCTCAGGAATCCCTGGAAGCTTGGGGTGAGCTTTTAAAAATTATGGATGAAGAAGGCACCGAAAAAGAAAACAACCAGTAGATGATTCACCCCTAAATCATCTTCTATTTTTAATTTTAGTTTTTTATTAACTCTTTATATCTGATTTTTAAAGGAATACCTACTATTAAAAGGATCTCGGTAAAAAATGGGATCTTTAAGGGATTTTTTAATAAATTGACACCCTTTTAACCCCCGGTATGTCCAGAAACTTCTGGATCATTTCCCCCTTAACTGGTTTTTCGGTGATTATGGTTAATTTAGGGTTTTCTTCTAGTTCAGGGTCTCCAGCATGGGCCTGTCTAATGCTTATATTCTCTTGTGATATTAACTGGGTGGCTTTGGCCAGTATGCCTGGTGTGCCCGCCTGTGCTTCCACTTCCACCACTCCAAACCCTAAATCACTGGCCACGTTTTTCAGGAGTGCTCCGGCCGGGAATATATTGGCAAATACGGATGACAGTTCAGGGTCTTCCATTATAACCTCCACTGTGGAGCGGATGGACCTGCGGTCAACACCAGTTCCCCGGGCAAGGGCCACATCACTTATCTCTACATCACCACAGTAGATCTTCCCATTCGGACCTACTCTAAGCCCTAACTCCACGATTTTTCGGGCAACTCCCATTCTAGCGGGGAATTTCTCGAATTTATGTTTAATACGGTCCCACATTAACTAATCACCTTGCCATTTTGCGCCCTTACATTATTATTACAGATTAAACTACTTACATCCCTTTTCAATTTCTGGATAGATACCTCTAATCCATGACAGCAACTATTCATGATTTGGCATTGCCCATATAATTAGTTTTATGTACATATCTGTACTCTAAAGGTTTAAATAGTACAATAAAGTATAACAATGACAGAAGAAAGGTGAAAACAATGCAAGGCAGTGAATGTTTTTGGCGAATATAATTTGAAAAATAAAGAAGCAAAAAGAACTACAATTGACTTCGATGCTCCTTTTGAACTGTTTAAAAAAATATACAGCAAATATCCCAGCAGTTTCCTACTGGAGTCCATGGAAAGTGACAGTGGACTGGCCCGGTACTCAGTTCTGGGATTCAACCCGGTAGCAACCCTCAAGGCTCACCATGGAATTCTTGAAATCATAAAGGAAGATGGGACCGAAGAAATTGAAACACCCAACCCCTTCAACCAGATAAAGGATCTCATTGGAACTGGAAGCAATAAAAAGGGATTCCAAGGAGGACTGGTGGGATACGTCTCCTACGAGGCCGTGAAGTACTTTGAACCGGTGCAGGTACAGGAGGGAAGATTCCCTGACTATGAATTTGGACTCTTCCTGGACGCGGTGATCTTCGACCGGCTCCAGAACAAGTGTGAATACGTGACACTGGGTGAAAACCGGTTGGAAGAGATCAGAGAAATTGATACTGGAGACCTGGAAGAGAAATGTCTCACTTTCCAGGAAGAAAACCACCACTTTTCACAGGATAAGTACCAAAAAATGGTTTTAGATACTAAAGAATTGATAAAAGCTGGTGAAATATTCCAATGCGTTATTTCAAACGCTCGTGAATATGTTATTAAGGGGAATAGACTTTCTTTCTATGAAACTCTCCGCAACATCAACCCCTCCCCTTACATGTACCATCTGAAGTTGGGTGAAAGGGAAATCATTGGCTCCAGTCCGGAAATGCTGATGAGGGTGGAAGGAAGGGATATTGAAACCTATCCCATAGCCGGAACCCGAAAACGGGGCACCAACCCCCAGCAGGATCAGGAACTGGAGAGGGAACTTCTGGCGGATGAAAAGGAAAAAGCCGAACATTTGATGCTGGTTGACCTGGCCCGTAACGACATCGGCCGGGTGAGTGAATTCGGTTCAGTACACGTGCCCCAGTACATGACGGTTAAAAAATTTTCCCATGTACAGCACATCGTCTCCCAGGTGATGGGAAAACTGCAGAAGGACAAAAATGCCGTGGATGCATTTGCCTCCATCTTCCCGGCAGGCACACTAAGCGGAGCCCCCAAAATACGAGCTATGGAAATAATAAACCAGTTAGAAGGAATACCCCGTGGACCATACGCCGGGGCAGTGGGTTATTTTTCCTTAAATGGGAATGCTGATTTTGCCATTACCATAAGGACCCTGGTCTGTGACGGAGACCATGGAAAGATTCAAGCCGGGGCCGGTATAGTCCATGACTCAGTTCCCACCACCGAGTACCATGAATGTGAAAATAAAGCCCAGGCACTTCTGAGTGCATTGAACATGGCAGGTGAGGCTAAATGATTCTCATAATTGATAACTACGATTCTTTCACCTACAACCTTTATCAACTGGTGGGAGAATTTGAAGAGGATATTCGTGTTTTTAGAAACGATGAAATAACCATAGAAGAAATCAAAACCCTGCAACCTGAACGTATCATAATATCTCCCGGTCCCGGGAACCCGGAAAACGAGAGGGATTTCGGAGTTAGCAGAGAAACCATACTGGAGATGGGACAGGAAGTTCCAGTATTAGGTGTCTGTCTAGGGCATCAGGGAATTTTTAGTGCATTTGGTGGTGAAATCACCCGGACTGAACCCGTCCACGGGAAACAGACCATGATATATCACCAGAATACAGGCATGTTTAAGGGGGTTGAAAGTCCCCTGCAGGCAGCTAGATACCATTCTCTGGTTTGTAAAAGGGATAGTACCCCTCCCTCCATGGATATACTGGCTGAAACTGATGATGGAATGATAATGGCCATTAAACATCAGGATTATCCCATATTTGGCCTCCAATTTCATCCAGAGTCCGTGGGGACCACCGAAGGCCGGAGGATCATGAAAAACTTTTTGGAGATGGAGTTCTCATGAAATTTACGGACATAATCACGGAAAGGCAAAGGGTACTGGAGATAAGGAAAAAATATCAACCCCTTTCTGAGTTGAAAGAAAACATAAAACGGGTTAAACTTCGAACTGACTTTAAAAAATCATTAAATAAAGAAGACGAGGTTTCTATTATCTGTGAATACAAACCGGCATCTCCATCCCTTGGTGAAATCAGTCAGCTAACAGTGGGAGATGTGATTCCACAGTTTGAAGAGGGAGGAGCCAGTGCAGTTAGTGTACTGACTGAAGAATCATTCTTCAATAGTAACATTGATAACTTGAAGCTGGCCTGTAAAATAACCAGACTCCCCCTGCTTCGTAAAGATTTCATCCTGGATCCCTATCAGATCTACGAGGCCCGGGCCTATGGTGCCAGTGCTGTTCTTTTAATGGCTGGTGTATATCCTGATCTTCATGAAGGGATCGCACTTTGTAACTACCTGGATCTGGACGCCCTGGTGGAATGCAAAACCCGTGAGGAAATAGAAATAGCCATCAAAGCAGGGGCTGAAATAATTGGAGTAAATAATCGTGATTTCAATGATTTCACCATTGATCTGAGAAGAACAGGAAAATTAACCAGTTTCATCCCCTCCAACATTACCCTGGTGTCAGAAAGTGGAGTGAAAACCCCGGAGGATGTCAAATTCCTATCTCAATTTGGAGTAAACGCTATTTTAGTGGGAAGCAGCATCATGACCTCCCCCAACATCCACAAAAAGGTTAAAGAACTGGTAAATGCAGGTAATCCCATAATATCTGGAGATAACCCTGTAACTACTGGAAATTTCCAGGTTTAGGTAAAGGTTAGGAATATGAACATTAAAATCTGCGGAATACGCCGAAATAAAGACCTTTTAACCTGTGAAAACGCAGGTGCAGATTTAATTGGGTTTATAAATATTGAAAGATCCAAACGACTGGTTAAAACCCAGAAGATAAAGGATTTAACATCATCCATGAAGGACCAGGAAAAGGCGGTGCTTGTAATTGAACCGGAAAATATGGAGGATGCTCAGGAAAAAATAGAAAAAACAGGTTTAATGAAAGTGCAACTTCATTCACTTTTAGCTGAGGATATAATTAAGTTAAAAATGCATTATCAAACTAAAAACGAACCGAACAAATGCATTGATCCGGTTAAAAAATATAAAAGTGATTTAACAGTTATTAGAGTCATAGGATTACCCAAAAAAATAAATTTCCAAAAAATTAGGGAAATTCAGGATTTTACCCGGGTCTGTGATGGTCTTCTTTTTGACTCGGAAATTGAAGGGAAAACCGGTGGAACTGGAAGGCAGATCCCACTTGAAACTGCTACAGAAGCTGCAAAAATAGCAAAAAAATGTAATCCTGATTTGAAACTCTTCCTTGCCGGAGGAATGAATAAAAACAGGATCGAAAATGAACTAAAAACTCTGGATAACTTTTTTGACTTTGTAGATGTAAACTCCGGAGTCGAAGATGAACCTGGAGTTAAAAACATGGCCAAAATTAATGATTTAATGGAGATTAAGGTGATTTAATGATAAATAATGGAAAATTTGGCAAATATGGGGGGATATTCGTTCCAGAACTCCTTATACCTGCCCTGGAGGAGTTAGAAAAGGCTTTCCTGAAATACAAAGATGATAAAGAATTCAACCAAGAACTGGATTATTACCTGAAAGAATTTGCAGGACGGCCCACTGCCCTGTACTATGCCCGTAACCTTTCAGAAAAATTAGGATGCAAAATCTACCTTAAAAGGGAGGATATGTTGCATACTGGGGCGCATAAAATAAATAATACAATTGGACAGGGACTCTTAGCTAAGTATATGGGTAAAACCAGGCTGATCGCTGAAACTGGTGCTGGTCAACATGGTATTGCCACGGCAGTAGTGGGATCCCTGCTGGGAATTCCGGTAGAAGTTTACATGGGATCAAACGATGTGGAAAGACAGAAATTGAATGTTCTGAGGATGGAACTTTCTGGAGCTAAGGTATTACCAGTTGATGCTGGTTCAAGAACCCTCAAAGATGCCATAAATGATGCTTTCCGGGACTGGACTTCCAGTGTGGAAAACACCCACTACCTGATTGGTACTACCATGGGCCCCCATCCTTACCCCACCATGGTTAAACACTTCCAGAGCATCATCGGTAGAGAGACCAGGGCTGAAATACTGGAAAAAGAGGGTGAACTTCCTGATGCAGTTATCGCCTGTGTTGGTGGAGGTAGTAACTCCATAGGAATCTTTTCCGGATTCGTGAATGATGAGGCAGTTGAACTCATTGGAGTGGAAGGAGGAGGAGATGGAATCAAAACCCCCCGGACCGGTGCAACCTTATGTAAAGGTACCGAGGGAATACTCCACGGATCATTTTCCTTCGTTCTTCAAAATAACGATGGACAGATATCCGAAGCCCATTCAGTATCGGCTGGCCTGGATTACCCTGGAGTGGGTCCAGAACACGCCTACCTCCACAGCAGTGGAAGGGCAAACTATGTAGCGGTGACTGATAAAGAGGCACTTCGTGGTTTTGAACTATTATCCCGATATGAAGGCATTATTCCCGCTCTTGAAAGCTCCCACGCCGTGGCTTATGCTGAGAAATATGCTAAAATGCCTGAAAATAAGGGTAAAACCATTGTGGTTAACCTTTCCGGACGAGGGGACAAGGATATGTTCCTGGTTGCCAGTGAAATGGGGGTGGAAGTATGAGTTTTAAACCTGAAAGTTATCAGGAGATGTTCATACGGGTTAAATCCAAAAATGAGGGAGGATTCATTCCTTTTATCGTGGCTGGAGACCCGGACTTTGATACCTCCCTGGAGATCGTGAGAACCTTTGTGGAAAATGGTGCCGATGCCCTGGAGATAGGATTTGCCTTCAGTGACCCGGTTGCTGACGGTCCCACCGTCCAGGAAGCAGATTTAAGGGCACTTCAGGCAGGCATGACCACCCAGAAGGGATTTGAATTCATCCGAAAGATCAGAGAATTCACTTCCATACCCATTGGCCTGCTGGTGTACTACAACCTGATTTACCAGATGGGTGTTGACCAGTTCTATAAAACTGCCTACGAAAGTGGAGTTAACGCTATTTTAGCAGCAGATTTACCCCTTGAAGAATCTAAAGACGCAATTACTGCCTCTAAAAAGTATGGAGTTCAACAGGTGTTCATGGCTGCCCAAACCACCAGTAATGAACGCTTAGAAAAAATTTCCAATCTTTGTGAGGGATTTTTGTATGTGGTGGCCGTTATGGGTGTCACCGGCGCCCGGGGAGATCTACAGACCAGTACCGTGGACCTCATAAAGCGAGTGAGAAGCCACACTGACCTGCCGTTAAGTGTTGGTTTTGGTATTTCCAAACCAGAACATGTTACTAACGTGATCAGTGCCGGGGCAGATGGAGCTATTGTGGCCAGCGCCATACTGGACATAATAACTGAAAATCTCCAGGATAAGGAGACTATGAAGAGGAAAATCGCAGAATTCTGCCAAAAACTCAAGGAAGCAACTAAAAAAAATAGATTGAGGTTTTAGTTAAATGATTGCCGAGTGTTTGAATAAAGTAGTTTCCGGGCATAATCTGAGTGAAGATGAGGCCTACAATTGTATGATGGAAATGGTGAGTGGCGATGCCAGTGATGTGGATATGGCAGCATTTCTGGCGGCACTAACCACCAAAGGTGAGGATCCTGTCGAAATAACCGGTTTTGTCAAGGCCATGCGTGAAGTTTCCATCAAAGTCCACCCTAATTTAGATGATGCCATGGTGGATACCTGTGGTACAGGAGGAGACCGGTTCAAGACCTTTAATGTGAGTACCATAGCCACACTAATTGCCGCTGCTGCTGGAGTACCCATTGCCAAACATGGAAACCGTGCTATAAGTAGCAAATGTGGTGGTGCGGATATTCTGGAAGCAATGGGAGTTAATATCAATGGTGATGCCTCCAGCGTGGAAAGCTGCCTGGAAAAATCAGGTATGGGCTTCATGTTCGCCCCCAACTTCCACCCAGCAACCAAACACGTGATGAGCGTACGCAGAAAACTGGGGATAAGAACTGTTTTCAACCTTTTGGGACCATTAACTTCTCCTGCAAATCCAGAAATTCACCTTATGGGTGTTTTCGACCCAGAATACGTGGAAACCGTGGCCAATGTTCTTAAAAATTTAGGGGTTAAACGAGCCATGGTAGTGCATGGCTTTGATGAAGATAACCAACCGGCACTGGATGAAATATCTATTATTGGCCGAACCCATGTGGCTATCCTGGAGGAAGGGCAGATTAATGTTTTTGATCTTTATCCAGAAGATTTCGGTCTGGAACCCGTTGACAAACAACTGATTATGGCTCGGGATACCCTGGAAGAAAACCTGCAGATTGCTGGGGATGTTCTGGATGGAAAAGATAACACTCCTGGTGAAAAGGCCAGAATGAACATATGTCTGGCCAATGCCAGTGCAATTCTTTTCCTGGCAGGAAAAACAGGTGATTTTAAAGAGGGAATGAAAATTGCCCGGGAAATGGTGATGAATGGAAGGGCTAAAGCAAAACTTCAGGAATTTATCCAGGCCAGCAACAGCAGTTAAACTGAAATTTCATTTTTTTTATGATTTGAAGTGCTAAATAAGATTACTATACCTTAGCCACACCAATTCTAAGAGCATTCAGTATAACTGCCAGGCTGAGGCCCATATCCCCAATACCCACTGCCATCCACAGGGTAATCACCCCCAGAACTGCAAAAAGGGCAAAGGAACTTTTAACCATAATGGAGAGGGCCACATTCTGCTGGACCACCCCCATGGTTTTTCTGCTCAGTTTCACCAGATATTCCAGTTGGGATAGATCATCGTGCATCAGTGCCACATCTGCGGTTTCAATGGCCACATCTGAACCAACTGCACCCATAGCAATTCCTATATTGGCTTTTGCCAGTGCAGGAGCATCATTAACTCCGTCTCCCACCATGGCCACATTTCCATGTTGTTGTGCCAGTTCATTAATCTTATTCACCTTATCTTCCGGTAGTAAGCTATGGTGGTATTCATCCAGACCTAACTGGGTGGCCACCCGGCAGGCAGTACCCTCGTTATCTCCAGTGAGCATGATGGTCTTAATTCCATTCTTTTTAAGGAAGGTAACTGTCTCCAGGGCACTATCCCTGATGCGATCCATGAGAACTATTAATCCCATAATTTCCTGTCCTTTTCCCAGGAGAACCGTGGTTTTACCCTCTGAATCATATTCTTTTAATTTTTCCCGGACCTCTTTACCCAGAATATCTTCGCCCTTTAAAGGATTTAACTGCTTAATAAATGTCATATTCCCTAAATAAAATATTTCTCCATGAATTTCGCCCTTTAATCCAGCACCAGCCGTGGATTTAAAGTTGGTAACGTCTTTCAGTTGGATATTTTCATCTTCTGCCTTTTTGACTATGGCTTTGGCCAGGGGATGCTTGGAATGTAGTTCCAGGGAAGCCGCCAGTTGCAAGATATCATGTTGGGAATTACCATTGAAGGGAACTATCTCTGCTACTTCCAGGAGTCCCTCCGTTAATGTCCCGGTTTTGTCAAAGACCATGGCCTTCACATTTTTCATTTCCTCCACATATTCTCCACCTTTTATGAGAACACCCTTTCTTGTAGCTGCAGTTATCCCGGAAACCATGGAAACGGGGGTAGAAATGGCCAGAGCACAGGGACAGGACACCACCAGTAAAACCAGGGCACGGTAGAACCATTCCTCAAAGGACATTCCCAGGAAAAACGGTGGTACCACCGCCACGGTTACCGCAACCAGAATAACGCTGGGAGTGTAGTAAGTGGCGAATCTATCAATAAAGGCTTCTGTTTTGGATTTTTTATCTTTGGACTGGCGAACCAGTTCTATTATTCGGGATATAACAGTTTCATCTGATTTACGGGACACCTTAATTTCCAGGTAGCCCTCACGGTTGATGGTGCCGGCAAAAACTTCGTCACCATCTTTTTTGGTGACGGGCATGCTCTCCCCAGTTAGGGGAGACTGATCCACTGCGGATTGTCCTTTGACCACCAATCCATCTAGAGGTATCTTGTCACCAGCACGAACTACCACTTTCTCCTCCAGGTCCACGGCATGAGTATGTATTTCAATTTCTCGGCCATTTCTAACAACATGGGCGGTTTCAGGTGCCAATTTAAGCAGGGCTGCTATTGAGCTACGTGCTCTTTCACTGGCATAGTCCTCTAAAAACTCGGCCACATAGAACAGAAACATAACTGCCGCACCCTCTTCACCATGACCAATGAGGAATGCCCCGGCAGCAGCAATGGTTATTAAGAAACTCATGTTGAATCTGAGCTTTAACAATCCTTTAAACGCGCTTTGAATTATTTCAAATCCAGCAATGGCCACCACAGCCAGGAAGGCAACCTCGGCCAGTATCCCCTGGCCCAGTAGATTCTCCAGCACTATCCCCAGGGCAAAAATTATGGCCGAGGTTACGATGATTTTTAGGGATTTTTGTTTCCATAATGGTTCTTTTTCTTGGAAAACATCTCCCCCGCAGCAGGTACACATTTCAGACGAGTTTTGATCCGCTTTACACTGTTGATTATCTTGATCTTTGGACATAGAAAATTCCCCTATATACTGGTTAACTTGGTGATTTTTTTTGAATCCATTTTTGTGTTGGAATCAAGTTGAGGGAACACGAAGATTCTACAATATATGTTCATATGAATAGCTGTTCAATTGAGTATATATAATTTTGGGATTTACCAGAACCAAAAGTTTGCCAGAACCAAAAATATTAATGGGGAGCGGGTTCAACTTAAGTAGTGCAATTGCCGGGATAGTCTAGTCAGGTAAGGCGTAGGATTCGAAATCCTATGAGCAGTGCTCACCCTGGGTTCAAATCCCAGTCCCGGCGCTACAATTTAATTAAGTCCAGTTCTAATTTTTAAAAATGAATTTAAGGATATATGCCTATTTTTTCACATTTCTCCCCAAGAGTATCCCCTAAAAATACTGATCCACAC
>NPIE01000029.1_pt1 | contig 52669 bp, 59 predicted proteins | sample 8637661 | NCBI WGS metagenome assembly NPIE01 (sample SAMN07420842, study PRJNA396082) | bioreactor metagenome | isolation source: sample BA12 brine-fed electro-methanogenic bioreactor BA | place: Japan: Kochi | collected 2016-12-09 | reverse complement strand
GGCAGGTTACCCGGGGGCCCGTTGCATTCTATGCCAACATTTTCTTCGTGCTTAACAGGCATTCCGCAGGCATCACACGGTTCGCAGGTTTCATCTTCCTCCAATCCTGCCTTATATCCCATCCAATAAACCTCTTCTAGCCTTTCAAGCAGGTCTTTATCTGACAGTGCATTTATTCTTATTCCTATCGCTGCTTTAATTACCGTCTTTTTCGCATCGTCAACTTGTTTTTGTCCAATCATTGTCATCCTCCGTTGGAAAGTCGCGCCATAACCATCGGGTCGAGTTCGACGCTGGTTACGGGCGAGGTTCGCGTTCAAGCCGGTGGTATTACGGCGCGTCTCACCCAAAACGTTCTGCCCGCCTCCGGCGGCCAGAACGGGCCCCCGGGTAACGATGGTCCAGCCCGCCTCCGGCGGGCAGAACCATCGGGTGAACCAGACCCAAAGGGCAGGTTACCCGGGGGCCCGTTAAGCCGCTAATCTCTTTTGCCACCTGACCTTGCCCTCTACCGGCCTAGTCCGGTTGCCGAACAAGTCTGCATCCATTCGAGGGCGCGAAGGGCACGACCATGATTTCCGCGCCCTCACTTCGGCCACTCTTTCCCACCCTGCGGCAATCAGACTTGTTCCTGGTTCGCTCGCCAGGGTATAGGTGTAAATCAGCCGATATCCGAGGGCGCGAGCGGCCCGCGCAGTTGCACCGTACAGTATTGAGCAGGCATTCCGTTCCCCTGTCGTCGCCAACCGTGTCACTTCGCAAGCCGCGCCGTCTTGCAGCCCTCTTGCCACTGGCCGGCCGATAATTGCCACGCCGCAGAGTTCGCCAGCCGCCGCAACCCCCACCGCGAAAAGAGCGCCGACAGGTGGGCAATTGTGGCGATGATGGCGCCCTACGAACTTCTTCGCGTCACTGATCGAGATGGGTGTCAATTTGAGCATCAGAACGTCCAGTCTTCAGCCCCGATTTCAACGTGCAGCCATCCAGTAGGGACGATGTGCAGTTTCCCGTCTGCCGTCTTCAAGCGGTGTGTTTCACTGGGGCGCACGGCCACATGGGTTACGTCTTTCAGCGTGATCTTGTCGCCGCCAGGGAAGGTATAGACTCGGCTGTTTTCCTTTACTTCTGTCATTTCGATGCCCATCTTTTGACCCTTTCGTTTAAGTTGAAACATCGCGGCTTAACAAATCGATCCACGGCGGACCGCTAACGCGGCCCGTGATCTCAGGTGTTCGATCCGCTCCGCCCGTTCAGCCCCGATGATTCCAAAGCCCGCGCACATGGTTCCCCGTAAACCACAAACTCACCACAAACATCCCCCACAACCCGCCCTTCCAGGTCGAGTAGATCCAAAACGGCTGCCCGCACAAACCCCAACCGGTGGCGACGGCCGGCAAACGCCCAGACCGAGGCCCCTGACAAAATCGGAATAGCCGCCTGGGAAACCATCTCCTCCGCCGTCATTCCGTCCCCACCGCATCCAACGCCGCTCCGAACGCCCCGATCATCGTCAGGGCCCGTCCTTCGTAACCGATTTTCCGCCCATCGACGGGCTGCGAAGCAAAGATCTCACAGACGAACTCTCCACTCTTCCGCCAGAACTCCACCCGCCGCCCAATAACCACCTGGTTCCGAACCATCCGCAGCACGTCCCCCTCAAAACACGTTCCCTCCGGCACTCCGCCGTCCACCTCGTCCAGGGCCGCCATCACCTCCGACACCAGTCCGTCATGCGCTCCAATCTCCCCCTGCGCCCCAATCTCCGCCATCAGCCGGTTGACCGCCCGATACAATTTCGACATCGTGCCCTCCCTAAATCGGCCGAGGCTCCCCTTCAAACCCGGCCGCCGCCGTGTGCCCTCCGCCCCCGTGCCGTCGGGCCAATTCCGCCACGTCGAAATCCCCCCGAGAGCGCAGACAGTAGACCCTCCGTCCATCACCCCGGTCGAAGTACATCACCGCAAAAGGTCGGTCAGCGTGCTCCTGGAGCAACGCATGACCGACCTCCGAGATGTTCGCCGTACAGTTCACCACCGGCACCAGGTGTCCATAAAACCCCATCACCCGCGCCGCCTTCACCATCGTCCGAATCTGTCCGTCCCGAAAAGCCTTGATCGCCATCCCCGCCGCCACCGCCGTATCCAGATCGAACCCGTCCCATACCTCGAACTCCCGAGGAAGCGAAGCGATATACAAATTCACCGCCTCCGAATCCGGCAACTCGAACCGCCACAGGTCCCGATCCTGGACATAACGCAGGATCGGCGGCGGCATAAACGGACTGACGAAATGCCAGGTCAGCATCGCCCCCGACGCCTCCAGGTCGAACACGGAATCGCACCCCTGGACCGTCCCGATTCTGCGCACAGCGGCCTCCGCCGTTTTGTGATGGTCGATCACCAGCAGCGGATAGCGGGTCGACAGGTCCCGCATCGTCTCAAAGTCGTAGGAGAAATCCAGGATGTACAGACGCTCCGTTCCCTCTGGGATCTCTGGTACCGGCTGCCCATACTGCACCGGGATATACTCGATTACCTCAAACAACTGCCCGCCCTGTCGCGTCTTCCACACCGCATACGCCGCCCCGAAACCGTCCGCGTCGTCGTGATACAGCACCGTAATCATTTCCCACCCCGCATCTCGTCCAGCAGCAGACACGCCCCATCGCACGCCGTCGCCTGCTCTTCGCTCGTTCCCGAATTGACCGCATCCGCCAGGCTCTCCAGCGCCGAACGCAGCCGCGGCCCCCAAACCGTCCAGTCCTGACCGATCTTCCGCGTCCCGCGCCCCGCACCTGGTCCTTCCGGCATATGCTTCGCCGTCGCCCGCTTCGCCCCCGCCGCCTGCGCCGTCGCCACCGCCTGCGCCAGCACCCCTTGAGCGGACTCGCCCTCCTTACGCAGCGTCTCCACCGCGTGTCGCGCCGACACCGTCCCCTGGGCCACCATCCCCCGCACCTTCTCCGGCGCCGCAACCAGCAGCAGCAGATTCTTCACGTGCGTGATCGACCACCCCGTTTTCTTGGCGACCTCCGCCTCGCTCCAGCCGAAGGAAAGCAGCCGCTTCAACACCTCCGCCTGCTCCAGCGGCGCCAGCGGCCGCCCGCTGTTGCGCGTGATCATCCCCAGCACCCGGTCCGCGTCGTTCGCGTAGCGTTCCTCCGCCCGCGCCGGAATCGCCTTGATCTCCGCGCCCTCGCTGATCGCCAGCCGCACCGCCGCCAGCCGGCAATGGCCGTTCGTCAGTACCGGGATCTCCCCCTTCAGGTAGACCGTCACCGGCTCCTGCACCCCGATCTCCCGGATCGAGTCCGCCAGCTGCCGGATGTGCGCCTCCAGATCCGGCGTCGCCCGGCGCACGTTCCACCCCGGCTCCTCCTGGATGATTTCCGGCGCCAGCATGAACAGGTCCTTCGTCCCCACCGCCAAATCCTTCAGTCGCGCCATGGTCAACCTTCCTCCCTAGATAGAGGGATTCCCTGAATCGTCATCACCAACGCCACCGGCGGCCGCAGCCCCCGTTCCAGCAGCTCCGTCCGATACGCCTTCAGGCAGTGCTTCCGGTCCATCCGGTCCAGGCTCCGCTGCAAAAGCGCTTTCAGAGGCCGGCGCCAGGGAATGTTTCCGCCGCCCCAACTCCGCCACTGACGTTCCCCCAGCGCCCCCGAAACCGTCCAGTCCGGGTCCTGTCCCGACAGCGCCGCCAAGAACTGGTCCAGGCCCAACAGCGCATTCAGCCACCACGGCCGCCCCTTCGGTTTTCTGCTCAACAGATCCATATCGCTCCCTCAACCGCCGAATCCCCTTCAGCGCGGTCACCGCCAGGTCGAACAACTCGTCGATCTGCCCGTGCTCACCGAGCATCTGCCCCCGCGCCACCGCCTCCCGGTACTCGTCGAACTCCCCGGAGACCGCAATAAAGACCCGCCCAACACCGTAATCCGACCAGTCCCCGTGCTTGTCATCCGCCGCCTTCAAACGCATCGCGATTTCCGCCTGAATGCCCAGCATGTCCAGTGTCGTCCTCTGTTGCATCGCCACTCCCTTCTCAGGTCTCGTATCCGTAACCCAGCCCGCGCTTGAAATAGACGAAATCGCACACGTTCCAGTAGGGAATCCCCAACCGGCGGCTGATCTCCAGCGGCATCATGCCGCCTTCGTGCAGGTCCCTGGCCCGCTCCACGAGCTCGTTGCTGTACTTCGCCCAGGCCACCTTGTCGCCGTATTTTCGCAGCGAAACCCCCAGCCTCCGTGCCCGGTGCTTGATCGAGTCGCTGCTGCGCCCCAGCCGCTCCGCCAACTGATACGAGGTCAGCGTCTCCGCCTGTTCCTTGATGACCCTGTCCTCCTCGACCGTCCAGGCCTTCCAGTTCCGCATCGACCACCCTCTCGAAAAAATCCCGGCCGGCAAGCCCCTGTTGAAAACTGCCGGCCGGGCAAACCGGGCGGCCGCGGCCCATTCCGCCGCCGCCCGTGTTGCTAGGCCAGGATCACCACGTCCTCCGGAACCTTCGCCCGCAGCCAGTCGCGTATCCGCCGGATCGCCTCCAGCTTCCAGGCCCCGCCGTCCGCCTCGAACAGCGCCGCCTGCGGCCTGTCGCTGCGGCCTGGCCGCAGCCGGAAAACGAAGCGCCCCGTCGGCTGCTCGATCTCGTTGAACGTCCGGTACGGCTGCAGCGTCACCGGATTCGGCACCGGCCGGTTCTCCACGCGGCCCAGACCGCTCTTCGCCGTCACCTCCTGGGTAATCCCGTCGTCCGCATAGGTCCGGATCAAATCCTCCGTGATCGTCCCCATGATCTGCAGGATCTGCGCGGTCATCTCGTCCTGCACGAACTTCGCCTGCAGCGCGATGATGAACGTCTCGATGTCCATATACTCCCCGAAAGGAAACGCCGGCATGTCGTGCTGCGCCAGCAGATACGGCATCCGCTGCTCGAACGGCCCCGTCAGCCGCGAGAAGACCCGCACCTCCTGCGGCCCCACCACATGCGCCAGCACCGTATCCAGTTCCAGCCCGTCCGGATTCTCGTTCAGGTAGTTGTCGACCCCCGTCAAGGTGTTCAGGGTCACCGGGTTCGGCTCCGGCCGCAGCACCGGGACGATCTCCCGGTCGGTATAGGTCCGCTCCTCGAAGACCAGCGTCTGAGTTTCCGCCAGCTTCAGAATCCTGTCGATTGCCTCACGAATCACTTGCCACCTCCCGGTCTGATTTCCGTCACCTTCGCCCCCATGTCCATCGGCAGCGACGGCTGATTCGGATTATGCTCCGTCGCCACCGGCCCGGAGCGCGTCTGCGCGATGAAGATCCGTGTCCCCACCATCTCCGGCGGCGCCAGTTTGCTCGACACCGACACCGCCACCTTGCCCAGGTCCCGGTCGCGGTCCGGTTTGATCGACACCTTGAGCGTCACCTCCCGCTTCGCCTCCGCCGGCGTATTCGGGTCGACGATGTTGCGCAGCACCTTCGCCAACTCGTCGTCGAACCGCGCCACCGCCACCCCGTCCAGCAGGGTCGCCAGGCTCAAGCGCTCGACCTCTTCGGCCATACGTCCTCCTCTATGCTTGGGTTGAGGGACGCCCCAGGGCGCCCCGGGTTGGTCTTCGCCTCCGCGCACGCCGGGCACGCATGCGCCTTGTCGTACTCCTGGCACGCCCCGCAGTGCCGGCCCATCTCCCGGTAGCCCGCGCACTTCGCCGCCTGGTCCGCAAGGCGCGTCAGCATCTCCGCCGGTGCCCGGCTCGCCCGCCGGATCAAGAGCGCCGCGCTCTCGATCAGCGCCCGCGCCCGCTCTTCGGTCATGTCAAAGGGATCGTCGAAAGAAGGGGCCTTCTCCGCCTCATGGCGGACAAGGTTCAGGACATGGTTCAGCCGTGCGCTCACGACAGCCTCCCGGTTAGATGAAATAGCAGAACAGCCCCCGCAGGGCGGGAACTACTCCTCCCGATGCTTCCAGCACACCGGGCAGGCCCGCATGTGCAACGTCAACTCCGGCCGCAGCTCACAGCCAGCAACCTTGTCCCTCCCGTTGTACGGCGCCAGAATCTTGCTCCCGTCCCAGCCGTACCGAAACGAACGAACATGCTCACACGTCCCATCACAGATCATTGCCGCACCTCAAAAAAACCCCGGGGAGGCAGGAGGGAAACCCTCCCCGGGCAAAAGTCCTTACCCTTGCGCCCGCAAGCGCTTTTCCAGACTGTCCGCCTGACGTCGCATCCGCATCGCCGAAGCGTTGTTCCCCTGCTGCTCCAGCCGCGCCGCATAAACCCGCCTGCGCAGGATCGGCCGTTCCGCCTCCGGCAGCAACGCCTCCGCCTGGGCGACCTCCGCGTCCGTCAACAGAAACGGATGTTCCCTGCCCTGCGGATCCGGTGCCGGCCGCCGTTGCGGAACCTCCGGTAACGGCCGGCCATCCAGCAGCGCCGACAACTCCTCGCGCACCACCCGGCGCATCAGAATCTCAACCTCGGTCAGTTCCATACCACCTGCTCCCCCGCGGCCGGGACCACTCCCCGCCGCGCCAATACCGCTCCACGAACCACTCGCAGTCCGGAGCATCCACCCCGGCCCCGAACGCCAGCCAGCAGGCCCGCCCGTACGCCCCCAGCCGATCCGCCGGGCAACTCGGCAGCGCCGCGCACTGGTCGCACATCATCAGTCGCTCCGCAGCACCAGCAGCATCCCTAAACCCGCCACCCCAAGCATCAGGCCATAAAACGCCCCAAAACCGAACATCAGCCAGTCCATGCCGCTACTCCCTGTCCACCCAGGCTACCGCGCCCTGCGCCGACCACGCCCGGCCCTGACGCTCCGCCCCGTCGATCTGCTTCAGATACGCCACCAAAAACAGATTCGACATCACCATCACGCCCGCCGCGAACGCCAGCGCCAGCAGCACGTTCACCGCCAGGTCCGCCGCCGACCGTTTGCGCCGCACCCGGCGCACCTCCGCCCCGAAACATCCGCACATCACCGCCTCCCTAATAGGGCCGCTTCGCCAGCGGCCGGCTCTCCAGCCACCGGTCCACCTCGCTCGATAGCCAGCCGTAAACGTCTCCAGCCACCGCCCGCGGGCGCGGGAAATTCGGATCGTTCTTCCTGATCTTGCGCAGCGTGTCCCGACTGACCCCGACCTTCTTGGCCAGCGGACCTTCACGCAGTAACACCAGGTCGCGACTATCACCCATGACTCACCTCCATCGGCTCCACCCGGCCATGCTCCATGATCACGAACTTCGGCGATGTCCCGTTCGCCGTCAGCGAATCCCGGATCGCCTCCAGAATCCCCGCCACCGTATGGCTGTGAATCGCATAGCCCATCCGCCACGCCAGCCATTCCAGGGGCAGCAGACTCTGACACTCCCGCATCGCCCCCTCCAGCAGATCCGGCGAAAAATGCCGATTGTCATAGATGTTCAACATCCGGTTCAGGTGCCGCTCCTCGACCCCCAACGCATGCGCCACACCCTTGCGGCCGCCCGCCGATCCATCCACCATCCGCGCCACCGCCTCCGTCATCGACCCAATCGACTCCAGCGCCACCGCCTTCTGATCGTCCAGGCCTGTCATACCGTCACCTTCCGATTTAGGCGCTCTTTGTTGCCCGGGTGGGCGCCCAGGTGGTGGTAGAGCGACACCGGCGCCGCGGCAATCCAGCGGTGCACAATCTCCAGGCGCACCACCTCGGCCACCTCGCAGGCGTCCCGGTCCCCGAACTCAGCGGGGTTCGCCTGGCAGACGTGGTATAGCAGCGCCAAATACTCGTCCGTGTACCTCGCGAGTTGATCCAGATCGAAATTGACAGTGATCGTTTTTTCTCTCATCGCTTACCTCCCCTCACCGTTCCGCAAAACGCCTTTGCTCCGACAAAAAAGCCGCGTAGCCTGTCCATCATCATGATGGACGACTACACGGCCTCCCGATTCAGTTTCTCCATGTGGTTCAGCACCGCCTGGCGCACGAACGACGACAGGTTCAGCCCCTGCCGCTCCGCCTGCTCCCGCAGTTCGTCTTCTCGACACCGCGGAAAGGAAACCGTGATCCGAAAGTCGATCAGCGATTCAGGCCTCTTGAACGGGCGGCCGGCGGAGCCTTTCGTTTTCGCCATGCTGCTTCTCCTTGCATTTTGTGATGCAATTAATTATTGTTTGGAGCTAACCGGCTTGAATTCCAGGTCATCGGCGCCGCAGGACCGCAGCCCGCGCACCTCGACCGTCCCGGTCGGCAGCGCCCGGACCATCCCCGGCAACCGAAAAGCGCAGGCCGTTCCAAAATTCTTCAGCGCCCCGGCCAGGCTGATACCCGAGCACGCCTCGATCCGCCCGGTGGGCAGATCCAGCGTCACGACAAAAGCCACATGATCGCCGGCCACCCGGTTGCGGATCGTCACCGTACCCGTGAGCGATTCGCCCTCGGGGATTTCGTGATCTGCAGGTTTTCTGTCCATGCTCTCCGCCAAGGCCGTCTCCCGGGTCGGTGTGTTTTGTTGGTGTAGTTATTCTATAAACGACATTTGCGAGAATGTCAAACCAAAAAAATGAATTATGCGAGATTGCGAAGCCGTCATAGCCCGCATGATACAGTCTGTAGGGGCGAAGAATGCGGCCGAAATGTCTAGAATTGCAGGATTTTCAAGCGGGCTTGTCAGCACATGGAGAAAGCGCGGCGAAGTTCCTGATGGTGCCTTGGCAAAAATCTCGCAAATTTCAGGTTGGCCGATCAGCAGACTTAAGACAGGCGAGGGGGGTCCTCTGCCCGTGTCCGCCGAAGAGCAGACGGTCTATCGAAAGCAGTTTTTAACCGAAGACGAGCTATACTTGATCCGCACATACCGGAAGCTTCACCCGGCAGAGAGGGACAAGGTCATAGAGATCGCGGAGTTATATGCAGGTGTGAAAGAGCCGAGGAGAAGCGAAGGAGGGGGCAAAGGCTCGAAGGAATCGAACTCAGGTTAGAGATGAGGAGGCTAGGATGGAGGGTGGTATGAGTATTAGGGCAGCTTGCGGGATATTTCTCCTTGTTTTGGCAACCGGCTGCACTTCGCACAGGTTCGTCCCCACAGGGGTCAATCAAACGGTTCATCCCTCTAAGCCTGCAGATTGTGGGGCGAGAGTTCTCCTCCGCCCGCCGACAGGCTACGAATATTCAGAAATAGGCCTTTGCATGGCACAAGCTCCCGGTGGCGGTGTGATATCCGACAAAACGCCGGAGGCGATCGCCGAACTCCAAAGGTGTGCCTGTCTGGCCGGTGGTGATGCCATTATTCTTCAAGGAACAAGCGATGCTGGCATGATCCCCGCCTTTGGCGGATATTCCCAGCAAGTCGCCAAGTCCCAGGGTGTTGTCATTGTGTTCGCGGCACAAGACTGAGAGAGTCGCTATGGGAAATCGGAAAAATGGTCTCGAAGCACTCGTTGCACACTTAGTCCTCGCTGGAATCCTTGCATTGCTGGTTTTCGTACTTGCAACGGCAGGAATACCAAACTTTCCGATCATAAATGAACTGCTTGGAATGTTCTTTGTTTGTGCAATATTGGGCATCGGGTACTGTTTAATCCAAGCATGGGTTGGATTAGTCGCCCTTATTAAGGGATAGCGTCTACATAGCGGAGCATTCCACACCAACCAGGATGAGGGAATCATGCACACCATTATTGGGATAGCACTCGCCGCACTACTTTTCTTCGCCACCGCCGCAACCGCCGGTGAATACGTCAACGGCTATTTCCGCAGCGACGGCACCTACGTCCAGGGACACTGGCGCTCCAGCCCCGACAGCAGCTACAACAACAACTATTCCACCAAGGGCAACTACAACCCCTACACCGGCCAGAAGGGCACCCAGCGCCCCACCTGGAACGACAATAGCCCAACATACAACCAGCGCACCTACGGCGATCCCGGCTATTCCGACTACAACTACGGAACCCGCAACCCCTACTATCGCTAAGGACAACGGAATGCTCCGCTATCAGCTCCTGCTCCAGCGCGCTCTCGACGAAGACAACCCCGACCACCTCACCCTGCGCGAGCTCGCCCGCAAGGTCGGCATCCCCATCCCGACCATGCACACCTACGTCGCCGACGGCGTGCTTCCCCGGATCGACAACGCGACCAAGATCGCCCACTATTTCGGCGAAGACATCAGCAGTCTGTTCAGCGAAGACGACGATCTCACCGCCCGCCTCGTCCGGATCGTCCGCCGCCTCCCAGCCACCCAAAAAAAAGCGCTTCTCGAGGAACTGCGCTGATGGCCGTCAAGCCCCATCCCACCATGGGCGGCGCCTGGCTCATCGACTGGTGGATGCCCAACACCGAAAAGCCCGTCAACCCAAAGACCGGGAAACACCCGCTCAAGCGCTGCTACGAACCCTATGTCGGCAGCTACGAAGACGCCTGCGCCCTCTGGTCGCAACGCTGCCAGGCCCACCGCGCCAAGTCCATCGTCGGCAACCCCCGGCTTGACGACGTGATCCCCGACTACCTCCGTTACGTCGAACTCAACAAAAGCGCTGGCTACTACAAATCCGTCTGCTGGGCCATGAAGAAGCTCAAACCCGCTTTCGGCAAGTATCCCGTCAGCCATATCACCGCCCCGATGATCGAGGACTTCAAGCGGCTGCACCGTTCCACCCCGCGCTCCGCCAACCAATGCCTCGAATACCTCAAGATCCTGATCAACTGGATGGTCGACCACAAACAGGCCCAGCCCCTCCCCTTCAAGATCGTCCTGTTGAAATACGAGGAAAAACTCCCCCAGCCGCCCAGCCCGGCCGAGTTCGATCTCATCATCGAAACCGTCCGGCAGAATTTCCTCAAATCCGGCACCACCGAAGAACAGCGCGCCATCCAGGAGGCGCTGATCCACACCATCTACCACACCGGCCTGCGCTTCAACGAAGCCCGTCTGCTCGAATGGCAGAACCTGCGCTGGGATGATGGCCGCTGCCTGGTCACCGGCACCAAGACCAAAAAGCAGCGCTTCTGCCTGATCCCTCAGATCGCCATGGACCTCCTCGAGCCCTACAAGAAAACTCGCGGCTACATCTTCGTCAACCCGGCCAAAGGCAAGCCCTACACCACCATCCGCAGACTACTGAAGAACGCCGCCGAAAAACACGGAATCCCCCTGCGCGGCCCCCACGATCTGCGCCATGCCGCCGGCACCGACACCCTGGAGGCCACCGGCGACATCCGTGCCGTCCAGGACATCCTCGGCCACGCCGATCTCAAGAGCACCATGCGCTACACCAAGATCGCCACCCGCCGCCGCCAGCGCATCGCCGAACTGACCGCCGCCTTCCGCAAACAGGAGCGCGAAGAGGAACAAGCCCGAAAGAAGGCCAAGACAAAAAAACCGAAGCAGGCAAGCAAGGGAGAACCGCCACCGGGAAAAATCGGTAGATAACCGAATCAGCAGAAAAGCCGCGTAAGAAAACGGCTTTTGCCGGCAACCCCTCGCATGGCATTCAAGAGGTCGGCGGTTCGATCCCGCCTAGCTCCACCAAGAAATCAAGGGGTTACGCGATTTGCGTAACCCCTTTTTTGTTGCCAGTTATCTATGAGTTATCTATAGATTTTATCGGGGCGCTTACGCCCGGCCCATCTCCCCGGCCTGGATCCGCTGCATCTTGCCTCGGTGGTGACTGGCCACGCCCAGGATCGTCAGGGCCGGAAGCATCAGCCCGACCATCGCCCCGATGAACCCGGGCATCAACGCCAGCGCCTCGGACGGATTGGCCCAGACCGCCTTGAGATAGCCGGCCATCACCCCGAGACAGACCAGCCCCCAGACCGCCGCCGCCACGAACCCCCAGAACGGCCGCCAGCGTCGGGTCCAGGGATCGTCCCCCTTGGACTCCTCCTGCATCGTCTTGTTGACGTTACCGATATCCTGACTGCCGGCCGCGATGTCGGCCCGGTAGTTGTCCGACTCGATCTGCGCCAGTTTGGTCTTCAGGTCGGCGTCGATCTGCCGGATCTGCGCCAGCGTCTCCGGGCTGGCCGTCGCCAGCGCCTGCTGCACCTGGTGCTCGTCGGCCTCCTCGGAGAGTCCCAGCATGCCGGCGACCTTCTTTCCGAGACTCCCCCCCGCCGGCCCCGCCACCATCGAACCAAGCACCTCGAGCCCGGTGCTCGCCAGGCCCTTGCCCAACTTCCCCCAGTCCATCACGGCCTCCTTTCATCGCAGAGCGCCAGCAGAAAACCCGCCTTTGGGAATCTTGTCCCCGGGCACGTTTTCGGCGAATGGTCGCAGTGGTAGGTGATATTCCTCGCCGCTATGCGGTACTGGTCCATCTTTTCCCGGCACCAGTTCTCCGCTGCCCGCAGCAACTCGTCGTCCGGATCGGTTAGATCAAAGTTCCCGGCAATGCACAGACCGAGGTGGGTCGAATTCAGCGGCGGGCAATGCGCCCCGCAAAATTCCTCGCTGCGGCCGGGGACGACGGTCACTACGCCGTCGACCCTTTCCACCACGGAGTGGTAACCGATCTCGTCCCAGCCGTTGACCTCCACGTGATAGCGCCTGAAGGCGGCGGTATCGAGGTGTCCACCGTCCGGCGTTGCGCTGTGGTGGATGCAGATCCCTATCGGCGGTTTGGCGAATCGTCTCATCCTCACCCCTTCACCCAGGCCAGCAGCGCCAGTCCGGCGGAAATCAGCGCCGCAAACACCGGGATCGACTTGTACCAAGGCACTGCTTCGGCCTTGCCGGCGATCTTGTCGTTCTGCTCGGAAATCTTATCCGCCAGTTCCCGGTCGCGCTTGAACAGCTTGTCGATCAGCCGCCGGTCCTCCTCCTGGTCGCGGCGCAGAGAAACGAGCTGTTCCCCCTGCCTGGCCAGCGACTCCATGACCGACGTCTGCCGGTCGAGGTGCTGCTCGATCTTCTCGAACGTGCGCTCGTACCGCTCGTTCCGCTCCGACTGCGCCTCCCAGGCATCCGTCTTCACACACGCTCCCTGTAGCGTCATTGGCCCTCCCGCGTTCAATAAGATAGCGAACACTTACCGCAACATCACCCGCAATGCAACTCAAGAATGGCACCCGGCATCAATCGCGTCGGTACGCCATCTCCCGCCTGTCCGGCTTCGAGCGCAGGGCCCGGGCAATCGTCCCGCCGTCGATGGCCGACACCAGGATGCCGGTCGGCGACTGCCGCCGCTCAAGGTTGAACTCCCGCACCATCTTCACGATCTCGCGGCGGTCCTTGGTGGTCCGGATACGGGCCAGCACGTCCGACTTGCGCTCCTGCCAGTATTCCCGGCCGCGGATCGCGTCCCAGCGCTCCTCCGACTGCTTCGACGGCCGCAGCGGCATGAAACCGAAGACCCGGATGACCCCCTCGCCGGCCGTGTAGCGGGCCTGCTTCCCGTCCTCGCCGAAAACCGGCCGCCCGGAAAGGGTCGTCGTCCCTTCCGCATAGTGCCGATAACCCCGCAGGATGTTCGCCAGCGCCTCCGGGCTCAGGTACTCGGCCGCCCGCAGCACATCCCCCCGGCCCGCTGCGCTCACGCCATAGCGCACCCTCTGCGTCAGGCCGCCCCAGACCCCCGTCACCCGTTCCGCCAGGCTCTCGTCCTCCGGAGACAACCACGGCAGGTTGACCGCAATCGCCCGGGAGAAGTTCACTCCGCCCAGGGCCGGCACCCCGTGCAGCACGAAGTCCGCGATCTGGTCGCCAAAGTCCGTGTACTGCCCCGCCGTCTCGCGCAACCACTTATCCAGCACCCGCAGCGGCCGCTCGCCGAAGATCCGCCGGTACCACTTGTCCAGGTCGTCGCCGAAGGGCACCGCCGCCAGCCCGCCGAAAAGCACCAGCGCCGTCAGGCTGCGCGCCACCACCTCGAACTCCCCCTTGCCCAGGCTGGTCAGCATCCCCAGCAGATAGTTGTGGGTGTAGCTCTGGAAGGTGTAGAGCGTCCGCCCGAAAGGTCCCATCTTGCGCAGCAGTTCCGGGATATTCTCTTTGCCGACCACGAAATGCACGTCGTCGACGAAGCGCTCCGCTTCCTTGAGCGCCGCCTCCTTCGCCATCCCCTTGGCCCGGAACACCCGGTAAGCCGCCAGCAGCGCCGGCTCCCGGTTCCAATAGGTCTCCACCGCCTGGAAGGGCAGCATCGCCCGCTCTGCCAGCCAGCGCACACCCGCCTGGCCCTTGCCCATCACCCCGCCCGTGTCGTCCATGCCCGACAGGTCCCGCACGTAGTTGGCGTGGCTCCGGCCGCGGCGCAGCCCCTCCTCGAGGACCCACTGCTCCTCCTCGGAGAGAATACCCGCCTGGCCCGCCTTGCGCAGCAGGTGGTCCTTCACCACGTCGTGCTGCGCCTTCAGTAGTTTGGCGGTCGCCCCCTTGGTATAGGTGGAGAGCTTCGCCTGACCCCAGATATAGTTCTGGGTCGCGTTCAGCACCGCCGAAGAGGCCTTGAAACCCAGGTACATCAGCGCCGCGAAGGATCGCGCCGTGCCGAACCACTGGTCCAGGTAGGTCGAGTTCTTCAGCGCGTCGTCCACGTACTCCTTGACCCACGTCTTGTCGTGCGGCTGATCCGCCGGAATCTTGCTCATCAACTTGTTGGCCCGCATGGCGAACTCGGACTTGCTGAGCCATCCCGCCATGCCGCCGACGAACTGCGCCAGGATCGCCGGAGTGTTCTGCGTCTCGTAGCCCTCGATCAGGTGTTTCGCGCGGTGTAGTCGGTGACGGCCGAAGCCCCTGGCGCTGATCTCGTCCGCCAAAATTGACAGCACCTGCCGCTGTACCTCCATGGAATTCTCGATGATCCCCGCGTCCGTCGCCTTGTCGAAGACCTTCGACAGCAACCCCTCGATGGCCCGGTGCGATCCGATCCCCAGGAATATCTCCTCCGGCGTCGCCGTGTTCGGCTCCACCACCACGTGGTACTGCGCCTGCGGATCGAAACTGTGCGGGATAAACTCCTGCAGGTTCTCCTCCACCCTGTCCCGCAACTTCTCGGCGCCGAACTTGGTTTTCGCCGGCTGCATCCAGACTTCGGTGTAGGTGCCGTCCTCCTCCACCCGCCACACCTTCACGTGCTGCTCGCCGTCCTTGCGCACGCGCGGCAGGTAACCGTTGACCTGGCCCCACTGCTCCTTGAGTTTCGCCAGTTGGCTGTCGTACTCCTTCACGCCCCGGTAGGCGTTGTACAGTTCCAGTTTCTGCAGCATCGGGTGGTCATCCCCCACCGTCAGCAGGTCGCGCAGGGACTTGAACCATGACGCATTGCGGTACTTCTCCGCCGTGGCGATGGCCGGGAACCCGTCCTTCTTGATGGCGATGAACGCCTTGACCAGGTCCGGCGTCTTGTGGAACTCCTGCTGCACCTGCTGCGTGCTCATGCCCTTCAGCAGCGCGTCACGCAGGGTGCCGTACCACCCCTGTTCCCGGTACTTGCGTGTCGCCGCGTCCAGTTTCTCCCGCCCCTGCCGGATCTGGACGTAGGCCTCCACCGCCTTCTCGTTGATCCCGAAGCGCCGCGCCACCTGGTCGCCGCTCAGACCCTCGTCCAGCAGATCCACCAGTTCCTGATAATAGGCCGACTCCTCGTAGGGCAGCAGCCGCAGCCGCCCCAATCGGTCGAACATCACCTCCGTGGAGCGGTTGATCGTCTGCCGGAAGGCGAAGTAGGCCGCCTGCACCTTGAGGGACGCCTGACGCCCCAGAGGGTTTTTCGAACCGTTCAGATCCTCGACGCTGTACTCCCGGCCCTCGATGTCCCCCTCCACCAGCAGCTTGTCGATCTGCTCCCGTTCCTCCTTGCCGGCCGACCGGTAGTGGTCCCGCAGGCCCTCCAGTCCTTCGTAGTCACCCTGCTGCGCCATCACCTCGTACTTGATCTCGTTGGCGTTGGCGCCCCGCTCCAGGGCCAACTCGTAGGCCGCCGTGCGGCTCTTGCTCTTGCGGCTGCCGTAGTGTGGGTTCGACAGCACGCTGCCGACCGCCGCCTTCAGCCGTTCGGGCAGCACCTTGCCGGAGAGAATGGCGTAGGGCAGGCCGTTTTTGTCCGGGGTGAGTTTGGCGGTGAACTTGCGGGTGGCAGCGGGGAGAATTGAGTACTTCGCCGTCACCGAAACGTCGGCATCGTCGAAGATGACGTAGTTATAATCGCCTTCGTCAACCTCAATGAGAGAGACCCCTTTGTAGCCGTTGTCCTTCGCCCTTTGCAGGGCGGTATCCGCCGATGCCTTGTCCTTGAATAAGGTGGACAACTTCCCATCGGCCCCCTTGATTTTCCACCCCTGTTTGCCCCGGCTCGCACCGTCGAGATACTTGATGCCCCGGATGCCGAGGGAGTGGAGATATTCGGATATTGATTTATCCCCAGAGAAAGACATCGCGCCTGCTTCATCAACCTTTTTCCAGACATCGGAATCGGAATAAAGTCTCCCTCCCGTCATGGTTGAAAATAGATTGGTCATCTCATCACCGACGAGGTCCTTCTCCCCGTCACCGTAAATCAATAAGTCGGCTATCGGTTGCAACGCCTCCCGCACCTTCTCGCTCTGCTCCGAAAGCGGCTTGTCCCATAGCAGGTACTCGTCTTCGGCGGGGGCGAGTTCTACGGCGTAAAGATGGCCTGCTGGGGCCTCGAACGTCCCGTCCTGCATTTGTTGCCGGATCTGGGAATATTTTTCAATCAAGCCCCGGTGTGTTTTTGGCGACTGCACCGGATATAGTTTGTCGGTCAGGATCTCTTCTTGACGCTGCACTAAGTTGTCGAGCTCGCTCAAGGCGCGTTCCCTCCGACCGTCCATGTAGTGCCGCACGGCAGGCCATGCGTCACCATACTTCTCCCGGAGGCCGTCTGTCCTTCCAGACAGGGACCTCTTATACCACTCCGCCACCTCTTTCTTCCCGGCGAAATACAGCCCGTACCCGTACGCCTGCGCCCCTTCGCCCGTGCCGATGGCCGAGGTCGAGAACCGGTCGAAGTCGTGATGCGAGCCGTGCCAGGCCGCCGCAAACCGCGCCCCCTCGAACGCCCGGCGCAGCATCTCGTTCGAATACCCCATTTCGTTCAGCCGCGCCAGCAGCGCCTCCGTATCGATCCGCTCCGCCACGGCGTCCCCGTCGAACTGGTCCGCGTAGCGCCGGTAGATCCCGGCCTGGGTCTGCTTCGCGTAGCGCACCAGGGCGCGGGAAACCACCGCCCGGGCCTGGGTCATGTCCGTCACGTAGCGCTCCACGCCCTTTCGCCCGGTCAAGAGCCGCAGCGCCCGAGTCAACAGCGCCACCGCCTTGCGGGCCACCTTGCGGAACAGCGACTCGTCCGCCTGCGCCATCTCCTCCCAGAACGCCGGGTTCACGAAGTTTTCCCCGATCACGTCCCCCATCAGCTCCTCGAACTGCTCCTCCTCCGACAACCCCGCGTAATGCGCATCCGACAGGGTGGCCCGATACTCCCCCCACTTCCGGATCAGCGGCCGCAGCTCGTCGGCCAGCTGCCGCCACAGCGCCGGGTCCTCGATCCGCAGGGTATGGCTCAGTTCGTGCCCCGTCAGAAAGAGCACGTGCCCTGGAGCCTCGACGTTCAGGAAGATCCGGTCCGGTCGTCCTGGCTGGATGAATCCGCCGACGACTCCCCGGCCGGCAGCATGACGGGCCGCACCATGTCCAGGTGAAACCGGAACGGCCGATCCACGTTCGGCACCGGCGGCAGATCCTCCTCGCTCGCGGAAGAAGACGAAGGACTTTCCGAACAGTTTTCCGATCTCCCGCAGCGCTTCAACATTTCCTCCCTTGACCGCCACCTGCTCCAGGTTCTCGTTCTCCAGCAGCCGTCGCACGAACGGCAGCGCCCGCGCCGGCTGCACCTCCACCTCCCCGAGACCGGTATCGCCGGTCAGCAGGGGGCGGGCAGCGACGGAATAGCGGGCGGCCACCTCGTCCACCGGCCCCGAGGCCTCCACGATCGGTCGCCCGTTCAGTACCCGGGACAGGGCCTGCGCATCGCCGGACGGAACGAAAAAGCGCGTAGCGTAGTTGATCCGCTCCTTGAAGACCCCCGCCTTCTCCAGGTTGGCCGCATGGGTGAACAGGTCGTCGCCGACGAGTTCCACCCGCGGCTCCCCCGACACCATGCGCCGCATGATCCGCCAGCCGTTCGCCAAATCCAGTGTCCAGCCGTCCTCCAGAACCCGCTGCAGCGCCTCTTTCGGATTCAGCCGCACCTGGTTCGGCGTGGCCCCCAGTCGCTTCAAGGTCGTGGCGATGTCCGTCGGCGGAATGAGCCGCCCGAGGAACCGGTGTCCCTCGTCCGTCTGCACCCGCATGACCCGCGCCTGGTCGGCCGGCAGACGGTCCCAGATCGGCAGGATCGCTCCGGAGACGAGATGCACCGGCTCCTTGCGGTACGTGTCCGCCTGCTCGATTTCACGGGTCCATTCGGTCTCGGCATCCGCCACCTTCTCCCAGCCCCAGTCTCCCCACCGCGGCGGTTCCGGAGAAAACTTGCGTTCGTCCAGAACCTGTCCGCTCCTTTTCAGCGCCCCCTGCAGCCGGTACTGGCTCCACACGTTGCCGTCCTTGTCCGTGCGGGTGCCGTAGTCACGCACCGCCCACAGCTTGCCGCTCTTCTTGTTGCGGTAAAAACCGAGAAAACCCTTGCCCTGCTGCGCCTCGTCGAAGGGGACGAACTCGTTCTTGTGGGAGGCCTCCAGTTCCACGTACTTGGTCTGGGCGCCGCTCTCCTGCTCGGTATAGACGGTCTGCTCCGAGACCGTGCGGACCTTGTCCGCCCGGTAGGTTTCCAGCCCCACGTCCAGGGTTCCGGCCAGAATCGCCGCCTCCACGTTCTGCTCCAGCCGTTCGGCAAAGGCGTTGAACACCGCATTCTGATAGTCGATCTCCAGCGACAAGACCCGGTTCAAAAACTTCGGGATCTCCGGCAGCGCCGAACTGTTCAGGTTGCCGTTGTCGTCCACCAGGCGGTCGAAGCCCATCATCTCCGTGACCGTGCCGAAGTTCAGCCCCTCGATCCGGCTCCCGAACAGATCGTAGAAAAACCGCTGCAGGGCGTCCCGGGCGTATTCCGACTCCAGATTGTCTTTTTCGGAAAAGAGCCCCTGGCTGCCCGTGTCCCGCTGCCCCTTGGTCAGCGCCCCCAGTTGGTTCAGCCGCCGGGCGATGGACGAGATGAACCGGCGCTGGCCCTGCAGATCCGTCGTCACAAGCACATAATGCGGGGCGCTCTTCTGGTTCGTCCGGTGCGTCCGACCGAAGCCCTGCACCGCCTTGTCCGCCCGCCATCCCGGCTGCACCAGGTAATGCACCCGGTCGCGCTGATTCTTCTTGGTCAGGTCGGCATGGTAGCTGCGCCCCGTGCCGCCCGCCTCGGAGAAGACCAGCACCGGCTTCTTGTCGGCCATGAAAGAATCGGCGTCCGCCGCCGACTTGCTGGCGCTCCAGCGCTCCACCTTCGTCCTGCCCGACTCGTCCCGCACGATTCTCCGGGTCCTCCCCGTCACCTCGGCCACGTTCTTCGTCCCGAACTCCGACAGGATCATCTCCAGCGGGCCGTCCGGGACCTTGATTGAGCCGAGCTGATCCAGCAGGTTCTCCCGCATCTGCACCGCCGCCCGGTTGAGGACGGGGTTGCCGTTCGAGTCGAAGACCGGGCGCGTGCGGATGTTGCCTTCGGCGTCCTCGTACTCCTCGTACTGCTGCACCGGGAACGACCGCTCGATGTACTGCATCAGCGCCTCGCGCGGCGTCAGGTCCAGGTCCTCCAGGTCCTCCGCGCTCTCCGCCCGGGCGATCTGCCGGTTGGTGGCCGCCTCGTTGGTGTTGACCAGTTGCAGCACCACCGCCTTGCCGGACTCGATATCCTTCTTCGCCGACTCGATCAGGGACGGCATCTGCATCGAGGTGATGACCTGGTTGAAAAAGCGCTGGTGCGCCCCCCAGAATTTCGACAGGGCGTTGCTCTTGGCCGCCGCGTTGTTCGCCGAACCCGACTCCTCCAGCGCCGTGCCGATGTTCTGCAGCACCGTCTGCCAGGCCCGGGCCAGGGTGTCGTAGGCGGTGCGCTGCGCCGGGGTCAGGGGATGTTCCAGACGCCCGTAGGTCACGTCGGAAAAGTCCAGCGACCGGGCGATGTACTTGCCCATCGCTTTCAGGTCGCGGGCCACCAGTTCCATGGCCGCCAGCCCGCCCGCCTTGATCTGCTCGATGAAGTCGGCGCGGTTGGCGAAGGCCGTCCCCTCGCCCCACAGCCCCAGCCGGGAGGCATAGCCGAGGTTCTCCACCTCCGTCGCCCCTGTGGCCGACACGTAGACCACCCGGGCCTTCGGCAGCCGGCGCTGGATCTCCACCCCGGCCAGACCCCGGGCCGAGGCCTTCTTGACGCCCCGGTTGCCCTTCTGCGAGGCGCTGTTCTGCATGTTGTGCGCCTCGTCGAAGACCAGCACCCCGTCGAAGTCCTCCCCCAGCCACTGCACGATCTGGTCGATCCGTGCCTGCTTGCCCTCCTTGACCTGGACCTCCTCCCCGGAAACCTCCAGGCCCGAGGCCAGGGTCGAGTAGGTGGTAAACAGCACGCCCCGGTCGCCGGTGATCTCCGTCCCCAACTTGTGGTTCGACAGCGGAAAGATCAGACTCTTGGCCAGACCCACCCCTTCGGCGTCCCGCTGGGCATCGTTGACGAGCTTGGCCGTCTCCGACACCCATACCGCCTTCCTGCGTCCCTGGCGGAAGTTGTCGAGAATGATCCCGGAAATCTCCCGGCCCTTGCCGACGCCCGTCCCGTCGCCGATGAAGAAGCCTTCTCGCTCCCCGCTCGTCAGAAAGCGGCCGTGGGCCTGGCCGGCATAGACCACCGACTCCAACTGGGCGATGGACAGCTTGCCCTGCTCGATCACGTCCTCGGGGAGATTCGGGGCGTAGGTCGGTGCCGGCGGCGAAATCGAGGCCATGGCCGCGCTCTGCACCAGATTGCCGGGGTGGTTTTTTGCGCCGGGGATGGAAAGACGTTGCGGGCGGTACGGTTCGTAGACCGATTCGGAAAGATCGGCCGCGGGGGATTCCTCGACGGCCTCTACCGATAGGCGGTCGCCATCGGGTCGGCCTTCAGTTTCAGATCCAGCGTGTCGATCAGCAGTTGCGCCGCGTCCGTCGGATCGTCCGGAAGATGCAGGGGACTCTTCTCGCCGTCCGGTTCGGTCAGCAGGTACAGCATCTGTTCCCTGGGCGTCTCGGCGGCCAGCAGCGCCTCGATCTCGTCCACCAACCTCCCCTCGCGCCGATCCGGAAAGGTCACCTTCCGGCCGCGCAGCGCCCACAGCATCAGTTGAAACGCCGGCAGAATCATCGGGTCCGGGCTTTCGACCTGCTTCAGCAGCGCTTCCGCTTTTTTGTTCAGGGGCCTTTGCCGCTCCATCTTCAGCTGATTCATCCACTTTCGGTCGATCATTGCGGACCTCCTCCAGAAGTGCCGGAATCTCGGCGATATCCTGCACCTTCCCTGTGATTATCGTATCCTGCGGGGCCGTATTGTCAATCACCAGGATCTGGTTGTCGAAAGTGGTCCCGTACTTGCGGAACCCGGAGCCGTCCACCCCGACGTTGGCCCGCACGTTGTAGCGGCCCTCGATCTTGTCCCACCAGTCACGAAAGGCCGGCGCGTCGTGGGCCATGCCCTTGCCGACGATGGCCACCAGCCGCCCGCCCGGCTTCAGGGTGCGCAGCGCCGCCTCCACGTGCTTCGCCCCTTCCATAGTCTGGCGCCGCCCCTTGATCCGCCCGGCGGTCGAGGAAAACGGGGGATTCATCAGCACCAGATCGAAGCGCTCCGGCAGGATGGCGTCGATCAATTCCCCCTTCTCTATGGTCACCTTTGCCAGGTCCAGGCTGCGCAGCAGTTCCGCCCGGCGCGGGGACAGCTCGTTCGCCGTCACCTTCGCCCCGGCGTTGCGGGCGAAGACCGCCAGACCGCCCACCCCGGCAGAGGGCTCCAGAACCGATTCCCCCGCCTGCGGCTTCGCCAGCCAGTTCACCACGTAGGCGTAGGTCGGCGGGGTCGAGAACTGCTGAAACTCGTCCTGCTCCTCGGTGCGCTTGGTCTGGGTCGGCAGCCGCTCCAAAAGCGCTTTCAGATCCTCGACGGTCTGCTGCGCCTGCTCCAGGCCGGCGCCCGGATTCAGCGTCAAAGAGGACACCTCGGCAATGTAGCGGTTCACGCCCAACTCCAGGGCGTCGTAGGCGTCCTTGACCGTATAGGCCCCCTGCCCCTGCGTCCCGCCAAAGGCCTCGTCGGCGATCCGGAACAGATCTTGCCACGACAGGGTCTTTCTCGCGCGGATCGACTCCATGACGGCATCTGCTATCGCCATGGACGGGCTTGCGGATTCCCCTTGCGCCGCGCGGATCTCGTCCACAAGCTGACCGAGGGTCTTGCCCCGATGATTGATCCCAAGAGCGTTGGCGTATTCCCGGGCCTTGACTAGGTTCGCCTCCCATCCATCGCGGGGCGTGAAGTCCTCTGCGTCCTGCGGCGCTTCGGCCTTATTCCCCAGGTCGATCTTCCGCCCCGTCTCCCGCTCGAACGCCTCGATGCTCCCCCAAGATTCCATGGTCCCGGTCTCGACATCCTCGGCATGCACACCCTGGCCGTCGATGTCGTCCAGGCGGAAGCGGATGCCCTGGTGCTCAAACTTGTCGCCGGTACTGAGGGGCTTTGATGGCTTCACCGATTCGCCCCTTTGTGGGGTGGCTGCTTCGGCCTTTCGCGTCCCGCGTCCCGCGTCCCGCGTCCCGGATTCAAACAGCCCAGCCTCTTCCTCCTCTAAACCAAAGTCCAGAGAAGACACAGCCTCCCCCTCCGGCTGCGCCTTCTTCCCGAAGGCCGGCGGCGTCGGAAAGAGTTTCACCTGCTCCCCGGCCGCCGTCTTCTCCGTCAGCGGCTCGGATTTTCCGCGTCCCGCGTCCCGTGTCCCGCGCCCCGGGTCTTTTTCAACCCCTCCCGCACCAGGTGCATCACCCGCTTTCGCTCCGCCGGGCTCAGCGCCAGGAACCGCCGCTTCAGGTCCGGCGGCCACTTCGACATCGCTCGCTTCATTCTCGATCTCCTCCATCAGCGAGGCAATCGCCTCGTCCGGGTCCATCGCCAGGAAACCGCCCTGGTTGAGCAGGGCGTGGATCTCCGCCGCCAGCTCCGGCAGCGCCTCGCTCTTGTCGTCCAGCGGTACGTGAGCGATCAGGTCGGCGAAATCCGGGTCCTTGCTCCGCAGCGCCAGCTCGTTGCGGATCTCCACCAGCTTCTTCGGCCGGCGCACCTCGCGGCCGTTGAAGATCACCGAAAACTCGCCGCTGGCGTCCTTCGCCTTCAGGCGCACGCCCTGCTCTTTCGCCTGGCGCACCAGCGCCGGAAAGGATAGTTTCGTACTGCCGTCGTCCTGCCAGCCCGCCTCCTGCTTGACCCGCTCCAGGTTCTCCCGCCAGGCGCCGACGATCTCCTGCTGCTTCTGCGTCAGCGGCTTGCCGGCCGCCGCCTTGTTCAGCGCCGCCGTCACCTCGGAGACGGCATAACCCGCGTCCAGGTACCAGCCGTGCGCCCCCTGGTTGGCGGAAACGGTCGCGTTCTTCCGGTGTCCGTCCAGCACCAACTTCTCTGCGGCCTTGGCGTTGTTGCGGATATCTACCGCGTCCGCCTCCGCCGCGTCCCGGTCCATCCGCGACAGGTCGACCACCGCTTTCGGGGGCGATGCCGGCTTTCCTTCGGCAACCGCCAATCCTTTTCCGCGCTCCAGGAACCTCAGATACTCCACTTCTCCATCGGTGAGCAAGGTGTTATCCGGAAGGCGCTTCCCTCCTTCCGGCCCGGTGGCACGACGGTCCTTGGCTTCTGGATATTTCTCCAAGATCGACTCGACGAAATCCCACCCGCTCTTCGCCCCCTTGCGCGGCTGTTCCAAGTTCCGTACCGTCCATGCCTTGGTTTCTTTCGCGAAGGCGTTGCGCTGACCTTCGAAGGGCGATTGTTGTTCAGGAAGTTCCTCCGCCTGTTCGGCGGTGGCTGCCGGTTCCTGTTCCGGCAGGGAGAAATTCTTCCCCGTTCCGGGCTCCGTCTCCGACTCTTCGGGCCCTTGCCAGGTCCCCAGCGGCACCGGCGTCTCCTCCACAGGCACCACCCCTTGACCTTGGACCCCGGACCCTGGACCTCCTACATCTTCGCTCCGCACTGGTGGCACTTGCGGCGCGCCCCCTGCTTCTTCCCGCACTGCGGACAGACCATCGCTGCCTCCCTCCTCCTCGATCCGGCTGCCAAGTTCCCGCTCGAACCGCTCGAACCGCTCGCTCCCGTTTGTCTCCGGCGACTCCGGCCGGGCGCCGCCATCGGCCGCCGCTTCAACCTTCTCGGCGGACTTTCCCTTGTCCGCCCCGGCCGTCTCCACCACCCGCAGCGGCTTCCCTTCGGCGATGGCCGCCAGGGTTTCCGCCGCCCACAGGTCGGCGTCCTCCGGGTCCTGCTGCGCGATCTCACCGTGAAAGAACGCCGCCGCACGGGTACGGTCCTCGACCGATGCCTGGGGGTTTTCCAGCGCGGTCAACATCGCCTTGGTCCGCCGGTTGGCCCGGTACGCCCCGGCTCCGCCCAACGGAAGCATCAGCGCCGACATGCCCAGCGTCGGCGAAATCGCCTCCACTGCCGCCTCCCCCGGTGTCGGGCCGTCCGTCGCCCCGGCCGCCCGCTCCACGGCGATCTCCCCGGCGTTCTGGCCCATCTCCGTGCCGACCTCGGTCCCCGCATTCAAGGCCGTCGCCTTGCCGAAGCTCACCAACGCCCGCGGCTTGCGAGCCCGGGCCAGCACCTGTTCGGCCACCCGGCCGCCCTTTTTCGGCCCCAAAAATTTCAGCGCCCCGGCCAGGTACTTGCCGCCGATAGCCGAGGCCAGCGCCTCGCCGCCCGCCTCGATGGTTCCCGAGGCCATGCCCGCCACCCGCGCCTTACCTGCGTCGCCGGTCTGGTCCAGCACCCGCTCGTAACTGTCCTGTGCCTGCGAGGCCCCGAACAGCATTCCCGTCGCACCCGCCGCCGCCGCATGCAGCGCCGGCGCCGCCGGCGGGAAGAGCGCGTCTCCCAGGGTCGCCAGCGCCTGCGGGCCGACGGAAGGCACCAGCATTTCCCCGCCGGCCGCCAGGCTGTTGGTGATCGGCCCGTGGGCCTTCGGCTGCAGCTTCAGGTCCGGGTTCTCGCCCCGGATCTCGGCGTTCGAACGCAGCGACTCCCCCGCCTCGTAGGCCGGGGATCCGGGTTCGGAAAACCATTTCATCCCCTGCCCGATCAAGGTCGGCGTCTGCACCACCGCCCCGCGCACCAGGCCGGTGCCCACCTCCCCCGCCGGGCTGCGCCTCGCCTCCGGCTGCGGTGCGTCGGACAGTTCAGGGTTCTGCTCGATGAGAAGCTGTTCCAGGTCCATTCGTTACCCCACAGGAGTCAAAGGAATCACCTCGCCGCCGCCGCAATCTTCTGCGCCCGCTCCGGGTTTTCCTGCGCGTAGGCCGCCACCGCCTGCTGCCGGTTATTGAACCCGCCGGCCTGTGCCCATTTCTGGAAGTCACGCAGCAGCCCGGCCACCCCGGAGCCCGCCGCCGCCGCCGGGGAGATGAAAAAGAAGTCCGCGATCTGGTCCAGTCCCGTCAGGGCGCCGCCCACGCCGGGGATGTCGTAAGGGCTGTAGTCCGGAACGTTCTGCTGAAGCCCGGTGAAAATCTTGTCCCGCACCTTCTCCGGCGTCGGACGCTGTTCCATCCCCTGGGCGTAGGCAGCCCGGCGTTTGTCCGACGCCCCCCCCGCCTGGATCTTTGCCAGTTGCGCCTCGTACTGGTAGCGCACCTTTTCCTTCGCCTCCTCCGGCGCGTCGCTGGCCAGGTAGCGGCGCACCTGCTCCAGCCGCGCCGGCACGTCGGGGATCTCTTCCAGCGCCGACATCACCTGCTCTGGGGTCGCCTTGGAGAAAACCAAGGGCGACGTCTCGACCTCTCCGCCGCTCTTCTGATTGGCGAACTGATACGCCTTGTTCGCCGCCAGGACCGGCGTCAGGCTGCCGTCGGCCATAAAATTCTCCCCCGCCTGCCGCGCCGCGTTGTAGCGCTCGCGCATCTCGGCCTGCATCTTCGCCACCACCCGCTCCATTGCCACCCTCGAGTTGCCCAGGGCGTCCGTCTCCATCAGGTCGGCCATCTCCCGCTGCTCAGCCGGCAGCGTCTGCAGATACTCGCCGAGGAACTGCTTGTTCAACTGATCGTCGAAGATCTTGTAATCGGCGTCCTTCAGCCCCCCCTTGCCCCGACCGCCGGAGCCGTCGCCGTCCTTCACCCACTGCGGCACCCGGGCGACTTCCTTGCCGGTGTTCTCGTCGTAGGCCACCTGGTAGGGCTTGTCGTCCTTGCCCAGCACGTTGTCCCGCCAGACCAGTTTCACGTCCTTCTTGCCCCGGGCCTTCAGGATCATGTCCGCCGTATCCTTCGGATTGCCGCCAGCCGCCACTGCCTCGGACAGGGACTTCTGCTCCTCGGCGTTAAAGCCGGAGATGCCCGCCAGCGCCTGCCCCAGCCGGGCGTTCTTCGCCAGCTTGTACTTCTCCTCCGCGATTTTGTCCGCCATCGCCCAGTAGCGCTCCAGGGTTCGCTCCGCCACGGCATCATCCAGTCCGGCTATCGACGCCAAAATCGCTTTCGAGGCCCGTTCCGCGAAATCCGCCTGGGCGTAGAGATTGCCCAGCGTCTCCCCGGCCACCGGGTCGTCGTCGTTTTTGCCCCGTCGCGCCGTCATCGGCGCCCGGTACGGCTTTCCGGTCTGCGGGTCGGTCCCTTCCAGGACCGTGTAGATCCGCGCGTCCTGGATCTTGTCGACGCCCGTCGCGTCCACGTAGAACTGCACCGGCCGTCCGTTACCGTCCTTGAACGCCTTGCTGCCGTTCGCCACCGCCGGGAACGCCGCGCTGAACATCCGGAACAGTTCCGTATCGTGCGCCTCGTCGATCACCGTCTTTTTGCCCAGCAACTGCGGACCCACCGTCTGCCCGAGTTGCGCCACCGTCTGCTTGAATTCTCCGGTCGCCTGCGCCTGGTTGCGGATCGCCGGCACGTTCCCCGCCAGCACTCCGGACTTGTGCAGCGCCGCACCGGCCGCCCACAGCGGTTCCCGGTCCTTGTCTTCCAGCGGTTTGCCCTGGCTGGCCGCGTCGATCAACGGCAGCACGTAGGAAACCGCCTGGCGCTGGGCCTGCTCGTCGAGGGCGGCGGCCAGATCCGGTTCCCCATCCTGCGGCGTTTCCGCCGACCGCGCCCCGGCCAGGTCGCCGAAGCGTGTCCCCGCCTGCGGCCCGCCGTACTGCGCCACGTCCTCCGCCGTCGCCATGCCGGCGTTGATCCGCGCCAGGGCCGAGGCGGCGGTGCGCTTTTTCGCCGCCCGCGCGTCCGCCTCGTCCTCCCGCCGCCGCTGACGGTCGTACGCCGCCGTCCGCATATCGAAGAGCTTGTCATCCCGCTCCTCCTGCCGGCGCCCGCGCAGGATCGCCCCGGCGGACTGCATGCCGTGTAGAAAACTGTCGACCGGATTACCCATGGAATCCTCCCGGATCTGTAGTTACGCCAGCGAAGAACCGCCGTAGCCGACCACCCCGCCGATCAGCCCGCCGATCACGGCGCCAACGGGGCCACTGGCCGCGCCGATCATCGCCCCGGCCCCAACCCCGGACATCGTGCCGCCCACCACCTGCTGTTTGTAGGCCTGTTTCATCTGCATGCCGGCGATCTCCCGTGCCTCCTCCAGGTCCGCCGCCCGCCGCAGCCCCGACAGGGACTGACGCATGTTCCCCTGGCCCATTCCCGCGATGCCGCTCATCTCAACCTCCCTGCATGCCGTAGGACCGGCCCGCCACGTTCGGCACGCCGGACGTCATCAGTTGCATGTCCCGGTCCTTCAGGCTGCGCCGGGTCGCGTTCGCCGCCCCGGCCATGGTCGCCGTCCGGTCCAGCTGCGTCTGCCGCTCCATGCTCGCCCGGGTCTGCGCGTCCGGCGCCATGCCGAAGCGCGACATGGTCACCGTCCGGTTTTGCGCCGCCGTGTCGAAAGCCTGCCCCGCCTGCTGTTGCGCCTTGGCCACGCTCTCGGCCACAATCCCCGGATTCTGCGTCGTCAGGTTTCCCAGCATCTCGTACTGGAACGGCGCGTAGTTGCGCTGGTAGTCGTCCCACAGCGCCCGGGTCACCTGCGCCAGGTTGTCGTTGGCGTTGCCCACGTCGCCGAGGAACGGCAGACCCGTCACCGGGTCGAGAGATTGCGGCCGAGACTGTGCCTGGCTACGCTGGACGGCATCCGTGATAAAACTCATCGCGTCCTCCTCAATAAACCGGCTTGACCCGGACTCCGTTGGCGTTCTGTCGATAAACGCCGCCCTGCGGATCGGCAAACTCGGTCAGCCGTTTCTGCCCCGCCGTGTCCATGCCGATTCCCGCCGCGACGCCCGCCATCCCGGCGACCGCCCCGGCTGTCGTCGCCCGGCTCTGCCGGGTGTCCCAGGCGTCCGCTATCGCCCGCCCCGTCGCCTGCCGAGCGATGTCGCCGATACCTTCCACCGCCTCGGTCTTCTGCCCCATGCCGATGTTCGCCACCTGCTGCATGCCCTGCAGCCGGGCATCCTCGACCCCCTGCCGGGCCGCCACCTGCGCCCCCGCCCCGGTCTTCGCCTGGAGGTCGGCTGCCCGGGAGACCGCCCCCACCGCCCGGCCGCTATTGGGATTAACCGGACTGCCGCCGACTGCCCGCTCCATCCCCTTCGACTGTTGCGCCAGGTCGGCGTTGGTGATGCCCGTCGCCTGCCCGACCTTGTCCGCCGGGTCCTGCGCTACGCCCTTGGCCCAGGTCATGATCGGCTGGTGCCACTGCGTCACATACTCGTTCCACTGCTCCCGCGCCACGTCGGCGTTGGCTTCCTCCGCCGCCGTCGGTGCCGGCGTCTTCGGCCCCTTACCCATGACCGACCTCCTTGCTGTAGCAGATATCGTCCACCGTCCACCCCTTGCGCTCGAATCCCCGCCGGGGCGACTTGAACTCGACCCGTGCCGCCCCGATCCTGCGGCCGATCTCCATGATCTGCGGCTCGTAAACATCGAACGGGTCCTCGGCCCCGACGTGGTAGCCGCATTCCACCACCAGCCGCCTGTCCCCCGAATAGGGGCTCACGTACTGGTAGAGGACCACGAACCCGGCCCCCTCCGGTGCCGTGAACAGCGTCCACTCCCCGGCCACGCAGCGGTGATAGACGTCCTCCGGCCGCCACTCGGCGGCGCACTTGGCGCGAATCGCCTCCAGCCCCGGGCGGATCGCCTCCCAGCAGGTACGGATATCGACAATCTCCAGCGGCATGCCGCCTCCCATCTATTAAGATAATGAACACCTAGCACAACATTCACCGGGATGTCTACGAAATAGGCCACAACCGCGTCTGTTCTTCCCCCGCCGCCCGCAGCGCCCGGCGCAGCTGGTCCGCCGTCACCTGGCGCTCCATATTGTCGGCGCAGATCCAGGGGACCGTCTCTCCCGCCTCCAGGGCGATGATGGCCCGCGCCATGCGGTCCTGGCTCGTCTCGTCGCCGTCGAAGGCGATGCCGTCCACCGTCACCACGATCCGCGCCACCCGCTCGGCCCGAAAGCGCTTTTTCTGCTCCCGGCTGGCCCGTCCGTCAAACCGCATTGAATTCTCCCTCCCAATCCAGATAGGGGAATGCCGTGACCCGGATCGTGTGCGTGCCCGGCACGTCGGTGGTGAATTCGGCGACGCTGCCCGTCACCTCTCCCTCGGTGCTGAATCCCGGGCCCTGGAAGCAAACCCGGCAGGGGTCGGGCAGGTTGTGCAGCCGGGCCACATCGACGCCGTCGGCGACGATGTTGGCGCCGTCGAGCAGTGGGGTCATCGTCGGCCGGGGGACGATGCTAGGAATCTGCATCCCGTCCAACACAATGTGATCGGCGGCGTCGTTGGCGGTCCCCAGCATCCAGTCCTCGCCGGGTCCATGCTGCAGGTCGATGCAGTCGGGAGGCGCCGTGCCGGTCTTGATAATTTTCCCCGTGGCGGTTGCGTAGACGATATAGTTCATGGTCACCTCTTGGCCAGCATGGCCGCCATGCCGCGATACCGCGCCGCGCCGCTGTCGCCCATTCCCCCGGACGACGTGTACGACGCCTTGACGGAAAACGTGTGCACGCCCTGGGTCAAGGTCTTGGAGAAGACGCCCTTGTCGCCCTGGACCAGTTGCCCGGTCGAGTCCTCCAGCCATGCGGCGATGGACCCGCTGTTCCCTTCGGTGTCCGGTTCGAGGGTCAGGACCACGCTGTACCAGACGATGACCGGCTGCCCCGAGGCCTCGGCCGGGACGGTGATGTTGATCTGCTGCAGAAGCGTGCCGGTCCCGATGCCTACGCTGCCGTCGGTATAGGCCGAAACCGGCAGCGTCACCGCGTTCCCGGCGATTTTCAGGGTTTCCACCGCCGCACTGCCGATCTTCGCCGACGTCACCGCCAGATTGCCGATGTACGCCGTGCCGATAGCGGCTGCTGCGATGTAGGTCGAGATGTTCGCCGCCGAGATCTGGTCCAGCGTGGCGAACGCCCCCAGCCCGCCCACCATCCCCGCCGTTACGCCCCCGGCGTCGAAGATCACCGCGCCGGCGGCGTCCCAGACCTTGAACCCCCAGCTCGACCCGCCCAGATTGCCCAGCCAGACCCGGTCCCGCGTCCCGTCGTTGACCACGATCCGCTGGTTGGCGCCGTCCAGGTGGACCCGGCTGTTGGCGCCCAGGTAGATCCCCGTCGCGGTGATGATCCCGGCCAGCAGTTTCGAGACCGACAGGTCGGCGATCTTGGCGTTGTCCACCGCCAGATCGGCGATCTTGGCGTTGGTGATCGTCGCGTCCTTGATCATCGCCACGTCCATATAGACCTTGCCGCCCGAGACGATGAACGGCACCTTGTCCGGTTCCCCCGGGTCGGTCGGGTGGGCGATGGAGAAGACATCGGCCTGGATTGTCACCAGCGAAGAGATCGGCCCGGAGGCGCCACCGTCGACCGCCACTCCGATACCGGCGATCTTGCCGTTGGCGTCGAGCTTGATGGTGTATTCGGCATAGGCCAGGCCGTCGGCATCGGCGCGGGCCGTCGCTTCGGTTTGCACAGCGGCGACATGTCCGGTAGAACTTTGGGTGCCGATGGCGATCCAATCGACGTCGATCACGTCGCCGGCATCGTTGCCCCAGTCGAAGCGTAGCGAGGTGATCGTGTTGTCAACCCAGTCTGTCCCTCCTGCGGTCAGGACCGACATGTCCATCTCGATCACGTGCCATTCGCCGTCCGCCGTGACGCCCGGGATGGTCTTGTAGTAAGAGGCGGATTCGCCGTGCCCGCCGCTGACCGAATAATAGAGCGTGCCGTCCCACGAGGAGCCGACAGCCCGGCGGATACGCATACGAATAATGGTGTTGAGCGCGCCGGCGAAAGACAGCCCGGCCGGACTCCGGAACCGGGGGTCTGTGTCCAGCGCCGTCAGGCGGACGAAGGTCGTGTTGAGCGTCGCCTGGACGTTAGCGTCCGGCTGCCACGACTCCAGGGAGTTGTTGAACTCCCAGGCGTAGTTCGGGGTGAACCCTGCATCGACCCGTGCCGTCAACGCCGTAATCTGGGACGCCTGACTGGCATTGTCGCCCTCGACCACCTCCACCCGGTCCACCAGCCCGGTCCCCGGCGTGTCGATCAGGTCGATGCGGGCGTTGAGGGCCTGATACAGTTCGGTCTCGCTGATCTCCCCGGCCAGGATCTCCTTGACGTAGGCCGGATCGTCGGCCGTCGAAGCCGGCGTGCCCGCCGTGGCGTTCAGCGGCCCCGGTACGTCGGCTTGCGAGACGAAGCGGACCCAGTAGTAATAAGTCTTCGACAGGGAACTGTCCGGCGGGCTGTCCGTCGCCACCAGGCCCGGCCATGTGCTCACCCGCACCGCCTGGCCGAAGTTATCGGCCTCCGCCCGGTAGAGTTCGGTATGGGCGTGATTGGCGTAGCCCGGCGCGTCCCACTGCAGCATGATCTTGTCGAAGCCGCCCGTCGCGGTGAAGCCCGACGGCTGCGGCGGCACGCTCTGGTCGGTCAGCCCGGGCAGGGTCTCCCCGATGATAGCCACCACCTCGGCGTCCGACAGCCCCGCCATCGCTGCGGCGGTAGCCGCCGTGCCCGTCTGGAGTCCGCCGCTCTTGCGCACCTCCTCGAAGAACGCCTTGAGCGCCGTCGCCATGCGCCTCACGTCCGGGTGGACCGACGACGGCAGGGACGGGATGTTCGGGGTCTTGACGCTCATACGCTCCCCAGTTCCTGCATGCTCGTCGCCATGGCCAGCATCGTCACCTCGACGGCGCCGGAAACCTCGATCTCGTAGTCGTCCGCCCGAAAGCCCGTCGGCAGCCGGAAGGGCCGCGCGTCGGCCACGCTCTGCGTGTGCTTCAGCACCCCGTCGGCGTAGACCTTCACCGTCACCGGGTAGGCGTCCGCCGCCACCTGGGCACAGGAGCAGCAGGCTGGGTACGACAGTTTGAACCGTTTCGACTTCCAGCCTGCGGTCAGGGACGCCCCCGTGTTCCAGGTCGCGATCTGCCCGGCCGACACCAGGTAGAGTTTCCCGGTCAGCGGATCGTGATAGCCTCCCGTCGCCGGGATCGAGTGATAGACCAGGTCCCCCGTTGCCGGGTCGAAGACGAACCCGGCCGTCCCCGTGCCGTTGCTCCAGAACGCCACGTACTTCTTGTCCCACATGCAGGCGTGGATCGTCTCCGGCGCCAGCGCCTGCCAGTCCGTCGCGTCGATCAGACCCTCCGTCAGCAGGCGGATCTGTCCCAGCCCCACCAGCATCAGGCCGTTCGCCGCCGGGTAGACCACCGCGTAGCCCATGTCCACCAGACCCCGCTTGGAGACGCAGGCATAGCCCTCCTCGAGGCGCTCCGGGGTCATGTTCTCCGGATGGCTGCCGGCGACCACGTACGGCACCCCGTCCGTCGCCACCAGGATGTTGCTGCCGAAGGCCCCCAGCGCCACCCCGTCCAGGTCGAAGCTCAGCCGGTATTCCGGCGGCCAGGCGTGCGGCAGGTACGGCTCCGAAAAGCACAGTTCGTTGCCCGCCAGGCCCGCCAGCGCCCCGCACGGCAGGGCGATCAGGCTGTGCAGATCCTCCGGCGGCGCGTCCCAGGTCGTGCTGGCCAGCACGCTGCCCAGCGCCGCGCTCGCCACGGCGTCGGTGTAGGTCGTCAGCGCCACGGCGATGGTCGCCACCAACTGGTAATCCGTCCCCGAGCTCCCCGTGTTGGTCCGGTATATCCGTTTCTGCGTGATGTTGTGATTGCCCGCCGGAGCCGTGGCCATGCCGGAAACGGCCACCGTTTGCCCCGGGCTCCAGGTGACCAGGGGCGATGGCGGCGAGGGCGGGCCCTCCTCGCCGTAGGCCGAGACGAAGGTGTACACGTAGGCCCGATCTTCCAGAAGCGTCTGGTCCACGGCGGTATCGACCGGCAGCCACCCCGCCTGCCTGGTGAAGCTCCCGGCGGCGAACGCCCCGTAGTAGCGGCTGTCCACCCCGTCCAGGGTAAAATTGTCGGCGTCGAGCACCGTCACGAACGCCGCCTCGCCGTCCAACTCGGTCATCCCCGTCACGTCGAACAGCGCCCGGTCGCCCGTCGCCAGGCCGTGGCCGGGCGCCGTCGCCTGTGCCGGGTCGGCGTGGGTGATGGCGTCTACGGTCGTCACCTGCGGGGAACAACTGCGCTCGATCAGGCGGAACTCCCCCGAGGTGAAGGTGCCGTAGCTTGTGCTGTCCACCCCGTCCAGGGTGAAATTGTCAGCGTCCAGCACCGTCACCGGCCCCGTCCAGCCCTGAAGCTCGCTCATGCCGTTGGCCGACAGGGCGACGGTGTCTCCCGTCTGCAGTCCGTGCCCTGCCGAGGTCACCTGCGCCGGGTTCGCCTTGCTGATGGCGGTGATGGCCTGGCGGATCAGGTCGGCAATCTCCAGAGTGAAGGTGTCGGCGTCCACGCCCGTGGCGTCCAGGTCCGCCCCGTCCAGTGACGCGATCCCCGTGTTGTGCGGGGTAATGGCATAGGTCGCCCCGGGCGCGATGCCGTGGCCGGGGCTGACCGCCGTCACCAGGGAACCGGACAGGGTCAGCAGGGTGATGTCTCCGCCCGCGGTCAGCACCTGCGGCGCCCCCTGCAGCGCCAGGGCCGGTGCCGCCGTCGGCGCCGGGATTCCCAGATCGTAGGACACCGTCGGGTAGTCCGCGCCCCCCGTGGCGATGTCGTTCGCCGTCATCTGCGGCTTGAACGCCGCCCCGCCAGTGAAATAGACCCGGTCCCAGGCATCCTGAGCGATGGGACTGCGGCACACGTCCACGTCCTCCAGCCAGTTGAACCACTTCGCGGCATAGGGGAAGATGCTCTTGACCGTCCCCACCTTGGTCGGAACCGCGACGTTAGTTACCGCTTGGAGCGGACGAATCGTGCCCTTGCCCAGCAGGCAGTCTGCTGCGCTCTGCGCCATGTTCTCGGCCAGCACCGCCGGGTTGACCGACGGCGCCAGCCCCTTCGGGTTCGCGATCCGGATCAGCATCGGCTACCCTCCCTGCCCGGCAGCCGGCAAAGCGCCGCGCCGCGCGTGGGGATAGCTGGCCTCGTTCTGCAGTTTGACCCCCAGCGCCGAAGCGAACGCCCGGTAGTGAGCGGCCGAGCGCGCCATGCTCCCCGGGTTCTCCGCCTCCTTGGCGAAGGACCGGGCCAGGGTCGCGTCCACCAGGGGACTCTCGTAGATATCCGACAGCCCCGCGTCGATGTCGTCGCTACCCAGTTCCGTCGCGGCGTCGTCCAGGGTGTTCACCGGCTCCCGCGACACCACCGTCTCCAGGTACAGCGCCGTGGCCGGCGCCTTGCGGAACACATAGAAGGTCAGCGGGTCCGCCTGGTCGAAGACGAACCTCGAGACCTCCGTCCCCGCCGCCAGCGCGTGCCACCCCGGCAGCATCGTGTCCAACACCTGCCGCTCCACGCGAGTGACCGCGCTGCCCGCCGCCGCCTCCGTCCCCGTCGCCCCCAGGTTGCGGGTCACGTCCAAGAGCTGCAGCGCCGTCACCGTCGCCGCCGAGCCGTCCGCCGTGTTCACAAAAGACGCCCCGGCCAGGCTCTGCTTGGTCGCGTTCGGGGTCAGCAGCATCGCCACGTTGGCCGTCAGCGCCGTCGGCTTCAACAACACCAGATCCCGGGTCGCCAGGTTGATCCACTTCGCCATTTCCGGAACCTTCCAGGACACGAACCCGGCATCGTTCAGGACCAGGGCGCACTTGTCGCCGATCTTCGAGCTTGAGAGCATGGGAGCCTCCTCTTCTTATCGCCTCTGTGTGCGCGTCGTCTTACAGTCCCAGTTCCGCCCTTTGCGCCCGTCCCCAGGCCCTTACGCTCTCCACGAACACTCCGAACGCCTGAAGCTCTTCCTGTTCTCCCGGCTCGAACACGTAAATCCCCAGGGCCGCCCCGACGCCGATGCGGGCGAAATACTGCTCGTCGGCCACGCTGTAACGTTCGCGGATCTTCTCCTCCATGCGCCGATGGATCAGTCGGAGCGCAGGGCTGGCCGCCTTGATCTCGTCGAGCAAGGCGCTGTCGAGCGTCACCGCCGTCGCGCCGATCTGCTCCGGCTGGGGCGGCAAGACGTCCGGGCCGGAAAAGTAGGTGATTCCGTCAGGTAGGGTGCACAGTTCATGGACGCCCTCGCCCTGCGGGCGGTAGGTGGTGTGTGCGTCGGACGCGATACGGCAACTGTAGATTCTCGGCATGGTCGGCCTCCGTGATGATCCGCACCAGGTGCGGTATGGATTGGGTGTCCTTGGCGTGGCCCAGGATCGAGACCACGGCCGGCGCGTCGCCTTTCCGGGCCGCGCGGCGGAATTTGTACAGGGAGTGTTTGCGGATCAGTCGGCGATTTCGCCAGGTTCGGTAGCCGACGAAGTTGACCCCACGTCTGACCTTATCGATACTCGTCTTGGAAAACTCGAGACCCAGGTTATCGGCCAGAAACTCGCCGACTCTTCGCCGCAGAAATAGGGCCTCTTCTCGCTCGATGCCCATGATGAGCATGTCGTCCACGTAGCGGGCGTAGTGCCGAATGCCGAGCCCCCGCTTGATGTAGTGGTCGACGGGGTTGAGGTAGATCAGTGCGTAGAGTTGGCTGAGCAGGTTGCCGATGGGGATACCCACTAGTTCCTCGTGGTCGGCGTACATCATCATGATTTCGAGCAGTCGGTCGTCCTTGATCTTGCGTTCGATCAGATCTCTCAGGATAGATCGGTCGATGCGGTAGAAGAACTTGCGGATATCCAGCTTCAGGGTATAGCTCTCCGGGTCGCAGACTCTGAGACATCGCTGCACGTGGCGGCTGGCCCGGTGTGTGCCGTAGCCGGGCCGACAGGCGAAGCTCTCTGACACGAAGGTCCGATCGAAAATCGGAGCCACTGCGCGATAGATGGCGTGCTGCGCCACCCGGTCGCGGAAGGCCGGAGCGTAGATCAGCCGCTCCTTCGGCTCCAGCACCTTGAAGGTGTAGTATGGTTTTGGTCGGTAAAACCCCGCATGAATCTCGTCGTGCAGAGCGGCCAGCTCTCCGCCCAGGTTGGTTTCGAAGTCGAAGGTGGCCCGCTTGCCCCTCTTGCCCTTGCGGGCGTCGAGGTAGGCCTGGTAGAGGTTGCTGCGGGTGAAGATGTGGTCGAAGAGGTGGCCGTGGCGTTTCATCGGTTCTTTCGTGGTTGCGTCTCCGGTCTTCGGCCCGTGGCTTACCAAAAGGAGACGGCTGTTCGATTTCGCGTAGCGCTGGACGGCGCATCCCTGTTTTCTCCACTGCGCACCGTGCTTCGTGCCTTGAGGTGAAGAAAAGAGTCGGCCCGGAACCCCACGTTGTTGTTCGAGTTCGTCCGGTTGTTGTTCAGGTTGAGCCCCCAGACGCCCGCATTCGACCCATTGTTCCAATTCAGGGACGATTGCAGGAACATGTAGAGGCGCCGCCCAAGTTTTTACCATTTGTTCTGCTCTCTCGTCTTGGCAATCCAACCGCCGATCATGCGGCCCAACTCGTCCACCATCTCGCCGAGGGTCGTGTAGCGGTGCCGCTCCAACTGTTCGGCGTCATCCCCTTTGCGCCCGTCCTTGAATCGGAAGTACCCCAACTCGTAAGCCAGATAGACCTGCATGCGCAGCCGTTCGTGGGCGATATCGAGATTCGTGAGCGTCGTCTTCTTGGTGTAGCGCTTCTGCGCTTCGGTGATCAGATCGTAGACCTCGTAGGCCGTGTTCCTGATCCGGTTGGCCAGGGCGTATTTCTCCGCCTTGGGAAAGTGGTTCAAGTAGATGTTCAGCAGCTTTGCGAATGCGGTGAATTTACGGCAAAGCTGCGCCTCGGCGTGAATGCTGCTCATGAAATCAGCCCTTCGCTTCCGCTCAGGACTCAGGGTAACAGGCGGCCCGGAACCCCACGTGGCTGCTCGAGTACGGCCGGGCGCTGCTCAGGTTGAGCCCCCAGACGCCCGCATACGACCCACTGCTCCAATGCAGGGACGAGTGCAGGAACAGTTCGTTTCGGATGTTCTGATAGAAGTAGTCCGTGCCGAAAAGATTCGTTCCGCCCCCCGACAGACCGCCAGAGTCTTTCGGGAGACCAAGCCCTGCAAGGAGCCATTCCGCCCCGCTCGTCGCCGCCGAGAGGACCTGCCCCGTCGCGTCGCCCATCTTCTGCGTGAAGCCGTTGTTCGGATAGGCGGTCTCGAAGGCGGGGGAGAAGGCGTCCATCATCGCCGCGCACCCCGTCGTCCCCCAATGGTCGGTGGAGCCGGAGTTGCCGGCCGTGAAATGCTTCATCGCCGTCGCCTCCTTGGCGGCGTAGAAGGTTCCCCGGGTGGCCGTCCCGCCCGAGGTGTAGGCGGTAAATGCCGAGCTGTCCACCCCATCCAGAGTGAAGTTGTCGACATCGACCACCGTGGCAGTAAATATCCTGTCGTTGATTTCCGTCATCCCCGCAATGGAGGTGATCATTACCGGGTCGCCGGTGGTGAGCCCGTGGGCGGCGGCGGTGATCTGGCAAGGATTGTCTTGGCTGGCGGCAGTGATGTTGGCGCCCACCGCGATGCAGGTGATACCGATATTGAGGTCGTACACCAGCCCGTTCACATCCGCCACGCCGCAGGTCTGCCCGTTGTGGGTGGTCTTGGCAAAGGGCGTCCCGCTGCCGGTCTTGCCGCAGTTCGAGTAGCCGTCCGAGACGTAGTCGACGGTTCCGTCGTTGGAGTCCCCCAGGGCGTTATTGTTGCACCCCTTGGGGAAGTTGGTCGAGCCGCCCGCGTCGTACCAGGCGCAGTTCGTGGCGGAGGTCGCCGCCTGCCCGTGGGCCAGGGAGAGGAGCGCCAGCGCCGCCCACTGGAAGCGGCTGACCACATGGAAGATGCTCGAAGCGTTGACCGCCCCGTCCACCCCGTCGCGGGCATGGGCCGCATTGATCGCTTCGTAGTAGTAGTTGCCGGCGCAGGCGGTCAGTCCCGCGATGGGGTTGTGGTCGGCGGCCGTCGAAAGCGGCAGCCCCCCGGCGATGGAGGAGGCCACGTACCCCGCGCCCTTGGCATTTTTGGAGCACATGTACTTGTCGACAAAAAAGCCATCCTTCTCCTGCCCCCCGTCGATGAACGCTCGATGCAGGGCGTAGCCGGCGGCTTCGCCCTCGAAGCGGGTGGCGTAGGTTTTGACCCCCCTGACATCGACGGAGTTGACGCCGTGCGCACCGTACGTTGGATTGGCGGCGTTGGCGATGCGGTAGTAAAACTTCGGAATCCAGCACATCACCGATCCGTCCTCGAACTGGTAGTTGCCATAGTTGGGGTGGGTCGGATCGGTGTAGCCGTACATCGGCGTCATGCCGTCAGGAAGTGCTTCGGGAGGTGCGACACCCACGCCGAACCCCGCTTGTCCGGGAACGCCGATGGCGTTCAGGACGCCGATCAAGCTGCCGACGGCGAGGTCGATCTGGGCTCCGGTGTACTGGGACTGGTAGGCCATGTTACGTGTCCTCCTTCTGGATGTTGTACTGGCCGTCAGCGGCCAGGAATCTTTCCTGTGCACCGGCGCCGTCGGCCACATAGAGTCCGTTGCGGTTTTGTCCGGTTCCAGCACCGGACCCGTTAAGTCGCTGTAACCCCAGCCTGTTCAGGCTTTGAAACGTCCCCGGCATGTCGCACTCCTACCCGAACGGAATGATTTCCACCGTACCGGCCGCCCCGAAAAATGACAGCGAGCCACCCGGGGGAACGTAGTCGAACCACCGCTCCCCCGCCTTCAGGCTTTTGCTCGGTGCAGCGGCCGTAGCGGCCGATCCGTTGTTTCGGTAGCGGATGCCGCTGGCCTCGGTGTACAGGCAGACAAACCGCTCTTCGTAGTCGGCCACCGTCCCCACGGCCTCCCCGGTCATCGTTACCTCTTCCTGGTCCCCGGCGGTGGTCACGGGGACGACGGCATATCCATCGGGTGGTCTCATTGTTTATGCGCCTCTCTCTTTAAAAGTGGTGGGATCTCGCTCGGCGGGGCCTCGCCGAGCGAGATGGCAGCAGTCGGTCGAGTTCCTGGTCGACGAATGCCTGGAAAGCCGGGTCAACGACATGGGCGAAGCCAGTTGATATCACCCTGTAAGTTGCTTCCACCAGCAATTCTTCCAGCAGATCAGCCCATGGTAGGGCGTCATTCAGGTTGGCCGCCCTGGATGGTAACTGAAAGGCCATGCCCTTGACGGTGATTTCATCGGCAGGATAGGGAAAGAGATAGAGTGTCGTCCCGATCAGTTCGTAACGCTTCGGGTTTCCCTCCCTGTCCAGATCGGCACGCTCGCCTGGACGGACGGTAGAGAGAACCGTCTTTGTTTGGCCGACGACGGCGTATGGGTCTTCAGCAAATCCGACCACTCCATCCAGGACAAGTGTCTTGCCAGCAGGGAATGGCACGGACATTGGTTGCTTTACCAGGTCGCTGCGCCGTGCCGCCAGCCGTTTACCGATGCTGCGCATTGCCGCGTTCGCCGCGCCGAAAATGTCAATCCCGGCAGTTTGCTCGATTCTCGGCAGCACGGAATACAGCAGGTCCTCGACGGTCATTGCTTCTTCACCTCGTCAACGATTCGGCCCGCCTCGGCGGCCGACAGATCGAACTGCTCCCGCAGCTGCTTGACCGCGTCGCCCTTTTTCGCGCCCTGGTCCAGCATCCGCGCGGCGACACTTCGCACCAGGTCGTCCCCTTCCGGGGTGGTCGGCGTCTCCGAGGAAAACAGGTCCTCGCTTTGCTCCGACTCTTCTTCCTCGTCGGCAGCGGAGTCTCCGCTCTTGCCCTCGGCGATTTCCACCGACTCCTCGAACACCTCGCCGGCTTCGGCCTCGTCTTCGACGACGGTCTTCTTCGGGATCATGTTCAGCGCCCGGGCGTGCGCTTCCGCCTGCGGCCCGTAGGGTCGGTAGACCCGGTCCCCCATGCGCAGGAAAATGCGGGCGTGATCGTCGTTCTGTACTTCGCAGACCGCATGCCCCTTGGTGTTCTGGCGAAAGACGTAGTTCACTCCGCCGCGGGTGACGACGGTGTCGCCCGCGCGCTGGATCATGCACTGGATCATCATGGTTGCGTCCTCCTGGACAGTGAAGTCAGGGGGGCACGAAGGCCCCCCTGTGGTTATGCGGGCTTGTAAAGCAGGCGGGTCGTGAAGTCCGCCGACGCCGTGCCGGTGGTGGCCGGGGTGGTGATTTTCATGGCAATGACGCGGTCGGCGCCGCTGGCGGCGAGTTGCAATCCGCCGGCCACGTCCGCCCGGGCCATGCCTCCCGCCTGGGCGATGGTGCTGCCGGTGATGAAGTTCTGGTTGGCGTCCAGGTCGTCGCCGTCCCCGTTGAGAACGCCGACGTCGAAAACGATATCGGCGCCGGTCGAGCCGTCCCCGGCGAAAATGAGCAGATCAACCGGCACGTGCCCGGCCGGAAGGATGACGCATTCGCCGAGCTGGTTGTCGGTTTCCAGTTCCGTTTTGACCAGCGTGACGGTCCCTTCGTCGGTCAGGACGGCGCCGGCCCGGCTGCCGCTGATACCGACCCCGTTGTTGACCCGGGTACTTTTTTTGTTGGCCATTGCAAGCTCCTTTTGCTGTGATTTTGTGAGATTAACGGGTCATGTCGAAAAAGGCGGGGGGAGACGGGCTCCCCCCTATTTCATCGGGGCGGTCAGGCCGCAGCCGCCGTGTCCACCGCCATGATGCCGAAATCGACACCGTTGAAGGTGGACTTCTTCGCCCCCCAGATGCAGGAGGTGGAGATGACCGCCTGGTTGCCGTTGTCCCGACTCTCCTCGTACCAGTCGAAGCGGAAACCGGTCCCCGGGCTGCCGAAGGCGCACACGCCCGCCTGCTCGCCGAGGAACAGCGACCGGGCCGCCGCCACGTTGCCGCCGGCGCCGTAGTCGGAGAAGCGGATGACGGACTTGTGCTGCTGCAGCACCACGCCGTTGTGCATCCCCAATCCTCCCTTGACGATCGGGGACTTCTCGCCCACCGCCGAGGCCAGCGCCTTCTGGATCTCCAGCCAGCCGGTGCCGCCGGTGTCGGTGCGCAGATCCCGGGCCTGCCAGGGGTTCATCACCATCACGTAGCGGTCCTCGCCGTTGATCTTGATCGGCTGGATGGCCGGGATCTCCGTGGTCTCCCCGCCCATCATGTCCGCCACGGCCAGCGCCTTGTCGATGACCGTGGTGGTCATCTTGTCCGTGGCCGCCAGAGTCGCCTTGACGGTGGCGCCCGGCATCACCAGGTGGTCGGAGTCCGGGGCCGACAGGCTGTTATTCGCCCGTCCGGTCCAGGTGGTCGGCAGCAGGAAGCCGGGATTGATCCCCCTGGCGCCCGACAGGTAGATGAACAGGATCTCGTCGAAGACCCGCCCCCACCATTCCGCCTGCCGCTTGCGGGCGATTTTGCGCAGATCGTGCAGGGTCCGCTTGCGGGTCATCTTGCCGCCCGTGTTCACGCCGGCACGCATCTGGTCGATCCAGACCTGGTCCGAGTAGAAGGTCAGATCCTCCTCGGTCCCCTCCTGGACGTTGTCCCCCTCGATGGGCTGCTGCTTGAGCTGCATCGAGAGGTCGTAGGTGATCGTCTCGCCGGCATCGTTTTCCAGTTCGGTGAGACGGGTGATGGGCATACCGCTGTCCACGCCTTCGCCCATCATCTTGGACGTGAAGAAAGAGTGTTTGGGACTGTCGACGGCCAGGAAGGCACTGTACTTCTTGACCGCCTTGGGGTCGTTCAGACCGATGATCGTGCGTGCCATGGTCGAACCTCCTATGGCGTTGGCGGCCCTCCTGAGCCTGGTTTCTTTCCACGAACAATGGGAATGGACCGGTCCGCTTCCAGCTTCAGCTGCACCCGGCGCCCTTCCTCCTGGGCGGCGCACACGATAGCGTCGCCGATCCTGATCTCTACCCGCTCCCGGGCGTTCACCGTCAGACCAAGGCGGATCTTGCGCCGGTCCTTGCGGTCGGCCTTGATCGTCGTCTGGTCGGGACCTTCGCCGATGGTGACCGTTTCGCCCTGGGCGATGTCGAGGTAAAGGGCCAAGTCAGTTCTCCTGTGCCCAGCGCTCGCGCTGATCCGGGGTCATGGCGGCTACCGCCCGCTCCAGATCCAGGCCCGAAAGGGTCTCCAGGTGGGCGAACTCGCCGCCGCCCGTCTCGGCCGGAGACGCCGCCGGGGTCGCCCCCAGGGCATGGGTCGCAGCCGGCGGGCGGACCGCCGCCGGACGCGCCGCCTCCTTGGCAGGCTTGGCCTCCTTCTTCACCGATGCCTTCCCGGACGGATGCAGCCCCTCGATGGCCTGCTGCACCCGAGCCTGGGCCGCATAGATGATCTGGAGCCCCGACAGACCCTGCGCCTGTTCGCTCTGCGCCAGCCGCATCACCTCGCCGTTGAGCATGTCGAACAGCGGCGAACCGGGCCGCCAGTCCTGATTATGTCTCCAGAACGTCTCGCACTCGGTCTGCCACCGTTGCTCGTCCGCCTTGAGGTTGTTCATTTCCGCTCTCAGGGTGTCGCGCTGGGCGTTGTAGTCCGACAGCGTGACCTCCCCCGCCTCGTATTTCTCGTCCAGGCTGGCGAATTTTGGCTGGAACTCCGGCAGAACCTTGCCGTCGTCCCGGAACTGGAACTGGACCTGGGGGAGATTTTCGGGGACCGTGATCTCTCCGATCTCCGGCAACGCCAAAGCGCCCCTGGCTGCGTCTTCCCCGCCCGCATCCGCCGCCGCGCCGGTTTCGGCGCCGGGTTGTTCCTGACGTTTTTGCGAGGACTCTTCTTCATCGGCCGGACCTTCCCCGGCGCCCTTTTCCGCCGCGTCCTCATCGCCGGACTCGGTTTCCTCCTCGGTCTCCTCGGCCTCGTCGGTTTCCTCCTCGCCGGCGATCTCCTCCAGGATCTCGTCGGTCTGATTCTCCTCCTCGCCTTCCATGGCCGCCAACTCTTCCGGGCTCAGCCCGTCTTTCCCGTCCATGCGTCCTCTCCTTCCGGCTCAGCCGGTGTCAGGGGTTCTTGCCCTCGCCGAGTTCCACCATCTTCTGGTACTGGTCCCGGCGGGCCTTGTTCTCCTCCAGTTTCTGCTTCGCCAACGCCTTCGCCGCCTTCAGCCTCTCCGGGTCTTTCCTCACGGCCTCCGCCCGGCACAGCGCGTCCAGGTCCTGCTCGATCTCCCACTGCTTTTCGTAATCCACCCGGGGATGGCTCTTCAGTTTGCCCATGGCCTTGCTCCTTCGTTCGTTATGTTAGTGAACGCACCGCAACTAGGATTCCGGCGGCATGATCCGTTCCGCGTCCGCAATCAGCGAGTCGGCCACCGGCGCCAATGCCGGGTTGCCGGCCGCAGCGCCTGCCGCGCCGACGGCCTTTTCCATCGCCTCCAGCCGCTTCAGGATCGCCTCCATCAGCGCCTTGGTCCCGCCGGCTTGCTCCTTCATCGCCTTGCCTTCCAGCAGCGCCAGTTGGGCGGACTCCATCCGCTCCCGCTTCGCCGCCTCGGCCTTGGCCTGGTCCTCCAGGTCCGCCTGTTCCTCCGGAGACACTTCCTTCTCCGGGTCCACCTGACCGTTGATCTTGCGGATACGGGCCACGAACTCCTCCCGCTGCGGCACGTCCGACATCTCCACCCACAAATCCAGCAGTTGCAGCGCCACCTGCGGGCTCATCTGCGCCAGGCGGCCGATCACCTCGCCCATCGTCTCGAACATCGCTTGGCGGGCGCTCGCCTGGAAGGCCTGCTCGTCGATGACGAAATCCGCCTTGTTGCCCCAGACGCTCTCCGCGCTCACCTCGACGAAACTCGCCCCGCCCTTCGGCCCCAGAACCCGCACCGCCTTGTCCTCGGAGGTGAATTGCTCCAGGTTGCGCAGCCGCTTCTCGCCGCTGATCTGCAGCGCCAGGCGCAGATTGTCGAAGTAGTCCGTCGTCGTCGCCTGCCCCTGATCCTGCTTTGCCAGCACCGCCTTGCCCGACTGGGAGGCCGCCCCCTCGCCGCGCAACTCCGGCGTCACCCCGGAAATCGAGTTGATCAGCCGCACGTCCTCCGTCGCCAGGTTGGTCAGTTGCGCCGCCAGTTGGTGGTCGGTCTCGATCTTCAGCTGCTTGCCCGAGTTCACCTCGACCACCGCGTCCGGCCGCGCCACCTCCTCGGCGTAGGCGTCGAGGTCGTCCACCGCCCCCTTATCCATGATGGTCCGCTTGGTCGCCAGGATGTGGGCCGTCTTACTGCGCTTCTTGTTGAAATCGTCCTGCGGGTCCCGCAGCTTGCGCACCATGCCGTACGGGGCGCCGTCCCGCTTGCGCCGGTATCCCCAGACCGGGGTGAACGGATACTGGTTGTGCCAGTAGGGGTTCTGAATCCCCTCCTGCAACATCGTTCCCGGGATGAAGATCGACTGCCGGATGACCGTGCGCACCGCGTCGTGGGTTGACACGTGGCCGTTCTCCACCAACCATCGGTGCAGGGGGTCCATCTCGTTCAGCACCGCGCCGTCCCAGGCCCCGTCCCCCTTGAGCACCTGCACCCGCGACGGCTGCCGGTACCAGAATTCCACCAGGCAGACCCGCTCTCGGCGGCCGTGGACGTTCCAGCTTTCCTCCACCGCCGTATGGATGCGCCCCCGCGGGCTCCCCGTCGGATCGTAGAGATAGGGGTTGTCGTAAAACTCGTCCGGGTCCTGCTGAGTCAGCGACAGCGTGTTGGCTCGCGCAGTCAGGGATGCGGCATACTTGGGGAACAGCGCTATCGCCATGTCCAGATCGATGTGCTTCTCCCGGAACAGATAGCGACAGTCCGACAGGTCGAAAGCCCTTGAGAGCGGATCGAACCAGATGTTGCGCCACGACTCGCTGCGTACGAACAACGGCTCCTCGTCCGGATCGGAGCGCACGCCCTCCTCCAGCCATCCCAGTCCCGCCACCACCGCCTCCCGGAACGCCTGGCTCACGTGGAACTGCGCCCGGTTCAGGTCCGAGTCGGCCTTGAGCATTGCCGTCTTCTGCTCCGCCGCGTCCCCGAATTCCTTGCGCCGCGGGAGCACCTTGTAGTCCACGCGGGTCCGCCGCTCCGTCCCCGTCACCCAGGCCACCGTCGGCGTGATCAGGTCGAACGTCAGCGCCGGCTGTCCACGCACCACCTCCAACTCGTAACGCTCCTCCGGCGTCCACTGGATGCCGTCCGCGTAATCCTCGTCCAGCGCCATCTCAGCCCGGTTTTCCGCTTGGCCGCTCTTCGCCTGCGCCCGCCAGTCCTCCAATTGCGAAAGCAGTTTTTTCCCGGTCGCCTGCCCGTCGGCTCCGAACCCGGCATCGTGGTCCGTTTTCCTGCCGACGAAATACGGCGTTCCCAGTTCCCCGTCTCCGGGGACGTGCTCCTTGATGGTCCGGACGTTCTCGATGCTCATACGATCCTCAGTGCAGTTTGATCAACCCGGCCTGCGGCGCATCCGGCCCCTCGACGTCCACCGAACCCACCATCTCCCCGTCGATGAACACCTCCGCTTCCGTGTTCGGCCTGAACTCCGGCACCCGCGGCGGCAGGTCGAACACCGCCTGGATCTTCCCCTGGATGATCGCCAGCAGCCGGTTCACCGTGTCCCAACTCGGCTCCATCTCCAGGAAAACTGCCACCTCCCGCGCTTTGTTCAGAGCCACGAACTGAGCCGCCGTCACCTGCTTGCCCAGATCCTCCAGCCAGACGATATCCTCGTTGTTGTCGTGGCCCGACTCCGGCCAGTATTCGTGCAGGCTGTTCATCGGCAGGATTGCCGAACGCCCCAGAACCCCCTTGCGAAAGAGAAACAGCGCCGGTTCGTCCTCCTGACCGACATACCCCAGCTTGTAGCGAAGATCCCCGTACCAGATTCCCATTGTCCTCTCCAAAAGAAAGAGCGCCTACCGATCGATGCTGCGCGTCAGTAGGCGCTCTATGGCGCTCGCAAAATTGTATTTTCCAGAAACCTTGCACAACATCGTCCGCCGTGCAAGAAAAAAATCAGGCCGTATTTCTCGTCAGGGAGAAGACCCGCCCTCCGATCATCACCCGTGCCTGCTCAATCGGCATCGCCCGATCCACCAGAATCACGAAAGCTCCGACCACCGAACCCTCCACCCGGGACTTGCAACGCGGACAGGCCAATTCGAAACTGCCGGACACCTTCCCTAGCAGGCGTTGGCACTGCGGACAGCGGACATCATTCATTTCCAAGGCCTCCTGACCTCATTTAAATTTCCCCGGCATGCCGACCTTTTTCCCATGTCTTCGGACGGTGTGGCACCGGGACCACATCTAACCGCGGAGAACTCCCTTTCGGGACCCCCTGACTGCAGGCCGGCAGACGCGGGGGAGTGACATCAGGCAACCTTCCATGATCTCTGCCCGCGCCCAGCGCTGCGCGAGCGCTGGGTATTTCCGTGGGCGGCCACGTTCGGCGCCATGCCGATTCCTCGGGCCAGCGTCTCCATAGAATCGTAGCCGTGAGAGGCCCAGTTATGCAGAGGCTTCTCCTTGAAGCAGCCCAACTGTTCGTCCCATTCCCGCTTGTAGTTGTCCAGACACTTGATCAGCGGCGCGCACTTTTCCTCGTCCAGGTAGCACGACGGCAGAAAAGACCGGCTCTCGTTTATCGCCGCCATCTTATCCGGAGTCCTGGTCACCTTGAACACGTTAGGAATATAGTCCGACACCTGGTCCAGCAGGGTCCGGCCGTCGTTCGGCTGTTTATGGGCCACGTCGTGCGGGAAATAGTTGGTTCCGACCACATAGTTCCGCTTCTGGATCTCCGCCCAGTAATACTCGATCCCCTCGCCCGTCCCGTACATGCAGTCGAAAACCCGGTTCACCAGCCCCTGACGCTGGTGGAAAACGATCCACATCTCGTCATGCAGGCCAATGTCCCAGGCCGTGTTCACCGGCAGGTGCGGCAGATACGGAACCCGTGTAACTTGCCCGCCCTTGCGCAGCGCCGCCATCTGCTTCGCCAGGTACGCCCCTTCGACCGCCGCCTTGAACGCCTCCTCCGGCGTCGACGGATGCTCCCGGAAGATCATTTCCTTCAGCGTCCTCGACTTCGCCGCGTACCACGCCTGCTGCCCCTCGTCCAGGACGACTCCGTGCTTCGTCTTCAGTTCGTGGAAATACTGCGCCAGTTCTTTGGTGATGACCTCGCTCCCCACCGGCAGCCGGTTGCGCTGTTCCTGGTGCCAGGCGTAGAAGTGAAACTTGTACGCCAGCTGGTGCAGGTCGCGCCCCTCCTCCGACCACCTGCGGGCCGCCTCGCTCATCTCGTAGAACGGCCCCTCGCTGCCCTCCGCCGTCGACTCGATGAACACGAATGAACCCGCATGCACCGTCTCCAGCGATCCTGAAACGATCTCCTTCGCCCGGTTCGGGAAGCGCGCGCAGATTTTGCCGAACTCCGAGACATGCAGAAACTGGCACGTTCCCGAGCGCAGCGAATAGGCCACCTCGATGGACGACTCGTTCGGGAAAGCCAGTTTGCGGCTGTTTGACTTATCCGCCGGCCGCGCCGTCTTCAGCCCCTCCGGCAGGTGCCGGTAGGGGAAAAGCACTTTTCGTTCGAAAATCTCCCCGACGTCCGGCATCGTCTGGGCGATGATCCCCACCCGCTGGTTGTCACAGAACAGCGCCTGGTCCAGACCCAAAATATCGATGAACGTGGTGAATCCGTGCTGGCGGCTCTTCAGAATCAAGTTCAGGTACCACAGTTCGTCGTAAAAACGCTCCTGAGCCGAGTTCATCCGGAAAGGCACCGCCTTCCCCTCGTCCGTCACGATGGTATAGAGGTTGTTCAGCCGCCACATCCGGTCGCCGAATTTTTCGCGCACCTCGATATGGGGATCGCTCGTCGCCATCAGGAAACCTTCCCGCCCCGTTCCTTCACGATGTCCCGATGGTCGTGACGGCTCGAGATCTCGTCCAGCAGCCCCCGCAACCCTGCGGCCCCCTCCTTCGCCGCCTCCACACCATCCTTGTGCAGCCCGAGAATGCGCGCCATTTCCACCGCCGACTGATGCCGATCAGGAATCTTGAACAGCACCACGACATTGCCAGCCTTATCCTTCTGGCAATCGATTTCCAGGATCGACATCGCCTCCGGGCTGATGTCCTCCAGGCTCCTCGGCGTAGGTCTTCCGGCTGCCGTCCGGTCGAAGTATTCGTCGCGGCTGATCGTCATCACCTTGCCGTGATACTGGACGATATCGTCCACTGTCATGGAATAGCGCCGCTTCATTTCCTCGCGAATCTGCGCGATCCGTCTCCGAACGTCTTCTTTTTGCAGCAATTTATGGGCGTTCTTCCGCGCCTGTTCCCGTTTGGCCTCCGGCTTGATCGCCGCCTGATAGGCAGAGGCCGGATTGTCCTTCCGCAGCACGAACTCCCAGCAGAAGCGCTCCAGAGCAGGCTTCAGGGAAATCACCTCATAGCCCATCTCCTCGGCCATGCCCGGCAGCACCACTTGCCCAGACACGCAATTATCAACCGATTTCTCACCCATGCTCCCGACCCTTGCGCAACATTCACCGGAAAATCAAGAAAAAAATTTCAATAAGATAATGAACAGAAAAAGGGCCGCGAAATTGCGACCCTTTTCCCTCCTGCTATCTGGCTATCGCCTGATCCCGCGCCTGCTCAACCCTGGCGTTACCTCCTCCCAACCCCACTATTCCGCAGCCAGTTCCCATGCGTCGCCGCACAGCGCTTGTCGCAGTACTCGCGGCGCCGGAAATTCCCGCTCGTCTCCCCGGCCTTCCGCTCCAGATCCCGACCGCACCATGGCGCCCGACACCTCCTGGACTCCTCCATCGGCAACCTCCCTCACACGAAAAAACAGCATCACCCTCGCCCGCACGGCACCAGCGACGGCCGTCCCCGAAACTCCGACACACGGAACGACGTCCCGTAATTCCGGTTCAACTGCTCGGCCACCCGCTCCAGGCGTTCCCTCGCCACCTCCGGCGGTTCCAACTCCTCCAGCATCGGCCGCGGATCCGGACCATCCAGTCGCAAACCTTCCGGGCGCGGCGCGATCCCGCACAGATCCCGCAACTCCTTCGCCCGGGGGAAGAAACCACAGCGCTTGACCGCCTCCTTCGCCGCCCACTCCACCGCCCAGATCGGCTCGTCAGCCATGGCCTCGAAATAGATTGCCATTCGCTGCTGCGTCAAATCCAGGTCGAACGCGACTGCCAGCATACCCATCGCCATCGAAAAGCGCTTTTTGTCTTCACTCCTCATCCAGACCTCCCGCGAATTCCCTCATCGCCGCAAACGTCGCCTCCTGCCTCCGTGCCGCCGAGCCTATTCCTCGTCGCATTCCCTGCCTGCCCCTTGGCGGGTCCCGCTCTTTGCCATCCCGCAGTGCCTGCAACCGCTCCACGATGTTGCGCTGCCGGAATTTTGGGATGTCCCCACCATGCGCCTGGTAGATGTCCTCAATCAGCGACGCCTCCCGTCCCTGCTCCAGGATCGTCCGAATCATCGCCAGCGGTGGCATCGCGCTCAGTCCGCACGTCGCCAGGTGCAGTTTCCGGAACCGGTCCACCTCCTCCTCAATCCCCATCGGGGGGGTCGCGCGCCCGCGCGAGGTTCTACTACTACCCCCCCCTACGGAGGTAGTAGTAGTTCCTAGTGAGTAGTTAGGGTGTACGTCGTACACCGCCTCACGGTCGTCAGGTACACCGCCTCCATCCTGGGGTGGTGTACCACGTTCACCGCCCCGTTCACCCTCCTCCGGCCGGTCGGGGAACCGCGGATAATACTCATGACGTGCCCACTTTCGGCCGGCCAGACCGTGCCGTTTGACGGTGATCCAGCCGGCTACCTTCGCCGCCGCCAGGTGGGTGATGACCGCCTTTTTGGACAGCCCCGTCTCGGCCGCCAGCAGTTCCACCGACGGATAGGCCGACTCCCCCGCGTCGTTGACATGACACGACAGGGCGAGCAGTACCAGGCGCGTCGTGGGTGCCAGATCCGACTTCAGAATGCCGGCCCTCCAGGTATACGAATTCATCACAGACTCCTCAATTCGCCATCTCAACCGGCAAGCGTTCCGCGCTCGCCATATTCACCCGCACCAGCGCCTCCGCAATCGGCGGACAGACGCTGTTCCCGCATTTCGCCACCTGCTGCGTCTTCGTGATCGGCCGCCCCGTCCCGTCTCGGTCGATGATGTAACTCTCAGGGAACCCCTGCGCCCGGTAGAGTTCCCGCGCCACCAGAAACAGCCGCTTGCGCGAGGTCGGCGCCCCATAGTCGCAGGCCCTCAGCTCCTTCCACGCCACCGCGTAGCCGTGGCGCCTCAGCGCGTTCACAAAACTCCTGAACGTCCGCCCCTTGCGCCGCGGGCACGGGTAGCAGTTCCCGTCCTCGTCCCGCACCAGCGGACCCCAGGTCACGAACTCCTCCACATTCTCCAGCATGATCACTCGAGGCCGCACCGTCGCCGCCCAGCGCAGCACCACCCACGCCAGCCCGCGGATCGTCTTGTTTACCGGCTTGCCGCCCTTCGCCTTAGAAAAATGCTTACAATCGGGCGAAAACCACGCCAGGCCCACCGGCCGTCCGCCGCATACCACACGCGGGTCAACGTCCCACACCGACTCGCAGAAATGCCGCGTCCCCGGATGGTTTACCGTGTGCAGCGCCACAGCCTCCGGGTCATGATTAATGGCGATATCCACCGGCCGACCAAGCGCCGCTTCGATACCCGTCGAGGCTCCGCCGCCGCCCGCAAAATTGTCCACCACCAATTCGCCGAAATTGATCTCGATCTGAGGGGATTTCCGGAACCTGGACGGTCCCGTCTCGATCCTCCTGACCTTCGCCATAGCAAACCTCCAAGAGTCCTCAAGCCGGCCTTCGTCCACTATCATAGCGAACGGGCCGGCCGAGTCATAATCCTACAATCGATCCGCCGGGCTCGTCACGCTACACCCTCTACCCAGCACATGCGTGTAGATTTGCGTCGTCGTCACGTGTGCATGCCCAAGCAACTCCTGCACCGTCCGGATGTCGTGCCCGTCCTGGAGCAGGTGGGTCGCGAACGAGTGCCGCAGCGTATGGCACCCACCGTCCTTCTCAATGCCCGCCCGGCGGATCGCCGTCTTGACCGACCTCTGCAGGGCCGTCTCGTGCAGGTGGTGCCGTTTAACCACCCCACTCTGCGGGTCGACCGCCCTTTTTCGCGCCGGGAACACCCAGCACCAGTTCCACGACGTAGCAATCCCCGGGTACTTCCGGCCCAGCGCCTCGGGAATCCTCGAGACAGCAATCCCCGCAGCCACGTCCTGGCGATGCAGATTTTCCACTTGGCCCAGATGCCGCCGCAGAGGATCAGCCACCGTCTCCGGCATCGTCACCACCCGGTCCTTATCCCCCTTCCCGCAGCGGACCGTCACCGTCCGCTGGTCGAAATCCAGATCCTTCACCCGCAGTCGCAGGCACTCCATCAACCTCAGCCCACAACCGTAAAGCAGGTTCACCATGATCCACTCCTGACTCCCCGGAAGAAACTGCGCCACGACGGCCCGTACCTCGTCCCGCGTAAACCACACCGGCAGTCGCCGGTTTTTCTTCGCTCTCACCGCCTGAATATCTCCCAGATCCACCGGCAGCACGTTTTTGTAAAAGAACACCAGGGCGTTCATGGCCTGATTCTGCGTACTCGGCGAAACCTTGCGCCTCACCGCCAGGTAGGTCAAGAATGCCTCGACCTCACGCCCGCCCATCTGCGACAACGGTCGGCGCTGATGAAAATGACTGAAGAACCGCACCCAATAGCAGTAAGTTTTCTCCGTACTGTACGCCAGATGCTTAACCCGGCAAGCGTTGCGCAGCATCCGGATCGCCTTCGGCTCCCGCTTGACGCCATCCTTTGTATGCAGGAATTGCTGTTTCACCTGTTCCATAGAATCCCCCTTTTCTCTTGGATTGTCGCGAATAAGCTGGTGCACTATACGGCATTGGGTGCTGTAGAATTATGGTT